>Ga0207093_1074_pt1 | contig 17060 bp, 21 predicted proteins | sample Alteio_BWMinHeat_89_FD_153519 | JGI IMG/M metagenome (GOLD analysis project Ga0207093, IMG submission 153519) | Enriched cells from forest soil in Barre Woods Harvard Forest LTER site, Petersham, Massachusetts, United States -... | ecosystem: Environmental > Terrestrial > Soil > Temperate forest >... | reverse complement strand
CAAGATTTGCAGAGAAAAAAGAAATCAATCCTCTCACTGCCATGACTACAGGCATTCCGATGCATCGTGTGCACACAAGTCAAATCGGCCGGTGAGATTTCAATTCCGATCTCTTCCCATGCTTCTCTGAACATTGCCGCTGTTGCTTGTTCCCCTCCATCTAAATGGCCGGATGGAACTCCGTAATTGCCATCTTCGTATCCAGTTTTGAATCTCCTGGTCATAAGGATCCTTGGGCCTTTTATCAAGAAAAGATGAGCGGCCGAAACAAGCTTAAACCGTTGATGTTTTTTAAATATCAATCCCATTGTGCTCCTCCGAGTAAGAGATTAGCACGACTATAATACCGATACAAATGGAGCCACCTCCCAGATTTGCACTGAGGACATCCACTTTACAAAAGTGGCGCTCTACTAACTGAGCTAAGGTGGCTTACCGAAATTTTGAACATATTTGTTTGAATTTCCAAACCTCGTCCATACCTACTAAGACAGCTAAGGTGGCAACCTCGTCTAAATCTACCAATACTAACCCCTCTAATCTAACACACGGAGTATTAATTTCTAAATTTTCCTTCGGCTTTAGGTTTGGTATCGGACAATTGTTCCAAGAAAAACGACACTGAACGGTTTTCTTTAAAGACGCGCTTGCCGCGGTATTGGTCGAGGGTTTTGTGATATCTGTCGGCTGAATAATTTCTCATTTTGCCCAAAATGTCATAGGCCTTGAGAGGAAGATAATCGAAGATAAATAAATTTACAATTTTTTTATAGAGATTGTATTTGATAACTGCTTTATGATAAAGCTCGTGCAATTTCAAGTCGCCTTTGCGGAAAAGTGAAGCCAAGAAATGCCTACGCACTTTTTCTTCCAGCGATTTGGATAAAATCATTAGTGATAAAACTATCAAAGAAACGATAAATATTGTCATTATTTTTGAATTAAGTTCTAACGGCAAAACGGCTAAATCGGCCGACTTCTATCTTCTCCCCAAATTTCTGGATTGCCGATTGGATTAAATTATTAATGGTCATTTCCGGATTTTTAATAAATGCTTGGTCCAAAAGAACTCTTTCTCCCCAGTAAGCCGAAAGCTTTCCTTCAAGGATTTTTTCCTTGATATCTTTCGGTTTTCCGTGGACTTCTTTTTCGAACATTTCCTCGGCCATTTTTTTAGAATGGCTGTCGATGTCATCTTTTTTGACAAATTGCGGCGAGGTGGCCGTGACGTGCATGGCAATATCACGGGCCAGTTTTCGAAATTCGTCGTTGTTAGCCACGAAATCTGTCTCGCACAAAAGCTCTACCATTGTTCCAACGGCATGGTTGGCATGGATGTAAGCTTCAACTACGCCGGAACCTAAAGTCCGGTCGGCTTTTTTCTCTGCTATGGAAGCGCTCTTCTTTTGCAATATCATGATGGCTTTTTCAATATCGCCGCCCGCTTCCTCCAGAGCTTTTTTGCACTGCATGACCGAGACGCCGGTCTTGTCGCGCAATTTCTTGATTAATTCAGTTGCAATTTCCATATTACTTAACTTTTCCTTGGCCTTTTTTGTAGGCCTCTACTATTTTCTCCAAGAAAAATTCAATACTGCCTTTGGCTGAATCATTTCCCGGAATAGCGTAATCCACTTCTCTCAAGTCATTATCAGTCCCGCACAATGCGATAACCGGAATACCCTTTCTCTGGGCTTCCTTCACGGCTGTCGTTTCTGCCTTGGCATCAACGACAAACAGAGCTTGCGGCAAACTTTTCATCGGAATTAGGCCGGAGAAAAATTCGTCCAAGCGCTTTATTTCGCGGTCAATTAAGAGCCGCTCTTTCTTGGTGAACTTTTTTAATTCACCGGATTCCCTATCACTCACTAAAGTTTCTAATTTCTCAACTCTTTTTCTGATTTCTGGAAAATTTGTAATCGTTCCGCCGATAAATCTGCCGGCGACATAAGGCAAATGTAATTCATTGGCCGCTTTGCTTACGGCGGCCCTGGCCTCATTCTTGCCGCTGACTAGCAATATTGTAGCATTTTTCTCTCCCAAGTTTTCCACAAAGGCCAAGGCTTTATCCAAGGCTTCCTTCGTTTTATCCAAGTCAATTATCTCAATTTTGTTTTTAATGCCGTAAATATATGGTTTTACAGACGGATGACGGCGAGATTTAACGAAACCAAAGTGGGCTCCAGCGGCAAATAGCGCTTCGATGGCGCCGTTTGCTGTATTTCCACTAGCTTTTTCAGTCATATCCTGGAATCCTAGCAGAAGTCACCTCTTTGCGCAACTTAAAACTCCCCACCAAATGATGGGGAGTTTTGCCACTAATTTGTCGGCATAATGTTAAAAACTTGGAATCCTTCGCCTTCACCCTCAACTCGAAACAGCATCGGTTTATCGCGGTTTCGATACAGTCTGTCGTTTATTGAGGAAAAGGTTCCGATCAAGTAAGCCCCTTTGCCGCCAAGATCTCTTCTAAACGTGTCCGGAGTGACTGGCATGGGATAAAGCTTCCACATAAGCTCCAGTCTGCGCTTTTCAAAATACTCCCATGGCATTTCCAAAATTTGTCGCCATTGTTCATCGGACAATGGGATGCCTGTTCTGGCGTAGCGCGGAGGTCTTTCCCTCCTGGATTCTTCTTTTGCCGGATTTTGTCTACCTTTTTTGGAATACCATCCGTATTTGCGGAATAGCTCCCAAACCTTTGCAAATCGCATACCTGCACTCCTTTTTTAGAAATGAAGGCTGCGAAGACCGTCATTAAGTTACCACTGTATTCTATAGAAGTAAAGATTTTTAATAATATACGCCATGGCGTATATTATTAAAATCTAATCCTCATTAACAGAACCAGAAACTTCTTTGCCATTCCAATTTTCCATAGCTTCAATGACTGGCTCCAAGCTGCCGGCCAAAATTTTTTCTATATTGTGCCAAGATTCCTTGATTCTGTGGTCGGTAATACGGTCCTGCAAGATATTATAAGTGCGTATTTTCTCAGAGCGGTCGGCCGTGCCGATTTGAGATTTTCTATCGGCAGAATATTTGGCCGCCTCTTCTTCTTCCCTTTTTGCTTCTAGTTTGGCAACAAGAATACTCATGGCCATTTCTTTATTTTTTAGCTGACTTCTCTGCGATGTCGAACGAACGTCTATGCCACTCGGCTTATGAATTATTCTCACGGCAGTTTCAACTTTATTTACATTTTGACCACCGGCCCCGCCAGAGCGCGATGTTTCAATCTCAATGTCAGACGGCTTGATTTCAATTGTAGTTTTCTTGCGAATGGGAAGAACTGCAACCGTTACGGTGGAAGTATGAACGCGGCCGACTTTTTCGGTCGCCGGCACTCGCTGAATGCGATGAACGCCAGTCTCAAAACACAGTTTTTTATAAACATCGCGCCCGCGGATTTCAAAAACAACTTCTTTGTAACCGCCTGAAGAACTTTTTGATTCTGAAATGAGAGAAACAGACCATCCATTATTTTCGGCGTATTTTGTATACATTTGAGACAATTCCTCGGCAAAAAGAGATGCTTCTTCCCCACCGGCGCCAGCTCTGACTTCCAAAATAATTTCGTTAGGAAACTCTTCGCTTATAGGTTCAGTCGCCAGAATTTCTTCCATTTGCTTAAGCAATGATTCTTTTTGTAAGCGCAAAGAATCAACTTCCTCTTTGGCCAAGTTTTCCAAAGTGGAATCTGAAGCTATCATTTCCAAAGTCTCTTTTTCTTTTTCTTCCAATTGTTTATAGCTTTGGGCAAGATAAGAAGTCTTGGGATTTTTTAAAAATTTATCGATTTCCATGTAATTTTAGTATAACAAAAAGGCGAGAGGTCTCGCCTTTTTGTTATATGACCTTATTTCATTGATTTTTTGGCTTTGGCTGCGGCAACCCGCGACTTAAACTTCTCTACCCGTCCGGCAGTATCCAAAACTTTTTCATTGCCAGTGTAAAAAGGATGCGAAGCCGAGGAAATTTCCAAGTGATAAACCGGATAAGTTTTGCCGTCTTTTGCTTTGCCAGTTTCGGAAGTATTTACCGTTGAGGCAATAACAAACTCCGCTCCGTTGGAGTTATCGATAAACAAAACTGGTCTATAGTTTTGCGGATGAATGTCTTTTTTCATAGCGGAAATATAACAAAATAATGCTTTTCTGGCAACTAATCCAAAATTTTCTCCTCTAGAACCGGAGCTTCTCCAGAAATAACATTAAAATCGATGTGGCCTAAAACTTGGCCGGTTAAAGTTTCCACTGACACTCGCCAATTGCCCGGCCTTATGCTGTCGGCTGAATAAGTTCTAAACCCGCTGTCCCGACCGCCGGAAATCGGCAAATCTATGACTTCATCATCAAGCCATTTTTTCTGTGACTGGTCATAATACTGCCAGCGATGAACAATAGTTGTATTTAAATCTGTCGGCGAGAAAACCGAAGTCTCGGCATAAACTTTAGTTCCAGATGAAGCATGAAAATCTTCGTTGAAAGTCAAAGTTTGCCAAAAAGTTTTTTTCTCGGCTAGAGCGCTGTAAGTACCGTCGGCATTTTTAGAAATGGAGTGATAAATACCGGAATTTTTCAAATCCAAAGGCAATGGCGGAATAAGATTGGTAAAATAAAAAATATTTATCAAAGTGTAAATACCGGCAACAGCTAAAATTAATTTGCCTTTATTGTCATGCCACTTTGGACGATTAACCCGAGAAATGATGTGAAGAAAAATCCAAATGACTATCAGACTTAAAAATCCTGAAAAAATAAATATCCAATCTCCTATTTGATGAACGACCACCGGCAAAATATAAATAGAAACCGAGAAAAGCGACAAATAAAAAAGCAAAACCTGAAAAGGAAGCCGCACAAATTGCCTCTTCCATCTTTCATTGGCCAAAAAAGCCAAAGCTAAAACCAAAATAAACGGCCAGCTCTGGGAGATATCGCCGCTTCGAAAATAAAAAACCAAAAAGATGGAAAGTAATCCACCAAAAACAAATTGCAGAATATTTACCAGCCAAAAGTGCCATCTTTCCGGATTGGCTTCTGCTCCCGGCTCGGCTTCAATGGCTTGAATCCAAATCATCAAGCCGCCAACTAAAACAACGTGTCCCAAAACGAAAATATTTTCCCAAAAACCGGTCACTTGTCGCAAAGTAAGCGCATCAAAAACAAATCCGCCGATAAGCGACAACGATGAAATCGGCCCTTCATTTTTAGCGTACCAATCCCGGGCTTTATGAAAGATAGACATGATGAAATAATATCATTTCTTCTAACATTTACAAATTTCGCTTTTCGTGATAATCTGTGCAAAGAGGAGGCTTTTAATGAAAGATTTTAAAGAAAGGTGGCTAAATCTCTGGCAAAGAATCGATGTGTTTGGAAAGCCAGATGTTCCATTTTCAGATTTAATCTCTCGATACAAAGAAAAATCGAGAAAGTACCACAACCTTAAACATATACTGGATTGTTTATTGGAACTTGAAGAAATATGTAATTGGGATCATGCTTTCTATAAACAATTCATGGATGTCGAAGCTGTGGAAATAGGAATTTGGTATCACGATGCAGTCTATAATACAAAAGCCAAGGATAACGAAGAAAAAAGTGCGGAACTTTGGCAATTGGTTGGAGAAGTTTTCGGGATCCAAGATAAATTTATCACCAAAGTCAGCGGATTGATTCTTGCAACCAAACATGAATCAAATCTGCAATTGAATTTTGACGCACAAGTCCTTTGCGATATTGATCTGTCTATTTTGGGTAAACCACCAAACATATTCAACAGATACGAGGAGCAAATTCGTAAAGAATATGAATTGGTCACGGAAGAAAAATTCGTGGCTGGCAGAAAAGCAATACTTGAAAGTTTCCTGAATCGAAGTTCGATATATCAAACGGAATTCTTCAAGAGAAAGTACGAGTATCAAGCCCAAGAAAATCTGAAGCGCTCGATCAAAAAGCTCTCACGCTTACATCCATAAATAGATGTAAGCGTTTTTGTTTTATAAAAGTTAATAAATATTTAAGGATTTTTGTTCGAGTTCAAGGCGAGAGCGAGGAGCGAACCGAGCCGTACAGTAGTACGGTGAGGGAGAACCGGAGCGAGCAACGCAGAAATCGGACAAAAAGACTAAATATTCAAAGGGTTGATCATGTTGGTCTGGATGTCAGTCGCCTTCGCAATCACCTGATTCCCATAACTACATGTCCTGCCGCCAGAACCGTAATATTTGCAAGCGGCTCTGATTTCTGCGCTGGCTGTTCCTCCACTTGCTCCAATATTTGAAAGGTAAAGAGCTGCAGCATAGAAAGCATGGCGCGGGTCCCAAGGATTGACCGAGTCAGCCGAAATGCCAAGCAAACTGCCGATGTCATCTTTCATAAGCTCCCAAGTAGACGGAATAAATTGCGACGGTCCCATAGCTCCGCCGAAACCTCGCCCGACATAATAATTGGTCCCACCTATTGGACATGACACCGGCGTATTTTTCCAATCCATGCCCAAACGACTTGTAATACTTTGAAATGGCAAGGTATCGCGCGGCGCTTTCATCACTTGCTGAAAGAGAGTGCCGGTTTTTTTACTTACTCCATCGCCTGAATCCAAGCTGGACAAAAGACACGAACCGACATTGGCGCCTAGGTTTGATTCTTGAGTTAAGATGGCCAAAAGGAAAGCCGGCCGAACACCGGTTTTGGTTCCTGCTTCTTGGGCGTAGCGCAAAGCATCGCCGAAAGGAATGGCCACCGTGTCGCGCAAATTAAAAAGAGCAGCGCGGATTTGGGCCGCCTTGGCCTGCCTATCAGCCAAAACTTGCTCGTAAGTTTTCTCGTTGGTCTTGTTAACGGTGATTAAATAATTTTTCTGATTTTCATCGGCCTGACTTTGCTTTTGCTCGACTTGTTTAGCCACTACTAAGTCGGTTTGCTTGTCTTTTTGGACGTCGAGTGCTGCTTTTTCTTTCTCCGTCAAATCCTTGTTAGCTCGAATTTCCGTAAACAAATCATGCATAGAACGGTTAACAGATTGGAAAGTATCGGCATCAGACAAAACATTGGACAGATTTTTCCTGGTCAAAACAATTTCGGCAAGACTTAATTGGTCAAGCTCATTGGTTTTTCGCAAAATCTGGGCTAAGGAATCGTGGCCGTCAGAAATTTTTTGCTCCAAAGTGGTGATTTGGTTATTTTTGTCGGCAATATCTTGGTCAAGCTGGGCGATGGCGATATTTTTCTGCTTTATAAAAGCTTTGGCCTGATTGATTTTGGCGTTTAAAACGCTAACGTCGTTTTGAAGTGATTTGGTATTGGCTTTGGTTGAATCAAGGATGGATTGCCACTGAGCAATATCCTTTTCGGTTTGAGCTAATTCGGCTTCCCATTCCGCTCTCTGCTCTTCTTGTGTTAGAGCAAACGCCTTGGGCGCAGATAGAAAAGAATACGGGATAAGAATAAGGAACAGAAAAAAAACTGAAAAAAACTTTTTCAACATGCTTAAATTATATCAAATTATTTAGCTTCTTCGGCAGGAGCTTCACCTTCCTCGTCCTTTTTACCTTTTTTCTCAACTTCTATAGTAGACAAATCAACAGGGGCGACTTCTTCCACTTCCTCTTCTTTCGGCGCGGAAACAGCAGCTACCACTTCGTGCGGCAATTGAATTAAATCAACTCCTTTCGGTAAATTTAGATCTCCAGCTAAAATCTGGCTTGTAAAATCGGCAAGACTGGAAATATCCACCTCGATTTGATGCGGCAAGTTCTGCGGTTCGGCTGAAATTTTCAATTCGTGCAAAGCTTTGACCAAAGTGCCGCCCAAATCTTTGATAGCTGGGCTTACTCCAACGAACTCTAATGGCACTGAAACTTCCACTTTCTTTCCTTTTTCGAAAACGTAAAAATCGGCATGAATCGGCACATCTTTGACAGGGTCGATAGCAACATCGTGTATTAAAACAGAAACTTCGGCGGTGGAATCTTTCAAAGTGACAACGCTTGACTCTCCTGCCTTTCTCCAAACTTTAATAAAATCCTTCTCTTTTATTGAAATAGGCGTGGATTTGACATTTTTGCCATAGAAAACAGCCGGGATTAATCCCTTTCTTCGCAATTTGCCCAAGTCTTCGGACTTGCTTCGCATTTCCACGTCTAAAGTCAACATGGAAGAGAGTATATCGGATGAAATGGCAAAAATCAACCCTTATTGGACTTTGTTAGCTGGAGCCTTGCCAGCAAAGAAATCAATAATATTTTGAGCGGCTAAAACAGCCATGCCATCGCGGGCCTCTGCTGTAGCTGAGGCAATGTGCGGAGTGATAACCACATTTGGCAAATCTGCCAAGCCCGGCGCTAAGCTCGGCTCATTTTCAAAAACATCGAGGCCTGCGCCGGCGATAACATTGTCTCTCAAAGCTTCCACCAAAGCTTTCTCATCGACAACTGGACCACGAGAACTATTAATGAGATAAGCTGTCGGTTTCATCATTCGCAGACGCTCGGCATTGATAAGATGCTTGGTCGAATCCAAAAGCGGCACGTGAACTGTGACGATGTCGGCTGACTTGATGAGATCTTCCGGGCTTTCATAAAACTTTCCGGAAAGTTCTTTTTCAAAGAAATCATTCTTTTTGACATCATAGTATGAAACCGACATATCAAAACCTTTTTTCAAAATCTCAGCCACCCTAAAACCGATGCGTCCAGCGCCCAAAACTCCAACATTTTTTCCTTTCAAGCTTGCTCCGATAAAACCCATTGGCTCCCAGCCTTTATAATGTCCATCTCGTAAATATTTGTCGGCTTCAACAATGCGCAAAGCAACTGAGATAAGAAGTGCCACCGTGTGCTCGGCAACGGAATCCGTCAAAGCTCCCGGCGTGTTGGTAATAATAATTCCCCTTTTAGTGGCTTCGGCCACATCAATGTTGTTGTAACCGACAGCATAGTTAGCAAAAATTTTAGTCGATGGTGTTGCGTCAAAAACTTCGGCGTCAATGGGATTAGTCAAAAGGCAAACCACTCCGTCATAACTATTATTTTTTAAAACATCGATTAGCTCGCTTTTGGACAAAATTTTATTTTCAGGATTAACGTCGACGTGGTGTCCGGCATCTCGCAACATCTTCTCGGCAATCTTTGGTATTGGTTGTGTTATGTATATTTTCATCCCGTTAGAAGTAGGGAATCACCGCATTTCGCCAGTGCCACCTACAATGATTAAAGTTAAATAATATTTCTCTCACTTATGTATTCCCGTGACTTCTAACGGGATTCATATGTTTTTATTGTACCAAACTTTTTTAAGCAAAAGAAAACCCGTCCTCCAAGGGTTCTCTTGAAAACGGGTTTAAAATTCCCTCCCAGTTACTGCTCTGAATCTTTTTTGTAAATCAAGTTGGCAGTAACTTAGGTGTCGCATTTGGGCAACAATAGCTTCTTTCAACCCAATAACAACGGCGTTGTTATTAAGTTCTTTCTTGATTACACAACAGGTTTGAATTGTGTAGTATGCGGCAACCACTTCACTATCATCCATCTTCGCAACTGCCGTATGCATTTGATGCACTGCCGCAAAAACTTCATTGAAATCAGCTTTGCCAAGATTGATTACCGCTATTTCAAAAGAAACTTTTGTTTCAACCATTTGCCTCCTTTCATCTAGTCAAATAATAACACTAGTTTTATTAAAAAGTCAAGGTAAAAATAATGGCTTTAAAGATTATTGAAGAATCGCAATTTTTTATCTACGACGTCTTGCACAGCGGCAACTGCCGGGCGCAGGAATTTATACGGTGCCACTTCGTCAGGATTCTCCGACAAACCGATTTGCAAACCTTGCTTGTAAGCTACACGAAGTTCGGTGGAAATATGCACGATGGAAATGCCGTTAGCGATGGATTGTTTGAAATCATCTTCAGAATTTCCCGAGCCACCATGCAAAACTAGGGGTACTCCGACGGCTTGGGCAATTTCTTTAACGCGAGAAATATTTAATTTCGGGTCAACGCCGCCGCGAAGCATGCCGTGAAAATTGCCGACGGCTGGAGCCAGCATATCCACACCTGTCTCCTGCACAAACTCGGCTGCTTTTTGCGGGTCAGTCAAAGATTTCTCATCAAGCAAAACTCCTTCGGGAATAGCATCCAAAACTTTTGACGACTGACCGATGTAGCCCAACTCCCCTTCAATCACAACATCGCGGCCGGAGCTTCTGGCGTATTCAACACACTGTTTGGCAATTTTTACATTTTCTTCAAATGCTAATTTGGCTCCGTCAAAAATAGCCGAGTCAAAACCGGCATCAATAGCTTGTTTTACTTTTTCAAAAGAATAAGTGTGGTCGGCGTTTAGAAAAATGGGATAATCGTATTCCTCGCGCAAACTTTTAACCAAAACAGCGGCTTGAGCCACTCCGATAAAATCCCGCTCACCTTCAGAAACGCCGATGATCACAGGCACAGAAAGCGATTGCGCCGCTTTGAAAATCCCCCACAATCCTTCCAAGTTAGAAATATTAAAATGGCCAACCGCCACTTTTTTCTGCCGCGCTTCTAGAACAGCTTCCCGCAGTGTCATTTTCATAATTTCCATTGTAACATGACAATTATTCCAAAAGAACAGTTAATGGAATTAATGATACGAAAGCGTAACCCATTCCAACATAAGGAACAAAAAACAAAAGCAGAGAAAATGGAGCGCCAATCAAACCGCCAAAAAATCTCTCAAAAAGAATACCCAAATGATTAGAGGCTTCCAAACTTTTTTTGCACGAAAAATTTTTACTCCAATAAACAAATACAGCATGAAAACTAAAATCGGGATAAGCGTTGGCGGTATAAGAACTTGATAGCACCATGATTTCTGGCAATCGATTTGCTCTTCCACAATTATTAACGGTATGGATGATAAAAAATATAAAAGCCAGTGCGGCAAGTTCGTTTTCCAAATTAATTTTGCCGCTTTCTTTCTATATTTAAAACTGAAAATGAAAAGCACTGTCAGCGTTGTAACACCAAGGAAAAATACCATTCATTAATTTAATCACAAATAATAGATTGGTACGAGTAAGCCGTGTTATAATATTTTTATAACATTTAAAGATATGAATCCCGTTAGAAGTCACACGGGAATACATGAGCGAGAAAATACTTTATTAACTTTAATCGTTGTAGGTGGCACGTGCTGCATACGTGATTCCCTACTTCTAACGGGATGAAACAAACAGACATCTTAGCCATTGGCGATATTACTATTGACGCTTTTATAAGATTGAAAGAAGCCGAGATGCATTGCGAAGTTGATAAAGCAAATTGCAAACTGTGCGTTGCTTTCGGCCAGAAAGTTCCGTATGAGTCAGTGGAGATCTGCAATGCTGTCGGCAATCCAGCCAACGCCGCCGTCTCGGCCGCGCGGCTCGGACTTCACTCGGCAATTCTCACCTATGTTGGCAATGACCAAAACGGCAAAGACTGCATCGAGGAATTAAAAAAGAATGGCGTGGACCCGAGCTACATACGAATTGAAAACGGCAAGCATACCAACTATCACTACGTTTTGTGGTACGACGTTGACCGAACTATTTTGGTCAAACACGAACTTTATGATTACAAATTGGAAGACATCGGAATGCCGAAGTGGGTTTATTTAAGTTCCTTGGGCGCTCACTCCCTTCAAATGTATCAGCAGATTTCGGCATATCTTTCCACTCATCCGGAAATAAAACTAGCATTTCAGCCGGGAGTTTTTGACATGAAAATGGGCAAGGAAGAATTGGCTTTTATTTACTCCAAAGCCGATGTTGTTTGCGTCAACGTGGAAGAATCCCAGCTTATCTTAAGAGAGCAAAGCCGCGATTTGAAAGTCTTGCTCAAAGGCATGGCTTCGCTTGGCCCGAAAAATGTTTTCATCACCGATGGCATCGATGGTGCTTACGCTTACAATCCATCACAGCCGGACAATTTTTGGTTTATGCCTGTTTATCCGCATGAGCCGTTTGAAAGAACCGGCGCCGGCGACGCTTTCTTTTCCACTATCGTTTCAGCTTTGGCTTTGGGAAAAACGATGGAAGAAGCTTTGCTCTGGGCTCCGATTAACGCCATGTCTGTCACATTGTATGTCGGCGCGCAGAAAGGACTATTGTCCTTAGAAAAATTGGAAGAATATTTGAAATCCGCAGCTCCAGATTACAAAGCCAAAAAAATCTAGATGGAAAGTAATATAGAGAAAATCACATTTCCCAGTGTTTTAAACGTTACTGACCAAGAAATAGACGTTTCTATTTTAAATGAAAAGCAAAAAGAATTTTACTTGGAATTATTTCAAGAATTTATAAACATTTATAATTCCAAACAAAAATCCAGAGTCATCATCGCTTTGGCCGGTCCCAGCGGCTCCGGCAAGTCGGTCATAAACTCTTTGTTTAAAGAATTTTCCAAACAAACTGAACTGCCATTTCAATTTGAAACGTTGGGAATAGACGCTTTTCATTATTCTAATAAAACTTTGGAATCTTTGGGATTGAAAGAATACAAGGGACGTTTTGATACTTACGATGTTAACAAATTATTAAAAACTATTGATGATTTTTCAAAAGGCAAAAATGTTTCTCTGCCAATTTATTCGAGAATTACTCACGACCCAGTGGAAGATTCAAAATCCATAAGTGAAGAAAGGGTTTTGCTTCTCCTTGAAGGCCTTTGGCTTTTATATGACGACAGCGGCTGGGAAAAAGTTTTGCCTTATATAGATTTTAGCTTTTTTATTGATGCCAAAAAGGAAATCGTCCGAGATTTGGTTATCAAACGTCATGTAGCTGGCGGCCGAAGTATAGAAGAAGCTTCTTTGCGCTACGACGAAATAGACGGCAAGAACTTTGATTTGGCTATGGAGATTAAAAACAAAGCCGATAAAATAATTCCTCCATACTACACTATATAAAAACATCTGTGGATTACAATTTTTAAAAATATTTGATAATATTTTTTCTGGAACCTACTCAAAACAAGGAGGGTTGATGTTGAAAGAATTGGAACGAGGACTTGATTGCGTTAGAGAAATAAAATCGGAAATAATCCCACCCGAAATATCACCTTGTGCAAAGTATGAAAAAGCCAACGATCGCATCGTCGTTTCCATTGAAAAACACGGCAAGGAAAGAACGATCGGTGACTTAGTTATTTTTAAAAGCGCAAACGGAAGCGGTCGGATTGTCGGTTTCGCATTGGGAAATTTTCGGAAACTTTGCGAAGCAAACCTTCTGCCGATTTGCGGTTTCGGCCAGACGACAAAGATGCTCGAAGCCTTTGCAATTGGCAAGAAAAGAAGGATCAAAATTATCATTAAGCATATCCTCATTCCCATGGTCGAGGAATTCGATCTGCATGAAGTGGAATTGGGCTAAGGACGGCAAAAATTCGAGCGCGGAGATTCTGACGAATCCCCGCGCTTTTTATTAGACCATCGAAAAACCTGAGGTTTCAAAATTATCTATTGGAAGAGAGACTGGCCCAACATGGGAGCTTTCGGCCTTTATCTCGACCATAATTTTTAAGCCCTTCTCATAGACTTGAACTATTGTATAACCCTTATCATCTATACCAGTACTTTTTATTCTTTTTCCTGGTAAAATATTGGGTAAATCCCAACTCTTTAATTTTGTAAATCTAGGAAAAGATCTGCCATTCTTTTCAAACATTTCAAAAAAGGACTCTTCGGTCATATCCACTCGCCATTCCATAGCCGATTTCGAAAGTGAATGAGAAATTATCCTCAGAGAATTACGAGTGCCTTCGGAACCAAGACCGAGTACAAAGATCAAATCATTATTACATTCGTCGCGGTAAATTCCAGATTCGATTTTCTGCATTAATCCCCTCTTTCCACGAGAAAGACTAGCATATTTAAAATTTACAAGCTATTTGTGAACTTTTATGTAAACAAATCGTGGAACCATTTTTCCGGTTTCCGGGCTTTTTACTTTTTCAAAAAACATTTTGTAAGGGCGAACACATAGTTGGGCGAAATCAGATTTGTAAAGCGGCTTATAAATAACCATCCATTCTTCGGTTTCAGAATGTCTTGCGACATTTTGTACTTCGTATAATTTTTTATTTTTGAAATGTCGGTAAATGCCCTTTTTAAGTTTTGGCTTTTTAAATTTCATTGTGTTAAATTCTACATCGGAGGAGACTGCGTGAAAAGAAAGCTCTTGTTGCTCGTTTCAGGTATTTTTGCTGTCGTTTTTATTTATTTCGCTCTAGGATACGTTGTTGCTTACCAGAGTGATGACGACTGTCTGCCGGAACATCTCAAGTGGAAAATTCACTGTGATTATTTCTGGTTCAAAAAAATCTCAAGGATTCAAACATCGCGATGCTTAGTGTATCCGCCAATTCTCGTTTTGGGAAAAAATTTCAAACCAATTCCTAAACCGGGACAATGGCAATTCTCTTTCATTCAAGTGCGACATGGGTCCATTCTGCATGTCTTTTATTTTGCTTTGACGCTCGAGAATCTTTTTCACGTAAGAGCTGGAACGCGCCTGGACGACATTGATCATTACTACACCCTGTTTAGTCTGGCGGCCAAAGATTTGAAAAAAACCAGACAAACTGAAACCGTCTTCGATGACAATTGCAAAGAACGTTCCGACTAGTTCGGAACGTTTTACTTTCTAGTTATTACCTTCTTAACTGCGCCACGAATATGCGATTCACCCATTCCGTAATGCTCGAGTAGTTCGTCTGGCGTGCCAGATTGGCCGAATTGGTCGCGAACTCCAACAAATTCAATCGGCACTGGGAAATTTTGAACTAAAACTTCAGAAACAGCCGAGCCAAGTCCGCCAGCGATTTGATGCTCTTCAACTGTGACAATGGCTTTGCAGTCTTTGGCAATTTCAATAACTTTTTCTGCATCAAGCGGTTTTATAGTTGCAACATTTAAAACTTTAACTGAAATTCCCTCGCCTTTCAATTGTTCGGCAACTTTGAGAGCGCGGTAAACTAAAGCGCCAGTAGCAATAATGCCAACATCGGCCGAGCTACCGCCGTTTCCATAATAATACTGCGCCTTGCCTACTTCAAAAGGACTATCGTTAGTGGTGATGACCGGAGTTTTTTCGCGAGCTAAGCGAATATAGCAAGGTTTGCCAAGTTCGGCTGCGGCTAAAGTTGCTTTGCGCGCTTCAATATAATCGCAGGGAGAAATAACAACCATGCGCGGAATAACTCTGGTGATAGCCATGTCCTCGATAGCTTGATGAGTGCCGCCGTCTGGACCAACAGAAACTCCAGCGTGGCTTCCGGCGATGATAACAGCGCGGTCGTTATAACAAATAGTCGTTCTGATTTGCTCCCAGTTTCTGCCTGGAGAAAACATTGCATAAGAAGTGATGAAAGGAATCTTACCCATGGCCGCCAAACCTGAACCGACTGAAGCCAAGTTTTGTTCAGCCACGCCAATTTCAATAAATCTCTCCGGGAATTTATCTTTAAAAAAATTCATCTGTGTCGATACAGTCAAATCAGCGCAAAGTCCGACGACATTTTTATTTTTTTCTCCAGCGGCTAAAAGCCCTTCGCCAAAACCTTTGCGTATCGGCACTTGTTCGACATCTTTATCCCATAACTTCGGATTTAATTTTTGTGATTCGTTTAACATCTTATTGGTGTTCAGAAGTTATTTTTCCTCCGAGAGTTCGCAATTCATCCAAAGCGATTTTGGCTTGGTCGGCTTTTGGCGGCTCGCCTGGTTTCTCTGTGCCCGGCGGGTCGCCATGCCATTTGAAATCGCGCTCCATGTAAGAGACACCTTTGCCGGGAATAGTTCTGGCAATTATTACCGACGGCTGGTCAAAAACGGCTTGAGCCCTTCCAACCGCTTCAACGATGGCGTTGAAATCGTGGCCGTTAATTTCCTCAACATGCCAGTTAAAACTTTTCCATTTTTCGGCCAGTGGGTCGAGCGGCATGACATCTTCGGTAAAGCCGTCAATTTGAATATTATTTCGGTCAACGATTACGATGAGATTGCCAAGTTTCTCGCGGCCGGCTAACATGATAGCTTCCCAGTTTTGTCCTTCGTCCAATTCCCCATCACCAGTAAGACAATAAAAAAACTTGCTCCACGATTTGCCGTGGTCTATGCGGTCAGCAATGGCCATGCCGGTAGTTTGCGAAAGTCCGGCGCCGAGCGGGCCAGAACTTGATTCCAGAGCGCTGAAAAATTCGCGATGAGGATGACCTTGAAGTTTGGAACCAAACTTGCGTAAAGTTTTTAATTCCTCAACCGGAAAATATCCGGCGTGAGCCATGGTGGCATACATTACCGGACAAATGTGACCGTTCGATAAAATAACTCTGTCGCGCTCCGACCAAGACCAATTTTTTGGGTCATGGCGCAAGATATGAAAATATAAAGCGGTGAAAACGTCAGCCATGCCGAGAGGTCCGGCTGAATGTCCGGAACCGGCGGCAACAAGCATCTCAATAATGGAAATGCGAATGGCGTTAGCTTTTTCTTCTAGAAATTTTATTTTGTCCGAAGTTAAATTTTCCATTTTGAGATTATCCCAATGATTCAAAATATTTATAAACTTGTTCTGGATTTGCCGCGCCGATGACTGCGCCACCAGAAATTAATTTATTAACGCCGGCGGAAACTAACATCGGAGCCGTTTCCAAATTAACGCCAATATCAATAGCAATTATAACTTTCGGATAACGCTCCCGCAATTGCTTTATCAAATCAACTACCTTGCTTTCCAGCGGCACGCCATGCCTGCCCAAATGGTCAGAACCCATGCACTGAATAAAATCAACCTGATTAACGTATGGGTCAAGGCGGCTGATATCGATGGATGGTTTAAAAGCCAAACCTAAAGAAACCGAGTTTGAATGAGCCATTCCTATAACTTTAGAAAAGTCTTTGGTGGCTTCAATATGACAAACCGCGGCCGAAATGCCGGTGGGAATCCAATGAGGCAAAACTTCTTCCGGCTTCATGACCATCATATGCAATTCAATATCTAAATTTTCCCATTCAGGCCAGCCGGCTTCCT
>Ga0207093_1070_pt1 | contig 17278 bp, 22 predicted proteins | sample Alteio_BWMinHeat_89_FD_153519 | JGI IMG/M metagenome (GOLD analysis project Ga0207093, IMG submission 153519) | Enriched cells from forest soil in Barre Woods Harvard Forest LTER site, Petersham, Massachusetts, United States -... | ecosystem: Environmental > Terrestrial > Soil > Temperate forest >... | reverse complement strand
AAGCCATCGGGTTTTCCCGCTCCCTGGCAACCCTTGCCTTACTTGGTGGTCGTTATCGATGAATTCGCGGACATGATTTTGACTCTTGGCAAAGAGGCTGAGGAGTTGGTCACCCGCTTGGCCCAAAAGGCACGCGCGGCCGGTATCCATTTGGTCATTACTACGCAACGCCCCTCCGTCCAGGTGGTGACCGGCCTTATCAAAGCTAACTTTCCCTCTCGAATTGCTTTCCGAGTCTTGGCCAGCGTGGATTCACGCACCATCCTTGACCAAAATGGCGCTGAACGCTTGCTCGGGAAAGGCGACTTGCTTTACCTGTCGGCCGAAGGGCTACAACGGTTTCATGGACCCTTTCTTGAAGAAAGCGAAATCGGCAAAGCGATTAAATCCGTCGTTTGATAGAAATTGGCGAAACGTCCCGTCTCTAATCAGCGAAGCGAGATAGTCCCCGAGATGAACGTTCGATCCTGTGCACCGGCGAGCTTTTCCGCGAGGGTATAGGTCTCGACAACATAGAACACTTTCAAGGGAACGTTGAAATGGATGTGATTTTGTTGCCCGACGGACCCGACATTAAGGTATTTTACCGTGTCAATGTTTCCATCCGAATCGCGATCAATCTCTATTCGGGCAACGAGTCTTCTTTTACCGACTTTGTAGAACTTCGGAGCTGTGCAGTTCGCGGCGGGCGTGCAGGCGCCATATTCGCCAATGACGATCAATGAATGAACGAGGCCCGAGACCTTTTGCTCGCCCTGGTCAGTGTTGGCTACCCCTGAGATCGCCAGACCCGAGGAATCCAAGTTGATGTCCGGTGTTTCAATCGGCCACATTGACTGGCTGGCCCAGCCCCGGAGAGAAAAAAGGAATATAGCGGCCACGGCAGCGGTTCGCAATGACATATGGGACCTCCTCGACTGGGAGATCAATATCACCATGTTAGAATCCTGACACTCGTTTTCCGCCTTTCGGTTCGAACGTCCTCATCTCAAAGGTAACCGCAGTTTATGCTGGCACGAAACCTGGAAAGTAACTAAGGTTCGCATTGGCCTAACAGCCTCAAAGGAGAATCCGATGAAACGCCTTTTCTTGTTGATTTCTGCCGCCCTGGTTTTGGGTTCTGTGGCTCAAGCGTCCAGCCCCGAGGAGCAAGCCCCCTGCCGTGAAGCGGTCCTTACCGCGTTTGCAAACTGCATGTACGATACGAATGGCGGTCAAGATCTGAGGAAATACCTGCGGTCTTGGCTTATAGTGCCGAATCCTGGGCCGGTTCTCTACTGCGTTGTGGATTCAAGTTCGCCAATGGAAACTCTGGAAAGCCAGTCTGGTAAGTACCTGGTCGAAGTTGGCCGCCACCCCTATAAGATAAGCGTGGTTCAGCAATCTGCTCGGTCCTGTTCCGTGGCCATTGAGGATGGTTTTGCGTCGCTTGGAACGCCTCAAGGAGCTAAGGAAGAATCGGGAAGTCGGTAGAAACTACTTAGGATTTTGAGATTCTTTCAAAGTTTTGTGACCGTCACGCACACTTGATCGGTGGCCGAAGTTTGCTCACTGTAACTCGTCAAGGCAGGCGCTGATACCGAATAGGGGGCTGGGATCACTATCCCCTTATAGGTAATTTGATTTTGTTCCGCCAACAATAGGCTATTTAAAGCGTCAACCGCCTGAAAGGAAGTTGGCGCAACGGCACAGACAACTATTGCTTGTCCGCTGCTGAGTGTTTGATTGGCGGCTACCGCAGAAAATGGGAAGGTAAAAATTAAAGATAAAATAATATTTTTCATTCTGTGCCCCTCAATTTACCCTGAGGTTGTGGGATTGATTTCCCAAAATTCAACCGGGTGATCGTCGGTTCATAGCTAATCAGCAAAATGGACGCCATACAAGGTGATCCATGGTAAGCTGCGCATAGATTGTTGCAAACGGGAGGGAATATGAGTGACATGTTAAAAAAACTGGGAACCGAAGCTAACTATGCACATGCCCTCGTGGTTGGCGTCACGAAGGACGGAAAAGTCCGATGGGATACTTCGACTATGGATTTTGGATTCCTTGCGTTTGCGGCCGCTGTTGCGCAGGCACTGGCAATGAAGCAGGCGACAATAACCATCGAGTCGCCATCGGCGCCGCCAAGTATGGACCCGGGGCAGTTCAACTAAATTAGTTGGGGAGAAACAATGGCTGGCTATTCTGGGGCTCCGCTTGCTAAGAAACTGGGAATCAAACCCGGAATGACAGTTTTCTTTGAAAATCTACCGAAGGCCGTGCGCTCGGAATTGAAGACTGCTTTGGCTGAGGTGCGTATCGGGGAATCTCTTCAACCTAAAACCGAGTTTATTCATGCTTTCGTGATCAGCAAAATTGCGTTGAAAAAGGATTTTCCGAAATGGAAAAAGAATCTCTCAAAGAATGGGTGCTTGTGGGTATCATGGCCGAAGAAAGCGTCGGGCATGGAGACTGATCTCACTGATCAGGTTGTTCGTGAGGTTGGACTTGCGTCTTCACTGGTGGATATCAAGGTTTGCGCTGTTGATGCGCAGTGGTCCGGTCTTAAATTTGTGTTTCGAAAAGAGGATCGCTAGAAATAGTTTCCATGGGTTCTGCGCGGACTTACCCGTTTCGCAACGGGACTCAGTGCGTTTAAGTCATCTATCTAAAACCCTGATTATCTTTTCAAAATGATCTGACAATCACCTTGTGAGTTCGAGCCATACTTATCGCCCTTCAAGAAGAGCGTGTGCCTACTCTCGGTCCAAATTTGATAGATTTGATTGTCCTCATAGAAAACTCCAGACTTGGTGTTGTCCCCTTCCCCCAGCTTGTGGTCGCCCACTTCCATGTAGAGAGACCCAGACTGGTCCGCATCGTCTTCGATCTTCAATGTTGCCGCAGTACTTGAGGGTGAGAACCCCGAAAATTCGATAACGCCTTGAACGCCAGGATCATTCGTAAATCGTCCTTTGAGGCCATTCGCACAGGAAATCTGAGCTGACTTCCAAGATGGACGAGATGGGGCCTTCGTATAGATCATCTTCAGGCCGCTACGACGATTGGTGATTTCATAAGACATAGGAGAAAGAGCCCGAGCTTCTTCATAAGCATAAGAACCGTCAGCCCTGCATGTCTCTGCGTCTGTGCAAAAGAAAGCCATCCCGCCGCAGTTCATTCCTTGCTGATAAATACGAGGACCAGATTCGGCGCCGCCCCACATGAAATCACGGTTTACGGATTGGGCGCAGAATTCAAAATCGTCGACGTAAATACTGGGGTAGTATAGACCGGCCTGAAGGATTGCCATCTTTTGTTTGCTAGGCGTGGAAGTTGGTTGCGCACCGTTGGAAGGCGGACGGGCGCCAGGATTTTCGCCCTTTTCGGTAGTACTCGGGGTTGTCGGAGTTGCGCCTGCAGCACTGTCACTTTCTTTCGAAGGCCCATTCGGAGACTGTTTTTGAGCTTCAGCCCCGGGCCCAATTGGACCGCCCCGGGGTGCTGTTGTCGCGGGATCTGAACCTTTCGGCGGTGTACAGCTAGAAAGTGCCAAACAGAACAGAGCTCCCTGAATTGATAAGCGCCACGCTCGCAAAGAAACCTCCAAATAAAAGGGACTGATAACCCGATTTGACGAACGCCGCAACTTCCGTGCCGGGCGCAGCGAAAGCCAATTCAGGTTTCATGAATCGAGCAATAAAAATTATTCAAAGGGAAGCAAAATAGTGGCAAATCTCCGCTGAGTTTTGGGGCTTGCCCGGGGCCGCGCGCTGAACCCGCGGCGCAATGGAACTCATCGCGTTTATGTTCTGCACCGGTGCAAAGCGAAGCGCATTGACTGGTCGGCCAATTCTTCCATCACGTCTTCGGGCGTCCGCCCGGATCGCTTGAGTACAGAGAAGCTGTGGTCCGCGCCCTCGACCTCGTGCAGCCTTAAGAAAGGGAGCTTCGCGCCAACACCACGCATGAGTTCAAGGTCGGCGAGCTCATCACGGGTTCCTTGAAGAAACAGCATTGGCATCGGGACCTGTGCGAGATGCTTCGCTCGCCCAATGGCAGGGTCGTCGGACGGGTGCAGAGGGAATCCGTAACAGATAATGCCCTCAATACTGGCGATAAGGTGTTCCGCTGCGGCGGTCGTGGTCATTCGAGCTCCAAAAGATTTACCCGCTGCGAAGATGGGGACTCCGGGAACCCGATTTCGGAGAACCTCCACGGCAGCCGCGACCGTTGCAGTCGCGATGGCGGGAGAGTCGGTACGTCTTTTGCCGCACTCCATATATGGAAACTGGAAACGGAGAACCGCAAAACCCACCGACGTCAACGAAGCTGCCAGGTCGGCCATGAACTTGTGGCGCATCCCCGCACCGGCTCCGTGAGCGAGGGTCAGACTCGCAGCAACCGTCGTTGGAAAATCCAAGATTCCCGATACGATGCCGGATTCGGTCTTTATTTTGATGTCTTTGTCGTGAGATTCAGCCATCGACCAAAATGATATCACGGACGGAAAATTTTGCTTTAGCAAAATTTTGGCGATCCCGGCATGACTCGAACATGCAACCCCGAACTTAGAAGGTTCGTGCTCTATCCAGTTGAGCTACGGGACCGTAAAGCTCGTTTTAGCCTCTTTTGCTGCGGAATTACAACCAGTAGCGCGCCAAAACCGCAAAGTCTTTGCCGTCGCGGGTGACAGTGGCGGAATCACAGTAGGGATCGTGCTCAAAAAACAAATACCACCCTTGGTCGGCCGCCGCCGATAATACTCGGGTTTTTTCCGCAATAATTTTCAATGGATCGAGATCGTATCCCATGACCCAAGCCATCCTCACATGAGTGCTGGTCGGGACCACGTCGCCACAGTAAAGCAGGGTTGTCTTGCCGTCGGTTATCCGTATCATTTGGTGACCTTGAGTATGACCGTCGGAAACGATGGCTGAGAAGCCGGGAATGAAGTTTTCGGTATCTCCCTCCAGCAAGCGCAGGACATTCTTTTTCAACAAGGGTTCGTAATTTGAGGGGAAGTAACTGGCGCGTTCCCGAATGTTGGGTGCTGAAGCATTCTCCAGGTTTTTTTTCTGAAGGTAATAAGTTGCGTTCGGAAAAGTAGGAACGAGTTCACCGCCATGGACGGTCGTGCCGCCGCCGGCATGATCGAAATGGAGATGGGTAAGGATAACGTCGGTGATGTCGCCAACCTCGAGGTCATAATGTTTTAACGACTTTTGTAAAGATGGGCCGGAGGCATCCAGCCCATACATCTCGGCAAACTTTTGCCCCAACTTCTCTCCGTACTTTGGAACGAAATCCGCGCCGTTGCCACAATCAATAAGAATCTTGCGCGACGGACTCTTCAGCAATAGTCCGCGAGCTTCCATTTTAATGCGGTTCTTGTCATCGGGAGGATTGGTTTTTTCCCACAGTACGCGCGGAACCGTGCCGAACATCGCGCCACCATCCAGGCCGAAGAAGCCGGTCGGGATCGGGCAAATTTCGAACTCACCGATTTTAAGACTGCGTTTCTGAGCTTGAGCTGGGGTTGCTGACATGGGGCGGATTCCAATCTGGATTTTCAGTAAAGTCAAAGGCATGGGGGTCAATGCCAGTGACCCATTGCCGGTATTCACGATAAATCTCTTCCACCGGGGCTGGCTGCCTGACCGGCCCTACATGGATGATCAATTTTCCCGGTTTCGGCATGGCGGCGCCCTTGGGCCAAAGGGCATTATTGCCCTCGACGTAGAGGAAAAGGATCGGTGTTTGCGTGCGTTCGGAGATAATGCTGACCCCGCGTTTGAAATCGTGGATTTTCCCATCCTTACTGCGGGTCCCCTCGGGGAAAAAGATCATCCACATGCGGGGAAGCTCCGTCAGCAAAGTGGTGATCAGGCGTATTGCCTCGCCTTTGCGATCCTTGCGGTCAATCGGGATAGCACCTAAACAATGCTGCGAAAAAAACGTAAAGACCGGATTGGTGAAAAAATAATCCTTCGCGGCGGTTATATAGAGATCCTTCCAGTACCAAGTCGGCACGGAGGCGGCGATCGAAACCGCATCTAAGTGACTGGCGTGGTTGGAAATTATTATCAGTCGCGGATATTCTTTGTAGATCTTGGCGTAGTCGCCTTTAACTTTGAGGCGAACGTAAAAAGTGAACAAAATATGTTTGAGTATGACGGCCCAAATGTATCGAATGAGGGCTGATGTCCAATCGACATTGCGGGTAAATAAGGGCAGGTGCTTTAGATGGGCCGGTAGCCGGGTCCACTGCTCATTTTCGTAGTCCCAATCCTTCATGACACATAACCTGGAACCACGTAGAGCATGACGTAGTAATAAATGGGCGCGACGAAAATCAGGCGGTCCATTCGGTGAAGGAAATCTCCGCGTCCAATGATAAAGGGGCCAACGATGCGAATACCGGCGTCACGGCGAATAACCGCCATTACAAGGTCGCCTAACAAGCCGCCAAACGAGGCCACGATTCCTGAGGTTAACCAATATACTTCCGATTGATCGGGAAGGAGGCTGCGCATCCCAAAGGCTAACAATATCGTCAATGCCGCCGAGACCAGTGTTGATTCATAGGAGCGCTTCAGGTCAATGCGGTCGAACATTTTAAAACGCCCGATGTAGCGGGAAATGGCCAGGTTGGTGTTGTCGCAGAATTCCGTTAGAATAACTAAATACATGGCCTGATAAAGACCCTTCGGTAACTGCATGATCAATCCCAAATGCATGAAACACCAACCAAGAAAAACAAAGGCCAGATTGGTTAGCGACATGTATTGGATCATTCGCTTGTAGTTGTTGCGCACAAGAGGCACCAGGCAAGTGACGCCTAAAACGATCATTGGCATCAGGTTATAAAAATCTAAGCGATGCAAATGGATCAAAATTCCGAGAACGATGATTCCTGCATAACAAACGAGGACAAAATAACTTCGGTGATACATGCCCATAAGCTGGAAGAACACCTTCGCTCCCAGCAGGGCAATAACTGTGATGACGACCAGGGGATAGGGTTCAGGGAGTCCCATGAGCAGAAACAAGATGGGCGCAACGAACAGCCAACTTTTGATGCTGGCCCAGGAAACGACGAAGTAGTAGGACTTGCGGCGAAAAAAGTAGACGAACAGACCCGAGACAAAAAGAAAAGACAGGACCCATGTCATGGTCTCTTGGTAAACCGGAGAGTAAAGCGCTCCCGTGCTGTTCACAGTTAAACCTCGATGTCGTAGTCTTTCATTTTTTTGTACAAGCTACTTCGAGAAATATTGAGGAGTTGCGAGGCTTTGTCAACTTCGCCATCGCTTCGGCGAAGGGCTTTTCGCAAAATTTCACACTCATATTGAGCTAACAAGGGGGCCAGGCCCAATTCAAGGTTGTTGGCGGCCGTGGGATTTTCGGCAGGCACTGTTAACAGCTCATCAACATCGCATGCGCGTACAATAGGCAAGCGGCTCAAAGGGAGTTGTTCGCAGACCCGCTTCAGCTCTCGCACGTTGCCCGGCCAAGCATGGTTACGAAGCTTCACAAGAGCATCGGTGGCGAGCACCTTGCGCTTGCCCCTCGGATGGGTGGCCAAAAAGTGCAGGCAAAGGTCCTCGATATCGGTACTACGGTCGCGCAGAGGTGGTAGCGTGATCCGGTGGGTGCAAAGTCGGAAATAGAGGTCTTCGCGAAATTTTCCCTGCTTTACGAGCCCAAGCAGCGATCGATTGGTGGCGGCAATGATTCGCACTTTTAAGTGCAATGGCTCCTTGGCACCGACCCGGCGAATTTCCCCCGATTCGAGAAAGCGCAGGAGTTTTACTTGTTGCGGGAGTGGGCAGGCCTCGATTTCATCTAGAAAAAGGTCACCGCCGTTGGCGGCCTCCGCCAGGCCGGTACGGCTGCTATCGGCACCGGTAAAGGCTCCGCGCAGGTGACCGAACATTTCCGATTCAAAAAGACTTTCCGGAATGGCGCCCAGGTTAACGGGAACAAAAGGGCGAGGCGATCGGCTGTCTTGTCGGTTTAAAAGTTGAGCGATGACTTCTTTCCCGCAGCCGGTTTCCCCTTCGATCAATACCGTTCCCGATTCGCCCTGCAGGTCGGCCACCCGGCGAAGCACGTATTGACTGGCGGGCGATGAGCCAATCCAGCGTCCAGCTTCGCGCAGCGACCACAGGGCTGCCACCTTTTGCAAGGTTGAATGGATTTCTTCGCTAAGGATTGGCTTGCTGAGAAATCGCCGGGCGCCCGATTGGAGGGCGTTTTCCATCAAATCCAGGGCTTGGTCGCCCGAAATACCGAAGACTTCGGCGAGCGGCCAAAAAGTCGTGATCCTTTCGATGGCGCGCAGGCCTTCGCCCTTTTCGTTTGCGCTAAGATGCATGTCGACAAAAGCGGCATGGAAAGACGTTTGACCGTGGACGGCGGCAATTTGCCCAATCTCCGCCAAGGTTTCGATCGAAATCATGCGCCAGTGCGGCGGTAACACAAGTTTTAGCGACTGATGGACGAGAGGATCGTCATCAACAACCAAGAGATGTCGCGGTGTCATCGCTTGTCTTTATCTTTCCCAAAGGCCATCATCAACAAAATGAAAAAGTCATTTCGAATTTTACTTCTCGAAAATATTCATCCGGTCGCTCAAGAACAGTTAACCGCATTGGGACATGTGGTGGAGCTACGCTCGGACTCTCCCGATGAGGAAGAGTTGAAAAAACTACTGGCCCAATACGAAGTGGTCGGAATCCGGTCCAAGACCGAGATCCGGGCCTCGACTTTACGGAACGCTTCGAATCTTCACGCCATCGGTTGTTTTTGTATTGGCACTAATCAGGTGGACTTGGCTGACGCCAATCGGATGGGGATTCCGGTTTTCAATGCGCCCTATTCCAACACCCGTAGCGTTGCGGAACTGGTGATTTCTGAATTGGTCTGCTTATCCCGCCAAATCATGGATCGAAGCGCCTTGGCTCATCAGGGCGGCTGGTCGAAATCCGCCGATGGTTCGCGCGAAGTGCGCGGCAAAACCCTTGGCATCGTGGGATACGGACATATTGGGACACAGGTGAGTGTCATGGCGGAAGCCATGGGCATGAAAGTTCTTTATTACGATATTGTGAAGAAACTCCCATTGGGCAACGCCATGGCCTGCTCTAGTTTGGATGAGTTGTTGCAACGTTCGGATTTCGTAACCTTGCACGTTCCGGAAACTCCACAAACCAAAGATATGATGGGAGCAGTGCAATTCCGCCAGATGAAGCGCGGAAGCCATCTGCTCAACCTTTCGCGTGGCACCGTGGTTGTTATCCCTGAGCTGGTGCAAGCCTTGAAAGAGAAGCATCTTGCCGGCTGCGCGATCGATGTATTTCCCTCCGAGCCGATGTCGAATAAGGAAAAATTCGTCACGCCTTTGCAGGGGATGAGCAACGTTATCCTGACTCCGCACATTGGTGGAAGCACCGAAGAGGCGCAGTATGCGATCGGTATTGAAGTCGCGGAAAGTTTCGGGCGTTTTCTTGGCGGCGGTTCAACAACCTTGGCGGTGAATTTCCCCCATGTTGATTTGCAGCAGACGGAGGGAACTCACCGGATCGCCAATGTCCATCGCAACGAGCCCGGCGTGTTGGCTGAAATCAACTCGTTGGTTTCAAAGCATGGCGCTAACATTTTGGCGCAACAGCTATCCACAGACAGTAGAATTGGTTATCTGCTGATGGATGTGGAGCGGGGGGAAGCCGAGGGGCTTTCTAACGATATTGCGAAATTGGGCAGGTCGATTAGAACCAGGTTGATTAAATGAAAAGATTCCTGCTGCTCTTCGTATTAATTCTTACGAGCTGTAAGTCGCTCGAGCAGAAAACCGCGTCCCAAGTTATCTTGGCGTCCGACGTTGCCGCGCGATCCGCCGATGCTCCGGTGGAAGCCACGGGAAAGCGCTTTGCCATTTCGACTCAAGGTAAGCATGCCTCGCTGGCGGCCAAAGAAATTTTCGATCATGGGGGCAACATCATCGATGCTTTCGTGGCGGCATCCTTCGTCATTTCAGTGGAGCGGCCGCATTCGACCGGCATTGGTGGCGGCGGATTTCTGGTTTTTCACGATGCGACGAGCGGCAAGAACTATGCGGTGGACTTTCGCGAACGGGCTCCCATGAAGGCCAGCGAAAAGATGTTCCAGGATAAGCAAGGCCAGGTGGTGACAAGACGGTCCCTCGATGGCGTGTTGGCCGCCGCCGTTCCGGGTTTGGTTGCGGGCCTTTATGAGATCCACCAAAAATTCGGCCACTTGCCGTGGAAAGACGTGTTGGCGCCGGCTATCCGGGTTGCCGAAGAGGGCTTCGTGGTCTATCGCAGCTTTCACAGCGCCATGCAATCGCGTGCGCCCATCCTTCGCGACGATCCTGAGGCGCGAAAGATTTTTTTGGATGCGAAGGGCGAACCATGGCCCATCGGAAGTTTATTTAAACAGCCGGAGTTGGCGAAAACCCTGCGCTTGATCGCCGAAAAAGGCCGAGACGGTTTTTACCATGGGCGGGTGGCACAACAGCTCGAGTCGCTGATGCAAAAGCAACATGGTTTGATTACGGCCGAGGATTTGGCACGTTACCGGGTCCGGTGGCGCGAACCTTTGCAAGGTTCCTTTGACGGTTATCAAGTCTACTCTATGCCACCACCGAGTTCCGGCGGCGTCCATGTGCTGCAATTCTTGAACACTCTGGAAGACGATCATTTGTCCAAAGACGGATTCCTTTCAGTTCCCGCGATCCATTTAGCGGCGGGGGCATTGCAGTTGGCCTTCGCGGATCGCGCGCGTTACTTGGGGGATCCGGATTTCGTCAAAGTGCCGGTCGCGGAGTTGATTAGCAAAAGCTATGCGAAACAACGGCGAGCTTTAATTCCCGCGGATCGGGCCTTGAAAGCAAATGAAGTTCATGCCGGAGACATTCCCGGTTTCTCCACCAGCGAAAATTCGTCCAAGGAATCCAACGAGACGACCCATATGTCCCTCATTGATAGCGATGGAAATGCCGTGGCCAGCACGCAAACCATCAATGGTTGGCTGGGAGCGGCAGTGGTGGTCCCGGGCACCGGAGTTCTTCTCAACAATGAAATGGACGATTTCTCGGCCAAAACCGGCGCGTCCAATATGTTTGGTGCCATCGGCGGACCGGCTAACAGTGTGGCGCCTGGGAAAGCGCCCTTATCAGCCATGTCACCCACGATATTGCTCAAGGATGGCAAAGTGGTTTTGTCGGTTGGCGCCCCCGGCGGGACTCGCATCATCAGTTGCGTCGCCCAAACAATTTTGAATTGGGCCGAATTCAAACTGCCTTTGCGGGAGTCGGTTGCGGCGGTTCGCTACCACCACCAATGGCAGCCAGATGTTTTAACAATCGACCCACCGGGTCCTGCTACCGCGACTCTGAAGAAACTGACGGAAATGGGTTACAACGTCGATATCGGCGACGTCCCTTGCAATGTTATGGCGGCGGAGCGAGTGGGAGATCAACTGCACGCGGTTGCTGATCCCCGCGATGTCGGGACAAGCGCTGCCGAGTAGTTTCCCTTCCACTTGAAAATCTTACCGGCTCGAAGCTTTTTTCGACACAGCTTTGCCGCCCCGTCAGCGTTAAGAGGGGGGCCGAAGGCGGTACGCAATTTGCTTTTTTGGTCCCGGACTCGAAGGGATCTTTGCATATGCCGCGTTTTCGTCACTCGTTGTTACTCGTTTCCTGCGCGCTTTTTACCGCTTGTGCGAACAAGGGGGGTGGCGACAATCGAAACAATAATAGCAATAACAATAATGTTGGTGTCATGGTCCACAATAGGACTCAGTGTCCCGATCTCTTGGGCGACTATACATCGACAACGGATTCGTCTGTCGTTAAAATCTCCCGGAATAGTGATGGTGATTTGGTCTTGGCTCTCGATAAGTCAGAACCGATTATCATCAATGGTGCCGCCCAAACATCTAAGGATGGTAAGACCATTTTCAGGGGGGCTTGTTCTGTCAACACCGTTTTGCTAACCGGGCTTCCTGCCAAATCAGGCGGAACATCCGGTAACATTCGCCCGATGAAAACTGGATTTATTCTTGATAGATTAACTTGGGGAGGTAAATACTCCACCGAATTTACTAAGGTCGCGAGCCCTGCAGGTCCCGCCCCTTCCCCCACACCAGCGCAACGGGCACTGGCAGATGTGGAAACCAAGCTAACGTTGACCGTGAAAAATCAGCATCAGCAAGATTCCGCCGCGTTCAACTTTCAATTCGGAAAGTTTATCGGCTCGCAAACGCCCGCGGATGGAGCTTCTTGCATTATTTTACCTAACCAGGATGTATTGGTTCAAAAAGCTGTAAGTAACTTTACTCTCAGCAACGGGAAGTACACGGTTAACGGTGACTCAACAATTAACCGCGACAGTTCAAAGTGGCATTACTTTTTTATTTCCAACGACCAAGCAGGTGCTTTCAATGGCGGTACCTTTAACTGCACGTTTCACAAGAACGGTCAAAATCTGAGAGACTTAACTTTGCCGGAGGCGCAAGCCGCCTTCGGGGATGAAGTCACGATCGAAATCCGTCAGTAAAGCCACAGAAACTAAGGTTTCAGACGAGCGCTCAATTCCGAACTCATGTTCATCAAAGAGGCGCCGAAACTTGCATTGCAAAGTGAGTACACTTTGCCGCCGGTGGCGTTGATCAGCGCATAGAATTCAGAACCGTTATAGTTCCAATTCGCATCGATCTGATCAGGTTTGCAATTCAAGTCGCTTGCGCCGAAAATTCCATAGACGGTGATGTCTTGTGTCCGTCCTCCTTTTAAACTCGTCAGAAACTGCAAAACTTGTGTAGCCTTAACATACTGTTTGCTGGCGTCAGGGGCGTCATTGGTGAGCACAACGACAAGCTTAGCATTTGGACGGATAAAATTCCTATTTTGGCTTAGAGTAGCTACCAGCGGATCGAAAATGAGCTCTTGATCGTAACCATTCAGCGCCTGAATAACTTGATCAACGAATGTTTGAAGAGGATTTGCGCTTGTATTGTCAAATACGTTAGGTATGCCGAGAAAAGGGCCTTGTTGAGTGTTGTCCCCGACCACAGCCATACGCCAAGATGACGATCGCTGCAGGAAATCAGTCATGAACTGCGTGACACCACTTTTGAAATTGGCTTGCTGCTCAGTCATTCCGCCCACGATCCAAATCATGTCCACTGGCGCGCCATATGCTGGTGGGGAGCAAGGCTTACCCGCCACGATATCATCTGCTGAAGCTGTTACCGATGAACCATCCCTGCAAAGAATATTGAATTGTCCGTCCTGACGTTTCTGCAAGGAAATAATATTAGCATTGGCGACAATCGGGCGATTAGGACAGATGTTGCCTATACGAATATCAAGAGGACTGGCAATTTCGCGGCTTCCGTCGGTGCAAATGACGTCGTAGCTACCATCATCCCTTATTTGCATTCCTTTAACTTCAGAAATATTTCGCATAGCAAATGTTTGGCATGCAAACAGCGACAGAACGAATATTGAAATCTTGGCCTTCATGAAATCTCCTATTCGGATTTGGTTGCAGGTTGTGATTTTCCATCAATAGGTTCTTCGAACTTTTTGGATTGCTCCTCGACCTTGCCGTTATGCTTAACCTTATATTTGACAATTGTCCCAGGTTTGATGTCTTTGAGAATAGCTTCAACTTCCTTTGCACGCCGGACACGGCGGTCGTTGACCTCAAGCAAATCTTCTCCGGCGTAGCTGTTATTCTGACCATCAACATTAAAATTGGGCAAATTTGAGCGGTAGCTTGGACTAACAGCTTCGTAGGGGACACCACCTTCACTGTCTTTACCGGCATTTGCGGAAACCGCTGCTAGGATACCCAGCGCAAAGATCAATTTTTTCATATTTTCCCCCTTCAATAGGCGTCTATCAATTATTTCAAATCAAAAACTTTACCCGGATTCAAAATCGAATCAGGGTCAAAGATTTGTTTTATTTGTCGCATGATTTGGATTTCAGCCGGAGAGCGGGTGAACTGCAAGAAATCTTTCTTGGTCAGTCCGACTCCATGCTCGGCGGAAATCGATCCTTGGTACTTCCGCACCGCTGTGTAGACCATTTCATCGACTTTGCGGCATTCGCGCACAAACTCTTCTTTGGTCATTCCGGAGGGACGCAGAATACTGATATGCAAATTTCCGTCGCCAATGTGGCCGAACCAAACCACTTCCCACTTCGGGTAGGCTTTATTGAAAACGTTGTCCAAATCGGTCATGAATTTGGGCACGTCGGAAATCTTCACCGAGATGTCATTTTTGTAGGGCGTGTATTGCGCCAACGCCTCAGTAATGTCTTCGCGATAGCGCCAAAATTGTTTGGCTTGCGTTTCGCTTTGATCCAGCAACCCGTCAAGGACCCAGCCTTGCTCAACGCAAGACTCGAAAGCCGACAGAGCGTTGGTCTCTTGATCTTCGTTTTGACACTCGAATTCAACCAGCAAGTAGTAAGGTGCGATGGTTGGCAGAGGGCGGGGCAGTTTGGTGTGTTCAATCACGCGCGCTAAGCCTTTTTCCGAGAAAATTTCGAAGGCCAGGAGGTGTACGCGCTTTTTCATCTCTTTGCACACGTTCATGACGGCATCGAGATTGGGGATGCCTAAAAGTAGCAAGCGCGAAGGTGGCGGTGGCGTGGTTAAACGCATGGTCGCCTCAACAATAAATCCCAGCAAGCCTTCACTGCCTACAAACAACTGTCGCAAATCAAAACCGGTGGCATTCTTAATCAACGCATGATTGAGCTCCAAGATCTCGCCCGTTCCGGTGACCACTTTCAAAGAGGCCACCCAGTCGCGGGTTAGTCCATACTTGAGGACCTTGATTCCACCGGCATTCGTCGCGATGTTACCGCCCATTTGGCTCGAACCGCGGGCCGCAAAATCGACCGGATAAAAGAAGCCCTTTTCAGCGGCATACTTCTGCAGATTCTCGGTGATCACGCCCGGTTGAATCGTGACGGTTTGGTCCAATTCATTGAAGCTGAGGATTTTGTTCATCTTCTCAAAGCTAACGACCACTTCCCCATTTGTGGCGACGGCGGCGCCACTCAGGCCGGTGCGTCCACCCGAGGGGATTATCGCTGTCTTGGTCTTGCGCGCCCATTTCACCAAATTGACTACTTGCTCAATCGATTCAGGGAAGACGATGGCTGAAGCTTTCACGTCAAAGTTGGAGGTCCAGTCGTTGCCATAATAGAGCAAGGAGGCGGCGTCGGATTTAATTTGGTCGGGCTTAAAAATGCTTTGCAAAGATTCGACCACTTCAGCCTCCCTAAGTATTGGCGCACAACAATTGGTAAGCGGGATGGGGCCCTAAATCAACCGGCTTTTCTTGGGTGTAGCAACTCAACAGGTGATTCATCAGCTGTAGTCCTGATTTTAAGGTATCGAGTTCGGCGGGGCTTGCGGTTGTCTGCGCCTTGACCTTCCTGGCTTTGCAGAAGTCCTCAAGTTTTTGGCAAACTACCGTGATTTCATCGTACCCATAGGTACGGCCGGTTCCCTTGAGTTTATGGTATTCATCGTAAAGTCGGTCCCAGCGGACGTCTTGGGTGAGGGTTTCCAACATCTTGATTCGCTCCGTGAGTTGCTTAAGATACTCTTGGCGCAAATCCGACATCATCTCATCCCAGCTCTCGTCTCTCGTCATAGCTCGCCGCCGTTCTAAGGTTGAAATAAGAATAGAGGGGACAGTAACCCCAACTGGCCGTTCCAATCAGGTAAATCCCGGCCCACGCCCACCACGGGCCGCCAGCCGCCGCCCAAAAGGTCAGAAGAAAACCGAAAATGTGCCGCAGGATACGATCCCAACGGGCCAGATTGACTCTCATGAATTAGGCCTGGCCGGGTGATTTCAGCGCCTGTTGCAGTTCGCCATTCTGGTACATCTCCATCATGATATCGCTGCCGCCCACCAACTGCTTATTAACGTAAAGTTGCGGAATGGTCGGCCAATTGCCGTAAGCTTTGATGCCCTCGCGGATATCTTGGTCGTCGAGGACGTTAACCGAGAAAAATTTTACGCCCAGATCCTGGAGAATGGCGGTCGCGCGAGCAGAGAAACCGCACATCGGAAATTGTTCCGTTCCCTTCATGAAGAGCACCACCTGATGTTCATTCAAGATTTTTTCGATGCGTTCTTTAACTTCCATATTTTACCTGACCTTCGTTTTGATGGAGAGGGCGTGAACTTCCCCTGTTTTTAGTTCTGCTTGAAAAACTGTCATGACATGCTGGTGCTGCTGAATACGATTGAGGCCTTGAAACGCCGCGGATGCAACCGCGACCTCGTAGTGGTCACCGCCGCCCGTCAAATCATAAACTTCAATGACACCGTCGGGATAGGCCGACTCCAGTCGTTTTTTCAATTCATCAACCGTCATCCGAGTGACTTAGCTAATGGCCGATCAAATGTCCCTTGTTGACCAAATGCGTAAAATAAAGTAGTTTGGCCAACTTCGAAGGTGTGCGGAGGTGCCGAAGGCACCGACTTAGACCGGGGGAGGTCGAATGCAGCTGTTACTAAGCATTTGCATGGCAGTTCTAATGGCGGGATGTGCTGCCTCGGTTGAGATGCCGGCATGGCGGCCGAACGTGCAACCTTTCCGCGGGACCTATGTGGCCTCCACGGACGATAAGCCATTGCCTTCATTAGCAAATTACGACGGGTCCTACAATCTGTTTACGGTCGGACAAAGTGACGATCCAACCGTCTTTCGAGACGATTTGTCGGTTTACCAGTACGTTCCGGATGACTTTCATGACTTCAAAAATCCCACCCAAATTGGTGTCGTAGCATTTAACGATGGAACTCTTCAGAAAGATACCCAAGGCTATCTGCGCTTGAACCGACCCAGCGATGCCTATCAGCGCATGCAACTCATCGCCGGATTTAATCTTACCGACATCCAGGCGAGGATTGCGGTGTCGCCAACCTTCACTTTGGACAGCACTTATCATTCCGCGGCGGTCACCAATAACAACGTCACAATTACGACTAAAAACCTCTACAACTATCGTAAATTGTCGGTGGACGAGGTCAACCAGCGAGCAAGTTTATTCAGCCAATACGTCACCATCAAAAATCAACGGGAGCTTCAGCAACCCGTCGACCGTCGCTACTTTGCGATGACCAGCCGGGTGGACAGCGATCTGGATGCCAACGGCACGGTCCTAAATTCGGTCACCACCCCGGCAGCTCAGGTGCCCGAGGCTGAGGCGGTGGTCTTGAT
>Ga0207093_1073_pt1 | contig 17428 bp, 16 predicted proteins | sample Alteio_BWMinHeat_89_FD_153519 | JGI IMG/M metagenome (GOLD analysis project Ga0207093, IMG submission 153519) | Enriched cells from forest soil in Barre Woods Harvard Forest LTER site, Petersham, Massachusetts, United States -... | ecosystem: Environmental > Terrestrial > Soil > Temperate forest >... | reverse complement strand
TCAGTTGCTTGCCATGTACCAGGAAAAACAACACACGCTAGAGGAAGTTTTGGAGGCAAAACCATAATGATCCGAATTCCAGCCCTATTCCGGAGAGCGGCCTTGCGGTACGCAGCGGCTACCGGACTGATTTCTGCGGCGCTTCTTTCGGCTGCGAGTCCCATGTACGCGGCAACCTCGGCGCAGGAGCAAGTCACGAGAGACTTTCAGCAGACAGTGACGCTTGGCGCAGGGCAGTCCGTGCGCGTCGAGCACAAGTTTGGGAGCGTCAGGCTGCACGGTGAGTCTGGCCGCGAGGTCAAGATTTCGGCCACGATCCGCGCACAGGCCAGCTCGCACGAGGAGGCAGAATCTTTCGCGCAAAAAATCAAGATCGAGGTTCAGCAGACCAGCCAGGGAGTGCGCATCAAGACGATCTATCCGGACGAGGAAAAGAGCTGGTTTCACTCGAGCAAGCACTCTTCGTGGTCCGTCAGTTATGACATTGGGATGCCGTCCGATGCGCCGATTACAGTGCGAAACAGTTTTGGAAGTGTTGAGGTAACGAGCGTTCGCGGGGCCGCGGACGTAGAGAACGGCTATGGCACGCTCACCGTGCGTGATGCCGGCGCCGGGCGGTGGGTCAATGCATTTGGCAGTGTTGAACTCGCCGGGGCTGCGGGAAATACAGTGGTGAACGACAACAACGGTTCCGTGCAAGTGTCTGACGTGAAGGGAACTCTCGAGATCCGTAACCGTTTCGGCAGCATCACCACTCGGAATATTCAAGGCGCTGCGACGATTACTGGAGGCAATGGCGCGGTTGTTTTGACGGATGCCGCCTCGGCAAACATCACGACTTCCTTTGGGAGTGTCGAAGCGCGGAACATCCGTGGCGACGTATCGATCCGCGACAACAACGGAAACATCGAGATTTCGACGGTCGGCGGCGCTGCCGACATTACGGATAGCTTTGGTAACGTCACTTTTACGGATGTGCATGGCCGCGTGAATTGCACGACGAACAATGGCCGCGTCAAGGGCAGCTCGGCAACCGGCGGATCCGTGACCATTCGCGATTCGTTCGGCAACATCGAACTGGACGCTATCAGCGGCGCCCTGGATGCCGAAACTTCCAATGGAAAAATCACCTTGCGCGATGCGCGCGGGGACGTCACGCTGAAATCCTCGTTTGGCGCCATCGAAGCTTCGAACATACCGAAGGGAATTCGGGCTGTTTCGGGGAACGGTGCCATCACCATCACCGACATCGGAGGAGATGCTTTTGCAAAGACCAGTTTCGGAAGCGTCCTGGTGGAACGGATCGCCGGCAATCTAACGGTGGAAAACACCAACGGTTCGGTTACCGCTAAGACGGTGAAGGGTGACGCCGGGGTGAAAACCTCCTTTGCAGGAGTCACACTGGAGTCGATCGGAGGGCGGATCACAGTGGACAATCAGAACGGAGCGATATCGGTGACAGCCATGCGTCCGGCCAGCGGCTGCCGCGACATTTCGCTCAAGACATCGTTCTCATCCATTCGCGTGCGCGTTCCGGAAGGCCTGGGCTACAACCTCACCGCGAGGACGTCCTTCGGGCGGATTTCTTCGGAATTGCCAGTCACTTCGTCGGGCAGTATCGGAGGCGATTCACTGAACGGGACTATCGGTTCAGGCGGCTGCCAGCTCCAGCTCACGGATTCCAATGGAAGCATCGAAATCGCCAAGGCTCCTTGAATCTTCGTCCCCTTATTTTGCCGCCCGCCGCGCGCGATCCATGGCGAACGCTTTCTTCAGCACGCGTGTGGCGGTTTCTGTGAGGCAAAACCGGGCGAGTTCCTCTTCCCGCGCAAAGGCCACGTCGGTTACATCACTCCCCGCGCGGGGCTCGCCAGCAAGACGTTCGCAGAGATAGTCCACAATGACGAAATGAAATCGCGGCTTTCCTTTGACGCCCCCGCCTGTTGTCCCTGGTGGCAGGAATATTCGGTCGAACACTTCGATCTGATCCAGTACGCGAACTTCGATTCCCGTTTCTTCCAGCAATTCGCGGGCTACACCTTCCTCTAAACTCTCTCCAAGCTCCAATGTGCCACCAGGAATAGACCATTCACCGAGCAGCGGTTCGCTGCCGCGGCGGATCAACAGCGCGCGGCCCTGATCGATAATCACGCCCCCGATGCCAACAACGGGCCGTTCGGGGTATTCTCTGGAAGAGGTCATTCGAAAGGTCCTTCTCAACAGGATGCGATGGCATTCAAAGCAGCGCCGCGATGCATGGGAGTTGACTTCATACACCGCGGTATATAATACGCTGCATAGTGGCGGGCACGGTCCTCGTACCCCCACTTTGCAAACAACTGTACGGAGGGTGGAGCCGTGATTCGTTGCCCTGAATGTTCCGCCGAAATCGATGTCGACGAAGATGAAGTCGAAGAGGGCGAGATCCTGAGTTGTCCGGAATGCGAATCTGAACTTGAGGTTTCGCAGACGCATCCTGTGCACTTGAATCGCATCGCCGATGATCTGGGCGAAGAGGACGACGAGGACGAAGAAGACAAGCCCGGAGAGAACGGCGACCTCGTTGACGACGATGATGACGAGGAAGACGAAGAAGAAGACGAGGAGTAAGAGGCACGCCCCCACAGTGACTGGCATCCTCCTGAGCCAATGCCGCCATCTAAACTCATAAGGAGCAACGAAATGCACCGCCCGCAGTGGATTACGATTCTCTGCACGGCAGCGCTAATCGGTTCGCTTGGTGGAACATTTGGCCGGGCGCAAGAACCGGCTCCGCCGCAGTCCAGTTCCGCCCCCAGCTCGCAGGCTCCTGCAGCAGCTCCCGGCAAGCCAGGGAAGAGAAAGTACAGTCACGCCAATGATTTTCTGATTCATGGAACGGTGTTCACGGAAAAGGCTTTATCGTTTCCGGGCGTGCAACTTCGCATCCGTAAGGCCGGAGAAAAAAAATTCCGGTGGGAAAGCTATACGAATTCACGCGGCGAATTTGCAGTTCGCGTCCCCCAGGGCACAGACTATGAGATGGTGGCTCGCGTCAAGGGGTTCGCGGAGCAGTCCCGCACGATTGATGCGAAAACTGGCGCGAACCAGGGAAGCATCGTGTTTCGAATGGAACCAATTGCGGGAGGCAAGGGATGAACGTGCAGCGACGCATCGGCATTCTGGCCTTGGTCCTTTCGCTCTTTGCTGCCGCCGGTCTGGCTCAAGACAAGAAGCACGAAGCTCAACTCCGCACTGTACGCGGCTTGGTAACAGACAAAACTGACAGTCCTGTTTCCAGTAGCGTGGTTTTCCTCAAAAACTTACGCACTAATTCTGTCCGCAGCAGTTACACGGATGACACCGGCAGTTATCGATTCAGCGGCCTGGACCCGAACGCCGATTACGAACTGCATGCGGAAAAAGAAGGCGCCAAATCCACTACACGTACGGTTTCCAGCTTTGATAGTCGCAAGGACATCGTACTGAATCTGAAAATCGAGAAGAAGAAGACGTAAACTAGAAGCCATCTCATAAATACCTCAGGAGGATGACGGCACAAGCTAGCTGCACCATCCCGAGGAAATTCTCTGGGTAGTATTCCCAGCGAATGACCACGCGGCGAAAATTATGAAGCCATGCGAACAAACGCTCGATCTTCCAGCGACGCCGGTAGCGACGCAGCACCCGGCCGTCTTGCGTGGCTTTCCGGCTACGCCTGGTGGTGTGCGGTGCGATCATCTGCACACCGAAACGTTCGCGAATCTGGGCATCCAGGGAGTCGCTGTCGTAAGCGCGGTCGCCGATCAGACGCTCGGGAGTTTCGGCGAGGAAGCATCGCTCGATGGTGGGTTCGACGAGTTTTGTTTCATGCGGCGAAGCGCTGGCCACGTGCACGGCGAGAGGAAGACCATGGCCGTCGCTGATCGCCATGATTTTGCTGCCTTTGCCGCGGCGAGTAGGGCCGACAGCAGAGCCCCTTTTTTCGCCGAACTGAAGCTGGCGTCGATGAACGACTCGCTCAGATCCAGCTTCCCGCGGTCGCGTAAATCTTCCGCCAGTTTCTGCAGCAGTTGGGTGAGCAGCCCCGAGCGCTGCCACTGTTGGAAGCGGCGATGACAGGTTTGATAGGGAGGATAACGACGTGGCAGATCGTGCCAGGGAGCGCCGGTGCGCAGCACCCAAAAAACGCCATTCAGCACCGCGCGCGTATCCTGCCACGGCCGGCCCCGCCCATCTTCTCGACGTTTGGGACGAAACAGTGGTTCGAGCAACGCCCATTGGGCGTCGGTGATATCCATGCTCTCGATTTACGCCATTGGCCATAACTTTCAATCGTTCAATGCCTTCAATGTGTTTATGAGATAACTTCTAGACTTTCTGCCTCCCAGGTTGACGTTACCCGCTAGGAAGCGCCCGCCCAGCAGAAACCACAAGGTGAGTCAGGATGAAGGACGCCCCTTTTGTTCGGATGCGGGTAAAACCATTCCGTCCCGCAGGGAATCTAAGCCAGAACCCGGCATTGTGGAAACCTGCTCCGTTCATTTACTGAGAGAATGGAAGCTCGGCGGGAGATAATTTGTGTTGGTTATGAGCGGACAAAAAAGGATTCGGGGGCAAATCGGGCTGGCACTTGTGGCTGGACTATTGATGATTATCACGCCTGCGTTGGCACGGTCACAAGGCACACAGCAGCCGACACCAGTCCCTGCGGATTCACCAACAACGAACGCGAAAGACGGTAAGGAAGATAAGAACAAAGCCGGCGACACGGTTGGGAAAAGCAGACTCGAGAAAGAAACCGGAACCATCAATGATCGGATCTTCGAAGTCCTGCCGAACTACGGGACCGTCGAGAATGCCCAAGCTCTTCCGCCGCTCACCACCGGACAGAAATTCAGGCTGGCGACGGCCGGCGTTTTTGATTGGGGAGCTTATCCATTCAACGGGATCCTCTCGGGCATTTCGCAAGCAAAAAATGATCCGAAGGAATGGGGCCAAGGGTGGGGCGCGTACGCAAAGCGCTATGGCTCGTCGTTTGCCGACAATAGCATCGGCACTTACATGACGACAGCAATCTTTCCCACCCTACTGCACGAAGATCCACGCTACTACCAACTGGGAAAAGGGCGCTTTGCTCACCGGGCGTACCACGCTGTGAACCGCCTCTTTATCGTTCGGACGGATTCCGGCCACGAGCGCTTCAATTTTTCGGAATCGATCGGCAATGCCACAGCGGCAGCAATTTCCAATGTGTACCATGTTCCGGAGGAACGCACAGCCTCGCGAAACGCCACCACTTTTGCTTTCTTGATCCTGTATGACGGTATGAACAACGAACTGAAGGAATTCTGGCCCGATATCCGCCGCAAGGTGTTTCATAAAGACACGCCCTAACCTCGGTTAACCAAAAGCCAGCATGCAGTATTGCGCCGCTTCGGTGCGCTAGTGGTCAATTTAGGCACAACAGAGAAAATATGTCGCAACTAGGGGAATGAATCAGGCGTCGAATCAAAAGTCGAAGGGTGTGTTTTTGTTCTGTTGCATATTTCAGCTTTGAAATTTGGAGATTGGCCGCTATCACAATGAAAATGGCTCGAAGAGTTTTGTTCGTCGCGTGTTGCGCGATTTCGGTTGCATCGTTGCCCGCCGCATATCCGGTACTTGCCCGGCAGCAACAGGGGCCAAGTTCAACTGTTTCCAATGCGTCGGTAACGGGCAGGATCACCGCAGTTTCCGGTGACGGGGCAACTAATGCCATTCCCGGAGTCAATGTAAAGCTAACGGGTTCAGGCACTGGAGCAACACCGCAAACGACAGTTACCGACGCGGAGGGCCGCTATGAGTTCAGCCACGTCACCGCCGGAGCCTACACAATTGAGGCAAATGCGGATGGCTTTAAGGCGTGGTCGGGCACGATTACGCTCAGAGCTGAGCAGGCGCTGATCAAAGACGTAGTTCTGCAGATCAGTTCCGTCAATCAGCAAGTCGAAGTTCAAGGTGAGGCCGTTGAAATTGCGACCCAGAATGTCGCGATCACTGCTACGGTCAATACCGATCAATTGGAAAGCCTGCCTTTGCCTACCCAGAAATTTACAGAGGCCTTGTCCTTGATACCGGGGGTTGTCAGGACTTCGACCGGGAAACTGACGTTCAAGGGCCAGGCAGAGAGCCAGGGAATGCTTGTCGTTGACTCGGCAGAAAACGTGGATCCGGTCTCGGGAAGCTTCTCCATTCCCATTCCTGTCGACATTATTCAATCCATGACCGTTTACAGTTTGCCCGAGAGCTCTCAGTACGGAGGGTTTACCGGAGGGCTGACCACCATCGAAACGAAACCTCCTTCGGGGTCATGGGATTACAAGCTGCGCGATTTCATCCCGGCGTTCCGGGGAAAGAACGATAGTATCGTTGGACTTGCCAACTGGACGCCACGGTTTGAGTTCGAGGGCCCTCTCATCAAGAGCAAGATGAATTTTTCCGAAGAGGTTACCTACGAAATTCGGAGGCAGCCGGTACGCGGGTTGTCATTTCCGGAAAATGAGATCAAGACGCGAAGCCTGACTTCATTCACGAATCTCCAGGTGTTACTTTCACCGCGGCACGTGCTGAACTTTCACGTCAATACCTTCCCGCTGGAGCTCGACTTTGCGAACATCAATGCGCTGATCCCGCAAACGGCGTCAACCGACTATGGCCGGAGCGGAGTGTCCGCAGGGTTCGCCGATTCCTATCAATTCGAATCAGGAGCGCTGCTGAACACCCTGGTTCGCTACACCCGCTTCGACAGTAATGCCCACGGGCAGGGACCGCTGGATATGGAGATTTCGCCCGAGGGATGGGGCGGAAATTATTTCAATAGCTGGAACCGCAGATCAAACCAAGTGGAAGTAATGCCCGCGTACCAGCTCTCTTCAAAGGCCTGGCACGGTAGCCATGAAGTAAGGTTTGGTGCCGACATTCTGTACCGGGATTATGAGGGTAGCAACATATCCCATCCAATCCAGTTGTTGGCGCAGAATGGTTCGGTCGTCGAACAAATCGATTTTCAAGGTGCGGGACAGTTAAGCGCGTCGGATACAGAGGTTTCGGAATTCATCCAGGATCACTGGGCTCTGAACAGCCACTTGACGCTCAACTACGGGACGCGTTTGAGCACTCAATCTATTGGCCGCAATGCTGCCTTTGCCCCGCGGATCGGTGCAGCCTATTCGTTCGATGGCGGAAATACAGTAATTCGCGCGGGTGCAGCCGAGGTCTACGGCCACGTCCCATTGCTCGCGGCAGACTTCACCAGCAATCAGGAGCGCGTACTCAGCTTCTTCGATTCTTCCGGGTTGCTGATCGGCCAGCCGATCGTGTTGGTGAATTCCTATCTTATTTCCGGCGCACCGCCGAGCACTCCCGGCCTGCCGCGCGACCCTGGATCGAGTTCCAGAACATTTAGCTGGAATGTCGTAATAGAACACCAGGTGCGGAAGAATCTTAACCTTCGGGCCAGCTATCTTGACAGCCGCACCGTGCGCCTCTTTCTGTTAAATCAAGTACTTGATCCCGCCAACGGAACCGGGTTGCTAGCTATAGAGAACAGCGGAGCTTCGAACTATCGTCAGGCGGACATAACGGCACACTATCGGCTTAGCGACCGGGCGGATATGAGCTTCTCCTACACATGGAGCCGGGGGCGCGGTGACCTCAATCCGCTCTCGGACACGCTTGTGCCCTTTGCGATTCCGGTAATCCGACTGAATGCTGCAGGTATCCTCTCTTCGGACGTGCCGCATCGCGTTGTAGCCTCAGGTTTTTTCCGGCTGCCATGGAAAATGGTCATTAGCCCAGTGGCCGACGTACATACAGGATTGCCATACTCAAACGTAGACGATTTTCAAAATTATGCCGGCGTTCCCAATACCGAGCGTTTTCCCTTTTACTTCTCGCTAGATGTGCGGCTTTACCGGGAATTTAGCTTCCACATACCGCACACGGAGCGTTCCAAAACTCACAAGTTCCGTCTCGGCGTATATTCGACCGACCTCACCAACCGCCAAAACCCGCATGACGTATTCAATGACGTTACGTCTCCCTTCTTTGGTCAATTCGCGGGCTTCCAGCGTCGTTATACAGGCCTGGTATTGGATTTTGTTCAGTAGAATTCCACGGGCGCCTTAAGGCGCCACGGGGGCCAATATCCGCACTGCTCTCGGCACGACTTCGATTTCCACTGGCGTCGAGCCCAAAATCTCTCCATCTCCGTGGAACACGCTGGGCGTAGGGGTCGTGATACGTACTTTAGAAGCCTTCCAGCGCTTGACGCGGTTTGTTCGAAGCTCTCCGCTCCCCATCAGTCGCGGCAGTAATCTCAAAATTCCCAGCGTGCCGATTTCTTCGATCAAAACAATATGGAGAGACCCGTCATGAAGCGTCGCATCGGGGGCCAATCTCAGACCGGCACCGTAGGTCGGGGAATTCAGCGCCGCCGCCAGCAACACCCTGGCTTCGCACGCGGGGAGATCGCTTTCCAAAAACTCGATGCGGACTTCGATCGGCACAAATCCCACTAGCGCTCGCAACGCTGACGCGATATAGCGTATACGGCCGGGGAGCCGACGGAACGCACCACCGGCGTAGCGCGCCGCCTCCGCGTCCAGTCCCATGCCGCCTCCACCGGCATACAAACGCGTTCGCCCTTCGGCTGTATGCACTCTCACAAGATCCACAAGACGCGGACGGCCTTGCAAGATGGCTTCCGCCGCCTTTATGGGATCGGCTGGCAAGCCGAGCGCGGCCGCAAAATCGTTTCCCCCTCCGGTGGGGAGAATACCCAAGAGCACCTCCGAACCGAAAGCCCCATTCGCTAAAGCCTGGAACGTTCCGTCCCCGCCCATCGCAAACAGCGCACTTAGCCCTTGTTGGATGGCCTTTTGCGCGAGCGATTCCAATTCGGCCGCACTGTTCGTCATGACAAATTGCGCATGCACTTGAAAGGATTGGAACAGGTTCTGGATGGGAACCAGATACGAGCGCGCTCGGCCTCCTCCGGCCACGGAGTTGACGAGGACGATGACATCAGACTCGCGCAGAAAGCTGGGAACTTTCTCGCGATTACTCATCGTTCTGCCTCGTAGCTACGGCCGATACATGCATTTGCATAGTCCTCTCGAAACTTGTTGTCGGATGTCTGACACTCTCATCGTTGGATTGGGAGCTGCGCATATACTTCCGAAACCACCCGAATTGCAGTCTGGTGCGGGCCTGTATTGGCTGACGTGGAACCGCCGCAAGGCTATTCTGGCACGATACAGACGGGGGTAGTCATGAGCGGTGGAAGGAAATCAATGGCTCAAGCGCAAAGATGGTGCCGGCGGGGGGAATCGAACCCACGGCCTAGGGATTATGAGACCCTCGCTCTACCACTGAGCTACGCCGGCATGAAGCAGTCCACTATGCTACGGACTCGCGCACGAAAGTGTCAAGGTGTCGGCCCCGCGGAAACTAGGGCGGATCTTGAGGACGCTTTGCAGGCAAGCGATGGCGCATCAGGTTCTTAAAATGCCAAAGTAATTGCACTACAAACACACCACACCTTAGTCTCCTTGGAGCCTTCGGAAGCCAAGCCGAGAGTCAAAGATGGTCCTATTATGCTTAGTACTACTGTACTGTTGACCCGTACAGTCCTAAAACTTAATCTGCTCGTGTTCGGACACTGTCCCGCCTGTCAGGTAGGCGAATGCCTATCGAAATGATGGGAGGGGGGAGTGTGTATCGTTTCGTAACAGGCTCGTCGTCATAGCTGCTTGACATTGGTGTCATTAGAGATAGAATGCCCCCGGGGCTATTTCATCCCTCGGAGGCACAATGTCACGCAAACTTACAGTTATCTTCCTGGCTATGCTCGTTTTAGTCGGGGCTATGAGCCTGAAAACGGTGGTCGTCACTCACGGTGATGGCTCCGTGATCATGGCGAACGGTGGAGCACCACTTCCGCCGACGCCTTGGAAGAATGGTGGAGCACCGCTGCCGCCGACGCCTTGGAAAAACGGCGGGGCACCGCTACCACCAACGCCCTGGAAGTAATGGCGTGGTTACCGCAGAGCTCGACTGAGTAGTGCTGCGGGACAGACCAGGGCGCAAGGTAGGCATAAAGTGCCTGGTCCGTTTCAATACAGTGTATGGTTCCTTTGCACACTCCTTGAAGTGAGTGTGGTGGTGTGCTCGATCGCCAAAGGATCGTTCCGCCGCTATCTGTCTCTTAACGTTTACATGTTGGCGGCTTCCGTCGTTAACATTGCTCGCTTTAAAATCCTCTTCACCTATGGCTTTAAGTCCTCTGAATACGGTTACTTCTACTACTATTCTGATCTGCTGCTAACCATTGGCCTCTATTGCGCCCTCATGGGCTTGTACTCATACGTGTTCGAAGAAATGGGTGCGGAGCAATACGTGCGCCTCGGTGCAGTGCTCCTTCTGCTTGGCACGGCAGGATTTTCCTTCGCGATCGTCCAGCAATCTTCCAGCCGACTATTGGGTCATTTCGTTCTGGATAGCCGCGCCATGGGCCACTTGGTTCTCGAGGCGTCACAGAACCTCTACTTTGTGGGCCTGGTGCTGACCTATGTTTTGTGGGGCGCCATGCTTAAGCTCCGCGAAACGCGGACACGCCTGATTCAGCTGGTTCTCGCTCTTGGCCTGTACTTCAGCGTTTTTGCAGCCAGCTACGCCCTGCGGAATCTTTCCACGAGCTTGAGTGATATCTGGCCCTACCTCATCCCAATTTCCGGCTGCCTCTTGCCGATGGCCTGGGCCTATGCTTTTTGGCGCATTCCGGAAGAAGCGCGCATCGTGCCCGCCCGGCTTGCGGTGGTGCCACGATGATGGCCGGCGTCATTTTCGCTTTCTCGGCAGCGGCGCTGCTTCAGTTTTTCATCTCCTATTGCCGCTCGCTCATTGCCGCGTCGTCAAAGCAGGTGCTCTCTGCCGAGGTAAAGGACGTCACCGGCATTCAACGGATCGCTTCCGGTGAGGATTTCGAGCGCGTCATTCAGCTCCTGCAGCTCTGCCCAGAGCGTCCGGAAGACCGCAACAGTGTTCAGGCAATCGGCGCCTATTTCAGACTTTTGAATTTTGTGCGGTCCACGATTGCGCGGATTGTTCCTTCCATGAAGGCGTGGACGGAATCCGAACGTGGACATTGCGCCTATTTTGCCGCGGTCGCCCTGGAGCGCCGCATATCGTTCAGCCGGGATATGCTCGCACAACAAATGGATGCCTGAACCGAGGCTCCGCCGGCTGCCTTCCCCTGACTGCTGCCACATTCGCTACATTCTCTCTTCTTTGACTGCTTGACTTTCGGCGAGCATGTTATTCTTGAATGGTTCCCTCCTCACCGGAGGTGAAGCGTCCGCAGCGCAAAACTAACCGGTGACAAAAACATGCTCGCAGTGTGGCGCGGTATTGCCGTCAAGCGTACGCGCTTGTAGCTTTTGCGATTCATCCTTTTCGGTCGGCCCTTCCATCTGGGAAGATTCCACGAGTGTTCCCGCAAGAGCTAATCTCGTCGAGAGTTCAGATCCCGGCCTGGGTGAGAGCGACCGTTCCAACCTGCACAACATAGTCTCGGATGAGGTGGGCCTGGACGCCGCATGGCGTGGCGAGCTATCTCAGCGAATCGAGGCTTATCGCACGCGCCGCCGGAAGGCCGCTCCAAACACGGCGCAGTCCCGATTCTCATTCGAAAACCATCCCGCTCCGGCGCCACGTCCGTCTGTCGAAGTTGCCGAACCGTCGGCGCCCCCGGAAGAAGACTTCTCATTTACCATCGCTATTGGCCGCACTTCGAAAAAGCGCGTTCTCGAAGAATCGCAAATGATGATTGATGTCTCCCTGCCACCGGACTCCGGGACTGGCGCGCAATCATGCGTTGTTGAAGACGAAAGAAAACTTCCGCCGGGTTTACATCCCGTTGCATCCATCGACGATCGACGCCTTGCAGCCGTGATTGACATCTGCTGTTTGTTATTTGCCTATGGTGGATTCCTGATGCTGTTCGGCTCGCTCGGCGGGCAATTTACGCTGAGCAAACTAAACGCCGCGGTCTACGCAGCGACCTTTGCGATTGTCTATCTGCAATACTTCGCGCTCTTTACCATCTTCGGTGGTACGACTCCAGGCATGATGATGCGAGGCTTGCAGGTTGTCAGCTTTTCCGGCGAGCCACCCACACCCCGGCAAATGCTTCTGCGCAGCGCAGGCTACATGCTCTCGGCGGGAACTCTTTTCATGGGCTTCCTTTGGGCGGTGTGGGACGAAGATGAACTTACCTGGCACGACCGGCTCTCGGGCACGCACCTCAGCGCGGCCCAGACTTTTGCTGATCTCGAGAACTCGAGCGTGGCGCACAGCAGCTAATCTTTCTGAAATTATTTCCCGCCAGGGTCTGCCGTTGTTGTGCATCAAAGTGTCCGGCATTCCTTTGCAATGTGGAGAATGGCGTCAAGGCTGCGCTCTACGTCTTCCTCCGTTGTGGCCCAGGAAGAGACGCTGATCCGCATCGCGGCTTTTCCTTGCCAGATGGTTCCGCCGCACCAGCAGGTCCCGTCTTCTTGTACGCGCCGGATCACTTCTCGGGTCACCTCGGAGCGTCCAAAGGATACCAGCACCTGATTGATCACTACTTCATTCAACACTTCGCATCCGCTTTCTCGCAGCCCTTGGGCAAATCGCTGTGCGTGGGAGCACGTCCGCTCGACTAGCCCGCAAAGTCCGGAGCGCCCAAGCGATTTCAGCGCCGCCCACAACTCCACGCCACGCGCGCGCCTTGACGATTCCGGTGTGTGATGCATCGGTTCGCGGCGCGATCCGGGTTCGAGGTAAGCCGCAGTCATGCCCATCGAAGCACGCAGCGCCGCGCCGTCCCTGATGATGGCCAAGCCGCTGTCATAACCGACGTTGGGCCATTTATGTGCATCTGTGGCCCACGAATCGGCCTGCTCAAAACCACGTGTCAAATGTTCGTACTTACGCGATATTCGGGCCCATAATCCGAATGCGCCGTCCACGTGAACCCAGGCGCCCTGCTGCTTTGCTGCTTTACATATTTCTCCGGCAGGGTCGAATGCCCCCGTGTTCACGTTTCCCGCCTGGATGCACAAAATTGTTCGCTCCGAAAGGCCCGGAAGTTTATCGGCACGCATCCGTCCCTGACTATCTGCCTCCACAATGGTCACGCGCTTCTTGCCAAATCCCGCCAGACTTAACGCCTTCAGGATCGATGCATGTACTTCCGCGCCGACGACTACCTGGATGGGCGGTGCGCCAAACATCCCATCCACAGTGACATCCCAGCCCGCTCGCGCCAGAATTGCGTGACGTGCCGTGACGAGCGCCGTGAAATTCGCCATCGTGGCGCAAGTAACCAGCCCGCCCGCGCATTCCGCAGGCAATCCCAGCGCTTCGCAAACCCAGCGAAGAACAATCTCCTCCAATTCCGCCGCGATCGGAGACATCACACGCAAAGCCGCGTTCTGATTCCAAGTTGCCGCCAGCCAATTTGCAGCCAGAGCTGTACGTACCATCCCGCCATTCACAAAGCCGAAATAGCGCCCGCCCGTCGTCGTCACTGTAGTTGCGGAGCCGATTTTGTCCAGCAAGCGGATTACGTCAGCCGGGGCACTCGGCGCGTCAGGAAAGGGCTCGTTGAGTTCTGAAAGAGCAGCGAGAGCGGCTCCGGAAGGGCCCACTCTTCGATTCGCGGCCTCGCCAACGTATTTTCGCGCCAGCTCTGCAGCGAGATTCAGAACGTCATGGCTTTCAGATTCTTTTCCCACTTCTGTGTCGGCAGCCATTCGACTTTTCCTTTCCACCCCGGTCCGGGTCTTTTCGCACTCCAAGACACACCTAGGTCCCAGGCCTCCTTTTCGCACGCCCAAAGGCTATTCCGTTTTTGCTGGAATGAAAGAGCCGAATTGTCTGCTTATTTCTTTACTACTGCTTCGTCGGAAGCGATTTTGCCATCGCGGATGAAGATGATGCGGTGTGCGTGTTGTGCGATGTCGTTTTCGTGCGTCACAAGAATGATGGTGTTTCCTTGCCGGTAGAGATTTTCAAAGAGCGCCATGATTTCTTCGCCCGTTTTCGAATCAAGGTTTCCGGTCGGTTCGTCCGCAAGGACAATGGACGGGGAATTGACCAGCGCGCGTGCAACCGCAACGCGCTGCCTCTGGCCGCCGGAAAGCTCGTTTGGCTTGTGATGCATGCGGTCCACCAGGTCAACGCGTTCGAGGGCTTTCTTTGCTTTTTCGATGCGCTCTTCGGACGGCGTGCCATTGTAGATCAGAGGCAATTCCACGTTGTGAAGCGCAGTCGCTCGCGGCAGCAGGTTGAAGGTTTGAAACACGAAACCAATCTCTTTGTTTCGAATGTAGGCGAGCTCATCATCATCCAGATCGCTCACCAGCCGGCCAGCAAGCCAGTATTTTCCGGAACTTGGCGAATCCAGGCAGCCAATCAGATTCATCAGCGTCGATTTGCCCGATCCGGATGGTCCCATGATCGCCACATACTCGCCCTTGCGGATCTCTACATCCACCCCGCGCAGTGCATGTACCTGCTCCGCGCCCATTTCGTAAACCTTGGCCAGCGCTTCGGTCTTAATCACTACGCCAGAACTGACCAGGTCTTCCCTATAGGACTCTGTGGCTGGTGTTTCGACAGGCATGCGAATCTCCCTTGTCCTTTGGCGGCGCGTCAGCTCTGCTGATCGTCCTGCTTCTTCGGCGCGCTGTTGTCCACCTTCACCTGGGACTCCGGCTTCAGGGTGCGCAGTGCCTTGTAGCTGCCGACGACGATCTCGTCGCCGGGTTGCAAACCTTTCGTGATCTCGATGTCCGTCACACCGGCAATGCCGGTCTCCACGGAACGGAACAAAGCCTTGTTTCCATTGATCACGAATACGCCCTGGACTTCATCTTTTTTCGGATCTCCAGGAGCCGGGGGCGGCGGCGCCGCCAGCGTGACATTCGAACTGCCCTGCTTCTTGGCGTTCTTGGCCGCTTCTTCCAAATCCTTGCGCGTCCTCACCGCCAGCGCCTGGATCGGAATGGCCACGACATTTTTCCGCTCTGCCGTCTTGATCTTGGCCGTCGTGGAAAGACCGGGGCGCAGATTCTCTGGCGGATTCGCTAGCGTCACGACCACTTTGAAATCCTTTGCTTCCTGGGTGCTTGTCGTGGTTTGCGTGGTGGTAAGTCCGGAACTGCGCAGCACCGCCTGCGATCCAATTTCGGTTACCTTGCCCTTGAAAATCTTTCCAGGCACGGCGTCGATCGTGACGTCCGCCTCTTGACCCATTTTCACGTTGACGATGTCGGTCTCGTCGACTTTCACTTCCGCCGTCACCACCGACATATCTGAAAGGGTCATCAGGAAGCTGCCGTTCGAGTTCTGAATCCCAGGTACGACGTAGTCGCCCACGCGCTCTGGAAGATAGCTCACGATCCCGTTGATCGGAGACGTGTACGTAGTTTTCTGCAAAACATCCTTTAGGCGCATGCCCACCGCGCGGCCTTGATTGACCTGTGACCGGGTCTGATCCAATTGCGCTTTTAGAGACTGCACACGCGAACGCGCCGATTCGACCGCAGCAACCGCCCCATCATAAGTAGTTTTCCGCTGATCGAAATCCTGCTTGGGTATCAGACCATCTTTAAGAAGGCCCTGTCCCCGTTCGTAGTCCAACTTGGCCTTCTCCAAGTTGGATTGTTGCAAGATCAAATCCGATTGCGCGGCCTTGAAGCTGGCTTCTGCAGCTTCCACGCCAGATTCTGCCGAATTGACTGCCGCCGACTGCGCCTGCACATCCGCAGACGCCTGCACATTCTCCTGCAGAAGCAGCTTGTCACCCTTCTTGACGTGATCGCCTTCTTTGACCAGGATCGCGGTGATTCTGCCAAATCCCTGAGCCGTCACGTTTGTATAGGTCGTCGGCTTCACTTCGCCCGAAGCCGTCACCAGTGACACCAGGTTCTCTTGATTGGCTACCTTCGCCGTTTGAACGGTGACCACGCCCTTATTCGCCTGGTTCACGCTGAACAGAACAATTCCGCCGAGCGCCACCGCAGCGCCGGCGCCAATCGCCACTTTATGCCACGTCTTCATTTGCTTCCCCTTCGGACTGCCGCTCCGCCGTCGTCCTTCCGAGCCTCCGCCACGAATCTGATCACAAACTGAGCGCAAGAACTCTCAAACCCGCGGGGATACCAATACCAGGCCGACTGCCTCTACCCTACATACGCCCAATCGGGCCGAAATGTTTCGCGGGAGGGTTGCTCCACTTCGCGGTTCGGGTTTCAAAGCAGGGGACTTACGGGAACCGGCCTCTCCACCGGTATCAGCCGCACCCTCCAAGAGGTGTAGCCAGCCCAAACGACATTCTATGTTCAAAACACCCGAAAGGAAAGAATTCCCGTCCCGCCGGAGCGGGGCGCTCGCTGACAACCGACCCACTCCATTTGACGCAAAAAGTGGCGAAATGTTCCGCCAGAAATACCCCTCCGCTTGAGAACTCACGGCAACTGCTGCCGCTGTTGAATGATATGCTCAGGCCCTCTGCCGGGCTGGCTTACGCGCCCGGCAGAAGTCGTTTTGCGGTCAGAGCGCCCAAAGGATGGCGGATTGCATTCCGGCGTCTTGATCTCTACTTTGGGGATGCACTTGTTATCGCGTCTTGACGTGCCGTGAGTTCAAAACTGAATTGCCTGGCGAGCACCGCTAGAAGAGCGGCGGCAAAGGGCATCGAATTTCTCTTGAACACGTTTCTACTCCTAACAACTGGTGAACTGATAGCGCGACCCGCGTTCATCTTGACATCTTCTTCGGTCATTCCCGGAATGCTGTGTTCGGGAGCACGACGAGACCACAGGTCCAACAGAGATTCATAGGCGATGTACGTGGCAATTGTAGGATGTGGTAGATTGCAGGATATCCACGCGGTCCGCGATTGTCGGCGGACGGGAAATATTGCGCCACTGAGGTCCAAGTTGGCGACCTTCGCTCTCTGCCGCAAGCGGGTTTGCTTTCGTCGGTTCTACCGGTTCAAGCTGCAGACAGCCGCGTTTGCAGTCTTAAACCATGATGCTCGACAGGACAGCCCCGGGCCTTCCTTCGAATTCACCGGGGCCCCAACAGAGAGTGGCCCGGACAAGTTGGACACTATCGAAGGGCGGGTGGTGGCTGTACCCTCCTCGGCAGGCGTTGCATCAATTGGTTCAATTCCGCCCGAGGCGGAAACAGTGAATGTCGGTTCAATGGGAAGGCCTCACAGCCGGGGGGAAAGATGAACATGCTCACGAAATATAAATACTGGATAGGCGGAGCGTTTTGCTTGTTGCTGATCGGCTTGATCATTGGGGCGATACGCCCAAAGCAGGTGTCGGGAGCGCCTTCCGGCGCTCCC
>Ga0207093_1072_pt1 | contig 17496 bp, 18 predicted proteins | sample Alteio_BWMinHeat_89_FD_153519 | JGI IMG/M metagenome (GOLD analysis project Ga0207093, IMG submission 153519) | Enriched cells from forest soil in Barre Woods Harvard Forest LTER site, Petersham, Massachusetts, United States -... | ecosystem: Environmental > Terrestrial > Soil > Temperate forest >... | reverse complement strand
GGCCGCAGCGCAATATGGTTGTAGTCGAAATCAATGAGATGCGTTTTTTAGGTCTCATCACGCGCGAGGACTATACGGGACTGCCCGAAGGCCTCGGGGGAGATGATTACGTCACCGTATTTGTTCCGCTCAGCTACCAGATCGGCGGGTTCACCACGACAGTTCTGCGCTCAAAAGTGAAGCCGATCGACCTAACCGTCGAGCAGGGCATGCGCTTTGTCGTCACCGCAGGCGTTGCTACTACGAGCAAGTCTAACCTTTGATGACGTAGTGGGGCTTTAGCCGCGCTACACGATCTGCAAGCTTTGCTTCTTCCACCGCTTCGACTACCTTGTCCACATCTTTATAGGCGTCGGGCATCTCTTCGGCAACGGTGCGGCCGGAGCTTGCGCGCACAATCACTCCCTGCTTACGCATGTAGTCAAAGATATCGCGCCCTTTCCAGTTTTGAGATGATTTGATGCGGCTGCGCGCTCGACCCGCTCCATGGCAGGAGCTGCACCAGGTGAGCTGGTTGCCGAGCCCTACCATCAGGTGGCTGGCGCGCCCCATGTCTCCAGGCACGAGCACGGGCTGGCCCGTCTTTTTAAAGAGAGGGGAGAGCTCAGCTGCGCCGATGCCGAATGCGCGTGTTGCGCCCTTGCGGTGGACGCAGAGATTTTTTTTCACACCATCGACAAGATAGGTCTCAAATTTAGCGATGTTGTGGCAAACGTCGTAGATGAGGCGGATCTCTTGAGGCGGGATGCCGAGCACGTCCTGGAAGGCAGAGCGCACCTGGTGCAGGATGATCTGGCGGTTGTTGAAGGCAAAGTTGGCAGCTGCAGCCATCACCTTGAAGTAGTCTTGCCCCGCTTCGCTCCGGATCGGCGCGGCAACGAGCTGCGGATCGGGAAGGCCTTTAGAGTAGCCCTCTCGCATGAAGCGGTCGAGCGTATCTTGGCAGATCTGGTGGCCATAGCCGCGTGAGCCGGTGTGGATGAGGGCGTAGGTGAGCCCTGCTTCGACGCCCCACGCTGAAGCGACATCGGGGCGGAAGATCTGATCCACCGCGCCGATCTCGACGAAGTGGTTGCCCGAGCCGATGGTGCCGAGCTGATTTTTGCCTCGCTCTTTCGCCGTTGCAGAGACGAGATCGGCATCGGCGCCCTCTAGGCAGCCGTGGCTTTCGATATGTTCGATGTCCTGCTCAAGGCCGTAGCCGTTTTCGACGGCAAAGCGCACCCCTTTTTTGGCGATTGTCTTGTAGTCTTGCGCCGAGAGCCCTCCGCCGCGATGGCCGTGGCCGACGCCCGAGGGGACGAGGGTGTAGATGCGCTCGAGGAGCTGCTCGCCTCTGCGCGGATCGATGCTGGAGAAGGGCAGGGGGATAATCGCCAGCCTCACGCCGCAGTTGATGTCGTAGCCGACGCCTCCCGGGCTGATGACACCGGTCTCAGCATCCATCGCAGCGACGCCGCCGATGGGAAAGCCATAGCCCCAGTGGATGTCGGGCATGGCGATGCTATAGCCGGTTATGCCAGGAAGGTGAGCGACGTTGCGCACCTGCTTGAGCGGCTCGTCAAATGCCTCTTCCTGCATGATCTCTTCAGACGCGACCACAAGGCCGGGGACGAGCATTCCGCCCTCTTTCTCCAGGAGATAGGTGGCAGGGGCAATTTTCTTAAGCTTAGACATCGACAATCATCTCCCAATGCAGCGTCCCCGAGGCGTCCTGCCTCACCTCACCATGATAGCTCACCGCTTTAAAAGGACAACCCTTCTCTTGATCGGTGAGGGCGACAAGAGCGCCTAGGGCGCGCACGACGTCCGAGAGATCTGCAAAAGTGTGTGGCTTGAGATAGGCGAGAAGCGGGGGGTATTTGAATCCCAGGGCGACTGCAGCGTGCAGGTAGAGCTCTTCCAGCGTCTGGCCGCGGATGTGGAAGGCGATATCGGCTGTGTGCTCAAACTCTTCAAAAGCGGGCAGTAGGGCCTTGCTCCAAAGCGAAGGGTAGCGTAAGTTGCCGATGCTCTCATAGAGGTGAAAGCCTTTGACAATCACGGGAAGCATTTCAAACGCTTTTTCCCACTCCTGGGGATGGAACGGCGCACGCGCTACCGTCAGATGCGAGAGGAAGGGGCGTTTGTCCTCTATTTTTAGGAAGTCAGCGAGCGTTTTTTGGAAGCGCAGCAGGGCATTTTCCTGAGTGAGCCAGTGCACATCGAGCGAGACGACGCGAGGAGTTCTTTCCGGAAGGAAGAGCAGCTTCGTTGCGATACCTGCCGGACCCACTGCAAAGGGCAACCCAGGGATCAGATCGAGCTTCTTCTCGAGCTCTTCCCAGTCAGTCTCTCCGAGAAAGGCCAGCGTGATATGGCGATCCTCTTCAGCGAGGATGCGACCGCGGGGGTAGTGAAGGGGCCAGGGGGCTTCGACCTCGAGACCAAAGAATAGGCGTTTGGTTTTCATGTTGATTCGGAATTCAGACTAATTTAAAGAAAAGATATATGCAAAGACCTCTTATTGTCATTACCGGCGCTGCAGGGCGCATCGGATTTTCAGCAGTTCAGCGCTTTAGCAAGAACTATCAAGTCATCGGACTCGATATCATCCCCTTGCCAAAAACTCTTGAAAACATAATCCATATCAAAACGGACTGCTCTTCAGAAGAATCTGTAGCCGCTGCCTTTGCTGAGATCAAGCAGCGCTTTGGGATGCGCATCGCTTCCATCATCCACCTGGCCGCCTACTACAACTTCACCGGCGGAGAGTGGTCGATGTATGAAAAGATCACGATTGGCGGGACGCGCAACCTCCTGAAAACCGCACAGGCGTTTGAAGTCGAGCAGTTCATCTTCTCCAGCACGATGCTCGTCCATGCGCCGTGTAAAGTCGGGGAGACGATCAATGAGAACTCTCCCATCGATCCCAAATGGGAGTACCCCCTCTCCAAAGTGAAGACCGAAGAGCTGATGCACGCCGAGCATGGACATATCCCCATACTCATCTTGCGCATTGCAGGCGTCTACGACGACTATTGCCACTCGATCCCGATCTCGAATCAGATCCAGCGCATCTATGAGAAGCAGTTAGAGAGCCACGTCTACCCAGGCCACCTCGACCACGGCGCCTCATTCGTGCATATGGATGACCTAGTCGAATCGCTCTGGCTTTCCGTGGAAAAACGCGACAAGCTCCCTGAAGACCTCACCCTTCTCGTCGGTGAGGAGCAGACGCTGAGCTATCTGCAGCTTCAAGACATCATCGGTCAAGAGATCTGGGGCAAGCCCTGGTGGACATTAAGCCTGCCGAAGTGGTTTGCGAAAATGGGCGCCACTGTTCAAGATATGCTGCCCTGGGGCAAAAAATCCTTCATTAAGCCGTGGATGATCGACATCGCCGACGATCACTACGTGATGAATACGATGCAGGCGCGCCAACAACTCGGCTGGCAGGCGCAGAAGAACCTCCGCACGACACTTCCGCGGATGATCGATGCCCTCAAAAAAGATCCTAAAACCTGGTATAAAGTACACGGCCTGCAGTGAGATGGATTGCCCCTCTTCTCTTAGCAACAGCCGCACTTGACGCTTGGGAACTCTCAGTTGACCTTCTTTATTGGCAAGCCCGGGAGCATCGGCTGGACTGTACAAATAAGCCTTCTGTGATTGGAACGACAGTTGATTTCACTGAAACAGACCCGATCGCTCCACACTTTGAGTGGGATGTGGGATTTCGCGAGAGATTTGCTTATACTCCATCTTGCGAAGAGTGGGAATTCTCCCTCGAATGGACTCACATCAAAAATAGAGCACATGAAGAGAGATCTGCACACCTCGGAGAAGCTTCTTTTCCTGTATGGGTTCTTGCTCCTGATGCATTTGTATCGGACTTTATTTTTCATGCAGAAGAGCATTGGAAAATCGATACCAATATTTTTGATGCTTACTTTAGCTACTGTTTTGCACCTCTTAACTGGCTCCAATTGATGCCCGGAGCTGGCCTTCGCGGGGCAATACTTAATCAATCTACGCACATCGACTATGAAGGGGGAATCTTTCCCAGCGGCACGGATAAAATCCGTATGAGGAATAACTATTGGGGAGTTGGGCCGCGCATCGGCCTTGATGTAGAATTTCTCTTAGATCGCTGCCAACGCTGGACAATATTTGCCTCGGGAGCAGGCGCCATGCTTTTAGGAAAGATCGAAGAAAAACAGAACGAGCACTACTTCAACACCCGCAGATTCCATCGGACGCAGGATGCATTCAAATTGCGCTGGGTCGTGGATTTCAAGGCAGGGATACAATATCGCATCCCATTCTGCTGCGAGCAATATGCAGTTACTTTCAAAGCGGGATGGGAATTCCACGACTTCTTTAGGCAGAACATGCTTCCACAAAGCAAATTCCATCTCCTAACGTCTAATCGAGATCTGACTTACAGAGGCTGGTTTTTCACTACCCAATTTTCATTCTAAGGACAGGGTGTAAATCCGGCAGGAATCGTGGTTGGATCGCCTTCCATCAATTCTTGCAGCCCGCAACAAAAAGTCGGATTGAAGGGATCTGTATAGGTGATCTTATAGATCAGATCAAAACGAGTTAATGGATAAGGGGGCGGCATAGGAGCGCCTAAAGCCACAGTTAGATTTTGCATATTTTCGCCCATCCAACAAATAAGGACCATTTTCCCATCATAGCGCGATTCGTTCAAAATCAGGTTTGCAAGATCTATGGTGTCTTCTTTGAGGAAGGGGGTATGAATAGGCATTCCCAATACTTGAGAAAGAGGAGTCAATGTTTCTAGAGCGCGTTTCGAAGAGGTAATTGTCCGTGGTTTTACTGCAAAAAGAGCAACCGGCAGCCCGAATTCAAGCACTTGAGGATCAAGCTGGAAAAAAGGAGATAATGCTCCTGCCCTTTCATAACCTGTGGTGTCTAGATCAATCCCAGTTGCAGACAGATCATCCCCATGGCGGATAATAATTACTTGAGCGGGGACAGCTTGCAGAGAGTGCCAAGAAAGTAAAAAAAATCCTAGAAATGAAATAGCCCATTTTTTAGTTGACATAGCCGACTCCTTTTTTCAAAAAGAGTTTACTGCGGCGCACTCTAATCAGTCAAAACAAGTCTGCAAAATTCACATAATAAAAAATAAAATGCTGATACATGCGAGATAATTATTTTCTATTAATAGATTAAAAAACACATTAAATGATATAATACTCTCGTAATCTAAATTATACAGGAGAAGTATATGGCAGAAACAATGTCAATCCATCAATCTTTAATTTTCAATCCAGCAATTGCTTTGGATAAATTTGCAAAGCAAACGATTCGTGAAAGCCAAGGCGAATTTGAAGATTATGTTATTTTATCAGCTGTCACTGTTGCAGGCGCTGTTTTCTTTGTTGCAGGCGCTGTTGAAACAGCCGCGCGCGCAGCTCTTTTCTTAGTTGCAAAGCTGGCGCACTTCTGCTGCCCATCAGATAGCGAATGGGGCGAATATATTGAGACTGACTATCTGGTCCCTTTATTTTCACATCTGACAATCACCTATAATGCCACTCTCGTAGCGGGTAAGAACGCGTTTGTTCTCGTTCCTGATGAAGTAAGCGGCGAAGTAAATGGGTTTGTACAAGAAGTTAAGGAAGAAGAGTGTGTAAAAGATACATCTAAAGCTGTGTCTAACTTTTTCTTTGGCAGCGTTATTCCTGCTCACTTTGACGGTTTCGATCAAGTCACTGAGTAATCACGGCTTTTTTCAACGGATTGACTTATTAGTAGATTTTTGAGTAAAATAAGTGGTCTTAAAAAAAAATTAAATTTTAACAAGGAAAAATATATGTCATCAAATGCTCAAAACGTTCAACTTCATCAGTCATTAACTTATACAGCAGCTACTTATTTGCTAGAGTATGATACGAATCATCAAGAAGCAGATCTTCATAGACCAGTACTTGTTCTTGCAGGCGCAGCTCTTTTCGTAGTCGGCTGCATTGAGACAGTCGCTCGCCTAATGATTTGCGCTGTGGCAAAGTTAGCGCACTTTTGCTGCCCTAAAGACAGTGAAATTGGCGAGTACATTGGGGCAAATATTTTAGCTCCATCAGCCGCTCATCTTGTGTTGACTGCTGCTGGAACCGCAATTGGTGTTGCGGGGTTGCTGTCTATTCTTCCTGAGTCTGTAATGAATGCCGGAGCTGAATTTATTAATGGTACTGCAGAATCTGAATGCATGCAAAGCACGGCACGTGCCACTCGAAGTTTAGTGTTGGCAGCTGCCTTTTTCCACTTCAACGGTTTTGAAGCAGAGTACTACGCTTAAGCTCTAGCCGCTATTTTCTATAGCGGCTCATCTTGCACTCGACTTTGCAGTTTTTTGCGCCCCTCTATCCTGAAATCGGGGTACAAAAAGGTGCAAAGTCGAGTTTCCTTTGCAATAAATCGCGCACATTTAGTACATTACTGTCTTCCTGTTGGGGGCTTAGCTTAGTTGGTAGAGCGTCTGATTTGCATTCAGAAGGTCAGGAGTTCGAATCTCCTAGCCTCCATCCCACGCGGTTATAGCTCAGTTGGTTAGAGCGCAACACTGATAATGTTGAGGTCCCAAGTTCAAGTCTTGGTAACCGCATCCTGTCTTTGGAGGACTCTATGAAAAAACTGCTAGCACCTATCGTTTCTCTATCTCTCTTTTGCACATTTCAAACAGGACACGCCATCGTGGAAGGTGGTTGTGTGCGTCTGCCGCCAGAAGAAGCCTGTGGCTATCTCTTCGATGATACGCATGGCAATAGCGCTCTGCGCCTGCGCATCCCAAATGCTTTTAAATTCGATACAGAAGATAGCGAACTCGAGTTCGACGAGGACAATGAGATCTTCTATTCCTACTCCGACGATCAGGGACGCAGTCTCTTTATCACGATAAAAAAATATGATGCGCATATCAGCCTGCAGGAATATTTCTTTGATGAGATGAACCAGATGGAAGGGGATGAAAATATCGTCTTCAAAGATCTCAAATTCCAATCGATGCCATTCGATGGATTTAATGCGATCCGCTGCCAATCTTATATCTCTTTTGGCGAGGAGCTGTTTGGCGAGAATGTGAACATGTTTTTCCGCGAATATCTGCTCACCCGCGGCGTCTTTGGCTTTAGTATCACTGGCTTTGGCCCCGATTACGACCGCAGCGATATCGAAGCGATCATCGAGCAGGTGATCCGCACGGTGCAGCTCCCCCCTACCTTAGAATAAAGAAAAAAATAAAAATAACAGGATATTAGGATGTAAAGGATAATTTTTATCCTGACTATCCTAATATCCTGTTATTTTATTTAAGAGAGTTTCTTAACGTAGCCCTGCTTCAGCTCGGAGCGGTAGACGAGCCATAGCCCGATCGATACGATCGCTGTAGAAAGGAAGATATAGGGCGAAGGCTTCTCACCAAGGAGAGCCCATCCCGCTAGGGTGGCGAAAATAGGGCTCAATAGCCCCATGAATGAAAGGAATGTCGCTGTATATTTGCGCAGCATGTAGCCATAGGCGTTGTAGCAGACTAGATTGTAGAGCAGCGTCATAGAGACGATTCCCCAAGCAAATGTACCCATCTTGCCCTCGGCTACCGGCAGCGGATTCCAGCTATCGATGAAGAAGGAGTGGATCAGAGCGAAAAGCCCCCCGATCAGCATGCTGCTGCCGTTAGCGACGAGTGGAGAGATCTCATGATCTTTTACAATGAGGCGCAGGAGTACCCAGCCGTAAACGGAAAAGAGGGCGGCGCCCATCACCGCAAGAGCGGGAAGGCTTAAGAAGCCGGCTAAGCTGAAAAGCTCTTCCGACCCGGTCTGCATCTGCAGGACGGGGATAAAACCCACCAGTCCGATCGATAGTCCCACCCACTTCGTCAGTGTCATTTTTTCTTTGAAATGCAGATAGGAGAAGAGGGCTGCAAAGAAGGGGGAGAGGCTGTAAATAAAGCAGGTTTTGGCGGATGAGAGGTGCTGCAGGCCCCAAAACTCGAGGACATTGGTTAAATAAATACTAAACAGCGCGAGAAAACCGATCGAAACCCACTGTTTGGTGGTGAGGCGGAAGGAGACTTTGCGGCGGATCAGGAGGAAGCCGAGAATGAGGACTCCTGCCAGTGTCATGCGCGCCCCTGTCAAGAAGACAGGAGGGGCGATCTGCAGCATCGCTTTTCCAAAAGAAAAGACGCTGGACCAAGCGGCAAAAAGGAGAACGACCAAGCCAACCATGCGCCATCTATCATACCATCTATAGAATGGAAGCTCAATTAAAATACCGTTTGACAAGAGCATATACCTATATACAATCGGGATTATGATTAAAAAAATTGCTGTGACAGGTGCTGCTGGACAGATTGCCTATAGTCTTCTTTTTAGGCTCGCTGCCGGTGAGCTCTTCGGCCCCCATCAACCGATTTCTTTAAGCCTGCTCGAACTGCCGCAAGCCATCGACTCGTTAAAGGGAGTGGCTATGGAGTTGCAGGATTGCGCCTTCCCTCTTTTGCATGATGTGCGTATCTCTAGCGATCCCTTTGAGGGCTTTGATGGGGTCGATACAGCCTTTCTCGTAGGCGCAAAACCGCGCGGGCCCGGGATGGAGCGCAAGGATCTGCTCGCAGAAAATGGCGCTATTTTTACAACTCAAGGGAAGGCGATGGGCCAAAAAGCCAGCCGCGATGTTCTTGTCCTTGTCGTGGGCAACCCTTGTAATACGAATGCACTCATTGCTCTACGCTCTGCAAAGACACTCGACCCTAAGCAGTTTTTTTCGATGATGCGCCTCGATCAGAACCGCGCTATGGCGCTTCTTGCCCAGAAAGCCAAAGTCCCAGTGACCGAAGTCAAGCACGTGACGGTCTGGGGCAACCACTCTTCGACCCAAGTCCCCGATTTTATGCATGCGACGATAGGCGGCAAAAAAGCTGAAGAGGTGATCCGCGATCGCAAATGGCTGGAAGGCGACTTTGTTAGCCAGGTGCAGAAGCGCGGAGCTGCAGTGATTGCAGCGCGTGGGAAATCGTCGGCTGCCTCTGCTGCTCATGCAGCGATCGAGTCGATGCGCTCACTCATCGTGCCAACTGACTGGTTCTCTATCGGACAGCTGTCGGACAATAATCCCTATGGCATCCAAGATGGAATCGTCTTTTCGTTTCCCTTCCGCTCCAAAGGCAACGGGAAGGTAGAAATCATCAAAGATCTCTACTGGGACGCCTTTTTGAAAGATAAAATTGCGCAGACGGAAAAAGAGCTTTTAGAAGAGCGCGCGCTGATCCACCATTTGCTTTGAGGAATTGGACCTCTTGCGTATTTCGGGATTATTTTGGCCGATTTTCGATTCAAAAGAACCCGAAAATCAACAGAACTTTAGTTACACAAGAGGTCAATCATGCCAGAAGTGCTATTTGAGGTCACCAAAGACAATCTCGACACAGGGCTACGCGGAGTTCCCGTAGGCTACTGTCCGACATCCTACGTCGATCCGCAAAAAGGGCTGTTCTATTGCGGCAAAGCGGTCGCCGAGCTGGCCTATCGCACTCCCGAAGAGGTGATCTATCTCCTCTACAAGGGCAAAGAGGGCTCTCCTGAAGAGGTGGGACAGTTTACCGCCGATCTAAAAAAACGCGCTCAGGTCAGCAGCGAAGTCATCAAGCATATCTATGCGCTTCCTCGCAAGGGCCATCCGATGGAGATATTCCCTGCAGCGCTTCTTATTTTGGGGATGCTGGAAAAAACAGGTGATTACCGCGAAGATTGCTTGAACCTCATCGCTAAACTCCCGCACCTTGTCGCTGCGATCATCAACTTTCACGCAGGGTGGGGAGAGACGCCCCTTCCCGATCCTAAACTCGGTTATATCGAAAGTTTCATCCACATGCTTAAAACGCCTGGCAAAAATGAAAAAGAGCTCGCCGAGGCCTTTAGGCTCTTTGCCATCCTCCATTATGATCACGGGGGAGGCAACCTCTCGACTTTTGTCGGAAAAGCAGTTGCATCCAGTCTCGAAGACCTCTTTGGCTCGATCGCGTCTGCGATGTGCGCCCTTGCCGGCCCGCGCCATGGCAGAGCCAACCAGGACTGTTTGGAGTTTGTTCAAGAGGTGCTGAAGGAGCTGGGAGAAAATACTACGACCGACGAGGTGGAGAAGCTGATCCGCCGCCGTCTAGAGAACAAACAGCTCGTGTTTGGCTTTGGCCACGCCGTCCTCCGCGTCGAGGATCCGCGCGCATCTGTCCAATATGACTTCGTCAAAAAGCACTACCCGAATCATCCGCTGGTGAAAATCGCGCTACACCTGCGCGAGGCGGGTCCGCGCGTGCTCAAAGACAATCCCAAGATCTCCGACCCCTATCCCAACGTGGATGCGGTTTCGGGAACACTCCTAACGGCTGCGGGATTTCCCTATCCCGAATACTACACACTGCTATTTGGTTTGGCGCGCTCAATCGGCATCGCCATCCAGATTGTGTATGAGCGTGTGGAGGCGAGGGGAGGAAAGGGGACGCCGATTGTGCGTCCCAAGTATATTTATAGAGCTAGAGCTTAGAAATTAGAATCCCATTCGGTTTTTTCTTTATCTAAGACGATGATGTCCTCGCGCCATACCGGCTCAAGGGCGATCTCCCTCATATGATCGGGGCTGCAGCGACCTGGGGCGGTATAGCAATAGGTGCGGCCGATAGGTAGGTTAAACTGGATGAAGCCCTGGTACCTGTCATCAAAGACGTTATCCACAGAAACTCTTCCTTCGATGACTATGTAATCCCAAAACGACACGCCTAAACGTGCTCTTCCGCCGATGAGCGCTTTTCGGCACTCGCGGTTATAGTAGTAGAGGCCTGCTCCCGCCCAGATATCGAAGCATGAGCAGGGGCACCAGTGGCTTAAAGCGCCAGATACTTCCGCATCCGCGCCGCCGAGTGACCTTTTTACTTTAGAACTGCAAGCAAAGAATCCGCCGGGGAAGGTAAAGGTCTCACGGTCGTGAACGCCATCGCGTCTGCCGACAGGAATGTAGCCGTTGATTCTAAAGTCAAAGTTGCAGCTCAAGAATTCCAATCCTACGCCGATCTGATTGTAGCTTCTCCAGTCTTTGCGGTAGTCGTAGTAGATGTTTGCACCAAAGATCATGTTCCAATCGTAGCTGATGTATCTGCCGCCTGCTCCGAGGTTCGTTGCGATTTTGGCGTTGTTGAACACGTTGACTTTAGCATCCAGAAATCCCTGGTAATTGCAGCTCCAGACGCTCTGGTTAGCGAGCCAGACGCCGAGTGTCGTATAGCCCTTATCATATCCAACGCCGCCGCCTTCGATATGGCTGATGTAGATATAATCAGCGCCGAGTTCTGGATTTAAGAAATCAGGACAGCATTCAGGCAGTGTTTCTTCGCAGCACTCATCAGAATTTTTATAGACGACATATACAACTTGGGGATCACTCGAGCTTGAGATCGTATTGAGCAGCTCAGTGGGGAGTGTGTTTTTGGGCACAGCCACTTGCGGGTGCTGAACGGAAGCGATCGTTTGTTCCTTTTCCACTAGAAGAGCGGGTGTGCTTGGCGGATTGACGTGTGCAGCTTGGCTGGAAGGTATCTGAATCGCAGGCGGAACTACTTGGTGGGCAGTTTTGGCTTTATGCGAGGGAAGGGCTGGAGCGCCAGGCGGCTTGAGGGGTGTAGCTTGAGCGATAGAAGGGGTTTGAATCGCAGAAGGGGCCTCAGCAGGCGGGGCAGCTGTTTCAATCATCGGGAGAGCAGCAATTTCGATAATAGGCTCTTGACGAGCAGCAGAGATCTCATTAAGTTCGTTTGCCTGTGCAACAGCCTCTTGTTGTGCGACTTGGATAAGACTTTCCTGTTTATTTGCAGCCACAGAAGTCTTCGCAGAGGGGGATATGAGTTCCGCGACCAAGCAAGCAGCAGGATATATGAATATAGATCCAACAATAAGTGCACTTTTTCTATTTTGCTTTTTCTTGAAGAAGGTTTTGAAATAGTTCATGTTTACCCGCTACTAAGGACAATGGTTTTCCCATTACTTCCCTTAAAGCGCACATTAATCAGATAGAAATAAGAAAGTCAAACTTTTTTTTGAAAGATCAGAGGATAATATGGATACGTTTGTTGTTATTGTGAGGAATATTCTGATTTACTAACCCGGCAGGCAAATAGGTGACAAAGAACGATTTGGCGAATAAGAAACCTACCCTCGTTTGAGGGTAGGTAGAAAATGAAAAGTCCCTTATTAATTAGCGATCTTAAATAGGGTGATATAAGCAAGTGGAACTGAAAGTGGAGTTGTTGGATCATCAGAATCCAAAATTATAGTAGCTCCATTAGGAGCGCCTCTTAGTTCTAGGACAGTTGTACCAACCACCTGGATAAGAGTACCCATAGATAGTATCACATCTTCAGACGGAGCTTGTGGTGGCGCATTACTATTGTTAACTTTTGCACCAGGCACTCCAACCCCACCAACGAAAAGCTGGACAATTCCTCCTGTATTAGATGGGTCGCTACGTTCAAATGCTGCTCCGAAGAGAACGTAATAAAATCCAGGTATTGTCACTTGGACTGAAAAGTTTGAGCCTGCTGGGTAGTTGGGTAATCCAGATGTTGGATTGACCAAGCTGACTCCAGCGCTTTGTTGGGCTGTATTATTAAAAGGAATCCTCAGATCCACGCCAGTAGGAGGAATTACTTGTTGTCCAGACGCGAGTCCGGTTCCTACCAGATAATAAGAGGCATATACCGAAGATAGAGCCGGTCCTGTAGGTCCTGGAGGTCCCGCTGCACCTGGAGCACCTGGAGCACCTGGAGCTCCTGCTGCGCCATCAGCACCTGGAGTGCCATTTGTTCCATTTGTGCCATTAGTTCCGTTTGTACCATTAGCACCTGCAGGTCCTGGAGCGCCTGGAGGTCCTGCTGGACCATCCGCGCCTGGCGTACCATTAGTGCCGTTTGTACCATTAGTACCTGGAGAACCAGCAGGTCCTGGAGCGCCTATTGTTCCAGGGGAGCCCGGTGGGCCCGGAGGGCATGGGCAAGGGCATGGGGAAGAAGGAAATCGAGGTTCTTTGCAACTCGTCAGTAGAATTTCCGTATCGTGGCTCGATGATTTAGTGCTTTTTGCATGCAGAGCAGCCTGTCCGAAAAAACAGGTAAGTGCTGTCAGCATTAGGAGAGATTTTTTCATTTCACACACCTTTGGTTTGATTAAGGTTTTCTCTAGCGATCCTCAGCAAGAGAAATAATTTTCAGATGCTTGGATTTCGAATGAAATAAATTTTATACCTAATAAAAATTTTCGTCTACACGTTTGGTTGTGCTTCTTGCTCTATTTAAATTTGCCCGTGCGGAACCATTTTGTAGCGATCCATTTTTCTCCTTCTAAGACAGGAGATCCACCGTGAAAGGTCAACGGATCGGTCCGGCCATCGGGAAGGCAGTCGAAAAATAGAATGGCATCGCCGCGTTTAGGTGTGACAGCGAGGTTTATCTTTGGGAAGATAGTTTGACCACCCTTTTCAACATCGTTGAGATACATTAAGAAGGTAGCGACGCGCTGCCCGCCGCGCATGATATTTGCCATCCCTCCTTGTGTATTGGGATCAAAGTAGTCGTAATGAGGCTGATATTCTCCTCCTTTGTCATAGTAAACCACTTGGATAGACTCACAATTTTCCAGAGGGATTAGAGTGATGCGCGAAATGCGCGTTTCAATGTTTTTTACAATGGGGTCATGAAGATCGCTAGGTAAGAACATGGTCTGGCTTGTTCTTCGATTATCAATTACTCCATTCTCTAGAGTATCTCCAACAACTGTGGAGCGCTCGAGATAGGGTGCTGCAAGTACCTTGAGATGCTCGCATTCACTGTCTGACAAAAAGTTATGAAAGTAGAAGATGCGCGGCTTCCAGCTCAGCACATCCATTCTCGTCTCTCTTTCAAATTCCATTTCTGCGCGTAGGTTGCTGGTGAGGCCTAAAATAAGTAGTGCAAAGCAAAGTGTCTTTTTCATATTTCCTCCATGAAAGAATTACGGGAAAAAGATAACAACAATTTGCAAGTTAGTGCAAGAAATTTTTTAGTTGTGCGCGATGGATGTCTGCCTTACAATATTAGCTTAATAATTCAATTTTTTATCAAAGTTAATGAATATTGCAATTATCGGTGCGGGCTTTGCAGGTCTTGCTACCGCTTATTTTCTTCTCGAAAAGAAAGTCCACGTCACATTTTTTGATGCTCAGGGCATTGGAGCGGGTGCGTCTGGAATCTCTAGCGGACTTTTGCACCCCTATCCGGGCTTAAGTGCGAAGCGTTCGGCTTACGCGACAGAGGCGCTTGCGTCAACGCATGCACTACTCGCGATTGCCGAAGCTGAGCTTGGGCGGCCTGTTGCAGATCGCTCGGGGATTTTGCGCGTGCCGCAAAAAGAGCAGGTGATAGCAGGCGATGACATTGAGCAAGTGGAAGAAAAGCTTTTTCTGATTAAGAGTGGGGCCACTGTGTATTGCACGGACTACTTGGAGGGACTCTACCGCGCCTGCGTGCGTCGTGGGGCGAAGCTTGTCATAGAGCGGATCGATGATCTGCGCGCTTTGGATGGTTACGATGCCGTTGTGCTGGCTGCAGGTGCTGGTGTGCGCTCTTTTGAGACGGGGCAGACGTTTGATTACCTTAAAGGGCAGACGCTTTGCTATAAGGGGACTCCACCTCTCGAAAAGAGCTGCATTAGCAAAGGGTATCTCGCCCTGCATCCCGGAGGATTTGAGATCGGCTCAACCTATGAGCGAGGATTTACATCGGAGGCGCCTTGTTTGGAGACGGCGCAGCGCCTCCTAAAACCGCTTGTCGATCGCTACGAAACAGGAGAATTTGTCGGTGTTAAAGCAGCTGTGCGCGTGGCGTGCCGAGGCACCTATATCCCTTGTGTCCAGAAACTCTCCGATCGCCTTTTTCTTTATACTGGCTTGGGTTCGCGCGGCCTTCTCTATCACGCCTTCTTTGCGCAAAAGCTGGTAAACATTATGATACCAACATGAAAGCTTCGTTTCTCTTTCTTGGCACGGGTGGCTCCATGGGAGTTCCCGTGGTGAGCTGTACGTGTCATGTCTGCCGCTCGCTCTCTCCACTCAATAAGCGTCTACGACCTTCAGGACTGCTTCGGGTGGGGAAAAAGCAGTTTCTCATCGATGTGGGCCCTGATTTCCGCATGCAAGCGCTGCACTATGGGATCCGCCATCTCGACGGGATTCTCCTTACGCACTCGCATTATGACCATATTGCAGGCATCGACGATCTGCGCGCACTTCGCTTTTCTGGACAGGAGCGCATTCCCTGTCTTGCATCACATGAATCGTTTAAAGAGATCAAACATTTTTTCCACTATCTCTTCGAGGGGTACGGCGGCCCGCGCCTACCCTTGGATTTCACGTTCTTGGAGGACGATTTTGGGAAGGTGAAGTTTGAAGGGCTTGTCGTTGATTTTGTCAGCTATACCCAAGCGAACATGAAAGTCAACGGCTATCGCTTGGGCAGCTTCGCCTATATATCTGACATCCGCAAGTATGATGAACGCGTCGTCGTTGCGCTGCAAGGGGTCGATCTGCTGGTGCTAAGTGCGCTGCGCTACACGACTTCTGAAGTGCACTTTAGTTTGGATGAGGCGATTGAATTTAGCCGTAAAGTGGGTGCAAAACGCACTTTTTTCACGCATATTGCGCACGATCTCGACCACGAAGAGACCAATGCCAAGCTGCCGCCTGAGGCGCAGCTTGCCCACGACGGAATGGAGATAGAATTTGAACTCTGAAATTAAAGATTATAAACAGGCACTACTGATCGGTATTTTTCAAAAGAGCACCGACCGCGAGGCATGTAATGAGTCGCTGGATGAGCTCGAGGGCCTCGCTGATACGTATGGCCTATCCACGAAGGAAAAGATCCCGTGTCAGGTGCGCAAGATAAGCGCAGCCACGATTATTGGAGAGGGCAAGCTCGAAGAGATTCTTGCTCTTGCAAGTGAAAGCGGCGTCGACCTGATCATTTTTGACGATGAGATCTCCCCGCATCAGCAGCGCAATTTAGAAAAAATCCTCAAAAAACCCGTTATTGACCGCACAGAGCTCATCATCGAGGTGTTTGCCCAGCGCGCCCGCACGCGTGAAGCGCGCCTCCAGATCGAGCTTGCAAAGGTCAAGTACCAGATGCCGCGCTTAAAACGGCTCTGGACGCACTTGTCGCGCCAGACGGCTGGGGGCGGCGCCTATCTGAAGGGCGAGGGGGAGAAGCAGATCGAGATCGACCGCAGGCTGCTGCGCCACCGCATCACGCGCCTGCAAAAAGAGATTGCCGAAGTAGAAGAGCAGCGCAAGGTCCAGCGCGCCGGTCGCTTGCGCACTGGAATTCCGACATTTGCAATCGTAGGCTACACCAACGTCGGCAAATCGACACTTCTGCGCGCCCTGACAAGCGCAGATGTGCTTGTCGAAGACAAACTCTTTGCCACGCTCGATACGACGACGCGCAAGTACATCCTGCCCAATAAGCAGCAGATCCTGCTTGTCGACACAGTCGGTTTCATCCGCAAGATCCCGCATACGCTTGTCGCTGCCTTTAAAAGTACGCTGGAAGAGGCGATCCACACGGATATTCTCTTGCATGTTGTCGATGCGAGCAATCCAAAAGCCATCGAACAGGCGCAGACGACGCTGGAGGTATTGAAAAGCCTCGGAGCAAGTAAGCTTCCGATCGTCACTCTGCTCAATAAGGTCGACCTCTGCGAAGATCGCGTGATGCTCACGCGCCTCCGCATGATGTTTCCGAAGACTGTGCAGATCTCCGCGACAGAGGGAATAGGCTTTAGCGATCTGCTCGAACGCATGACTGAAGAGATCGAAGCGCTCAGGCGCCTTGTCCACGTGCGCATTCCCCAGAGCAACTATGCGCTCGTCTCAGAATTGATGAGTGTGGGACGCGTCAGCAGCATCGAATACGAGGAGAATGATGTGATTCTCGAGGTCGAAATTCCCAACCTTCTTGCACACAAAGTTACACCGTTTATAATTGCACCATGATCGATCTACCCCCATCAGAACTACCACGCGAGCGTCTTGTGAGAGATGGCGTGGATGCGCTCTCGGTCCAAGAGCTTATCGCCATCCTGCTCGCTACGGGCACGAAAGGAAAGTCGGTGCTTGTCCTTGCACAAGAGCTCCTCCTGCATTTTAAAGGTCTAGAGGGATTGTTAAACGCATCCGTCCAAGAGCTCACGAAAGTGAAGGGGATAGGCTCTGCTAAAGCCATCACTCTCAAAGCGGCTTTAGGACTCGCTTTGCGTGTGGAAGAGGCGCGCAGGCAGGTGCGTCCGGCGCTCGCCTCTGCGGAAGAGGCGTTTGCACTTGCCAAGACAGAGATTGGTCATCTGAACAAAGAGGCGCTGCTCGTGCTCCTGCGCGACATCCGCGGCCGCCTGATCCATCGCG
>Ga0207093_1071_pt1 | contig 17508 bp, 23 predicted proteins | sample Alteio_BWMinHeat_89_FD_153519 | JGI IMG/M metagenome (GOLD analysis project Ga0207093, IMG submission 153519) | Enriched cells from forest soil in Barre Woods Harvard Forest LTER site, Petersham, Massachusetts, United States -... | ecosystem: Environmental > Terrestrial > Soil > Temperate forest >... | reverse complement strand
CATTTGTTGTGCAACTACCAAGCGAAACAATGCGTTGGTCATGAAACTGTTCAAGATTTACGCCAGGAATAATTGAAATATCTTCACCATGTGCCGGTGCCGTGATTAATACATGACGCGCACCTGCTTGACAATGTTTTTCTGCTTTTTGTGCATTCGTAAAAATACCTGATGATTCGACAACCCAATCAATTGCCAATGATCCCCAATCAATTTTGAGTGGATCAGATTCTGCAAACAAAACAATTTTTACCCCATCGATAATCAAACAGTTATTTTGATAAGAAACCAGTCCCGGATAGGTTCCCAGGAGCGTATCATATTTAAACAAATGCGCCGTGTGTTCAACTATTCCTGGTCCAACATTGATGGCAACAATCTGTATTTTTTTTTGTGCAGATACATCCTGGAATAATGTGCGTAAAAAATTTCTGCCAATACGACCAAACCCATTAATTGCTACACGCATCATATACCTATTTCTCCTCTTTTTTTATTTTCATTGATACCAACTGCGCACGGTAGCAAGTACCTCTTGCTCTTGCTCGCGAGTAGCATGAGAAAGTTCCATTAACAATGGCGTTGCTGCAAGAGCAGGATGATCGACACATCTTCGCAATGTTTCTTCTCCCAAAATACCCTTGCCAACGGCAACATGATTATCGATACGCGAACCGCATGCACTACTGGTATCATTCAAATGTATCAAAACAATGGATGATAATCCGAGACTATTTTCAATAGTCTGATACAATTCATCCCGCTTTGTTGCATCATTAATATCGTAGCCAAAAACATACGCATGCGCCGTATCGAGACACAAGGCAAATCGTGTCGGGTCATCAAGTTTCTGTTTTAAGAGAGCAAAATCGCCTAGGTCGCTCCCAATACTCATATTGCCGTGTGCCGTATTTTCAAGCACTATTATTATTTCAGATTCCCGTTTGAACAAACGATTGAGTGCTCGTGCTAGAAGATCTATTCCTTGTTCTCGTGTTTGCACGCCGCGTGCAGATCCTGGATGTAACACAAAATAATTAAATTCGCATTGCCGGGCCAAGGCTAATTCACGTTCAATAATATGCAATCCTGCTTGTTTGCGATCAGCAAGATTAATCCAGTATGAACCATGCACAAACAGCGCATTAAAATTCTTTCGAAGCGACAAAAATGAGGCACGATCTTGATGATCGAGCACCAGAAGTTTCTCTGCTGTTGTTACAAAAAAACATTGAAAAAAATCAAGATGCAGCGACAGTGCACGTTCGATAACGGCAGTTAACGTATGTTCCAGGCGGAGATGCAACCCAATTGGCCGTTTACTCTGAAGTATCAAATTCATGCTCCAATAATTTTTTATCTATATAAGGCATTAGTAAATCGATAAACTCTTTTTTCAGGTGCGCAAGGCCATCCGCAGAAGCCGATTCGAAACGCATCGATAAAACGGGCTGCGTATTACTCGCGCGTATAATGCCCCACCCATATGGTGTTACTACGCGTACCCCATCAATACAAATAAGATGAACATCCGAACGATTTTTAAACACATTTTTAATAGTATCCATTATTTCTTGTTTTGCTGATTCATCATAGGAAATTCGCAACTCTCGCGTACCATAAGAACGGGGAAAAAGTGACAACAACTCTTCAATCGATTGGTTACTCGTTTGTACAATTTCAAGAAAACGAAGCATGGCGTAGATACCATCATCATAACCAAAATAGCGATCAGCAAAGAAAAAATGGCAACTTAATTCACCCGCTAATAAGGCATTATTTTTTTTCATTGCTTCTTTTATAATTGCATGCCCTGAAGGACTCAAAATGAGCGTTCCTCCCCATTCTTCTACTTTGTGTATAAGATTTTCAGAACATTTAATATCGGCAATAATGGTTGCCCCGTGATTTTTTTTTAACACCGACTGTGCAAACAATGCCAACAGACGATCACCAGAAATCAAGGTGCCATTTTTTGTCATGATACCCATACGGTCAGCATCACCATCAAATCCAATGCCACAGAGCGCATCAGTTTTTATCAACTGCTCTCGAACGTCCATCATGTTTTTTAGTACGGTGGGATCTGCTTCATGATTTGGATAGGTGCCATCAACATCTTCACACAAACGATGTACTGCCGGCCAATTCATACGGACAACAAGTTGTGGAATAACCGCACCAGCAGCACCATTGCCACAATCAATAATAAAAGGAATCGTCATATTTTTAAGATGCACAAAATGATTTTCAAGCCATGCAATATAAAAATCATTGATAGGACATTCGCGCAACGTCCCCTGTTCAGATGCGCTTGGCAACTTTTTGTTCTCATGAAAAAGTTTTTTGATCTGTGCAATTTGATCACCCCACACTGGTTTGGCACCCAACATTATTTTTATGCCATTATACTCTTTTGGATTGTGAGACGCCGTAACCATCAATCCTGCATCTACATCTTGTGTCACCGTAGCAAAATAAAAAGCAGGCGATGGGCACAACCCACAAAAAAGTACGTCGATACCAGTGTCCAACAATGCACGACATACTTTATCTTTGATGGCAGGAGAATGGGTACGACCATCCATGCCAACCGCTATAATTTTTAGTGACGGTTTTTGTGCTTTGAGATAATAGGCAATGGTTAATGTTAAATCATAGACCTGATCAATAAAAAGCTGCTCGCCAACTTTTCCTCTAATATCATATTCTCGAAATATAGCATCATTCATAAATATCCCTCAATTACAATAAATATCATCTTTCTAGACAGATCACCAAGAGATGGTACACTCTGAGCAACAATTGCATTACATCATCTTCTATCAGTATCGCAACTTATTCCTATGGTACCACTGAAGTTATGCATAAAGAATTTTTTGAGTTATGGTGACCTACAAGAAGTAGATTTTACCGGGCATCATCTTATTTGCCTATCGGGGAAAAACGGTCATGGAAAATCAGCCCTGCTCGATGCACTCACGTGGGCTGTCTGGGGACAGGCACGAAAATTGAGTGGTTCATGCCGTGCAGATCAGGGTTTGTTGCGGCTTGGCCAACGCCACATGATGGTTTCTGTCGATTTTCGCCTGAACGATTGTATCTATAGAATCAAAAGAGAGCTCAATCTGTCACGGGGTAAAGTAACTATATCGCTCGATTTTGGTATGCATAATAATAATAATAGTTTTATATCACTTACTGATAAAACAGTGCGTACTACGCAACAAAAAATTGATGACACCATTCGTCTGACATTTGATACCTTTGTTAATTCTGCTTTTTTGCGGCAGGGGCAAGCAAATGAATTTTCAAAAAAATCACCAAAGGAACGGAAAGATATTTTTGCTGCTATTCTTGGCATGACCACGTTTGATGAAATTAAAAAATTGGCTGTTGAAAAATCACGTCATGCGGTCACACAACATCAATTTCATACGATGATACAAGATCAACTGCAGCACGAATTAACAAAAAAAAATGAATGTGAACAGCGTCACCGTCTTCTTCTGCAAGAAGTTGCACAAGCTCTCAAAGATGAAGAGCTCATCAAAGAACAATCCAATCTCCTGGCACAGGAAAAGTCAGCATTATATGCACAGCAGCATCAGCATGAAATAGTGCAAGTCCAGCATCGGCAACTTTGTGCGCGAGAAATGGAACAAAAAAAATTATTGCAAGATCATTACCGCTCCTGGAAGCTCATTACGAAAAATTATAGTAACATCATTGATTACCATGCATTGCTTGATCGTAAAAAAAAGGTACTGGCACTCATTAATGAGCATCAGCAAAATCTGCAGGAATCATTCAAAAATCAGAAACAGTTGGCACAACTCACACAACAAATGCAGGAATTAATTCGTCAGTATCAAGCAAAAGAACAGGTGCAGATTCAGGAAAATAAGATTACTTTTGAACGGCTTTTGTCAACAAAAGCGAGTAACATGACGCAACAAGAGCAGCTTATAAAACAACAGAAGAGCATAACCTCACAATTAGAAGAAATTAATACTTGCATAAAAGAATGGTACGACCTGCTTACCACAAAAGATGAACATGATGTGCAGGTAAAAATTCTTGAAGCACAGTTTGAAAAAAGAAAGGCTGCCTATCAAGAGTTTAGCGCCCTTGGTAACTGGCTCACCAATGAGCTGCATATCATAGAACAGAAAAAGGATATGGTCGGTAATCCCGGCGATCCGAGTTGTCCATTGTGTGAACAAAATCTTTCTGCAACACGTCGTCGATTCCTGCATACAAAACTTGGTACGCAGGAACAAGCTATTGCACAAAAACTTAGTCGTTTAACACTGCTCGTAAAAAAACTAAAACCGATGCTGATTCATCAACATCAACTATTAGAACAAGCAAAAACGCACGCGACTATGCTCATTTCATGCGAAGCAAATTGTAGAGCATACGAAGAAAAAAAATCGATTCTCTTGGCACAATATACCGTGCTCAATCAGGAAATTGATACCCACAAAAATAAGCTGGTTTTTCTGGAAGATTCGCTGCAACATATAGACAATTTTTTACAAAAAACAGCTAACATTAATCAGCTTCCTCCCGCTGCATGTGATGATCCAATTTATCAAAAACTACACGATCAGATAAAAATTATTGAAAAAAGTAGTACACCATTGTCTGTGCTGGAAAAGATGTATAAAACGGCACAAAATGAACTTGCTGCCATAGAACATTTGTTACATGATCAAGAAAATTTTCGGCTACAAGCGGCCCAGCAGCAATTCCGTTTACAAGAAATAGAAAAAATTGCGCAGGTGCTGAAAGTAATAAAACAGGAAAAAGTTCAACAGGAAATTACTTTACAATCTTATAACGATCTTGCCGATTTTAAACAAAAAATTGTTCAGCAAGAAGATGACATACAGGAAAGACAAAGAGCCTTGCGTACACGCATCGAAGCACTTTTTTTAGAAAAGGGAAGCCTTGAATCTGCACTCATACAATTTAATAGTATAGAAACTGACCTGCATAATCGGCAAAAAGCGGCAGCACATATGCGAGAAATGGCTACTCATTATCAAACCATTGCTCATGCTATTAGCAAAGATGGTATTCAAGCACTACTCATTGAAGATACTATTCCAGAAGTTGAGCAAGAAGCGAATCGCTTGCTGAGTAAATTAACAAACAATCAAGCACATCTTTTTATTGAATCATTGCGTGACCTTAAGCGTGGCGGCGTTAAGGAGACCCTTGATATAAAAATATCAGATGCCATTGGTATCAGACCGTACGAGATGTTTTCTGGCGGCGAAGCATTTCGTATTGATTTTGCGCTGCGAATCGCCTTATCAAAATTACTGGCACGACGCGCAGGAACTACGTTGCAAACACTTATTATCGATGAAGGATTCGGATCACAAGACGAAGAAGGTCTTGCGCACATTATGGATGCTATCCATGCATTACAAGAAGATTTCGAAAAAGTCATTATTGTATCACATTTGGATGTCATGAAAGATCAGTTTCCCGTTCATCTCCTTGTTGAAAAAAAACCAACCGGAAGCATAGTTAAAATAATCGAAAACGATTGATATAATGTTTTCTTACTGAACATTTACTATTAATTGTATAACTAAAGCAAAATGCACCATAATGGTGAAAATAACCAAAGGAGTAATTATGATTATGAAGACTAGTTTACCGGTAATAGTTTTTTTGATACTGATGGCAGATATATCCGCAATGGGTACTTATACCAAGATAGGAGAAGAACACTGGGGGACATACATCAGATACAAAGCACTCAATTCTCTCTCCGGGGATTGTGTTTACATTGATTATTCTATTATTGAAGAACTTCACTCCGGCCGGTACGTTGGTTGGAGAGAAGTACAAAACCTCGATGATTCTGTTACAATCGTTGCAATGACACCGGAAGAGACTGAATACATCTTCAAACAATTCAAAAAATCACATACTAATCCTCAGCGACATCGGGAATAGATGAAAAAAAAGAACGATAATAGGTTATAATTTATATCCTTGCCGAAGTTCTTCGTAATAAAAAATCCCCAGACCGATAAAGACAAGAAGCGCAGAAAAAAAGAAATGCCAACTGATCGATTCGCTTAAAAAAATAATACCAAAAAAAGCCGTAATTAATGGCAACAAAAAACCAGCGAAGGCCAAAAAGGTTGCGGTGTATTTCTTGAGTAGTCGACCATACAAATTATAAAAGAGAATATCGTTGAAAAATGCTATTAGCGCGGTCAAATAAATAAATTTTGACCAGGACAATACGGGCACTGGTTGCCATGTTTCAATAGCAAATGAAGTAGCAAGTGACAAAATGCCACCACCAACCATTGCAATACCATTAATAAACGCGGGCGAGTAGCCTTTGGTAAGCAAGGAACGCATGGTAAGCCATCCGAATACCGTTGTTATAATCGACACCAACATGGCAAGATATGCCCATGATATGCCAAAATGTGTTGAAGAACATGATAAAATAATCTCAGGAAGAAAAGCGCAGAAACCTATAATGAGCCCCAATATTTTTTTCTTCGTCATTATTTCTGAAAAATAAAAATAGGAGCATAGCGCGGTAATAAATGGTGCCAAATTATAAAAAAGGGACGCGTGATGTGATTCGATCGATTGAAGCGCTACTAGTTCTAAGCCAAATGCCAAAAATACGTGAAAAAACGCCATAAGCAGAAATTGATGCCAATCGCCTTTGCGAATTTTTATTGCATCTCGTTTAAAAAGTAATGAAAAAGCTATGAGCAGCGCGCCAACACCAACCATGCGTACCGCTAAAAAGAAAAAAGGCTGAACATAATTAAAAATAGCACGACCGATAGTGAGACTACTTGCTGAAAGTGCATAAAGAAGAATAACAATGAGCATTAATCAACTACTACAACATCGGTAATACTTGGTATCTTTTCTTTCAACCGCTTTTCTATAACCATTTTTTGCGTAAATGTTGATGCAGGACAACTCGTACACGCACCAAGCATTTTGATGTAAACAGTACCATTATGAATTTTGACTAATTCTATACCACCGCCATCAGCCTCAATATAAGGGCGCAGTTGATCAAAAATATCCTGTACGAGAGATTCATCAGAAACTAATGTTTGCACCGTTTGCATTATACAAGACCTTTTAGTCAACCCATTCGAGGCGTGCTATAACAGCGGTATCAGTTGCACGTCGTCCCATAGGAATAGTACGAGTATAGCCCCCAGGACGATTAAGATAACGAGGCGCGATTTCATTAAATAATTTCAGCAGCGCTTCTTGTTTATACGGTAACATTGATAAGGCGCGACGCCGTGCATTAAACTCATTCCCAACACGTGCTATAGTAACTAATTTTTCAGCAAAACGTTGTACTTCTTTCACCCGCGCTTTTGTAGTCACGAGAGTACCATAGGTAATAAGATGAATAACTTGATTACGCAAAAGTGCGGTACGATGCGGGGATCGTCTATTAAGTTTTTGTTTACCATTCTGATGTATCATAATTGTGATCCTTAATCAGGTACCTATTCCTGTTCAACTTTCTTATTGAGTGCTTTTTGCACTTCTTCTTCATTAATATTCATACCAAAGGAAAGCCCAATCGCCTTCATACTATCAACTACTTCATCAAGCGTTTTTCGACCAAAATTCTTAATTTTAAGAATGTCAGACTCCTGGCGATTTACCAGATCAATAATACGTTTAATATTAGCATTTACCAGACAGTTGCGTGCACGCACAGAAAGCTCAAGCTCATCAATTGAACTCAAAAGAAGTTCAGGAGCAATTCCTCTCAGATCCATTGCAGATGGCACACTCGATTTTTCAATTTTTTCTTCATGCTGAGTTTGCTTCAAGGCATTAAACTGAATTTCTGAGTCGACCAAAAAATGTTCAAGTTGTGCACGGATAACTGATGCTGCATAACTTAAGGCACTCAATGGATTTTCTGAACCATTGGTGTTAATTTGTATTTTCAATTTATCATAATCAATATGCTGACCAACACGTGTTTTTTCTACATCAAAAGTAACGCGGCGTACGGGAGAAAACATGGCGTCAATGTAAATACGATCATCGTCTTGGTATGGCTTATCAGGCGGCCATTGCGCTGGAATATACCCACGCCCTGTTTCCACAAAAAAATCTATTTCAAGTTCTCCATTCTGCGCAATATGTGCTATAACATGATCGTTATTAACAAGTTCAAGGTGTTCATCAGCTTGAATGTCAGATACTCGAACAATTGCTTCACCTGTTACTTTGAGATGCATCTTACCAGGTTTTCCGGTTGCATTGCGCACAATGATACCTTTGATATTCAGAACAATCTGCATAACATCTTCAATGACACCTGCTATCGATGAAAACTCATTATTCACCCCCTTAATAATTACTGAAGTGGTAGCAGCACCTTCAATAGCACCAAGTAAAATGCGACGGATAGAATTGCCCAAGGTGATGCCAAAACCCGGTTCAAGTGGCTGTACAACTAATTCACCAAAATGATTGGTTAACGTCTTTTTTTCCCATGTTACTTTTGGGATTATTAAAGGTCTAAACTCTTTTTTTTCCATATAACCTCCTACAATGCTGCTTGTTGCATAGCGTTCTTCTATTAACTAAGATCGTTATTATTCTGACCTGTACTACTATTTAGAATATAATTCGACAATCAAGTGCTCTTCTATAGGAACTTGAATGTCGATACGTACGGGATAACGCAACACGCGTCCAATTCGTTCTTTCCTATCAAGCTCAAGCCACTCGGGAACTTTGATGCCCGTTTTCATACGTTTTTCAATAACCTGTTCTATAAATGGTTCACGCTTGAGGACATCCTTTCCGAGCGTAATAGCTTCATGAATGTTAACCATATATGATGGCGAGGACACGCGAACACCATCGATCAAAATATGTCCATGTACCACTAACTGTCGCGCTTGAGCGCGGGATGCGGCCATCTTCAAACGATACACGGTATTATCAAGTCTTCGCTCAAGAAAACTCAAAAGATTATCACCAGGAGCACCTTCTGTTTTTACTGCCAAAGCAAAAAATCGTCGAAACTGGCGCTCACGCAAACCATACATCTCTTTTACTTTTTGCTTTTCACCAAGTTGTCTTCCATATTCAGACAACTTTCGCGCAGGACGCTTTCCTTTTTGCTCGACACTATTTTTTTGTGTTGTTTTTTTTTCCATGCGTATTTGCTTTCTATCTATTGTTACTATTATGCACTATACTCGTCTCTTTTTTGGTGCACGACAACCATTATGTGGCAATGGCGTTACATCGCGTAACAAACTGATATCAAAACCGACGGATGGCGCTGCTTGATGAAAGGCACGCACCACCGAATCTCTACCGTTGCCAGGACCTTGCAAGTTAATTTCCATTTTTTTTATTCCCAAAGGCGGCATACTTTTTACCAATTCAGCAGCCACTTGCGAAGCAGCAAACGGCGTTCCCTTGCGTGCACCAGTAAACCCAAGTTTGCCAGCACTGCTGGAAAGTAAAACATCACCATCTAACGTTGTTATGGAAACAATGGTATTGTTGAAAGTAGACTTCACATGGGCAATAACTGAATCAACTTGTCTTTTCTGTTTTTTTGATCGTTTTTTAATGGTCATTCTGTCCTTTATGCATAATCTAAGCGCCTATCTTAATATTCATAACTGAATTCGTGTTATTTCTTTGTTATTTTACGCTTGAGCGCAATTGGCTGTTTACGCGGCCCTTTTCTGGTACGAGCATTCGTTTTTGTCCGCTGCCCTCTGACCGGCAATCCTCGTTTGTGGCGAACACCACGATAAGATCCTATTTCTTGGAGGCGCTTAATGTTATTGGTGATCTCTTTTCGTAATTCACCCTCTACCATATAATGTGACGAAATTTCTTTTTGAATAAGCGCCACTTCATGATCAGTTAAATCTTTTACTCGCTTATTAAAATCAATATTCATCCTTTTAAGAATGGTACGCGCACTCGTTAACCCTATGCCAAAAACATAAGTTAATCCATATTCAATACGCTTATTATTTGGCAAATTTACGCCTTCAATTCTGGCCATAGAGCCCCTTATCCTTGTCGCTGTTTATGCTTCGGACTTTTTTCACAAATAACACGCACTACCTGTTTCCGTTTAATAATACGGCAATTGTTACACATTTTTTTCACCGACGCTCTTACTTTCACGAGTATATTCCTTCAATACATGTATATTATTTTTTCTCTGGTCTATTAGTTGCTTCACCACGCGCATCATTATGCCTAAGCACAATGCGACCTTTTGTTAAGTCATAGGGAGTAAATTCAAGCGTTACACGATCTCCTGGTAAAATTCGTATATAATGCGTTCTCATTCTACCAGAAATATAACCAAGTACCGTATGACCTCCCTCTATTTCCACTCGAAACATGGCATTGGGAAGCGTCTCTTTGACTATACCATCAATCGATATTGGTTCTTCTTTGGTTTTACCCTGTAACCGCGACTCTTTTTTATTCATTATCATCATATCTTTTTATATTACGATAATCTTGTTAAAACTTTTGGCCCATTATCAGTAATTAATATTGTATCCTCAACATGACCCGTATACGATCCATTCACCGTCCTGACTGTCCAACCATCATCAGCAACATATACCTTATAAGAATCTATGGCTACCATAGGCTCTATAGCAAATGTCATACCCGGCCGCAAAATTGGACCTTTGCCCGGAGAACCATAATTCAAAATTTCAGGATCTTCATGCATATTTTTACCAATCCCATGACCAGCAAAATCACGAACCACCGCAAACCCACCACTTTCTATTTCACACTGGATCACCGCAGAAATATCAGAAAGATGAGAACCCGAACATGCTTTTTTAATACCTACCTCAAGCGCTTTTTCTGTTACTGAAGCAATATTTTTTTGTTGCACAGAAACGGTACCTATAAAAAACTGCCGCGCCATATCGGCACAATAACCCTGCCACGATGCACACACATCAATTTTAACAGTATCTCCAATTTTAATCATCTTTTTTTCTGATGGAACACCATGTACTAATTCATCATTAATAGAAATACAACTGGCATGCCGATATCCATGATACCCTTTTGTTTCTGATAGCAACTGAGCCTTCTTTAATTGATCTTCTATCCAAGTATCTACTGCCAGCGTCGACATTCCCGCAACAACATGATCGCCCATATGCTGAAAAATATGCGCTAATCTTTTTCCAGCTTCTTCCATTTTAGCTATTGCGCGCTTATTTTTTATCATAATCATGCCAAATGACCCATCAAATATGATGATTTTTCTTTTACAATCTGGCGTGAAAAATTTTCAAATACCGCTGCAAGAGGTAACTCTGCATTGAGTTCGATAACAGTCTTGCCCTTTTTATGATAAAATCCAAGCAAATCATTTTCATGATGACGATATACTGCAAGCCGCTCAAAAATGGTATGGAATTCATCATCAACTCTCCGTATTAATGATTTGCCACACCGATCACAGGTAATGCCATCTTTTGCACCAATGGCTTGATCTTGCATAGAATAAACAGCCTGACAACTGGTATAACTACAAACAAGTCTTGCCTGTAACCTTTTTACTAAATGATCATCAGATACAACAAACCTGATTACATGAAGAAGACCAATCTGCTTATTTTCATTAATCATTTTTTCAAAAAGCTCTGCTTGAGCCATTGTTCGTGGAAATCCATCTAAAATAAGAGATGAAACTGCTTCCTGTTGCCCAAGCCATTCAAGAACCATAGCAACAATAAGTTTATCAGGTGCCAATTGACCCATATTTATTGCTTGCTCAATCTCTTTTCCAACAGCTGTACCATTTATTATATGTTTACGGCACAAATTACCAACAGAAAGCTGTATATAACCGAGCTTATCAGCACATAATTGTGATAACGATCCTTTTCCCGATCCGGGAGGACCTACAAAAAGATAAATATTACGAACAGGCCACTCTTGCATACTAACGGCCTCCTATGCGAGATTTAAATCGTCCAACGGTTAAGAAACCTCGATAACGATTTTCTAGCAAATATGCTTCAATCTGTGCTGCAAGCTCAAGAGCCACACCAACCAATATTAAAAGCCCGGTGCCACTCAAAGCGCTCAAATAAAAAGGCAAACTAAAAATTTTATAAACAATATTAGGCACTATAGCCAAACCCGCTAAATACATAGCGCCAACCAAACCAATTCTTCCTAATAAATAACTAAAAAATTCTGCCGTCTTTTTTCCGGGACGCAATCCTGGGATAAAACCACCGCTTTTTTTCATATTTTCAGCTAACTCATCCGGATTGAACTGAATAGTCATATATAAAAATGAAAATGCAATAATTAAGAGAAAATCAAGAACATTATAAAGCAAACCAGTAGGTGCTAACGATTCGGCAACATAATTAAAAATAACAAAACGCGCGCCAAGAAAAGTAGCAAGCATATACGGAAGCTGTAAAACACCCTGTGAATAAATCACCGGAAGCACTCCCGCATTATTAATACGGAATGGTATGAACGCTCCCTGTCCACCATAAACACGATTACCAACAATACGACGGGTGTATTGTACCGGAATACGCCGCTCACCTTTTTCTAAATAAATAATGGTACACACAATAAGTGCAATAATAATAACCAGAATAGTTGCCAAACCTATACCAATCAAACCCGTTTGAATTGACCCAATCATAGCAATAATATCAGCAGGAAAACGAGCAACTATCCCTGCAAAAATAAGCATTGAACTCCCATTGCCAAGTCCATGCAATGAAATTTGTTCTGCAAGCCACATACAAAACATGGCACCAACGGTTAAGAGAAAAATACTTGAAAGACGAAAGCCCCATCCAGGCACTAATGCCAGATTATTTTTTTCAGCCATGAGCGCAAACGAGGCACTTTGAAACAGCGCAACACCAAGCGCCAAATAACGCGTATACTGATTAATAACTTTCCTGCCATATTCCCCCTCCTTCATTTTTTGTTCTAATGAAGGTACGGAAAGACTCAAAAGCTGCATAACAATCGATGCAGATATGTAAGGCGTTATCCCTAACGCAAAAATTGACCATCCTTTGAGGTTACCCCCAGAAAAGAGATCAAGAAAAGAAAAAAGGCCACCCAAAAGACTCGATTTTTTTGCCATAAGCGCAGCAAGGGCCTCGGTATTAATACCAAAAACCGGCACCACATTACCAAGACGAAATACCGCCAGAACTACTAACGTAAATGATAGCTTACGCACTAATTCTGGAATGGAAAAAATATTAAGAAAATTTCGAAATGCTATCACTACACCATCTTTCCGATTAAATGTACTTTTCCGCCAATATTTTCTATCGCTCGACGAGCAGACTCACTAAAAAGATCTGCATGCACAATAATTTTTTTCGTCAAATCACCGTGACCAAGAATTTTTAATAAAAAGCTTCCGGCCACCGCTTTGGGCATTTTAATAATTCGTTTTTCTAATAAAAGATCTTTCGTTACAACATCATCATTTTCAAAAAGATCATTAAGACGATTTATATTGATTATGCAGACGGGGACCTTAAATGATGCATTATTAAAACCACGCTTTGGCAAACGACGGTACAGGGGCATTTGTCCACCTTCAAATCCTGGATCTATTTTAGGACCTGACCGCGCTTTTTGTCCTTTATGACCTTTGCCTGATGTGCCACCACGCTTTCCACCTCTGCCAACCCGTTTACGTTTTTTACACAAAGGCGCTAAGTTATTGAGCTTCAACATGCGCATCTCCAAAAAGTTCCCGAACTGTTTTTCCTCTCAAACGTGCAATATGAACAGCTGAACGCATACGAGCAAGCGCATTAAGCGTTGCCTTTGCGATATTAAAGCCATTTGATGATCCTAAAGATTTTGTTAGAACATCAACAACACCAGCTGCGTCAAGTATAGCACGACAGGCACCACCAGCTATATTACCAGTACCTTTCGATGCTGGCCTAATAATTACTTTACTTGCTCCATGTTTACCCGTTGTTCCATACGGTACCGTAGTACCTCGCAACGGAACCGCTATCATTTTTCGTCGTGCACGATTAGTTGCTTTTGCAATAGCAAGAGAGGCTTCACGACTACTGCCGCTCGCCATACCTACGTTACCTTTACGATCACCAGTAACAACGTGAGCAGAAAACGCAAACCGCTTACCGCCCTTCGTTACTTTTGTTACGCGTCGAACACGAATAATATGATCAACAAATGAATCTTCTTTATTAGTAGCCACCAACTTCCTCAAACGTAATATTTCTTTATGCAAATATCATTATCAAACATTGAGACCACCCTCACGTAGTCCTTCAGCAACCTCTTTAACACGACCATGATACAAAAAAGAACCGCGATCAAAAATCACTGATTCTACACCAATTTCTTGTGCCTTACGTGCAAGCTCACGTCCAACATTACGTGCAATTTCACTTTTTGTACCAGATGCATTTTTTATTGCAAGAGACGAAGCACTCGCAACTGTTTTATGCATACCATCATCAATAAGTTGTGCATAAATATGTTGATGACTTCTGAACACGGCAACCCGCATACGCGAACCACGCATTAAACGTGATCGTGTCCGCAACATTCTACGCTGAGCTTTTAATCTTTTATCTCGTATTTCACTCATATATCATCCCATGCTCGTAACATACTGTTCATTATGCAGACGATTTAGCTTTTCCTGGTTTACGCAACAATACTTCTGTTGCAAATTTTACTCCCGTCCCCTTATAAGGCTCAGGAGCCTTTAATGCTCTTATTCTGCTGGCAACCTGTCCCAAAAGAACATTGTCAAAGGATCGCAATGCTAATCTCTGACCTGTTTTAGCATCAACTTCTGCTGAAACAGATGCCGGAAGTTCAAAATTTATTTTATGGCTATAACCAAGTGAAAAAACTAAAAGATGAGGGTTTGATATCACGACCTTATAGCCAAGGCCGTTGATTTGTAGCAACAGCTCAAACTCTTTTCCTGCTCCCATAATCTTGTTTTTTAACAACGCACGATTTAAACCCCATATTCTATTTAAATCACGTTTCTCTTTATGAGAAAGAACAATATTTTTTGATGGCATAACGCGCAAAATATTTGCATGTACGTCGGCCTCTAGCATCTTTGGCAAAACAAAAGATCCAGAATTTTTTTTACCATGATAATGAATCTCTTGCCCAACAATATCAACTTTAATACCAGCAAGATCTATTGGTCTTCTACCAATTTTTGACATTTAACAATCCTTACTTACCAGACCGTACAAATAACTTCTCCGCCAACACCAAGCTTTTTTGCTTGCTTATTCGTTAACACACCCCTGCTCGTGGTCAAAATTGAAATACCAAGGCCATCACTTACCGGTTTAATAGCCCTGAAGCCTACGTAGCGACGCCCTCCCAACTTGCTCACTCGATCAATGGCATGAATAACAGATTCTCCACTGCTATATTTCAAAATAATTCTCAATTTTTTTTGATTATCATCTTGAATTTCATCAAAATCACGAATAAATCCTTCAGCCTTCAAGATATGCGCTATTGCTAGTCTCATTTTTGAAAATGGTACTTGTATACTTGCCTTGCTCACCATTACTGCATTTCTAATAATGGTTAAAAAATCGCCTATGGTATCAACCGACATCATGCATCCTAGCTACAGATTTTCTTACACTTACCAACTTGTTTTCTTCACTCCCGGCAAAAAACCTTGAAGTGCAAACTTTCTAAAACAGATTCGACACAAACCAAATATACGCAAAAACGCTCTCGCTCTTCCGCATATATTACATCTATTATATGCCCGCGTACTAAACTTCGGCTCTTTATTCGCTTTTTCAATTAATGCTTTTCTTGCCATTGTTCATCCAAACCTATGATTCATACTTTCCGAAAGGGCATACCAAAACTCTTGAGTAGTGCCACACCGTAACTATCATTTTCTGCTGAAGTCTGAATAGTAATATTAAGACCGCGCATCTTTTCATTAACATCAAAAGCAACCTCCGGGAAAACACCCCAATCTTTAATACCTAAGTTATAGTTTCCCCGACCATCAAATTTTGATGGAACCCCCTGAAAATCACGGACTTTTGGTAAAGCAAGATTAATAAGACGATCTAAAAACTCGTACATAGATCTTCGACGCAATGTTACTTTCGCCCCTATTGCCATACCCTCGCGTAGTTTAAAACTCGCTATAGATTTACGCGCAAACGTTTTTACCGCTTTTTGTCCCGCTATCTTTGTTAATATATTGAGAATTGATTGCAATGCTTTGCTATCAGCAACAAGATCTTTAGCACCAATATTGAGTACGATTTTATCAATTTTTGGCACTTCCATTATATTACTAATCTGCAGTTCTTCTTTAAGACTAAAGCGCAACTGTTCAGCATAAAGCTTTTCTAAACGAGCCTTTTCGATAACTTTTATTTTAGACATTAGTCAAAGGCCTCCTGGCAACGCCCACATATACGAATCGCTTTTTCAGCTGTTCTTTTGGTACGCATTCTACTTGGTTTTTTACAAGAATGACACACTAACATAACTTTAGATAAATCAAGCAACCCTTCTTCCTTTTTAATGGACGAAATTTCGCCAGACTTACGTGCTTTTCGATGCTTGGTATACATAGCAACACCACGCACAACTACTTTACCTTTTTGCGCAAAAACCTCAATAACAGAACCCTGTTTTCCTTTGTCTTTCCCCGACAAAACAACCACGGTATCATTTTTTCTTATACGAGCAAGCATAATAACCTCTTAAAACATCTCTGTTGCTAAAGAGACAATGGTCATATAACCCTTTGTTCTTACTTCTCTACCAATTGGGCCAAACGAACGCGTTCCTACCGGCTCACCATCAGGCTTAATGATCATCGCTGCATTATCATCAAAGCGGATATAGGAACCATCATCACGTCGATATTCTTTGCGGACTCTTACAATAACCGCTTCAACAACTTCACCTTTTTTTACCATGCCGCCAGGGATAGCTTTTTTAACACTGCACTTAATGCGATCGCCTAAATAAGCGTATCTTTTTCTGGTGCTCCCAATTATGGCGATACACTGCAGAGCTTTAGCACCTGAATTATCGGCAACACCCAAATAAGATTCTTTCTGAATCATAATACAAACCTTTTAACTAACGAGCCTGACTGCTCACTACACGAAAAAGATACATAAATTTTGTCTTTGACACCGGACGTCCCTCAATTGCCTCAATAAGATCTCCAACTTTTGCAACTTCTTGCTCATCATGCACTTTATATTTTTTTGTTTTTCTCAAAATCTTATGAAGCGTTGGATGCTTAAAGGTTCTTTCAACCGCCATTACTACTGTTTTATCCATTTTATCAGAAATAACCAATCCATGAACTATTTTTCCCTTTTTATTATCTTTTTTTTCAGCGTGTTGCATGCCAGATTCCCTAGATTTTGA
>Ga0207093_1031_pt2 | contig 17780 bp, 16 predicted proteins | sample Alteio_BWMinHeat_89_FD_153519 | JGI IMG/M metagenome (GOLD analysis project Ga0207093, IMG submission 153519) | Enriched cells from forest soil in Barre Woods Harvard Forest LTER site, Petersham, Massachusetts, United States -... | ecosystem: Environmental > Terrestrial > Soil > Temperate forest >... | reverse complement strand
TGCCGATAACGCCTACAAGTTTCTCTACTTCGGTTTTCCGCGCCAGGATATGGTCGCGAATGACGTTCGCTCCTTCAACAAACTGTCGATTCAGGTCGGCCAACTCATTTTTATGAGCTCTAACCACCTCTTCTCGCTGTTTCGTGAAATCCGCGTTTTGATCACTAAGCTTTTGCGTGTACTCAGTAAAAAGGCGCGTAGAATTGTCAAGTCGCTGCTGTTGCCCAACAAGAAAATCGGCGTTCCGACCTTCTTGTGATGTGGAAAACTGAGATTGAAATTCCGTGGCTACTGTTGTCAAACGCGTTTTCTCGCTCTCGATCTGCGCCGTCAATTCCCCAAGGCGTAGACGGAGCGCATCCAGCTCCGCACGACTTTGAACGGAACCCGTTCTTGCTGACGCAATTGCTGTATCCAAGGATTGCCGATACAAATCTGCGGCCTCTTTAGCCGCCTGAAAATCCTCGGGCGTAGTCTGGTAGTTGAGTTGCGCCAGGTGCCCTAAGAGCGCATCTGCCTGCGCATTCGCATTAGTCAAATGTCCTGGATTCCCGTTTGCAATGAAGTGACGTACTTCAGTTGTAAAGGCCGCAAGGGCTCCATTTAACGCATCCAGCGGCGCAGGGGTTAAAAGATAACGATCGACAGCCGCCATTCGACGTCCGACAAATATTTGTACGGCCTTTAGCCGAGATAGCATTTCAAGAGTCGCCGGATCGCTACTCTCTTTGGCCAGCGCCTGATCAATCGCCGGGCCAAGGGCTTGGATGGTTTGCCAAACTGCGTGGTCCTTGAATCGCTCATTCCATTGAGTCATTTCGACGATCTCCTATCAACAATTGCTATTCCGCTCGGAAACTCTCATCCAACCGCACGTTTTAATAATTTCTAGATTACTTAGCCCCCAACCGCCTTGTACGCCTGCTGTATCCACGGTTTCGCGCGCTCGAGGTCCTTCATACTCGTAAGCGTGATCTCAAGATCGCCGGTGCCATAGTGGCCGATTTTTGTAACGTCACGCGTAAATCCACGTTCTACCGGCACTCTTTTGGGATTCAGCTTCAGAAAGAGATAAACCTTCTTCTGCTGCGCCTCCATGCACACAATGTTCTGCGTTGCCCGATAGGCGACGTATAGTTTCTTTGGCGTCTGCTCAATCGCAGCATCTAGGCCAAGTACATATTCTGGCACCCCGAGCAAGATCTCTTTGATTGATGCGGGCCGATCCTTCAGATGTTGCTCGAACGTGTATGTGCCCGTCTTGCGGCTCATGGCTGCTTTCTTCCCAGCCGCGACCATAACGGGGTTCTTACCGGATACCGGGCCAGAGCTGTCGCCGCCTACCAATTCCTTTTGCTGGACTTCTTCTATATATAGCGTCTGATTTGAGAACAATCGGTAGGTCCAGAGCTCAATACTCGTGCCCATGACTTGCACGGCGTGGATATCAAATTTATTGTACGAAGGCGCCAGGCAGATGACCCGCACCTCGTCCCAATCCACAGTGACCTTTGGACCGAGGGCCTTGCGCGCCGCAACCTCAAAATCTCCCCGATGATCGTGAATCCAAGCGAGATAGTAGAGACTCTGGGTGACTAGCTCGGAGGAGGCGACCTTCTTGTATTCAATGATGACTGGATTGTTGTCTTCAGAAAGGGCAAGCGTGTCAATGCGCCCACCATGCTGGATTCCGGTCGGAAACTCAGTCGCAACAAACCGGCAACTGAATAAGGCCCCTAGATTTGCCTCGACCAACCGCTGTAGATCTCGTTCCGCATCGAAATTAGTCTGCTCGACGGCAGCCACCGAGTTTTGTTTATTAATCGCAAAAAGCGGCACTTATTGTCCTTCCATGTCCACGTATGCCGTCCACTAGCACGCGATCCAAAATGGCTCTGCAAGCCCCCGCATTCTACTCCTCCGAGGTCCCCCATGCCCCAAAACCCAGCCCGCAGCGCTGCACGAACTACGTGTCGATCGGTTCCAGCGAATCGTAAATCCGCCGGAGCTATCCATCCTTCCCATACGCCAGTCGATCCATCATCTCCGCGAATCGACCCCAATGAATTCGCTTCGCAGACTGACGCCGGGCGCCGGCCCGGAACAGGGACCCGCGTCCAATCTGCATCTCGCCGAGCTTTGAGTCTTTACGATAGATTTCCAGCGTGAGCGCTGACTTTGCCTTGGCGAGAGTCGCGTTATGGATCTCCGCCTTCACTTCATAAGCGTGGGCGAACGATTTAATGGCGCGTTGTCGCTTTTTCTTTGCCATGGGCAGGACCGCCGTTTGAATACTCGATCGGCACACGCTCGACAGCCGGCAATATTGTACGCGTCAAATTCCTCGTTTCTGCAGGCGTACTATGGCGCAAATCCGTAGAGTTTCAATTAGTGAATTGAACAACAATTAGAGGATACTCTAACTCATGCGCTTCTCCCGTCTTCAACTCACAAACATCCGGTCGTTCCAATCCGCCGACCTTGAGCTATCTCCTAAGGTAACCTTGGTTGTCGGCGAGAACAATTCGGGCAAATCAACGCTGTTGCAAAGTCTTCTCTCGGTTCAGCAACCGATGATCGGGCCGGAATCCATACGTTATGGATTTCCTACGGGAAAAATCCGCGTCGAAATGGCCAAGTTCGAAGAGCTCCAGTTTCATGCATCTCTCCGAGATGCGGTACGTAATACGACGAACGCTGATTCAATTGTCGCAATGGAAACCGAATTTCAGAGGCAACCGCCAGTTTCGCAAGCCTTGTTGCTGCTCCCAAACCGCAGTACAAACCAGTGGGCTCACTTTCCAAACGAACAGCCCAGTAATGTGCTGGTCCCGTATCTGTCTAGCCGGCGCGTCGGCTCGATGATGGAAAACGTGGGCGCGCAATTCGCATACGCGGTAAATACTGGTCACCTACACATTTACGCCAAGATTGATGCTTGCGTTTCCTCCCGCGAGCTGCGGGAGCCGTTCGTTGCTGCGTGTAGGGAAGTTCTCGGATTTGAGGTGACTACGTGGAACTCGGCAAACGGTAAAATGGCCGGCTTGGAAGTGAATGCGCGTCGCAGAGAGCATATCCCCCTTACACAAATGGGATCTGGGGTCGCGCACGTTGTCGGGTTGATCGTCGAACTGTTGATGGCGGACGGCAAGACATATCTGGTTGAAGAGCTTGAAAATGATCTACATCCTGCGGCGTTGCGGATCCTTCTACAACTCGTAGAGAGAAGCGTTGCTAATGGAAGTCAATTCGTCATTTCAACGCACTCGAACCATGTAGTGCGATATCTTGGCAGTGTCCCGGAGACTCGCATATATCAAATCGAGCGCATCAAAGACTCGATGCCGCCAGAGTCACGACTGTCGGCGGTCGCCAACGAGCCGATCGCGCGACGCGAGTTATTGAATTCTCTTGGCTATGAGTTAATGGACTACGACCTATTTGGTGCGTGGCTCATTCTCGAAGAATCGTCAGCCGAGGTGATCGTACGTGAATACTTGATACCTTGGTTTACACCCAATCTCAATGGCCGGATTCGTACGATTGCCGCAAATGGTGCAGACGATGTAGAGCCGCGATTTGTCGATCTACACCGCTTGATGACATTCGTGCACCTGGAACCCATATATAAGAATCGTGCATGGGTTTGGTGCGACGGGGATGACGCTGGCCGCGCATCTATAGCGAAGCTTCAGGAATCCTTCAAAATCTGGTCCAAAGAGCACTTCATTGCGCTCGAGTCCGACGATTTCGAAAACTACTATCCGCGAGCGTTCGCTGCAGATGCCGCACAGGCACTAGATATAACCGACGTCCAAAAGAAGCGGGCTGCCAAAGCCGAACTTTGCAATCGCGTCAAGGCTTGGCTGGACGCCGATGTGGAACGCGGCAAGGCGGCGCTCGCGGAATCGGCCGCCTCCATTATTGGGCGGTTGAAGGAAATTGCTGCCATTGTTTACGGGCCGATAAGGTAGCGTTTCTTCGCCACAGCGAACGTTGATTCTCGGCAGAGGCTCCATCCATGCCCGCTCGCGCGCCCCTGTACACTGACCGCCCACAGGCAGGTTGTTCTGCTGACCTGCCCCCCATTTTCAGTGCCAGCGGAAGGTTAGTAAAGTCCGTTTTCCGGAGAGGGAACGGACATGAAAGGTCGATTTACAGACGAGCAGATCATTGGATTTTTGAAGCAGGCCGAGGGCGGCGTGGCGGTGAAGGATCTGTGCCGCAAGCACGGGTTCAGCGACGCGACGTTTTATAAATGGCGCGGTCGGTTCGGCGGGATGGAAGCAACCGATGCCCGCAAGCTGCGCGAGCTCGAGGGTGAGAACGCGAAGCTGAAGAAGCTACTAGCGGAGGCGATGCTCGACATCGAGGCGCTCAAAGTGGTGGCGCGGGGAAAACGATAAGCCCGCAGGCGCGGCGCGAGGCAGTGCAGGCGATGCGGGCAAAGACGGCGATCTCGGAACGGAGGGCGTGCAGATTGCTCGCATTGTCGCGCACTGTGATGCACTACGGGCCTCGAGCCGCGCCACGCAATGAGCAGCTGCGTGCGCGGATCGCACAATTGGCCGCAGAGCGGCGCCGCTTTGGCTATCGACGTATTCACGCGCTGCTGCGTCGTGAGGGTGTGAGCGTAAACGTGAAGCGAGTGCACCGGCTGTATTGTCAGGAAAGCCTCCAGGTGCCGAAGCGGCGGCGGCGTAAAGGCGTGGCGGTTGAACGCCGGCCATTGCTCGTACCCCAGGGGCCGAACCAATGCTGGTCGATTGATTTCGTCAGCGACAAGCTCGATTACGGTCGGCGTCTGAAGTGCCTCACCATCGTCGATGACTTCACCAAGGAAGCGATCGACATCGTGGTCGATCACGGCATCTCGGGCCAATACGTCGCCTGTGCGCTGGATCGGGCGGCGCGCTTTCGTTCGCTGCCGATCACGATCCGCACCGACCAGGGCCCGGAGTTTACCGGCAAGGCGCTCGATCAATGGGCTTACGAGCACAAGGTCGAACTGAGGCTGATCGAAGCGGGCAAACCCACGCAGAACGCCTACGTCGAGAGCTTCAACGGCAAGTTCCGAGACGAATGCTTGAACGAGCATTGGTTTCGATCGCTGAGCGAAGCACGTGAAATCATCGCGAGCTGGACGCGCGATTACAACCAGCAACGGCCTCACAGCTCATTGGGATATCAAACACCAGCGGAGTTCGCCGCAGCGTGGCGCTCAAGGCATGACCAGAGCACCAAGCACATCGAACAAGCAACATGATAACTTTGGACTTTACGAACTCTGCCGTGGCCCTAAAGGCGGGGGCAGGTCACTGCGGCCATTCTCACCAAGCTAGGGAGTCAAAATGAAACCGCCACCTGACCTTCGAGCACATCTTATCGACCTTCGTACCAAGCGCCGGCTTGGCAAACGCAACAGTATTAGGCGGCCACGGACCTCGTTGACGGCCGCAGAACGACGACAAGTCTTGGCTAAGACATCAGGGTGCTGCCACATTTGTGGTGGGAATGTCGAGGACGAGAGGTGGCAAGCCGATCACGTCATCGCATGCAGCGCGGGCGGCACTCACGATGTCGAGAACTATCTTCCCGCGCATTCGACCTGCAATAACTACCGATGGGACTATCTGCCGGAGGAGTTCCAGTACATATTGAAGCTTGGGGTGTGGGCGAGAACCCAGATCGAGCGCGGCACTACCGTAGGAAACGACGTTGCTAGTGCATTTGCAGGGCACGAAGCTCGCAGAATCAGGCGCAGAGTACGCTGACTCCCGCGGGAGTGTCTTAAATCTTGTGTGTTGAGCCATACTTTGCCCAAGGAGCGAGAGTATGGCGATCAAGAAAGAGATTTTAGACGAGTTACTGAAGGATAAAGATCCGAAGACGATGTTTTCTTCAGACGGATTGCTCGGGGAGCTGAAGAAGGCTCTGGCTGAGCGAGTTCTGAACGCTGAGATGGACCATCACCTTGCAGATTCGACGCAGGATGAGGTTTCGGAAGGTGAGAAGGCCGGTAATCACCGCAATGGCTACAGCAAGAAGACGGTACTGACGGAGAACGAGGCGCTGGATCTGTCGATTCCGAGAGACCGGCGCGGCACATTCGAACCGCAGTTGATTGCGAAGTACCAACGGCGGTTTCCGGGATTCGACGACAAAATCATCTCGATGTACGCGCGAGGCATGAGCACTCGGGAGATTCAGGGCCATTTGCGCGAGCTGTACGGGATCGAGGCCTCCCCGCAGCTGATCTCGACTGTGACCGATGCGGTGCTCGAGGAAGTGAGCCGCTGGCAGAGCCGGCCGTTGGATCCCTCCTATGCGCTGGTGTTCTTCGATGCGCTGCGGGTGAAGATGCGCGATGAAGGCACGGTGCGCAACAAGGCGGTTTATCTTGCGATCGGCGTGAGTCCGGAGGGCCGTAAAGACGTATTGGGGATTTGGATCGAGCAGACCGAGGGGGCGAAGTTCTGGCTGCGTGTGATGACGGAGATCAAAAATCGCGGGGTAAACGATATTTTGATCGCCATCATCGATGGACTGAAGGGATTTCCGGAAGCGATCAACGCGGTGTTTGCCGAGACGCAGATCCAGACCTGCATCGTGCATTTAATCCGCAATTCCCTGGATTTTTGTTCTTGGAAAGACCGCAAGCCGGTCGCCAAGGAGCTGAAAAGCATTTACCGTGCCGAGGACGCCCAGGCCGCAGACGCGGCGCTGCAGGCCTTTGAGGATGGCCCTTGGGGTCTACGATTTGCCGCGATCACAGCGCTTTGGCGCCGGCATTGGGCCCACGTTATTCCCTTCTTTGCTTATCCCCAGGAGGTGAGAAAAATGATCTATACGACCAACGCCATTGAAAGTCTGAACGCAAAGCTGCGCCGCTCGGTGCGCAGCCGCGGGCATTTCCCGAGTGATGAGGCGGCGATGAAATTGATCTGGCTGCAATTGCGCGAGATCACTCAAAAGTGGAAGATGCCTCCACGCGAGTGGGCCGCAGCCAAAGCCCAGTTCGCGGTGGTGTTCGGGGATCGATTCGAGGTCAATCGTTAATCAACCGGCTCGACACACAGAATTTCTGACAGTCCCACTCCCGCCTTTACTGAAACAACTCCGCGCTCGAAGACGGCAGCCAATTGAGGTTCCTTGCTAAAACAAAGAACTTGGACGATTCGCCTTTCCGTCATTGAAACTGCACCACATCCCTCGCGCGATACAGCCGCTTCACTTCCCGCAATCGCCGGCAATCATTCGCCGTCGGTCCCCGCGCGGAACCGCCTTTGACCTGAATCAGCACGATATCGAACAGGTCGCCGCGCTTTAATATCGCGTTCGACGGCTCCTTACTGTTCTTGCGGATCGCGACCAGATCTACGACGCCTCGCCACTCCGATTTATTGACACCGCGGAACGAGACAAACCGCCAACGATCGGCAACGCGAGAGCTCAAGGCACGGAATATGATTTCCGCCCAACGGCCAGTCGCATGGGCTTTAGCATGCGCCGGCGTTTGATTCGTGCGCAAGCCTACAACCACCTTTCCATCAATGAAGCTGTCTCGCGTCCATAAATGCGTCGTAAACGCCAAAGTGTGCCAAATCCGCTGGTAGGCCGAGGACCCCGTGAATAAGCCGTGTCACGCTCTGCCACTCGAGTTTCGTCGCGGGTCCCTTCATCTGCGTCGCGTTCAAAAAATACAGAAACACGAGACTGCTTTGGACGCCATTCTGCTCTCGTAGCCAAAACTGATAGGCCAATCGATTTGCGTACTGGTAGAACGGTGCAGTCCAATCGGCGTGACTTTTTCTGGTGTAGCGTTTTCGCGCAAGCGCCAAACCCTTGTCGATGAGTTTGATAGAGGATTTGGAGGAAGCACTAATGCGGGAAACGGCTTCCGGTATGTGCGCCTTAGCCTCGAGTAGGATCGGTCGATCGCTGGATGTACCGAGTGCATCCCAGACCGGTCCCCGCGATGGCCAAAATTTCGCTAGCGGCGCACGAAGTCTCTTTTCGAGACCAAGCAAGCGAATTGCAGCCCCGTCTTTATACTCGCGATACTTGCCGCGTGCGTCACCCGCCAATGGCGACTGCCATGCAACATCTTTCCGGGCGCCGATCGCACCGGACTCTCGAAGTGCTGATCGTAGTAAATCCGGTTTTTTATTCACCGCAAACCGAAGAAAATACTGACTGCCTTGTATTTCGGATTTCACGTGGTGGATTCCTTTTCCGGATGTGTCATCCGGGCTCCGCGCAGGCGGCACAACTCCAATTATCCACGCTATCACACCAACCCAGTCATCACAGTGCGCCAGCGTACTCACACCCGAATTAATTATCACGTCATTTTAGCGCCGACGGGCAGAGGGAATCGCAGAAGGATGTGCCGACGTCGAACGGTTAGTCAGTTATCGGACGCTCGTGGGTTCCGGTGCAATGATTAAACAGGGTGTCTTAAAGGAAGGGAATTCCATGTACGATAGCGGCAGTACAACATCAAGGACGGTGGACAGCGGTCTATGATCTGCGAGGTCAGATATTTTTTTGATCTTCCGGTATATAGGCTCCCAGAGAGCGATTATCAGGAGGATCTAGAGCGCTTTGTTCAGGAACAGCTCGATCGTGCCGGCGGCACCAGTCGCGACGCTGACATTCAGTTCGAAATCCGCGAACACGCCAGAAAAAGCTTTGGTGGCCCGTGGCGTTACAACGAAGTCATTGGCTACATACGACTACATTTTTTTGGTTCTCAAGTCCGGGGCGATTACTTTGCAATGCAAGCAAAACGTACTGTGAAAACCCGCCGAAAAATATATTGGAAGGTATCGCACAAATGCGCGCCAGAAATAGCGATCCCAAGGGATGCGACTACCGACGCCATCTTTGGCGTAGTACATAGCTACGTCGATCGGTGCAGACAGGAACTTCGCGGTCGATTTATCGATGACTCCGATCTCTTAACACTGGGCAAATATATTGACTGGAAGGGCCTATATGAAAGCACGTGAATGCAAGACTTGGCGCGCCGTCGGACCCATCATCGTCAAAAGGCTTATCACGTTATTGGCGACCCTAACGCTCGTCGTACCAGTCGCTTCATTGGCTGCGTCCGTCGTGGTTGGAGCAATGCCGATCACGATCCCGGACCCAAGCGGCTTTGCGCCTGTAACTCCACAGATGAAGTCTGCATTCGAACTACAGAAACAGTCGGCCCCGCCAGGTGTCGAGCAGTTTGAATCTTATATACCAACCTCCGAGGTTCAGAACGCGCTTGACGATGCAGGGGACCTCAATCTGAATAGGCGGTTTGACGTGGACGCTGCGAGAAAGTCATTGAACTTGTATTTCACACTTTCCGATTTCTCGCAGTTGAAGGAAGTCATTAGAAATCAGAACGATGAGATTGTCCGGAGAGCGAAGCAAGAGTTCCCGCAGGTCATGGAGAACTTGAATAGCTACATTGCGCGAGGATCCGGAATTGAGAAGGCAATTTCCGTAATGGACGTAATCGCTCTACCTCCACACGAAGAGACGGCTCGGACTGTCTCCTATTCGCTGTTTGAGAAATTCAGCGTCAAGAATAATGCCGGGGCGCCCACTATCCACGTAGCTGCCGCGACGATTACTTACCTGTATGTCAAAGGAAAGATTCTTATTCTGCACTGCTTCGCGGAGAAGCAAGGTTTAGAGTGGAGTCGATCTGCACTAAAGCAATGGGCGGACGCGATAATGGCCGCGAACTCTACCTAATCCATGTGCGCTCCAAGATGGGAGCGTTCGCCTCTCTTTACGCCTCCACACCTGACGTCGGCATGGGGGCGGCAAGGGTCCGAAGGTAATCATCGCATTTCAGACCGCGCCAATCGTTGAGGTTATCGCGCAAGTCGCGCACCACGCCATCCATGGCTAATCTACCCAGCCGCGCCCGCTCCGCTGTGCTTCCTGCTTCGCTCACGGACCGGCCGACACCGACTCACTCCGCACTACGACGCACAGCGTCGGAGAACGTCCTTGAGGACGGCCCCGCAGGGGTGAGGCGCATCGCCGAATAATCTTGCTTCGTTCGCGGGCCCGCCCACACATCCATGTGTGGGCGCTCGCCGGCGTGCGGCTCGCCCGCGTTCGGCGCATGCGCCTCACCCATGGCGCGTCGTTCAGCCGGTTCGACGCGACACATCGTCGCGTCGAAAATGCATCCGGCTTCGCCCCTCCGATATCGGCCAACACTGGACGATCGATGGGCTAGATAGAACGCCGGTAAGCGTTCCTAGGGTTGCGCTGCAGCGGGGCCAGCGTATCCTTGCGTCCAGCCGGTGTGTCCCAACCTTACGCCGCCCCTGCAACCGAAGCGAGAAACCATGAGCAAGAAATTCATCATCGCGTGGATCGTGCTTTTCGTCGCGTGGTTGCTGGGCGACTTTGTCGTACACGCCGTACTTCTACACTCCGGGTACATGCAACTGTCCAATCTTTACCGGACAGAGGGAGACCAACAGAAATACTTTCCCTTGATGATACTGGCGCATGTGATCATGTCTGGCGCGCTCGTTTGGATTTATGCGCGCGGCGCCGAAGCGAAGCCGTGGATCGCGCAGGGCGTACGCTTTGGAGTTGCTGTCGCACTGCTTACGGCCGTGCCGAACTACTTGATCTACTTCGTGGTGCAGCCGATGCCAGGGGATGTGGTTATTAAGCAGATCCTCTGGGAAGGCGTTCTGATTGTTTTACTCGGGACGATCGTCGCTTGGTTGTATCGAGACGCGGCGACACCGCTCCCCACAGGGTGATGACCGCGAAGCGCGCCTGATATTGGTCGGCAGAAGTCAACTGCGGTCAGTAGGTGACCTAGAATGGCCGCCGCTAAGCGGCCGTTCGCGACCTACGATAAGCTAACGTAATGCCGCTCAATCTACTACGGCGTCGGCCCCTTCTACTAAATCTGCCCGATGAGCAGCAGGATCCGGGCTAATCGCGGCGCATCGCATCTGTTCCGTTCAGAGGATCAAGGGGTACATTCGTGAAAAGTATAATGTTCACAGCGGTTTTCCTGGCCGGTTCCTGCTTTGCGCAACAACTCAGTCCGGCGGAGCAGTCGGCTGCCCTCGGCGCGATCCGCTCGATCTCCGCTCCCGCTGTTCGCGGACACATGCGATTTCTATCAGATGAACTGCTGGCCGGGCGTGCGCCCGGAACTCCCGGATATGATATCGCGGCGCGTTATGTGGCAACCCAAATGGAAGCCATGGGACTGCTGCCGGCGGGCGAGCGCGCGACCTATTTCCAGAAAGTTCCGATGCGGGCCTCGGTAAATGACGAAGCGAAGAGTTCGCTGATCCTGATCAGGGACGGCAAAGAAGTACGACTGAAGAGCAGGGTTGACTATGTGTACGGGGGCAGCCTGGCCCACACCGAGAGCAGCGTGGAAACGCCGCTTGTCTTTGTGGGTTTTGGCGTAACGGCTCCCGAACTGAACTATGACGATTATGCCGGCGTGGATGTGCGGGGCAAAGGCGTGGTGCTGTTCGGAAATGCTCCGGCACGGTTCTCGTCGACGCAGCGCGCTTACTATGCGGATGGAATCACGAAAGCAAAGAATGCGGTGAAGCATGGGGCGGTGGGCTATTTGGCATTGGCGTTGCCGGACGATGAAAAAAAATTTCCCTGGGATTGGAAGGTGCCGCAGATACTCGCGCCCAGCCGAGCGTGGATCGACAGCAGGGGCCAACCTCAGGATGTGTTTCCGGAGATTCAGGCGAGTGCGGCAATAAACCGGTCGGGCGCGGAACTTCTGTTTCAGGGAGCGCCGCATACTCTGAACTCGGCCATCGCGGCCGCGGAAGCGAGCCGGCCGCAGGCCTTTCCACTGGCATTAACGGCGCGGATGCACATGTTGAATGCGCATCAGGCGATCGAGAGTGCGAATATTGTCGGGAAGATCGAGGGATCGGACCCGGCGCTGAAGAACCAATACGTGGTGTACGGCGCGCATGTGGATCATCTCGGACTCTGTCCGCCGGTAGAAGGCAGCACCGACAAGGTGTGTCACGGGACCGTAGACGACGCCTCGGGAGTAGCGACGGTTCTGGAAATTGCGCGCGCTTTTACAAAACTGCCGCAATCGCCTCGTCGTTCAATCCTCTTCCTGTTTGTGACCGGCGAAGAAGATGGGCTGCTGGGCTCGGATTATTTCGCGCACAATTCGACCGTGAATGCGCACGACATTGTGACGGACATCAACGTAGATGGAGCGCCTGGCATACGCTATCCCTGCAAGGACCTGACGCCGATTGGCGCCGAGCATTCGAATTTGGCTGCCAACGTCGCGCGAGCGGCGCAACTGGTGGGGTACGAACTCACACCCGACTCCATGCCGGAGCAGAATTTCTTTATACGTGCCGATCAATACTCCTTTGTGCGGGCTGGAATTCCATCAGTCTTTATCCGCAACGGAGCGGACGGTGGAGACGTCATTAGGAAATGGCTGACGACGCGCTATCACACTCCGCTCGACAACATGGAGCAGCCGCTCTATTTCGACGCAGCCGTACGTGCAGCAGGCGTGGAGTTCCTGGTGGGATATTCAGCGGCACTGCAGGAGCAGCGGCCTGCTTGGAACAAGGGGGACTTTTTCGGCGATATGTTTGCGAAGAAGCGGAACAACGCCGACAAAACAAGCCCATAGAGCTGGTCGAGAAGGGAGAGGACGAGCGTCGGTGTTGATCTTGCCTATCCCCTGCAGCGGCGGGGAGTTATCGGCTAGCGATGGCCGCGCACGGACCCAGGATCGGCGACAACAGCTTGCGATTTCGCGATCGCGAATGTTTGACCGACCGAGCGGTAGATGGTCTATTGGCACTCAAGGAATCACTACGGTAGTGTTGTTCAATTATTAGTTAGGCAGTAGAACAATGCGCATGATCGGCGCGCGGAGTCACCACCATTGAGATACAACAGCCAGAGACCCAGTACCCGTTATTATTTCACGGGAGCAAAGCGGCCGCTTCAGATCGTCAACAACGGGTCGAGAGTTTTCATTCAACGTACCGCTGCAGTCCAAGAGCCGTGCTTCGTTTGCGCATACTGGCATCTCAAAACCAGCGATTCACTTCGGAAGCCTTCGCAGGAAAGTCCCTGTATCAGGGCTCGCGATTAATACGTGTCCCGGCGGCGGTGACGATTGGTTACCAGTCACTGCGTAGTGGCGGAATACTCAATTTCATGAGATCACGTTGATGCCCAATGACCTAACGCAGTGCTGAGCCAGCGACACGTATACCGCCGGGATTGTTCCGGATCCGCTCATGCCGTCAGCACTTCCTGCGATTGTCAGCTGGCGCCGGCGTGCTATCAGGATTTGGGCTACTCAGAATCGCCCTGCGTCGACATCCTCAATGAACCGGATGAGGCCGGTCATGTAGACCTGTTGATCATCGTAGATCGCAAGATGACTGCCATTCGGGCAGTAAAGGTAACGGCCGTGGCGAACGCGGTCGGCGATCAGCTTCATTTGTGCCGGCTCCATGGTGTCGTAGCGCGCCCCGATCGCGAGGGTCGGGACGGTGATCTTGGCCAAATCGGCGGTGCGGTCCCAATCGACGAGTTTGCCGCTGGCGCCCATTTCGCTCGGCCCCTGCATCGGGATGTAAATCTTCTTATTTAGCTTGGCAAACGCGCGCAACACCGGATCGGGCCACTCAGCGGGTGGCATGCGCAAGATGTGCTGGTTGTAGAAATTGCTGAACAGCAACTCCTCGTAGCGAGGATCCTCGTATTTACCGGCCGCCTCGATACCCTGGATTTCGGCCAGCACTTTCGGATCCATGGCCGGCATCAGGACTTCACGAGCGTAGCGGTTGTACGCCGGTGCGCTCGCGACCATGTTAGAAATGATGAGGCCTTTCAGGTTCTGCTGGTACTTGAAGGCGTATTCGAGGGCCAGGATTCCGCCCCACGATTGGCCGAGCAGGTAGAAATTGCGCCTGTCGAGCCTCAGTGCCTGACGCACTTGCTCTACTTCCTCGACGAAGCGCGGCAGTTCCCACAGTTCTGGCAGGTCCGGCTGGTCGCTGTAGGCCGAACCAAGCTGGTCATAGTAGTAGTACTCGATGCCGGCACCAGGGAAATATGTGTCCAACGCCTCAAAGTATTCGTGGGTGGCTCCCGGCCCGCCATGCAGGAGCAGCACCTTGATGCGCGGATTATTGCCAATCCGCTTGGTCCACACCCGGAAGGGGCCCTTGGGAGTCTGGACGGTGATCATGCGGACCCCGCCAGTCAGCACATCCGTTCGGCCCGCCTGGTCGAAATACGAACCACGGTGAGGACTATTCTCGGCGGCGGCGAGATGGCCGCAGAGCAGCAGGATCAACGATAAAAACAGCGCGCGATAGTGCCACATCGACGGAATCTCCTGGAGCAGCCGCAACGAGGTTAACACGCAATGGAAAATGCGCTGATCGGGTTGCCCGATACTGCCGTTTACCACGGGCGCGTCTGGGTCCGACTCCGGTCTGACCGTATGGATTCGCGCCGATGCAATGACGAAACTGGCGCTATCGGCCAGGTTCGGACACGGAATGGCCAGAGGTGCGCACCCACCGGAGCTACTGATGTGCCTTGGACGACAAGAGCACAAAAGAATCCTCACCAATCATGATTCTCGACGAGCGAGCGGCGGCGGTCTTCGTCAATGACTATCAGAAGCTATTGCTGGATATTTGCCGCCCTACAGGGGGAAACGACAAGTTGGCTTGTGGAAGTTGAAATTCGTCGGCCGCATGTCGCTATCCAAGAGCAGGAGTGCCTTCGGCCTCCCTATCGGCGCGTGCGATCGTCTTGCGGAAATACCAAATCACAAGACCTAGGATCAGGCAGAAGGCCCCGCTGACCAGTGCATCGGCGAGATAGCTTCCATTGACGCCACCCAGCAACCCATAGGCATTGCCGTCGATAACCTGCATGTACACAAGCGGCAGATTCGAGGCCGAATAGAGAAGCCCGAATTGGGTGGCCGCGAGCGGATTGTCACGACCGATGGTCCTCAGGATGATGAGGTACTGAACCGCGAAGGCCGCTCCCTGAAAAAAGTTCTCGGCCAACATTGCGAGCCCGAAGGTGATCGGATTGTGTGGAAGTGCAATGAGCGTCAAGGTGAATACCGCACCGACGATTCCGACCAGAAGATAGAGAGGTCTTGGCGCGATCGACGTCTCCAACCTCGGGATGAGCAGGCTTCCCACCACTCCCGCTACCGAAGAACAGATGCCGCTTACCAAAGCAACAATTGACTCCGACGTGTCGAAGTCCCGACCCATGCCGCCAAGGGTATTGGTCAAAGCGAAAGACGCGGCAGGAAGCAGAAAGAGGAGCAGCGTCCAGAGCACCGCCGGTCTTTTAAGGAGGCCCGCAACCTCTCTTGAGAACGCACGCATGCTGTCGCTAGCCAGCCGTTTATCCGCCGGTGGGCATGGAATAACCCAAAACAGCAGCAGGACAAGAAGCACGAAACTGCTGAGGATTCCCGCTCCGAGAAGGTAGGGCAACCCGCGCAAGAGGTACATGGCGATGGCTGCCCCCACCCCTAAACTGCCAATGGCTCCGACATTGAGCCAAGCCCCGAGACGCCCCTTCGTTTCGGTCTCGATGAGGTTTCCGAACCACCCGCCCACAGCCATCGTCGCCAGCGTAGCGGTGAGCCACGCCATAAAGAGCAGCGTCGCGAGCAGAGGAAGATTATGGATGAAAATGAGTGTGCCAAAGTTGCAAAGCCCGTCTATCACGGTCAAGGCTATCGCATAAGTGCGACGACTAAAGCGCCAGTCCAGCAGCGGGCTCAGAACGAAGCCCACAAAGCCCGGGATCGCTCCGATTGCGGTGATGGAGGCGATCTGCTGTTCTGGAATGTGATTGGCGGCGAGCAATTGCGGTACGGTAATTACCAGTATCGCGCCGGTGACGCCTTGAGGTATGAACCCAAGGCCCATCAGCCAGACAGGCGGTAGTGCTCGAACTGATGCCATTTGTTGGTTGGTTCCGCAGCCACGCCCTCACTCCGGAAACTTCAACTCCCGCTCAATCGCCTGAAAACGCGGCTCTTGGCGTATTGGGTCCAGGAGCCGATCAGTCTTCAGGAACAGCAAGGCCGGATCACGCACACGCATCGCAGTGTCAAGCGATGTGAGCGCCTGGGCCCGATTACCCCACTGCGCATAGATCGTCACGTACTGGTACGCCGCGGTATCGCCCATTGCTGCCTTCAGTTTCGAAAGCATGGCTTCCGCGTCGGCATGTCGGCCGAGCTTGTCGTAGGTGACCGCCAAGCACCAAGGACTCGCCCAGAAGTCAGGCTTGGTCTCGCATGAAGAGCGCGACCTCTGAAGATCCCCTAGCCCGTAATAGCTGAGCCCGCGAAACACGTAGGCCTCCCCGAATTCGGGGTCAAGACTGATGACTTCTGCGAAAACTGCAACCGCCTCCTCATAGCGGCGAGCGAAATACAGCGCCCAGCCGAGGTAATAATGGCTTTCACGAGCGAGTGGGTCGAGCACGACGGCGCGGCGGGCGGCTCCAACGCCCGCATCGAAGTGCCCCATCCAGACTTCGAACGAGCCGCTATTTCGCAAAACCTCTGCATTGCCCGGCGCGAGCGCGAGGGCCCGCTCGTACGCTTCACTCGCCTGCGTGAAGTTGAGGGTGTATTCCGAAACCGACGCCAATGCGAGGTAGGCTTGGGCCAGATCCGGCGCCAGCTCAAGCGCCTGGCGCGCATCGGCTTGCGCCTTGCCAAAGCCTTCACGCACCGCCGCTTCGGTTTCGGCCCGCCCGGCGGCGTAGGAAAGGGCGATCGACCGACCGGCGAACGCGAGCGCATAGTGCGGATCCAGGCGGATCGCTTCCGTGTACGCGGCAATCGCGGTGGGGAGGTCTTTGGCGTCGTGACTCGAGCTATACGCCTTGGCCCCGCGCAGATACGCATCGAAGGCGGCCGGATTGCGCGTCCCACCGAGTTCGAATTTGGCAGCGACATCCCCGAGAAGCGTGACTTTTAAAGCTCCCGCCACCGCGGTGGCAATCTCGGTCTGAAGTTTCAGCACATCGCCTAAGTCCCGGTCATAGGTCTTCGACCACACGTGAAACCCCGTGACCGCATTGATCAACTGCGCGGTGATGCGGATGGTGTGCGCGGAGCGCCGCACGCTCCCTTCGAGCACGGCGCCCACGTTCAGTTTGCGCGCGATCGTGCCGATGTCGGTGTCCTTGCCCTTAAACGAAAACGCCGAGGTGCGCGCGGCGACTTGCAGCTCGTTGATCTCGGCCAGCGAGTTGAGCAACTCCTCGGTGAGTCCGTCGGAGAAGTATTCCTGGTCCTTGTCACCGCTTAAGTTCACGAACGGCAGCACCGCGATCGAGTGCGGCGGCGGGGCGAAGGCAGCCGGAGTCGCGCTGGCGGGAGCAGCCGGCGGCGTCGGTGCTTGCGCATTGATCTGATTCAACTTCCAAAAGTACAGACCTACCGCAACCGCACCGCCCAAAACGATAACAATCGCGGCAGCGATGGCCACGCCTTTGCCAACCCCTGAACGCTGACGAGGGGCTACTATTTGTGCCGAAATTGCTCCGCCCCGACCCACCGCTTCTTTAAGCTTCGCCAACGCCGCCGGCATCCCCAAGGCTGGCACGTCGATCCACTGCGATTCTGAAAGAAAATACTCGAGCCCTGGGCTCAACGCCGCGGCATCAATTCTAAACGCGATGATCTGTTTGTGTTTAGACGC
>Ga0207093_1067_pt1 | contig 18030 bp, 14 predicted proteins | sample Alteio_BWMinHeat_89_FD_153519 | JGI IMG/M metagenome (GOLD analysis project Ga0207093, IMG submission 153519) | Enriched cells from forest soil in Barre Woods Harvard Forest LTER site, Petersham, Massachusetts, United States -... | ecosystem: Environmental > Terrestrial > Soil > Temperate forest >... | reverse complement strand
AAATCGTGACATGCTAGACAAGCAAGAAGAGATAAGGAAGTTGAGCAGAAAGCTTGCTACCGAGCAAAAACAGTATGGACGTATTTTAGATTATCCATTGAATGATAAACAAATACGTGAAGCACAAACTTTATTCGATCAATATTTTACGGAAGAATCAGTATTGTAAGAACAATCAATAGAAAGATGAACTCAGAGAGGCGGCAGGTGCCGCCTCTTTTTTGTAGGAACATGCATGATAACAGTGCTCAAAATTATAGGAATGATCGGTTGCCTGTTTACTATGCCGCTTGGTGCATCCAGCTATTGGAACCGGCAATCGAGAAAAGCGAACGTTGCCTATGATGAATTAGCCCCCGAACAACAGAAAAAGATCAACCCGATTAATGCACTTAGGCAAGGACCTGATACGTTACAAAAACGGCAGGAAGAGGAACATGTTGGTATCAAAGTGCAAGAAGGAGCGCGTGTTGAACGGGATCTGAAAGATCATGAACTGTATAGAAAGACATTCGAGTTATCAGCATTGAGCAAAAAGCGTGCGCAATTGACGCGTGAGATAGACGATGCTCTTGCCGTGGTTGCACTCCATGGGACAGTAATATCGGATCAGCTGAAAGCAAAAATCAGCCTCCTTGAGACGCTTTTAAAAGCAATAGAAGATTTGGAAGTTGAGATCGAAGCATTTCGAGAGAGTTATACGCGATGAAGCGCACATCCCCCGGTTTAAAAATTCTGGAGTTTTCTTGGCAAGCAGAATAGAAAACTCTTTACTTCCGTTGTTAATTTCTATCAAGATTATTAATAGATATAATTTTATGCCCATAGTGAAGATATTTTGGAGAAAAAATGGCTAAAAAGATCATAATGTTCCTTATCGGTTTAATGGCCAGCCATCAGGTCATGGCAGCGCGAGGAAGAACTAGTTCTCGTGTGCGCTCAACGCAATGGGAAGAGGCTCAGTTAATGCGACTCATTAAAAAAGATGTCATAAAAATGAGTCCAGCAGAGTACAATAATTGGAAAACTGAAGTAAAAAAATTAGTGGTATTAGTGCCGCAATATTTCAATCTTGTTGATGAAAAGATCCGCGGGAAAGAGGATGAAGCTTTGGCATTGTTAGATGGCTTGCAAAATAACATTGATGAATTGCAGCAAGGAGTTGATCGAACAACCGATGTGAAGCGCATAAGTTCCGTAATAAAGCAGATAGACAAGGTTTATGATCAAATAGCAATGCAGCAGGGAACGTTTGATAAAACATCACCTATGCATTCTGAAGTTGCGGTACTTGTACGTTCAATTAAAGACAAAATAGAAAGTCTCAGAGGATATTTGGGATTTATAATTGAGCAAAGAAAATCTGCTCTTGAAGAAGCTGAATCCGGCGTACCGGTACAACAACAGCAAAAAGAAATAAAGCAAATTGAGCAAGTAGAGCAAGAATTAGACAAACAAGACGAGCGCGCTGAACGCTTGAAGAATATTATTGAATCTGAAGAATATGTGCCTAGTGTTACTCCGCTCGAACAAGAAGAGGCTTTAGGAGCAATGTATGAAAAACAACAAAAAGAAGAAAAAGAAGCTGAAGAGCAACGACAACTTGAGCGAGAACAAAAAGCTAAGAATGCAGAAGCTGAAAAGATAGTGCAACAACTGATAACTCTCAGTGGACAGGAGATTGGGAATAGATCTGCAAGGTTGTCAAGAATAGATTATAAAACAGCAACCTCTGATGCGATAGAAAATGCTGCAAATGGTGTTTTGATAACCGTAAAAGATGCAATTGAAAAAGACGCGAAACTTAAAGTTCTTAGAGACAAAGGGGCAGAGATAGGTACAAGCGAGAAAGAAACTGCTAAGCAGGCATTCGACGGAATTATGAATACGGCAGACGATGCTCTTGTTCTTTTTGTTGAGAATAAAATGGAAGATTACCTGGAATTAACCAAAGAATTAAGAACGAAATATACTTTGGCAAATTTTTTGACAAAATCAGAGGGCAAGCTTACCAAACAGCTTGATGACCTTTTTGAGAACCTTGTTTTTTCAATTGATCATTTGATAACAAAGAACCAAGAAAAATTGGATGAACAGATCGAACACCTTGGTGCTGGTACGGCTGTTATAATGGATGAGTCTACGGTAAAGGATATTATTAATGAACTCGTACAGGCTTATCAAAGTGCAGCAGATGAGGCAAAGATTGCGAAAGACTATGGTTTGAATGATATTGCTGAAAAAATAGAGGAAGCAAAACGAAAAATAGAAAACATTTTATATGATAAAATATATTCAAATGAGAAACTAAATTACCTAAAAAGAACACTTCTTTTTAGGGGTATGGGTCCTCAGGGTTATGATGCTGTTCCTCAAGAGTTAAAAGATAAATTGAGCGGGCGCGCAAGACCAAGCTGAAGGAATTTGGCGGATTACCAGGACAAACAATTGCAGTACAAGCTGAGCATCAATGGAAAAAACTACAAAATAATACCATTCGGTTACCAATTTTTCATAAAACTCTTTACTTTTGACTATCGTTTCAATCAGAATTATTACTAAAGATAGTATAGGGAAAAAAGAGTTGAAAATTTCTTACAATTCTGGAGAAGAAATGAATAAAAGATGTATGATTCTTACCAGTTTGATAGTGGCCGTTGGTACTATTGGTCATGACCTAATGGCGGCGCGAGGAAAAGTGAATCCTCGTGGGCGCGTGCGCTCAACGCAATGGGAAGAGGCGCAGCTCATGCGACTCATTAAAAAAGATGTCTTAAAAATGAATCCAGCAGAGTACAAAGCCTGGAAAATTGAAGCAAGAAAGTTATTGATATCAGCACCGCTAGATTTTAGGCTTGTTGATGAGCTGATCGAAAAGAAAGAAACCGCAGCGCTTAATGCTTTAGAGATATTGGATAAAGAAATTACGGTATTAGAAGAGAAAGCAGCAACAACTTCTGAAGCTTCTGATTTTAAAACTCTGGATACTTTGGAAAAACAAGCACACAAAATTGTTATGCAGGCAGAAGATCAAAGACTTTTTTTGAATGTAGATTCTCCAATTTATGAGGAAATGCTCTCTGCTCAGAAATCTGTCAAAGAAACTGCTGCCTCTATCAGAAGAACATTACTGAGATACATCAATGAAGAAAAAAAAGAAATAGAAAGTTTCATGGCGATTACCGCTTATGAATATGGAGAAGAAGGTGTAACAGCAGTACCAAAACCAGAATTAAAACGAAAAAATGATTCGTTAGTTAGTCTTAAAAATCTTGTGGGCGCTGATGAAAAGCAAGAAGAAAAAAAGAACGACGAAGTTCAGATTGCGCTGGAGAAGCAGGAAGAAAAACAGAAACAAGCTGAACAAATCGCACTAGAAGATGTAAAGAAGAAAGTTGGTGAGGAATTAGATCGTTTAATCGAATTGAACAATGAACTAGCTGGGAGAGCGAGAAAGATATTAGCGATGCTAGACAAAATATCAAATGTCCCTGCTAATGAAGTGAAAAATCAAGTAATGAGGTATCAAGATAATATAGATGGAAACTATAAGGACCTAAGGCTTGTGGAAAATGACCTAAATGATCAAAATGTCAGAGCAGAGCAAATGACGAGAGGATTAAAATCATTGCAGATGGGACCGATAAATTCTGAAATAGAAAAAATCAGTAAAGGATTAGATGCTGCACTTGGTCAAGCGATCACAATCAAAGAAGATTTTGAACGTGAAGCTCAAGAGGAAGTTGTTTCTACTGAGCGAGTACCGACAACAGAAGCTACAGTCCCTGAGACAACAGCGACAACCGCTGAAACTACTGAGCAAACGGAAGAGCAAGCGCCAGTAGTGGTAATGACAGCAGAAGAGACGAAAGAAAAGATAGAAAAAGGCGTTGCTGAGATTGCGCAGAAGGTGAAGGAGCAAGTTGCAAAATTTAAAGAAGCATATGGTAATACAGCAGGAATGATGAGCCTTTTTGCTAGTGCAGTAACGAAAGAAAAGGAACAAAAAGCTAAGGATGATGTGAACGCTGCTGCTCAAGAATTAGTTTCGCTGTATGCAGATGGGAGGGCTATATGGGACAAAGCACCTGATAGTTATGGTAGACCCTTCTTTGCAGTAATTACAAAAGATATTTTCCATCCGATAATTGCACAACTTGCAGTATTTAAAGAAAGGTTTGGAAATAGCTATGGTAAACTATTTGACAATTTCGGTGGAACAAAGGGAGATCTGTTTGGAACCATCGATGATAAAATCGAGGCGCTTTAGATCATAATTTTCATAGCCCCCAGAGGAACATGTTCCTCTGGGGGATTTTATTTTTTGTACTATTCATTCTATTTTGTACGAAATCCCAGATTTTTTAAACCTGGAGGCAAATTGCAGGGGGAGAGCCCTTTGCAGCTCAGTCCTACAAAGTAGGTGAGCGTAGTAGAGTGAAACTGTTTACTTTGAAAAATGATTTCAAGTAATCTAATTAACAGGAGCTATAGAAAATAAAAAGATTTAAGGAGAGATGCAATGACCATAAAACAGATAATCCTCATATGCATGAGTCTTACAGCGATCGTGGATCTTTATGCCCCCGCACGTGGACGCGGTGCCCCCAGTCGACGAGCAAGATCGACGCAATGGGAAGAGAGGGAGTTGGGCAGACTCTTAAAGAAACCGGTGACGGGTATGAATGCAGCGCAATACATTATTTGGAAAACAGCCGCTGTGCGACTTTCCAATATAGCGACACTCGATAAAAGAAGAGTAGAATTAATAATCGCTCGCAAAGGTGATGATGCCATTAAAAATTTGCGTGAGTTAAAAGATAAGTCAGCAAAATTAGCGCAAGAAACAATCTCGAAAACAAACGAGCAGCGAATAGCACGTGAGAATGCTGATATTTTTTTTGATACTATTGGAGCAATTGTTATAGTATCGAGTGATCCGAAAATGGCAGTGCTTAAAAAAAGGAGCGCCGAAGGGTACGCGAAAGATGTTGCTATTGAGCTCAACTCAATAAAAGAAAATTTTGAAAATATTAATGGCGAAGACAAATCTGACATGCTGTCTGAAGCGATTGTCCAAAAAGCTCGTGATATTGGTATACCTGCTTTAACAGTTTACTACGATGCCCTTGAGGGGGATATACAATTTACGCTGCATATAATAATTAATCAAGTTCAATCAAACACTCAACCATCTACGGCTGACCTAAATAAAAGTATTAGTGCGGTTAGTCAGCCTATTGTGTCAACAGAACTGGCAGCGGAAAAATTGGTGTCAAATGTATCGGATGATGACATAAATAAGATATCAGGAGATCCTAATGCGGCTAATCTGCTTGAGGAACTAGCGGTATCTTCAGGTATAACGCCGGAACTAGCTGCCATCGAAGAAACTATTAAAAAAACCGACGAATCTATTAGAGAAAGCAAAGAACTATTAGAAAAAAGTAAGGCAAGAACACTGGAAAACGAGGCAAAAAGTAAAATTCTGGAACAAGAAATTAAAGAATCAGAAGAAAAGTTAAAGAGAGAAAAAGAATTAGCAGATAGCGAAGCGAAAGCACAAAGTGCAAAGATAGAGGCAAATGCACGAGATGAAGCAGCAAGACGTGCTGACGAACGGGCAAAAGAAGCACAGAGAGAAGCAGATGAGGCAGCAGAACGGTTAAGGCAAGAAGAGGCGGAAAAAGTACCAGTAATATTAAGGAAACCTCCTGCAGCAGTGAACATAGAGGAAGAACTAGAATAGGCATAAATGAGAGCATGACTTAAATATCTTAACATTTAAAATTTGAGGGTGGCGAATTGATACGATTCATTACCCTCAAATTTTTTTCTCGACAAATATCTTCAAAAAATATTAAAACATAAATGGGATGGTAAATTTATAAAATTTGAAGGAGTTATCATGAAAGTGTCTAACAAAATAACGATACTATTAACTAGTTTCATGTTCATTTCTCTACTAAATGGTAGTTCGGAAAAAGAGAGAACTACAGAAGCTATAAAAGCTGCGGCCATTTTCAAAAATTTTGATAGTAGCGTACAAAAGTATCCATTAAAGCCTGTAAAAGATGATGATAGTCTGCGATCTCCACAAGAATTAGCAAATAATTTTACTCAGTTTAGACAATTATTTGAAGCTATGGTGAACATTGATACACAGGGTACCATTACCATAAAAGGTGAAGATAAGGGTAAGCAAATTTCTGTGAATTTATCTAAGCTTGTTCGAGAGACAACAGTGGAAAAGCCACTGCGGTACATCGTAATAAATGGATATGTTAATCTCATGCGCAATTTAGGTCCTTTGACTGTGGGAAATCTTCCCAGGTTTGAGTATTATACACAAGAAATTGATCAAGACGCTCTTAACCCATATCGTAATAATCTAGTACGAGATATAGAAATAATTGGTGATCGTTTTGATAAACTTGATAAATTATTTAAGATTTTGAAAACAGGCCCTAATGCGGGCAAGGAATTAGTTAGACCTCCCGCTTATAAATTGACTGTAGAATCAGATAGTTACCAAGATATCGGCAAATTAGCAGCTTTAATGCCTAAGTTAGCAGAAGGCGGAAAATTTTTAGATGAATTTGTAAAATTAAGTAAAGAAAAGAAAGAAACCGACCTTGATAATCTAATTAATCCACTATGGAACGAAGCTGAAAAAGAATGGACAAGTAAAGGTGGCGTGGGTTCGGCAGGCCTGAGAGATTATTGGATGGCGCAAAAGGTTTCGTAATTTCATCCAAATCAATGTGTTGTTTATTCAAGAGGCTGTGCGATTGCATGGCCTCTTTGGTTCTACTTCGCCAAGAAAATTCCAGGGTCTTAAGCCTGGAGAAGGGCTTCGAAGAATTTCGCGCGCGCCCTGGCTTTTAAGCCGTCGCGCGCTTCATTTTATCGCTTTTGTACCCGCAAACTATTGCTTATATCAAAAAATATTTACGCTAGCTTTGTTCTTTGATTAGGCTGATTTTAAAGTCATTCACAATGCATGTCAGGAAAGATAGATGGACAAAGAAAAAAGTATATATAGATCATTGCTTTTTATGAGTATCATCTCTTTTTCTATGAGCGTCATGCATGGCAGTGCGGACCAAGCGTCAAAAATCGTGCAATATTTCAAAGATTTTTCTGTTGATTATGAAAAGAACAAAAATCTTATTGATCCTTACAAACGCACTGGTGATCATGAAGAACCGAAAAATGTAATACTTGTATTGTCAGGTATGAATGCATTTCGGAGTATTCTGGAGACGATTAATCTGCGCCTTACGGTACAACCGTCGATATTATTTTTTATGCAGACATTGCCAAAGAACGAGAAGATTCCTTTTCGCGTCATGGATGCCTATGTTACTTATTTTTTGCAAAATGCTTCCTATGTCTTGCGTCGATTCTATTATTATCTTACGCACCTGCCAGCTGATATCGATGAAAAAAATATGGTACTGTTGTGCAATTCTATAAATCGTTCCATGCAGATTTTTCAAGTCATTCGTACCACCTTTGAGGCCGTACCAACAGCATCAATCGCGCAGCCGAACTATGTGTTAACAGGCAGTGTTGCGGATAATATTAAAACATTGCAACAGCTCATAACAAAAAAACCAGCGGTTATTTCACCGCCATCGCAGATTCCACAACCACCATCTCATCAAGCAGTTACTCAAGCTGGACGCATACAAAAATACAAAGATGAGGCGTACGGTCTTCTTAAAAGTCAAAAATACATGAGAATGATTACCGATACAGATCCTTCAACGCCTGCCGTTGCTCAGGTGATGATTGATGACGTAATCACTGAACAAATAAGACAAAAAAAATCGATTAATGTTGCAGAAATAGTGCATGATGTTATTGATGAAATAAATAATTTTTCTCAAACAAGCGGTAAATCTGTTGGTTATGGTGAAACTATTGCCATAGATAAGCGTATTGTAAACAGCCTTGGTCAATATATTAAGAAGTTACCGATTATTCATCTACGAGTGACATCACAAACTGGCGTTACGTGCGGATCTCATACCATTGCCAATGCGCGCGCCATAGAAGAATTGGTTCAAGAGAGAGTTCCTGTTACCGCGCAAGCGGTACGAGACAGAGCAACAAGTGAAGAGTGTATGTCTCCCGAGCAATTGACTGAGGAGATGGCCTTTCGTTATGCAAGCGCGTTGGAACTAGAGAATTTTATTCTTGCAGGTTATTTATTAGATTTTGGTCTCGCAACTTCCTATTCTGAAAAAGAACTTGTTGATTACCGACCATGGAGGGCACGCGAGGAAGAGCTTCCTGTAATCATCAATGCTGCTTATATAAAAGAAACAATTCTTCGCGCATGTGCCGGTAAACAAACATGGTCGTTGTCTGTTGCCTTTAATGTTTCGCGGAACCATTGGGTAGCATTTGTGCTTGCCAAACAGGTGAGCGAAAAGCCGGTTCTTTTTTACACGGATTCTTTGAATTCGCGCTTATATTATGGTTCACCGGTGTACAATGCTCTCGCAATTTTGTACCCATTTTTTGTTGAAGCACTTAACGACCCTCAATTATGTACGGTGTGAATTCGAAATTAAAAAAATCAGTAAAGCATGGTCCAGATCGTCATTGCGATCCGACTTCGCTTTGAGCTTCGCCGCTGCTACGTTCTCTAAAAAAGAACTTCGCAGGGCACAGCCGGACAGGGGCATCGTCTACCACAGTCCTTGCGAGGAACCGAAGCAATCCAGCTTAAATAAATTATTTTATATATCCAATTAATACTAAGTTTTTCATTTTTAAATCCCTCTTTACTTTGTTTAAACCGTAAATTTTTATGATGTTATTGCTCATTCCAAGCTGGATTGCTTCGATGCCTCGCAATTGTAAAAGTTAGATAATTCGTTGATGAAAAAGGTACAATAAGAACCTAGAATCAACGAGGACAAAATGCGTAATAATACTAACGACAAAACATTAAAAAACAATTATATTCAAACATACCAATATTTGATATCTGAATATGAACAAATTAAGGCAAAAAAACATCCAATTTATACTAAAGTAAAGGATTTTTATCAGGCTCATGGCACCTGTCCCCAAAGCTTTTTAAAATATTATGGTCGGTACAGGCTTTCAGGAGATACATCAGCTTTGCTACCTGGTAAGCGAGGACCTAAGTATCGTACTCGTCGTCCAGGAAAAGAGATTGAAGATTTAGTTTTAATTGAACGAGAAAAAGGATGCAACAGATATGAAATTAGCTCACTGTTGCATTGTCAGTTAAAGGGGAAAGTTCCTACTCCAAGTGGAGTATATACAATATTAAAACGTCATGGAAAGAACAGATTGAGTCGTCCTATGCAAGAAGAGAAACGTCGCATTGTTAAAGAAAAAGCAGGAGAACTTGCTCATGTAGATTGTCACCATTTATCAAAAGATATGATTTGTGGTGATAAGAAAAAATATTATCTTGTTTGTGTAATTGATAGCTGTACCCGAGTTGCTTGGGCAGAGGTAATTGAAGATATTAAAGCTCTCACTGTTATGTTTGCTACATTACGTTGTTTCAATCATATTGCAGATAAATTTAATATCAGATTTGCTGAGGCTTTAACTGATAATGGTCCAGAGTTTGGTACAAAAGAATCAACACAAAAAGCTCATCACCCTTTTGAACGTCTTCTTACAGAACTTGGAGTGAAACATCGCTATACAAAGCCTTATCGACCACAAACTAATGGTAAAATTGAACGATTTTGGCGAACGCTTAACGAAGATTTAATTGAAGGTACCTTTTTTGAATCTATTGATAATTTTAAGGATGAATTATTTAAATATTTACTCTATTACAACAAGCTGAGACCTCACCAAGGTATCGATGGGAAAACGCCTGAATCTACTTCCAAATTAGTTGAGAGAGTAGGGTGAAGACCGCCTTGCCGGCGGCAGAGGCAAACGTAATGAATTTTATCCTAATTTCATCAACGAATTATGTAACACTTACAGCAATGACTGTATGAGAAAATTTTTTAACATATCTCAAATTTTCATCAACGAATTATGTAACACTTACAGCAATGACGATCCATGCGCATTTTACTACTTTTTTAATTCCGAACTCGCGTTAACTATTTTATCAACGAACTACCTAATTTTTGCCGTAACGACGATTTGTGCACTTTTATGTTGATTTTTTTAATGCCGAACTTGCATTATCATAAGGATCGTTGAAACGACTGGCTGGAATAATGTTTTAACGGAGAAAAATTAGTATGAAATTATATATTATCATTTTCTTTACCAGTTATGCATCATGGTGTTTTCCTGCAGTGCAGGATGCTACCCACATTGTTGAACTATTCAAAACGTTTGACACCGCCTATCAGCAACATAACAAAGAATTTGATCCCTATGAGCAGAATACGCCAAAAGAAATCAATAAGCTTAATAGTGGCATTGGTTCCCTGAATGATCACTATTTGAAGAATCTCAAGCAGGGACTTGGGAAATTATCGCTGTCTTCTTTTTTAAAGCCAGCCCCCGACCAAAAAATTTCGTTCCGTGTTATGGATGCGTATGTAACATACTTTTTAGGTTTGATGGCGAATCTTTTGCGCCGGTACTATTTTTACCTTACTCATCTTCCCGCGGGTGCAGACAGTGCGGTAGTGAAGAATATGAGTAAAGTTATGTATGAAACGCTGATTTATTTTCAACAGATTCGTACCACATTTGAAGCAGTTGCATCGAATGATATTGCACAGCCTGCGTATGTATTATCGTCAAATATTGCTGAAAATATTGGAAAATTAAAAAATTTGATCGGCGGACAAGGCAAATCTCCTCCGCTTATAATCAGTGGACGAGAGCGAAGGCCTGGAGGGCTCCCTTTGCCGCCAATTCCTCCTAAAAAGGAAAAGCCATTGGATGCACCGATTTCTTTCGAAAAAGTAGAAGAACAGCTAAAAAAGCAGAAATCATTCTCAATAGCCAATGTGCCACCAATAAAGCCACAACCATCAGCACCTCAAAAGTTTTCAATCTTAGAAAAAGTAATCAATAGCCAATTGGAAACCTTAAAGAAGGATGTATACGACCTTAATAGACAAGTAAAAGAAGGGAAATTTTTGCAGGCTGGAGTGACTGCCAAGAAAATAAATAATGTCTTGAAGCTGATTATTGATGATCATTTTACCTTCATAAGGGAGATGAAAGAAGCATCTATCAATAATGCTCCTGCCATGGCTGCTCTAGAACAGTATGAACATACAATACGCTTAATATTTGATGCGCTATATGTACACGATGAGAGTTGGTATAGAGAGTTTATTAAAAGCATCCCTGAGAATGAGTTACAAGAGTTAGGGGTAAAAAAGACAAGTTATCCAAGAGAGGTTGCACAAAAACCTGAGCTGCCAGAATTACCAGAAAATGAACGTCCACCATGGTATGGCCGTTCACGAAATACAGTAAATCCAGAAGACCAAACTTGGTATGAAAAAATAAGTAATTTTAACAGAACACGTAACGGACTTAGCATTAGTCAAGCTTCTACCTCTGATGAAGTCAAAAAAGCAATCGAACAAGCAGAATATTTATCCTCATATGAGACACTAGACACAAAGACAAAACAGTTGGGCTTACCATTGTTGGAAGGAGGTAACCAAATGGCTCAAACAGCAGCGAATCCTCTGATTCGTGCACAAGCACAAGCAACAATCAAACAATATAAGGAAGTGCAACAGAGAGTCAAAGAAGCTAAAGATACTCTTCTTGATGCAGAAAAACGTAAAAAATATGATGAGCTTCTTGAAAAATGGAAGCAGCGAGGCTTGTTGTAACGTGGATTCGAGATAATTAAAACAGAGGAAAACATATGTATATCGTCGTTGCGAGGCATCGAAACGATTGTCTTGAAAGTCAAGTTTTTTAATAGTTCAATTTAGGCGACCAAAGCTCTCCTTTCTTGACAATGGTATTGATGATAACAATAAGTTTTCTCATGACTGCAACAAGAGCAAGTTTTGCCGGTTTTCCAGCCTCCTTAAGTCGTTGATAAAAAGACCTTAAAATGGGGTTACATCGCGAGGCAACAAGAGCGGCCATATAAAGTACTGATCGAACATTTTTTCTTCCCCCGCTAATAAGCGCCGAACCCTTACCCTTACCACTTTGTCTAACGAATGGTGCAACACCTACGAGAGCCGCTATTTTCTTATTATCAATTTTGCCAAGTTCAGTTACCTCTGTCATAAGAGTATGCGCCGTTACTTTGCCAACTCCTGGGATCGATTGGATAATGGAGGCTTTGGTTGCCATATCATTATTAGTGCGCATAATATTTTCTATTTGTTTTTCAATCTCACGTAATTGCTTTTGAAAAAAGGATATATTTTTTTCAATGATTTTTTTACACACAATGTGTTGCTGTGGATGCTGCACTTTGTTATTTTCTCGCGTGATGGCTTTAACACAATCAGTACGAAGTTGCGTTAATGCACGCATACACTCTTCATCTTGAGAACATTCGACAGTTTGATACCCTCGATCTTTTTGTGAAGCAAATAAAGCAATCATACGTGCATCAATACGATCAGTCTTTGCTTTGATACCTTCAGAAGTAATAAATGCTCGTATACGATATGGCTGAACACGCCAAACTTTATACTGTTCCTTCTTAAGAATCCCCAGCATAAGCGATTCATAGCCTCCCGAAGCCTCACAAACAATTTGTGAAACTTCATATTGCGCAAGCATACGGAGCAATTTCGTAAGTCCATCAATTGAATTTGCTATGCGCATACTTTTCTTGAGCGGGTGAAAGTGTATATCTAAAAAATCTTTAGCTACATCTACACCAACAAATATTTTTGTTATATTGTCTTTCATATAGTGCCTCTGTCTTGTATACGGGATCTAGTCCCAAACGATTGTTCGAGTTGTACTATATATTAACTAGCAGGTCCTTAGTTTCGAGCGGTTTTTTTAACCAGCAATCCAGCAGGCTCCTGCTAGTTTTTCTGTTTTTAAAATTCCAAATTTATTATGATAATTCAAGATACAAGCAATCCAGGGGGAATAGAAGGATTTGATAAAATAAATACTAAAAATTGCTCGGGAACATCTAACCTGGACGTGTCCGGCGTAACCTTTATACATCTTTCGAACTTCCAAGGGCATGTTGGTGAAGCCTGGATTGCCGCGTCGCTATCATTTATTAATAATATCAACCTCAGCTCCTCGCAACGACGATCCATACGCTTTTTACTGTTTTTTAATTCCGAATTTGCATTGATATAATTGCTATTGCCAAAAAGGGGGATGTATGTGGCGATTCATATGGCGCTCTGCTGTTTTCAGCATAACATATTTGTCTCTATCATTTAGTTTGTATGCCGCACATGATGAAACGAATCAGATTATTCAGCTGTTTAAAAATTTTAATGAGAACTATGCAATCAATTTAGGCAGTGGATATTATGTGCCGTATGAAGGTGCCAAACCTAGACAAGTTGATGCTGTGCGCCAAGATCTTTATGGATTAAAAGGTCGTCTGAATGATCTTAAAGCTGTGCGCCAAGATCTTTATGGATTAAAAGGTCGTCTGAATGATCTTAAAATGGCACTCGAAAAAGCAAATTTGAATACCATTTTGCATCCATCAGGCGACCTGCAAATTCCATTCCGCATTATGGATGCCTATGTTACTAATTTTTTGGGTCCGCAGGCTCATTTGATGCGCCAGTTTTATTACTATTTTACTCACCTTCCTGCTGATGCAACTGCTGAAAATGTGAAAAGTTTGGTTGAACTTTTTCAGCCGTGTCTTACCACTTTTCAACAAATTCGTACTAAATTTGAGGCAGTGTCGACAGAAAAAATAGCGCAACCATCATATGTCCTATCGAGCAGCGTCGCAGACAATATTGGCGCGCTAAAAAATTTGATAAAACCGGATGAAAAGAAAAAGCAAGAAAAAGAAGAAAGAGAACGGCATGCACAGCAGGAACGGTTAAAAAAAGAGCTTGAGCGGCTGGAAAAAGAACGGAAAGAACAAGAGCAGCGTGAGCAGCAGGAGAGGGAACGTCGTGCGCAGCAGGAGCTGATTGCGCAGAAAGAAAGAGAAGAGCTTGAGCGGCTGGAAAAAGAACAGAAAGAAAGAGAGCTGCGTGAACAGCAGGAGTTGATTGCGCGGAAAGAAAGCGAACGGCTTTTAAAGCTGGAAAAAGAAAAGCAGGAAAGAGAATTTCTTGCACGGCAAAAACTGTTTACACAAGTAAATGAGCTGATTGATGAGGTGATAAGCAAAAAAATGGCAACAAAAAATCAAGACACTACTATGAAAGGCTTTAAACCTGCACTTAAAGCTATTGAAAAATACACAAATGCAGAGATTGAAAACATTGAAGCAATAGTAAAAAAAAGCAGTGAATTTGTTCATCAGTTTTACCAAGAGCAGTCTCACAAAAAAGAAATTGATGAAGAGCGTATTGATTCTTTAGTAACATTTTTTATGTCAGTATACGCAACACTTAATGATTCAATTAATGATGAGTCAGTGCGTGATGTTTTACATGCTTTCTTGAATGAAATAGCAATGTTAGATGAATTGTTTCAAAAAATACAATTGGAAAAGCAAAAAGTTATCACGGTGCCTCCTGTCAATGCTCCTCCTCCAGCAGAAGAAATAAAAGTTCCGAGAGAGAAAAATGTAGATAGATCTTTGGCTCAAAAGGTTGCCGTAGGGCGCCTTGAGGAGTCATTTGAAGCGTGGGAGTTGGATAATTATAATCTTTCTTTGCCGGATCTAAAATCTAACATTTTATCGAAAATTAATGCTTCGTTTCAGAATGAAAAATACCGTACTATTGAGGATATAGATAATCTCGTTGATGATAGCGTCGAAGCAGCTGTTGCGCATTTAGGTACGAAAATAACAGCGAAAAAAGGGGGAGAATTGTTGCCTACCATGCTGCTCCAAGCAATTCGAGATGATCGTAAAAAATTGAACGAAAGCCGTGTTTATGATCCAACGTATGGCCAGATTATACAGCTATCTGATAATGTCAAAGGTCTTGATCTTAAAAAATTGCCTATCGTACATTTGGTTGTTTCCGAGCAGGTTGGTGATGTTACGTGTGCTTCTCGAAGTGTGATTAATTCATGGGCAGTGCAAGAATTAGTTGCGCATCGCAAACAGATTACCTCCGCTGCAGTGCAACATAAAGCGGCAGAATAAACGAGTTGTATAAAGTTGCGTTGGCTAGATGAAGGTAATATGTCTCAAATTGCAGATGAGATAGGTCTTAAACATTATCTTTTTGTGGCATTGTCGTATGTTTATAGAGAATTGGAAGAACAAGGAATACAACAAGCAATCAAGTCTACCGCTGCAGAAGAACAAATAGCAGTACTCCAAAGACAATTGAAAGAAAAGCAAGAAGAAATCAATAAACTTAAAAAAGAACATCCTAATCAGTTATCATATTATGGTTTAGATCCAGAGCTTGGTGTAGATATTTGGATTACCGATGAAAATGATTTATTACAAAAACGTATTAATGGGATGGTTAAAGAAGCATGTGCAAAGAGTCCAGGTTATTGGACAATTTTTTTGATGGGACTCAGCGGATCTCATTGGAAAGTAGTAGCGCTTGCCAAAGAAAGTGGTCGACAACCGGTTATGTTATACATGAATTCAAATAATATAAAGAGAATGGAAACGAGGTTTATGAGTGTATTGCACCCAATGTTTATAAAAGCGCTTGAAGAAAATGAAAACTGTGGGACACAGTAAGAACTTGCTATTGTTGATAAAAATTGAATACAACAACAAGACAAATTTTCTATTCCAGTCATTGCGATCCGACTTCGCTTTTAGCTACGACGGACAGGGGAATCGACTTGTCCGCCGAAGCCTTGGCGAAGGCTGGATTGCTTCGATGCCTCGCAATGACGATCTGGACTATGCTTTACTGGTTTTTTTTAATTACGAACTCAAAGTAGAATAAAAATTGTGGGACACCGTAGGAACTTAGTTGATTATTTCATTAGTTTTCAATAACGTGGCTATGAAAGCGTAACTTAGTACTATTGATAGAAAGGTGTTTACATTCTTTAAAAATTTCAACTAGAATCTTATCAGGATAGCGTATGTTCAGTTAAACTATTGCCAAGGGGAGTAATTATGAATCTCAGAAAATGGCTTATTGCTGGCCATGCATTGATTGGCGTCTGTTTTTTTGTAATGAAAGAGTCAAAAGCGGAGACAGTTGCTAACGTTGTAGTGCCAAACCATGACGAACAGCTTTTACAAAAGGCATTATTAGAAAAGCCAACCAGTATGAGCCCTGACCGGTATCGTGAATACATTCTTGAAGTTGGACGTCTGTATGGGGCATTACCAAAAAGTGCTATATTAAAATATCGTGAGCAGATCGATAAAAAAGTTGCCGAAGCTGACGCGAAATTCAAAATAGATTTAGATTCACTCGTGCATGATGCAATCTATAATCCTACCGAAGCAAAACGAACACAAAGGGAACGGGATTTACGTTCATACGTCAATATTGATCAGGCTACATCGGATGCATTTTTGAGCCAGATTCACAATGAATATATCAATCTTGATAAAGAAACGCAGACGATTCCCGTCGAATACAATTTAGTTAATTTTAATAAACTTTTGCGCAATTGGCAGATGGAACGTCGTATGTTGCGCAATGTTGCCAAGATTGTTCTGCGCAATGATACCATTATAAATAAAGAAAAATTGGATCAGTTTGCTACGCAAGTAAAACAATCACTTCAGAATTTAAGCAGAAAAATTATGTCATTGGCAGACAAAGTGCTCGAGTTTGTTAATGATGGGCTTACCGATATTGCCAGTGGACAAATAAGTCGCACCACGGTATCTGATAATATCGATAAATTCAAAACAGCTATGGACCGTCTGGTGCCACTTCTTGCTGATTATGAACCGCTCATGAGAAATAAACGGGTATTTATCAGAATAGCGAATATACCGCGAGATGCTACGGTATCGGGTAATCCAAAATATTTTGGTGCAGGACTTATTAATCGATTACAAGCTATTCGTGAAAATATTTTCCGTCTGATCGGCGGCATCGGCGTTCCCCATACCTTGATGAATAGTCTGAATGATGCCACCATTCATCTTTTTGACCAAGCTGCTCTTGATAGAATAACGAATGTTGATTCGGCGCCAACACCTGACTGGTATACCAATACTGCTCACAAAGGTCTTCGTCAAGCAGAATCGCGAAAATTGACTGATACCATCGTGAATTTTTCAAACTTTTTGCACAACTTAAATGCCATTAAAAATAGTAATTGGCCAAGTGGAGCCGCAGCAAAATCTCGTGTCGGTATTGCGGGTGATGAAGCATGGGATACCATGGTTGCCAACGTACAAAAACTGAATAAGTTAATTCAGAAGTAATGAATTTTTCTTGGCAAGACTGATGAACGAATCATCGATATCCAATCATACAAGCGGTATGTACGTACCGCTTGTGTGATGTTTGAATGAAGCGCACGCGAAATTCGGGGTTTTTTTGCACAGTAGAATAAGTGCATCAATAAACAAGGAATGGTTGTGCAGTGCATACATTTTTTTCATAAAATCTGCCTTGTTGCATGCATTTTCTTTTCACTGTTATCTGGTGCATCAACTTCAGAAAACGTCAATAAAATCATTGATGCATTCAAGGATTTTAATCGTGATTTTGAATACGGGACTAAACAAGGTCTCGTGTTCTATGATAAAGGCATGCAAAAATCTATAGAGGATGCAATTACAACAATTAAGCTCTTGAGAGAGTTAATAGAAAAGACTCAAAAATCATTGGATACCGCTCATTTTCGTACTATTCTACAATCACCAGTCGGTCAGAAGATTCCATTTCGCATCATGGATGCCTATGTAACAAATTTCCTGGGCAATATGGCTAATGCATTGCGTTTGCTCTATTTTTATCTCACCCATCTTCCCGTCAATGCAAGTCCGCAGGATATGAG
>Ga0207093_1066_pt1 | contig 18197 bp, 14 predicted proteins | sample Alteio_BWMinHeat_89_FD_153519 | JGI IMG/M metagenome (GOLD analysis project Ga0207093, IMG submission 153519) | Enriched cells from forest soil in Barre Woods Harvard Forest LTER site, Petersham, Massachusetts, United States -... | ecosystem: Environmental > Terrestrial > Soil > Temperate forest >... | reverse complement strand
ATGACAATTTTTCATTTGCCTGATTCGGGTGTTTCGTCGTCTGATGGTTTTTTTGATGAATTTTGTAGTTGTTGTGCGGGAGGTTGTGGTACTGAGGGTTGTTGTGCGGGAGGTTGAATACTGGCATGAGAATGACTGTTTGCAGGGTCAATATGTAGACCGGTGAAAACTTTTGCTGTGGATACTCCAACGTCATCTACAGAACTTGTTTTAATTGTTGAGCTGTTGCCTTGAGAAGAAGTATTTACATTTAGTTGCCCTGTTAAATAATCTGGCTCATCGTCAACTAATTGATCCAGTGATGACTTCTCAATATGCTGATCGCTACCAACTACTGGCCGATTGAAATCTTGTTGAGCGGGTGCTGGATTCTTATTTTCGAAACTTAAGCCACCGGGTGGGGTTTGGGCAACGGCGAAAACAGCTTCGTTTTTCTTAGATGAAGATATTGTAATATCATCATTTCTTCTAGGCAATTTAGTAGCAGAAAATGTTTTATCATTTTTGGATAATCTATTATTTATTTCTTGATCAAGCTGAACTACAGCAACCTTATAATTTGGATCATTACTAATTATAAAATTATTTTTTGCCTGATATGCTTTTTGTACACGTTCTTGGAGAATTGAATATTCTTTTGTTTTAGAGAAATCATTTAATCCTCGAAACATTTCAGCAATCATGTTTTGAACTTTCTTATCATCAAATCTACTAGCAATACTGTTACCTACGGTATCAAGGCTATAATTGAATGATGATGAAAATAAAACACTCCTCTGAGTATTTTCTTCATGTCTTTTTAGTTCTTCTACCGCTAATTGTTTTAAATCATAGGACTGATTACCCACAACAAATCTTTCAGGTAAATCACTATTCAATACATGGTTCTTAACTAATTTAAAAAAATCACTAATTGCCGATTTGCACTCATGCATCAACCTATATAATTCCATTTTAATTTGTGAAATTTCGAGTTCTTTCTGTAGTGATAGCATGTATTGTTGATATTGTTTTAGCATTTCGCTGAGCTTTTTATTTTCTTCTTTATATGCGATTTCCCATGCTGCAGCATAAGCTTGTTTTAGTTTTTCATATTCATTGTTTAATTCATTGAGTAGATGCTGTTTTTCTTCGAGACTTTTTGTAGCAATAAAATTCCGCCGAGCAATCAATATATGCTCTTTGTGTAACTCGATGACCAGTTCATAATATTCCCTGAGCTTCCTGCTATGCTCTGTTTCTACATAGTCATCTTTTGAGGTTGAATCAAGCTGCTTCATTTACGCCCTCCACTGGTGGTGGGACTGAAACATCAATAATTCTTAAACACCTTATGGATACATTTTAACCCAAAATAGACTATATTTTAAGAAAAAAAACGTAAGTAGATGAATATAAAGACAATTTACTTTAATAAAATTATTTAGAATTTCCTTTGTTTTAATGTATTTTTGAGTTAGAATAGTACATATTTTGTACGATGTTTTTAACATGGAGAACAATCAATAACGCGATCATTTGTAAAATCACCCAACGTTAAGAAAGAAGAAGAAACGAATGTAAACTCACTTACAGAAGCATATACCAACAATCTCGAAAAAGAGAAAAAAAACATTTTGGCATACTTCAAATCAATAGGCAGCCCTATCTTAGAAAAAGACTTTCAAAGAATAGCTAACCAAATGGGAGCTCAGTTTAAAATATCTTCCCAACACATCATGGATATAGATGAGAAATTGCCTGCTTACTCAGCAAATGTTAAAAAAGTTATGGCTGATACTCTTGCATTCCACAGATTATTCAATCAAATCGATAATCAATTTTCACCAATCGATGCAGAAATAAATGGAAGAATTGCACAACTGAAAACACAAACACCGACACTTGATGAATTATGTAGTCTCGAAAGTGATACTAACAAAACAAATACTGTACATGGAGATTTAAAAAAATTAATGCCACAGCTCAACAATGGCTTACAATTAACTTCTTCTATACAAGCCTTGATAAATCAAGCAACATCGCTAGCCAACGAATTTGGCGCCACGCTAAGCCCTCATGTTTTACAGATATTAGATGCCTGTAAAATTAAAGACAGTATGTTAAAAAATAGAAATAAAATAAAAACAGACTGTATAGATGACCAGAAAAGCCTAAATGGGGTTCTTACTAAGCACAAAGCAACATTAGAATACAAACACACACTAGACAGCTCTATGATCGAGCTTGAGAAAAAAAATGGTGACATTAAAAGAATTATTACAACAAGCACGAACAAGAATAAAATTACATGGCGAACCAGACAACAAAGCAGAAAACATTTCTAATCAGTTGCAACAAATTCAAAGTCAAGTAAATCAACTAGAGACGACAGCTGCCGATACTTACAAAGCAAAAAAAGCCTGGGCTAAAATAATTACATCTGCAAATCCATCTGAGGCTGAACAAACTGCACTTGAAAGCAAAGCAGATGGTATTTTCACACAATATGAAACATTGAAAAAATCAAAAGCAGAAGTCGATAGTAAAATTACAGCTGTTACAGCTATCGATTTGACTGCGAATAAACCATTATCGGAAACTCGTCAAAAAATTCTTGCTAAACAAAAAACCATTAATGATTTCATGGTTAAATTTGAAAAAGAAATGACAATGGCGAAAGCAAATGTAGATGCTATTCGCAAAAAACTAGCGGAAGAAAGAAAAGGCGCAGAACGCAAAGGTAATAGCCCTGTAAAAGATGATGCTAAATCACATGAGGTGAAAAGCCCATCGTCCACGGCAACTACATTGGCTAGCATGGCAATACCAAAATCACCTGCACAAGGCGGTCATAATCCTTCTATAGTTGCAACCGCATCTACATCTACAGCAAGCGCTACACTAAATACACAATCACCAGAACGCAAAGGATTATCCCCAAAAACCAATCCACTTGCTTCAAGCAAAAGTGCTTTCAGTAACCCACATGTTTTAATGCCAACACCATCAGCACCTTCTCCTACACCGCCACCACCCAATAGAGAGATGACACCTTCTCCACCACCGCCTCCACCACCAGCGCAGATAGCCGCACCTTTTTAAAATTTTGATTCGTTCTGCTGTAACTTAAGTTAAATAATGTTACAGCAGGACAAACCGTTATATAATTTTTCTTTTATCGATGAGGCAAGCATTTTTAACTTAGGGTAACTTCCCCAAAGTCCTGATAAAGATTTTTCTCACAATAAGCCTAGGCATGATAAAATTACGAAATAAATTAAAAAATAAGGAAGTCATGTGAGTAAATATTTTAAATTGATTAATTATTCCCTCTTTTTTATTTTTTCGTTTTTTATTTCTACTGCTTCTCACGCGGATGCTCTCGCCCAATTCACCCCTGTTCCACAATTAACTCCCTCTATTGCTTTCCAAAATTATTTCCGGTTAAAACAAATGCTAGCGGCCTACGAAGCAGCTACAGCAAAACCTTGGCCTATATTGCAAGACGATCGTGCGTTAAAACGCGGTAGCAGAAGTAAACGTGTTATTTTATTGCGGGAACGCTTGCGACGTACCAGTGATTTAACACCACAAGATGATATAGGCGGGGAAAAATTTGATGCGCAATTGGCGGATGCTGTTGCTGTTTTTCAAAGTCGGCATGGCTTAAGACCTGATGGGGTTGCTGGAAAAAATACTATTCTTGAATTAAACGTTTCACCAGAAAATCGCGCTAAGCAAATCAAACTCAATATGGCGCGGTGGTATGCATTAATCAGTCAATTGGGGAATCGTTATATTTTAGTAAATATTCCTGATTATCGATTGACGCTTTTTGAAAATAATCAGCAGACGCTAACAATGAAAGTGATTGTCGGCAAACCCGATTGGCCTACGCCTGAATTAACTTCAATGATTACGCGTTTAATATTGAATCCTTATTGGGACGTGCCTGACTTAATTGCGCGTAAAGATTTAGTGCCGAAAATTATCGAAGATCCTAATTATTTGAACGCCATGGAAATTAAAATTTTCGAACACCAAGAAGATAATGCGAGACAATTGAGTGTGCATGAAATTGATTGGGATTATATGCGTGAAAATGGTTTTCCTTATCATTTTCGTCAAGAACCCGGTCCTAAAAATTCGCTAGGTTTAGTCAAATTTGAATTTGAAAATAAATATCATATTTATTTGCACGATACGCCGGCTAAAGATTTGTTTGACCGCGATGAACGGGATTTAAGTCATGGCTGCGTGCGTTTAGAGGATCCATTTGCTTTAGTGACTTACTTTTTAAAAGACCACCCTACTATCGATGATATGCGTATTCAAGATATTCTAGCCGCCGGAAAAACCAAGTACATTCGCCTACCCCAACCTATTCCCATTATTATTACCTATATTACCGCATGGGTAGACGATGCGGGTGTTTTACAATTTCGTGATGATATTTATCAGCATGATAACATCGTTACGCAAGCTATGCGCAAGACGAACACCGCGCAAGAATATCGTGAAGGAATATGGCAATGGACCTAGAATTTAGTATAAACCCTGAAAAGCATAGGGAAGGTATTAGATACCTTCCCTGGCTTGAGATAACTATCTTTTTTTGCTTTTTTTGTTGCTGGATTTTTTCTTTGCTGCCATGATCTTTTCTCCTTAAAAGAAAACGTTAACAATGTCTAACCATCAGACGTTTTCATTATAGACACATCATCTTTTGAGATGCAACATTACTAAGCAGAAGATCTCCTCGCATGCCTTCGGGGATTAATGAGATTTTTTGCGCGCTACGCGCGTGTGTTGATAAATCCCCCCTTTGAAAAGGTATTGTTGCATAATTCGTTCGACTTTGTCGTCCCGCGGCTTGTCCGTGGGATCCAGACGCCGTCCCGTGACTTGTTCACGAGAACCAGAATAAGTTATTCTCTGGATCCCGCGGACAAGCCGCGGGACGACGTATATCAGAGGAGTTAGCAGCAACGCCCTTTGAAAAAGAGGGATTTATCAAATTATTTTTCCCGCAACTCAGAAAATATCTCCGTCGCATACTGTCGCAACATGCCGCGGATTTGTGGCGATTCTAAAACAGTGTCGCGGGAATATTTGTTACGTTGCAATTTCAAAACAGTATTAATGGCTACCTCAGCATGTTGGAAAAACTTCTGCATAAATTCGCTTTTTGCAGGCTCGGACAATTGTTGGATAAATTCATCAATCTGGGTTTCTCTATAGCGTGCATACGCTTGTTGTTGCTTATCGAGCGCTTTTTGTTGTTGCTGTAATTCAAACGTCTGTTGCGCACTTGCCTGCTGTTTTTTTGCTGTCAATGAATGTGTTGGCTGGTAATTGCCTTTTAAAGCACTCAGCAAATAGCCCGCGAGATTGTGCACTTTTCCACGTTGGTAATTAGGAGAGGATTGGATGAGTTGCATTTTTTCCGTGATAAAATCGGGGTCATAGTCTTGCAGTAATTGTTGTACATGTTCTGCTGAAAATCCGTAATCTGTTTGTAACTCGCGATGAATACCAGAACAAACTTGCGTAGTAGCCGTATGATTACCGAGACGAATTTTTTTGGCTCTTTCTTTGAGTGCAAAGCGAATTTTGATGACCCTCTTCCCTTCACGGGAAATTTCAGGCGTGACGAATAGATCAGAGTAGGTATTTACTTCCTCTACCGATTTATCCAATACTCTGCGTTTGAAATCGCGAAACACGGTATATTTGTCTTGAGGAACACCCATAATTTTACGAAAAGTTTCAATCTCAAACCATTTGGTAAAAGGTAAGCCCCGATAACGGGTACTGTTTTCATAAAGTGCCAAGCCATAACTGGATTTAAACCGTGATTGTACAAAAAGATTAATTTTCCCAAACATGGAGGGCGAATGCAGTAATTGCTTCATACGCGGGGAATATGCGTAATAACACATAGGCCCTTGCAGGCTTACGCTTGCGAGAATGGAACTTGCGGTCCAATCTTCAGTCCCTGTTGTATCGTTTACCAAATTCCATTCAATCACGGTGCTAAGCAAATCTTTTAATGCCTCTTTAATCACCGCATGATTGTGACCTTGATAAGAAATTAAATGGCATAATTGCTTGATGGTGATTTCGTGTTCTTCTTTGTCCATTAACTCGTGGTAAGCGTGGTACAGCAAAGCATTACTAACTTTACGTTGTAAAAGGCTTAATGTGTTGGAACAATGGATGGTCGCCGCATGTTTTTTGAGTTCATGCGTTTTTTGTTCCAATCCCACATCTGTCACAGTCAATCCCATAATTGTCACATCCCTTCCCAAGAACGTCACACTTTTTCCCAAAGACGTCACCAAATATCCCAAAGACGTCACATTTTTGTTGTTATTCTTGTTGAATTTCAACAAGTTAACCTTCCCTAAACAAAAGCTAAACATTATAAACAAAAGAACAACACAGTGTGTTGTAATTTTTTATTTATAAAATACACAACAAGATGATATATTAAGTTTTATCGTAATACTAGGTAGGGATACTCCATTATGAAAGTAATCGCATTCTTGAATAACAAAGGCGGTGTAGGTAAGACAACTTGTAGTCGCACTATGGCAGAATTTTTAAGTAAAGTGAAAAAAATGCCGACGTTGGCCATTGATTTTGACCCACAATGTAATTTCTCCCATCAATATTTAAAAATGGAAATCGATCCGGTTGCACCGGAAGGATTGATGCCACCTTTACATCCTGATTTTTCGCCCACGAATCCTGATGATGCTGATTGGGAGGGACGCAGTAGTATTGCCGAAATTTTTTATGGACAAGGTGTGGTACCCTATCCTACTTATATTGAAAATTTAGATTTAGCGCCGGGTCATGCAGAGAAATTACTTGCTGCAGAAGCAGTCAGAAAGTCTGAAGTTGTAGAAAAAGTGCATAAACAACTGGCTTTTTTCTTAAATTCACCTGATGTGCGTGAAGCTTATAAAACAGTGGTGATAGACACAGCACCATCGAAAGGACCACTGACAGCCAGTGTGATAAAAGCAGCGACCCATATTGTGATTCCCTCTGTGATGGAGGAACAACCTGTGCAAGGGATTTATGGCATGCTGCAATTGTGGATGCAGGAATCCTTGGTGCGTGAAAAACACAGACCGTTGACCTTGATTGGGATTTTGCCCAATATGTTTAAGCAAACACGGTTGCACAAAGATATTTTGTCTAGCTTGCAAGAAAATTCAGCGATTGGTAAGTATGTATTGCCTGTGACTTTAAGCCAACGGATTGTGTTTGCCGAAGTTGACTCGGCGAATGCAAATCCTAGGTCTATTTTTGATTTTCCTGAAACACATGTGGCACGTCGGGAAGCGTATGATGTTTGCAATTATATTACGGAGAGAGTATTCGCATGAAAAAAAAACGGTTTGGTGTTTCTGAAGCTTTATCACGTGGTCTGAGTGATACGATTAACGTGGTGGAAAATAATTCGGGAGTTTTTCGCAATGCAATATTGCCTTTATCTAGAATTGAGTTAGATCCAGATAATCCACGCAAGTTGGCGATTTCTCTGGAAGATGTGCGCCAGGGTTTACAAAAAACCGATCCCTTATTTGAGCGTAAATCTAATGAATTAGAAAAATTGCGTGAACTTGCATTTACTATAGCAAATAACGGGGTGATTAACCCCGTGGTAGTCTATAAACGCGGTGAACTTTATCGAATCGTAGCGGGAGAACGACGTTGTCTTGCGTCTATTTTGGCAGGCAAAGCAGAAATTGAAGCACGAGTTTTTAACGAAAAGCCTAAAGGTTATGAATTAAAATTAATTCAATGGGTAGAAAATACCGCCAGAGAAGACCTGACCTTGAACGAACGCATTGGCAATATTCGTGATATTTTTACAGCGTATCAGTCTCAGCACGGTGTTTCAGCATTAACAGCAACTTTATTAAAAAACATGACGGGGCTTTCTCTGCCACAAGCCAGTTACTATTTATCGGTAATCAATGCGCCTGAGGATGTACAAACATCGATTGAGAAAAATGAATTACGTAGTTTAGATAAAGCCGCCATCTTAGCCAGTGTGACAGAAACAGAAATTCGTCAGATTGCACTGCATGCTTGTGTGAATGGTTGTAGCTTAAAAGAATTACGTCAAATTATTACGCGTAGCAAGCAAACCATTATTCCTATCAAAACTTCCTCTGAGAAAAAACGGGGCAGAACATTATCGCGAGTAAACATGGGCTCTACACACAATACTCGGGTTATTCACGCCATTGTGCATGCTGTGATAACGAGACCAGAGTATGCTAATTTTTCTGAACAATTTGCTAAAATTCAGTGGAACCATTACGAGCAAGCAACACAAGGATTTAAAAAAATGGTTACCTTACTAGAAGAGATGATTGCAGGATAATTTATGAATATCAAACATATGACTTCCATTAAAGTGCCAAAACCTTTGCATTACAAAATGCAGCAACAAATCATCAGTGACGGTTATGGGATGCGTGGCAAAAGTAAATGGTTGATTGAAGCCATTGAAACTTTTTTATCGTTGCCTGATTTTCCCTGGTTAGTGGATCTTGCCGAAGGGATGGATCAATTGGGTGAAATTGTTAGTGTGCGTTTGCCAGAAGATACTTTATTGAAGTTAGACCAAGCTGTCATTGCTGTCAGAAAAGTTTATCCAGCGATGGAAGGAGTTAAGAGCCATTTAATCCGCGCTAGTATTATGCAACGTTTGATTCGGTCACCGGCTTCGGTGACCGAAGTTTAGGGTAACTATTTGAAAAATATCAGGTTAATTAAAATTTAATATCTTTATTATCTTGTCATTTAATGAATGCGCTTACAGCGCGAGCATTGTATGGAGGGCATTTCTACCTAGGGCGGCGTGCACGAAGAACGTGCACTTGCCCTAGGCTAGTGGAGCTATCAGGCCTACGGCCTGAGGTTATCGTGGTTATCTGAAACAATTTATTTATTCAACACATGCTCTTTGTAGTCATTATGGTGAATTAAACTGTGACGTCTGTGGGATGTGCATTGTTCTACATGGAACATTTAAGGAGGGGTGCTGTGTCATCCCGAGCCACGCGTGTGATCTCCAGCTTAAGCAGGAGATCCTTCGCCACAAAAAACGTGGCTCTGGATGACGCATTAGGTGGAGGTTTACAGGAGATTATTAAGCAAAAATCTCCGCAAAGAAATTTCTCATCGCAGTCCACGCTCGTTGCGTAGTCAAAGGGTTAAATACAGTGCCAAATCCTGGATCATTGGCCTCTGGATTAGTAAAACCGTGCATAGTTCTCCCGTAAACATACACCTGCCAATCTGCTTTGGCGGTTGTCATTTCTTTTTCAAATGCCAATACCTGGTCGGGTTGCACCATAGGATCATCATGACCGTGTAGTGCTAAGACTTTGGCTTTGAAAGGTTTGATGGTTTGTTTTTCTGGTGCGTTGAGTAAACCGTGAAAACTGACCACACCTTTAATGGGCGCATCACAACGTGCCAGATCTAACACGCATAAACCACCAAAACAAAAGCCAATAGCAGCAATACGTTGAGTATCTACATTCGCTAAGTTAGATGCCGTTTGCAAAGCGGAAGTGATACGTTGTTGTAGCAAACTTCTATCTTGTACAAAAGGTGTAATCAACGCCGATTTTTCTTCTTTGTTTTTACCTAAAATTCCTTTGCCAAACATGTCTAATGCAAAACCAATATAGCCTAATTCGGCTAGTTTTTTTGCTTTATCACAGGCAAATTCATTACGTCCTGTCCAGTCGTGGGCGATTAGGACTAGCGGTTTTTTTCCCGATTTTGTTGTATCTGTTGTATCTTCTGCGTAATAGCCTTCTAAAACTGTTTTGCCATCGTGGTATTCTATAGTTTTAGTCGTTATCATATGGTGTCTCCCTTGAGTTAATTCATTGAAAGTTTAAAGATTTTTTTCAAGTTAGGCTATGGTAATATAAACCCATTTATTATTGACTTTTTTATGCTCATATTGTAATATACTGTTTTAATTAATATAAATAGAGATAAACACATGCGTACAGGAAATGGTTCCTCACAAACACCCACCCGAGATTTTCGTAGTCCTAGTATGAGTGATCCTGATGATTATTTCCCTGCAGGCAATAATGGTGATCAAGATCATGATATAGAGCAACCCAATAATAATCCTTTTCATCAACTTTCTACTCCAGATCAACCACCGAGAGATAGAAGCAGTTGGTGTCTTCGTCTAGTGTTGCTCGCAGCTGTCGGCATTGTAGGTACTGTTTTGTTGGTTGCAGGGGCTGTTAGGGATAAAAAGGCTGAATGGGTTGCAGGACTTAGTATTGATACCCTTCTGCTCGCAGTGACAGCTTATTTAGGATGCAAGAGTAAGTCAGCGACGGCGAGTTCAAGCGACAGTAAAGAAATGCAAGTCAAAACATCGGTTGTAGATAATCCGCATTCATTTACCACTAACATTGGTGTAACAACAAATACCGCATCTGCTACCACCAGTACTAATGCAGCAACTGACAGCAATTCTCCACAACCTTCTTCACCTCGTTCATTGACTCAATCGGTGCATTCTGGAGATGTTCCTAATCCTAATCTGAGTAACACAGATAGTTCAAATCCGTATATACCCATTTCAAACGCACTTTAGATGTAGCAATTAAGGAATAACAAGGATGTTAACACAATGGATGCAACGAATAGTCATTTTACTATTGTATTTTGTCTCATGTGCTGTATTCGCCCACGAAAATATTATCAGTCTTGCCGACATTCACTTTAGTCCTTTCATGGGTTGTGAAAACTTCGCAAAACCCTGTCCGCTTGTAATGAAGTTGCAACAAACATCGGCAGCAGAGTGGGGGAAAGTGTTAGCGACAAATAATAACAAAGATATTTCTACCGCATATCATGAAACCAATTATTTTTTACTGGAATCTGCGTTGCAAGCAGCGCATGCGGCTGCTGAAAAACATCCGCCGCAATTTGTTTTTATCTTAGGTGATTCACTCGCACATCATTATCGTAAACTTTATCGCAAATTTGCCAAAGATCGCTCATCGGCAGGGTATCAACTATTTGTAAAAAATACGTTTCAGTTTCTAGCCAGTGAAATTCAAAAAACATTTCCAGAGACAACTATTTATTTTATTAATGGTAATAATGATTCTTATACGAATAATTATTCAGTAGTACCAGAAGGTAGTTTTTTACATGATATAGCTGCCATTTGGGCGCCAATGTTACATGATGAAGCATCACAAGCAGAATTTTTAAAAGATTTCCCGACGGCGGGCTATTATGCGGTTACTGTTCCTGGGCATGAAAATCAAAAAATTATCGTATTAAATTCTGTTTTATTTTCTTCACACATAAAAAATAAATTGCTGGATAAAGCAGCAGATCAACAATTAATTTGGCTAACAGCAGAATTAAAAAAAGCAGCACAAGCAAAACAACATGTAATGATTGCACTGCATATCCCAATGGGGATTGATCTTTATGAATCTTTTTTGCGGGGATTAACGGGTGTGCATTATTTTTGGCGGGGTGAATATAGTGTGGAATTCACTAGGATATTAAAACAATTTCCTGATGTTGTGACGGCGATTTTCCCAGCGCATATTCATGTAGAAGCATATCGTTTTGGCACTCCTCGTGAGATTGCTGGTGCTGGTGTTTATTTTACGCCGTCGATTAGTCCGATTTATGGGAATCGACCTGGGTTCAAAGTGTTTGAGTATGATGACAAGGATTTTCAGGTGAGTGGGGTGAAGACATTTTATTATGCGGGGCAAGGGCGGTGGGAGGAATAAATTACTCCACCGCAGGCGGCTCGGCTAAATGTTTTTCCAGATAGGCAATCCATTCATCAGTTTCTTTTGATTCTGCGTCCATTCTTTTGGCGTTTTTAAACATTTCTAGTGCTTCTTGATTACGATCAATATGGTGTAAACACAATGCCATATTATAATAAATCCCAAATTGCTCGCCTACGATAGGCAAGGCTTTGCTATAATATTCGAAAGCACTTTTATAATGTTTGATCGCATGAAAGAACACACCAATTTCAAACAAGATGCAATCTGATTTTGGCATGTAGTAATAATTTTCCGCGATTTTCGCCATATTATTTGCGAGATATTGAATAGTTTCACTATCGGCTTCATCAACTAATGAAGTAATACGTCCACTGAGTCGTGAAAAAATATGCGGATCCCAGTCAGACAATTGCATATGCGCTGCCAAAGTATCAATATCACATTCGGGAAAAGAGTCACTCATACGACGATGCAAGGTGAAATAATCAGAAGGGCTGAATTTTTCTAGGCATTCATTAATGGTTAATGCGGTAGTGGGGAAATCTTTTAACTGAAAACCATCACAGAACACAGATGTTTTAATCCCTTTCCGTGGAGTCTGTAAAAAATAATCGCCACCCGTATTTTTAAAAAAATTGGCTATCGCATGGAAATTTACCATCATAGAGAAACTACCATGAAAAGCAATCGAAGGATGGCCTAAGTTTTCCAGAGATTCCAAAGCGCTATAACCTTTATCCGTAGAAATAATAAATAATTTATTGTTCGATAATTTTTTGAGAAGTTTAATAGCACGTAGTGAACCAATAGGAACAAGAAAGCTTGTATCATTCAAGGATGTTTTGTAGATTTCTAAAATATCGTCAATGGCTGGGTCTGCGTAATATTTACTTTTTGCCTCGTGCACACTGTAATCGACAGAAATTTTTTCCATGACAATAGGGCGGCCGTTTTTGATATTTTGTTCTTCGGTAGAAAGCGTGAGTAGCAGCTCGTATAATTTTTTCTCATGCACTGCAAATGAGTCATGAGACACAGTATCAAAAATATAATTAGCAAAAACAGTCAGTGGGTTTACTAATACTTCGCTAGACAAACGAATATTTTTACGAAGTAAGGTAATAGGTTTTTCTACTTCCAAATCATAGATGGCAAAATCAATCATGCCTTTTTCAATATAGGGAAGTAGTGCGGGATGTGTTTCGTGATATTTAATATTGTTTTTGGTGAAATCACTCATGATGTAACAAAAGTGAATGTCTGTTAAACCTTGTGCTTTTTGCAATTCATCCAATGCTTTTACTACATAATAGCTGAAGCGTCCTGAACCTGTTCCTAATTCTAACAAATAAAAAGGATGATTTTTTGCGTCGGGATTTTTTTTCACCCATTCACTGGCGAATGCGAGGATTAATTTTGCGTAACATTTTGCGATTACGGGATTACTGGTGATATAAAAAGGCACTTGATTGACCCACGCATTAATGCCTTCCTGATCAAAATATTCGCGCTGCAGTTTCCAGAGCATGCATTCTGAAAAACGCTTATTTTGTTCCACAATGATTTTTCTTTCTGCGGGGGCATTTTGTGTAGCGTCGGTCACAAGGTTCTCCTCAAATTCAATGTGTTATTTTCTTCATTATACTACAAAATAAGCGTAGAGCTCAAAAGACTATGCTATTATCAGCGGTTTATTCTAGGGGAGGTATGTGAATGCGTGAGGCGCCACTACGGGTAGTACAAATAACCGATACCCACTTGTTTGCCAACCCCGAAAAAGACCTGCTAGGTGTCAAAACACACGAAAGCTTACAAAAATTAATCAATTTGTTGAATCAAAAACAAGTCAATCCTGATCTCATTTTATTAACCGGCGATTTGTCACAAGATCAATCAGCAGAGAGTTATCAGCATTTGGCAGAAATGATAAAACCACTTCAAGTACCGGCTTACTGTATACCTGGTAATCATGATGACAGTGATGTCATGTATGAAGTGTTTCCCAAATATAATATCGCGATTGAACGTTATATTATTTTAAAAAAATGGCAAATAATTTTATTAGATTCGCAAAAACCAGACGCAGTAGAGGGATACTTAGCACCTGCACAATTCAAATTTTTACAAAAAAATTTACAGCAATCGCCAAACCATCACACATTATTAGCATTACATCATCACCCAGTATCCGTAGAAACCACTTGGTTAGATAATATTGGCTTGCAAAATGCAGAGGCATTTTGGGATGCACTAAAAGATTTTACTCATGTACGTGCCGTATTATTTGGCCATGTGCATTCTTTGCATGAAGGTAAAAAAAATGGCATACAGTATTTTTCAACGCCGTCTACATGTATTCAATTCAAACCTCGACAAGCTAAGTTTTCTTTAGATAAATTACCACCTGCTTATCGAATCATTGATTTGTATGCCAATGGTACGGTGAAAACGGAGGTGCATAGATTGGATCATTACGTGGGTGTATTTGAGCAGGATGCGAGAGGGTATTAAAAGGGCGTTGTTGCATAAATATCGAAATACAGCTCAAGCCGGTGAGCATGGATACTAATGGCGTAGTCGCGAGTGGATTACAGGATGTAATCCGTAGCGCCATGGATGGTGCGATTCGAGCGCGGAGCTATTAGTATCCAGGATCACGCAAAGGCTTGAGCAACATTATTATTTTCCCTGTTGCTGCGGCGTTCCCGGTGCATTAGCTGGAGCCGCAGGCACCGGCACCAACACCATAGGCATCACCATAGGAAACGCTGGTGCAAAATCACGATTTAAATTTCTCAACATCTCTTGGGTCATTTTCTCAGCGGCTTTTAATGCGGCGCGTTGATATTCTTCCATTTGTTTTAATGTGACACTTTCCGTATGCGTAAATGATTGCGGCCCATTATAAATAATTTGAAAAGTTTGTGGCGTACTACCTGTGCTGACAAATCGTTGGGTCACACTGACGCTGGCATTATTATTTTTTGTACCTGTTGCGAGATCAGATTGTTTAATCCAACCGACATTACCATTTTTAGGATCAGCTACCTTTATCCATTGGCTATCTTTAGGTGTGAAAATTAGAATAATGCCATTATTAGAATCCACGGTGCCCACTGCTTTTGCATCAACTTTGGGTTGCTCATACAGGGTAATCGTTGTCGCCAACACAATAGATGAAAAAAAAACACAAAAACAAGCCAATAAAAATCTTTTTAACCATAGCACACCTCTATTCCTGAATGATGTCAATAAAGAAAAATATAGAAGCAATAGCAATTATATTCAAGAGGCAAGTAAATATGTGGCATAATTAAGAGATAAGATAGCTGGGAATAGGTCAATGCAAATATTGATATGGATAGGGATCATCGTAATTCTCGGCGGCCTATTTGGCTTGTGGCGGTTGCGTCATGCTTATATTCATAAAAAAACAACGTTGCTCTCTCAATTCCCTGACGATAATGAAAGTTATTTTCGCCATGTATTTGATTCCGCTGCAGAAGGGATGGCATTAGTATCCCCGCGAGGACATTTTTTAAAGGTAAATCATGCACTATGCCAAATGTTAGGACTTACTGAAGAAGAGTTATTAAAGATAAATTTTCAAAACATTATTCATCCCGATGATTTCAAAAAAGATGTCCCACTGTTTCGCGATATGTTGAACGGTAAAATAAAAAAATATCAAGCAGAGCAACGTTATTTTCACAAGAATGGCGAAATCATGTGGATGCGTGTAGGCGTATCATTGGTGCGCGACAAAAAAGATAGGCCTTATTATTTTATTGCACAATTATCGAATATTACCAGCGACAAAAAGACACACGATCAATTACGTTTTATGGCTTATCATGATGCTTTAACTGGGCTTGCAAATCGCAATACCTTGGGTCAAGAAATCCATATGGTGCTAGAGCATGCACATAAACAAAAAAGCATAGTTGCCTTATTATTGTTGGATTTGGATAATTTCAAAAATATTAATGATAATATTGGTCATGATTCAGGCGATGAATTATTACAAATTGTTGCTGAGCGATTAAAGTCAGCAGTACGTGTTAGCGATTTAGTAGTACGATTAGGTGGTGATGAATTTGTCGTTGTAGTTGATAATATTCATCAACCTGAAATTGCTGGACAGTTAGCGCAAAAGATTTTGAATAAGTTACTAAAACCTTTAGAGATTAAAGGCTACGAAGTTTATATCACTACTAGCTTAGGCATCAGCATTTTCCCGGCAGACGGCGATACAATAACAGACTTGATGAAAAATGCAGATATTGCTTTGTATCGCGCAAAAGAATTAGGTAAAAATAATTACCAATACTATGTTAGCGATATGACCAAGAAAGCTAACAAAAAAATCAACAGACAAAATGCATTAAGTTATGCATTAGTTAAAGAAGAATTCTCTCTGTGTTATCAACCAATCATGAATGTTATGGATGGGAGAATCACTAGTATAGAAGCTATTCTGCGTTGGAACAATAAAGAATATGGCATCATGACACCCGAAGATACTTTATTGCTAGCAGAGGAAAATGAGTTAACCATTCCATTGATTGAATGGACATTGAGAACGGCGTGCAAACAAGTAAAAGCTTGGCAAAATAAAAGTGTGTTAACATTGCCTGTAGCGGTTTAAATTACACCGCAGTATTTCAAACAGAGTAATTTTGTTAATACTGTTTTGCAAGTGATTAAGGATATAAAAATTCCCGAGCAATTGTTAGAATTAGAAATTTCCGAAAGTATTTTAATGCAAAGTGTAGAATATTCTGTTGATATATTAAAATCATTACGTTCGTTAGGGATTCATGTAACTATCGATGATTTTGGTAAAGGATTTTCTTCTGCGGCTTATTTACATCGTTTTCTGGTAGATAAAATTAAATTTGATAAATCGTTTTTACAAAAAGTTGTCTCAGGAAATTCCAACCCTATGTTGATAGCTATGATGGAGATTACTAAAAAATTAGGCATTAAAACCGTCGTCAAAGGTGTTGAAACAGGTGCGCATTATAATTTCTTAAAGAGTGAAGGCTGCACGGAGATTCAAGGTTTTTATATCTCTATGCCGCTTGATGCAGAACAGATTGTTCAATATGTAAAGAAAACTGTGGTTTAACATTAAAAGAAGTGCTGCGTGTAGTTTGATAAATCCCCCTTTTTCAAGGCGTTGTTGCATGATTCCTCTAATGATATACGTCGTCCCGCGGCTTGTCCGCGGGATCCAACACACGGTCGTCATCCCCGCATGTTTTTAGCGGGGATCTCCTGCTTAGCACAAATCTCAATAACCAGGAGATTCCCGCTAGGAGCATGCGGGAATGACGAGTAGTCACTGGATCCCGCGGACAAGCCGCGGGACGACGGAATCAAATGAATTATGCAACAAAGCCCTTTGAAAAAGGGGGATTTATTAATTACTGCACGTAATGTTTCTTTAATTCCTTCCGCATAATTTTATTCGACGCTGTCTTCGGCAACTCTTTCACAAAGACTACATCATAGATTTTAAATAAAGGATTCAACAGCTGATTAATTTTCTTTTGCATCTGCAGTTTCACTGCATTTTTATCTAAATTTTCCTGTGTGACAGCAAAAATAATCAATCGACTAGGACCATTATCCTCAGGTTGGATCGCTATTGCTGCAGTTTCAATGATGTTATCTATCCCTTTTAATGCGCGTTCAATTTCTACCGCGCTAGTTTTAATTCCGCCTAAATTCATGGTGTCATCTACGCGCCCGATCACCACGTAATAACCATTTGCTAATTGCTGCAACTGATCACCATGACGACGTAAACGAACATCGTTGGCATCCATAGGCATGTTTTCAAAATAAATTTTCTGATGATCTGCATTCAATAGTTCAGTCGAAAGCCCCATTGCTGGCGAACGCAATGCCACTTCTCCTTTGAATACACGTCGTCCCGCTCCCCGCATGCTTTCAGCGGGGATCTCGCGGGATCCAGTTTCAACAGAAGATTTTGCATTATCCTCCAATAAAACAAAATCATTCCCCATCGCTTGTGTACTAAAACACGCGGGATAATTTTTTTGTATCACCGTACTTGAAAGATAAGCACCACCAATTTCTGTACCACCACAATATTCAATCACTGGCTTATTTCCTGCAAGCGACATGAGATATGCCATATCATCCGCATTCGAACATTCGCCTGTCGATGTAAATAATTTTATTCGTTGCCAATCAAATGCTTCCATACAATGCGATTGTCGCCATGTTGCAACCAAAGTAGGTACCACACCTAAAATAGTGACACCCGCATCTTGAATAAATTTCCCAAACGCCGGTTTTTGCGGTACATCCGTATAAAGTGCAATCGTCGCATGATTAATCATTGCTGCA
>Ga0207093_1065_pt1 | contig 18260 bp, 13 predicted proteins | sample Alteio_BWMinHeat_89_FD_153519 | JGI IMG/M metagenome (GOLD analysis project Ga0207093, IMG submission 153519) | Enriched cells from forest soil in Barre Woods Harvard Forest LTER site, Petersham, Massachusetts, United States -... | ecosystem: Environmental > Terrestrial > Soil > Temperate forest >... | reverse complement strand
TTTGCGGTGAAGTTCTTTAGGGGTATGCTCGCGGCGTGCTAAGAGGTTGAGGGCTTTGATGCGGAGTTCTCTTAGTTGTGACATGGATTTTCCCTCTCCCTAACCCTCTCCCGCTGTGAAGTTCATTTTTTTTCATGACTGCAAGCGACGTGAGAGGGGGACTGTTAGTGCTTAAGCAAGTTCTTCCTCTATTTCTTCTTTCTTAGAAGTTTTTTCAGTCGTTGCCGCCATTGATTTTGTGCGGATTTTTGCTTCAATCTCGTCAGAAATCTCTGGATGTTCTTTGAGGAAAAGACGAGTATTGTCTTTGCCTTGGCCAATGCGTTGGCCGTTATAGCTAAACCATGCGCCGGCTTTGTCTACGATGCCTAATTGCACACCTAATTCGATAATTTCACCGTGACGAGAAATACCTTCATTGTAGATAATATCGAATTCTGCTTGGCGGAATGGCGGAGCCACTTTGTTTTTGACAACTTTGACGCGGGTTTCATTGCCTACCACTTCATCGCCGTTTTTGACAGCGCCGATACGGCGAATATCTAAACGTACAGAAGCATAAAACTTTAATGCATTACCACCGGTTGTGGTTTCTGGGTTGCCAAACATCACGCCAATTTTCATACGGATTTGATTGATGAAAACGACTAAGGTATTGGAGCGTTTAATGTTTGCTGTAAGCTTGCGTAACGCTTGTGACATTAAACGTGCTTGTAAACCCATATGTTGATCGCCCATTTCGCCTTCGATTTCGGCTTTAGGTGTTAATGCTGCAACAGAGTCAATCACTACAACATCGACAGCATTCGAACGCACTAACATGTCTGCAATTTCCAATGCTTGCTCACCTGTATCTGGTTGTGAAACTAATAATTCATCAACATTGACGCCTAAACGTTTAGCGTAAGCAGGGTCGAGTGCATGTTCTGCGTCTACAAATGCAGCAGTGCCGCCCATGCGTTGGCAAGCAGCAATGACCTGCAAGGTGAGTGTGGTTTTGCCTGAGGATTCTGGTCCATAAATTTCTACGATACGGCCACGTGGTAAGCCGCCTATTCCTAAAGCAATATCTAGGGTCAGGGAGCCAGTTGAAATCACTTCAATATCACGAGCAGCTGTATCATCGCCTAAGCGCATGACAGATCCTTTGCCAAATTGGCGTTCGATTTGGCTTAGGGCTGCGGTTAATGCTTTTTGACGGTTATCTTCCATTGGGGGATCCTTTTGAGTTATTTGAGTGGCCTTAAGATTATCTTAAGCATTTGTGTTTTAAAATAGGGGTATGAAAAAATAATTCGTTATTTTAGAGGTTAATTATGCAAAGCGGTAGTGATAGTAAAAGTACAGTGAGTCCAACGCAAGCGAATATTTTACGATGGGTGTATAAGCCGCTTATAATGACTGCACCTATGTTTGCAGTGCCTTGGGTGGAGCCAACAACACCTTTTTTTGCTAGTCTTCATGCGTTTGTTGAAAGTATGGGGCCTATTGCTGGGCCTTTATTTGTTACTAGTATTCTTAATCGTAAGCTGGGTAAATTTTTTGAATTTTTTGGTTTTTATGATGTGAATGCATCATGTCAAGTTTATGGCGATATTAATTCTCCAGCGGTACTTGCATCAGAATCCTGGAATCAAAATATTAGAACAGGGTTAGCAGTGAAAGCCATGGAAGAAGTGGCTTCTGCTGTTATTCCAGCGCTTGGAACAGTACTTGCGTATGGGGTTTACAGAGGCACTGGCGCGACATTTGCTGATGAAGGTGATTGGCCGCGAATCGTTTTTGGTTATGCAGGACATGCGATTGCTGAAGTCAGTGATATGGTAGTGAAAAGATTTGAAATTTTTCCTATGCATCCCAATAAAAAAATGAATTTTGATGCTTTGGGAATGAGTAAAGATTTGAAAGCGCATGAATGGTTGCTTAAAGGTCTTCTTAGACAAGCCGATTATTTTGTCGTTAACATTAGTTTATATGCAGTTTTACAACGGGCTATACAGACAGAAAACTATTGGTTTTGTTTGACGATGTTAGGTGTTTTTTATGGAAACAATTTCGGTCGTTATTTGTTGACTACACCAGAGCCTTGTGGGCAAGGGGTGCTGGCAGAGGGTCCTCCTGCTGCAAATGCGGATACTCGATTTGTGTTATTAGATGAAAATGATCCTGAGTCTGGTACTACGCCTGCAGCAGCACTTCGTGAATCACAAATTTCGCAGAAAAAATGCCATATGAGTACTGTAGGATTAGTGCAGATGATGCTCTCAGGTACGATTATGGTAGCGTGTGGATCTGTAGCGGCTGTTGTTGATTTTAACGGCGACAAGTCAGATCGTGAAAAATCGACGGGTGAAAAAGCGACTACGGTAGTAGCAGGTTTTGCGAAGGTCAGTGTAGCTGCTTATGGTGTTACCAAAGGGATGGCTCTTTTAGTGCCTGCTGGATATGAACTCTTAAATCGAACTTACACATGGTGCACAATGTGGGGTAAAAAAGAAGATAACAACGATAATACTAATGTGAATGGTTTGGGGACTGGGTTTAGTGATGCTATCAATGGGAACAAGTCTAGGCCTCTTGCGAGTACTGATGAGCTTACTAAGCATCAAATGAAAACACCTGCAACAGCAAGAGGATCAGATCGTTCTAACGCGCGAGCTAATAACAATAAAACTATACGGCTTTAAAATTTTATAAATCTTCTGATGATATACGTCGTCTCGCGGCTTGTCCGCGGGACGACGGAGTCAAATGAATTATGCAACAACACTCTTTGAAAAAGGGAATCAGAGTGGGATTTTTAGTAATGCTGTTTCAATCGCCTGTTCTCGTATTTCTTGTCGATTACCTTGAAAATGCACTAGTAAAGTTTTTGTTTCTTTCCCTTGTGCCGACCATGCAAACCACACAGTGCCTACCGGTTTTTCTTTAGAGCCACCATCAGGGCCGGCGATGCCGGTGATAGCAGCACTGACTTGTGCTTGGGCATGTTTTAACACGCCTTCTGCCATTTCTATGGCGACTTCCTTGCTTACTGCGCCAAATTGAGCCAATGTTTGCGGGTTGACACCTAATAATTCCTGCTTAGCTGCATCACTATAAGTCACAAAACCACGCTCAAACCACACAGAGCTTCCTGGTATAGAGGTGATGGCATAAGCTAAACCACCGCCTGTGCAAGATTCTGCTGTTGCCAGTTTCCACCCGTGTTGTATACACTGGCGAGCAAGTGAAGCGACTAATGCTTGAATGCCTGGAGTCATATGCAATGTCCGAAATGATTTTAGATACGATAAAACAACATACACCTATGATGCAACAATACTTGCGTATCAAAGCACAGTATCCTGAGATGTTATTGTTTTACCGCATGGGTGATTTTTATGAATTATTTTATGAAGATGCAAACAAAGCGGCGCGATTATTAGATATTACATTAACAGCACGCGGTCAATCGAATGGTAAACCTATTCCTATGGCAGGTGTGCCGTTTCATGCAGCAGAAGCGTATATTGCACGATTAATCAAACAAGGTTTATCAATTGCGATTTGCGAGCAAGTAGGTGATCCCAAAACCAGTGTAGGGCCTGTTGAGCGACAAGTGGTGCGAGTGTTAACACCGGGTACAGTGAGTGATGCGGCATTTTTGCCTGAAAATCAAGATAATGTTTTGGTTGCTGTGCATTATGATAATAACAATTATGGTATTGCTACTTTAGATATTAGCAGCGGTCGCTTTCAATTATTAGAAGTAGAAAATCGCGAAAGTGTATTGAGTGAATTAGAACGACTGCAGCCAACAGAATTATTGGTGAGTGAAGATGCTAGTTTAGAATTATCGCGTAATAATATTCGTCGTCGTCCACCGTGGGAATTTGAATTAGATACCGCTAAACGTTTATTGACACAGCAAATGCAAACACATGATTTAGTCGGCTTTGGTTGCGCTGATATGAATGCAGCATTATGTGCGGCAGGTTGTTTATTGCATTATGCTAAAGAAACTCAGCGTACAGCATTACCTCATATACGTGCGTTGCAAGTAGAGCGGCGTGAAGAAAGTATTATTTTAGATGCAGCGACGCGGCGTAATTTAGAATTAGTCATCAATTTAACTGGGGGTGAAGAAAATACATTGGCGAGTGTGCTGGATGAAACAGCAACAACCATGGGCAGTCGTTTGTTAAAACGTTGGATAAATAGGCCGCTACGGCAGCAGGAAATATTGCGTGCGCGTCAGGAAGCAATTAAAGCTTTTTTGGTGGATAGAAAATTTTTAAATCTGCATCAAGCATTGCGCGGCATAGGTGACTTAGAAAGAATTTTAACGCGTGTGAGTTTGAAAACGGCGCGGCCGCGTGATTTAGTGGAGTTGCGGCAGAGTTTGAGTGTGTTGCCGGCGTTGCAAGTGCTATTGATGTCATGTGATTTGTCTGCGAATAAAACGTCGTCCCGCGGCTTGTCCGCGGGATCCAGGCTCGATGAACTGGATCCCGCGGACAAGCCGCGGGACGACGTCCTATTCGCGGGCCAGTCTCAGGACGACGTACTATTCATAGACCAGTCTCGGGACGACGTACTGACCCAACAATTAGCATTAGAGATCAATGAATTCCCTGATTTGTTAATACTTTTGCAAAAAGCCGTTGTCGAAAATCCACCCGTTACTATCCGTGATGGGGGTGTCATTGCGGAAGGTTATGATGCGGAGTTAGATGAATTATTAGCATTAAGTGGTGATGCCGGTAGTTTTTTAATAGCCATGGAAGAGCGGGAAAAAGCACGCACAGGATTATCTTCTCTTAAAGTAGGTTACAATCGTGTGCATGGATTTTATATTGAAATCAGTCGGGTACAAGCAGAACTTGCACCAACAGATTATATTCGGCGACAAACATTAAAAAATGCAGAACGATTTATTACACCAGAATTAAAAGCTTATGAAGATAAAGCATTAAGCAGTCGTGATAATGCTTTAGCGCGTGAAAAAAAATTATATGATGAATTATTAGATAAGATTTTATTGCAATTGTTGCCATTGCAAGCGTCAGCGCAAGCACTTGCTGAATTAGATGTATTAGTTAATTTTGCAGAGCGTGCAGACACTTTAAATTTATGTTGTCCTGAGTTGATGCCTGTGTCAGGTATTCAGATTACAGGCGGCCGTCATTTAGTGGTGGAAGCCGTTTCTGAAAAAGCATTTGTGCCTAACGATGTAGAATTAAATAATCAGCGACGTATGTTGATGATTACGGGGCCTAATATGGGTGGTAAATCTACGTATATGCGGCAGATTGCTTTGATTGTATTGCTTGCACATGTCGGCAGTTTTGTGCCGGCACGAGCAGCGAGTATTGGTTTGGTGGATAGAATTTTTACGCGGATTGGTGCAGCGGATGATTTAGCCAGTGGTCGTTCTACATTTATGGTGGAGATGACGGAGACGGCGAATATTTTGCATAATGCAACGGCAAATAGTTTAGTGTTAATGGATGAAATCGGGCGGGGTACGAGTACGTTTGATGGGTTATCGTTAGCATATGCTTGTGCGGAGTATTTGGCGCGGGAGGTGCGGGCATTTACCTTGTTTGCCACACATTATTTTGAATTAACAGCGTTGGAAGATGAATTGGCAACAGTGCATAACGTGCATTTTTCGGCAGTGGAATCGTTGGATAAAATTATTTTTCTGCACACTGTGCAGCCAGGCGCTGCCAGTCAAAGTTATGGAATCCAAGTAGCGCAATTAGCAGGTTTGCCGCGTGCGGTGATTCAATTGGCTAAGCAAAAATTATTGTCGCTGGAACATTCTAATTTAGCGGTGAGTGGATCGCCTAAGCAGATGGATATTTTTTCTGCGGTGGAGAAAGACGAGCATCCAGTGATGGTGGAGTTGCAACAATTAAATCCCGAAGTTTTGTCACCGCGCGAAGCGTTGGAGTGGGTATTTAAACTTAAGGAATTAATGGATTAACAGGGCCCTCTTTGAAAAGGCATTGCTGCATAAATATTCTTAAGCAGGAGATCCCCGCTAAAAGCATGCGGGGATGACGAAAAAAACTGGATCCCGCGGACAAGCCGCGGGACGACGCCTCGCGGGGGCGAGGAAAAATCCCCGCGCAATAACATGGTCGATATTAGATGGAGATCCCCGCTTAAAGCACGCGGGGAGGGATCTCCTGCTTAAAAAAATCTACTTATGCAACAACGCCCTTTGAGAAAGGAGATGACACGGAGATTTATTTTTTTAAATGAGAGAGACTTGTCCTGAGTGTTCGTAGTTCTCCATCTATTTTTGCTTGTGCAAGACGGGCGGTACGTTGCATTTCAATCTGAGTTTCTTTAAATATCGCTTCCGCGCCAGCTAATAATTTTTCATTTTGTTTATCACTGAATAATCTTATGGATCCAGTTTGTGGTATAGTGCAATCTATCGCATAAGGTTCTAGTACTTTTTGAATAAATCCATCATTGGCCGCGTTGGGATGAAGTTTAAAAAGTTCGGCTAGTTTTTTTAGAGCATCTATAGTGTTTGTAACTTCTCCTAGACTTTTTTCAAAACTTTCTAGTTGCGCTTGATCAGCAAAAGTAGCGTTGCAGAGGGTTTTCATTGCATCGGTAAAAGAATTGTCGTTGGTAAGTTTAAGGGCAATTTTGCTATAGATTGTCTTGACGATTCCAAAGTGTACTTTTTCTAGGGATTGCATTAAATCTCGTAATTGATTTCCAAGCTCTTGGCTTTCGCGTATCTTATCAATTTTGATATACTTATCTTTTTCTGCGCGAAAACGAAAGTTATCCATTCTTTCTCTTAATAAAATCATGTATGCAAGCGCGTTTTCTGGATCTTTTGCAAATATTTTTATATCGGTTTTTATTGAGTTGAATTCTTCGCGTCTGTTTGGGGAGAGCGATTTTTCTAGATTATCATTTTTTGATCCATCTATTTTGTCTTTAAAAAAATCGATAAATTCTTTGGTAAGGGTTTCAAAAGATTTTTTGAATTTTTTATATTCTGCAATAATATCTTGTAAATAATGAACGACACCCTCTTTTGTAATCACTTTTTCTGATGACTTTGTGTCTATGAGAGTGGATAAAGCTTTGCCGTCTGTGGTAGTAGGTGCGGCAGGTGGTGGTGAAGGAATAAAGCCTTCTGGATCTGTAGGTGTGGTAACTTGTTGTGCTGGTGTAGTAGGGAGCATTTGTAGCGCAGTAGTAGTAGATGTAGTAGATTTTTCGGGTGTTGAAATAGTTGTTTTAGATTCATGTGTAGTTGGTTGTGAAGATTCAACGGATGTTGTTTGCGTAGCAGTAATTTTTTTAGTGATAGTTTCGATAGCGGTTTTATATTGATCCATAAGTTTGCCAATGTATAGTTTTTTAAGATCTTCTAAAATTTCTGCTATTGCGCCTGGTGAAATTTCTTGATTTTTTGTTTTAGACAAAGCGCCACAAAAGTGATTTGTCAATGTAAAGGTTTTTTCAAGATGTTTTAAGCGTGTTGTGATTTTTGAAACATCTTTTTTATGAAATTCATTGCTAGTGATTTCCGAATAAACGTCATTTTCAGTTTTTGCATTATTAAATTTATCTATCAGATGTGTTAATATTTTATCCGGAGAATTTCTGTAGCTTAATGTTGCTATGGCGCGAGTAGAAAATATTTTTTTCAATTCATTATGACGTTCCGAATCAATTGGATGTGCGCTTTTTTTTGTGGCAGCAATTTTCATATCAGTGATTGATAGTGATGGTTCTGCAGGAGCGGCATCGAGTAAGCTGCTTCTGATCGCAGTTTTATAATAGGGTAATATGATTTCTTCAAACATTTTTTTTGCTTCGCGGCGTGCTTTGTTGTTTTCTAGCGGTAATCGATAGTCTACCGTATCATTAGTATCATCAATTGTTGATAGCATATCATTCCATAGTGTTACATAATCTGGACCACCCTGAGTTGATTGTGTATCGCTTTTATTATCAATGATTGACTTGGTGTCATTCAATGAAGCTGGATGGCTTTCGTCATTGTCACCATCATGTTCTGTGCCGTTACTATTGCTGTGTGCGCGTTTACCTGTCATTTCTTGGGTTGCATAGTCTGCAATACTGCTTTTAATTGCAGCTCTATGTGTTTCTAAAGCAGTAGTTATGCTTTCTAATACCTTGGTAAGCGTGCTCTCTGCATTTGGTTTATATTGTTTAGCTTCTTCTGGAGTAATGTCTACTAAGGTAAGGCATCCACATAATTGCTCAAATGCGTTTTGTTTAGGTAATGTTAATGTCGATGTTATTGATGTTGAAGAAGTACTGCGTGTTGTTCTTACTTTGGGTTCTGATTGTTTATCTGTTGGTGTTTTGTAGTGTTGTTCTAATTTTGTTAAATCTTTAATAATTATATCTTTTTTAAATACGATTAGCGAGTTTAGTGATAACTCTAGTCCGAGTTGCAGCGTGCGATCAGCATCCCATTTTTGGTGTCTGGCAGTTGACATAAGCTTGGCTCCGCGTCGTGTGTCAATATACTTATTATTTATATGGTTGCATTATAGCATGTTTTTTTATATTTTTGTCAGGCTCGTGTATTATTTTTTTTATTAATGAGGGTCTTTTTTGCTGAAAGAGACGACTCTTTGTTGCTGGGTGCTTAGCTCGCTCAATTCTTTTTTGCAGAAAGCTTCTGCTTCTGCCAGGGATTTTTCATGCAGTCTTCTATTATCAAACATGGTAAAGGCAGTGGGTGAGCTTGGGGCTGTTGCGTATGGCATTAACAGGGTTTTGATGAAATTTTCTTGGCTTGCATTAGGATGTTGTTGGAATAATTCTGCTAGCTTGGTTAAAGCGTCGTCTAGTGAGGTGATTTTTTCTAAATTTTTTTCAAAAGAGCCATCTAATAATAGGGCTTTTTGTGCTTTTATTATTTGAGAGGTTTTTTCCGACTTTGGTAAATGAATTATTTGTGGTATAGCATCGATGCAAGCATCTAGTTCGTCTCGTCGAATATTTCTTATGTCACTGCCAATTCTTTGGCTATGAAACTTTATATCGTCAGTTTTTTTAATATAGCCATTTTGCTGAGTTTCAGAAATAAATTTTTCCATTGTGTTTTTAAATGTATTTAATTCAGAAAGCAGGCTAACGGGATTGTTTTTAAACAAGGTTATTTGTATTTTTATCTTGTCAAATTTTTCCTGCCTGTTTTGGGAGAATGATTTTTTTAAATTATTCTTGTTTTCAAAGAAAGAGATAAAATCATCCATGGGTTTTGTGGTTGTTGCTAGTGCATTATTAAATTCGTTGTGTTTATCGATAATTTTTCTTAAACAACTTACTACGCCTTCTTTTGTGATGACTTTTGTAAATTCTGGAGTAGGTGATTTTCTGTCTAGGGTATGAATGCTCCCGGGTGTAGCTGAAATAGGCGATATAGAGCGAGATAGGAGTTGTTGTGTAAGAGAGCTGCTTGTTGAATAGGCGGTGAATGTTGGTGTTGTTTGTTTTGTATCGCTGCTGGCTGAGCTGCTTGTTTTTGTAGAGAATTGTTGTTGAATCAATGCAGTATTTAATTCCTCGATAGATGTGGCCACCGTCTGAGTGCATTTTTCTAATTTAGTTTCAAGATAAAGGTCTGCCATGGCAATAAAAATATTTTTTATAGCAGCTGTTACGTCAGGCTGATTTGTGTTTCCTGGCGAGCAAAGTTTTTGTTGCCATTGTAACAATTTATCAAGATTTTCGAATATTTTCTTTTTATCCGCGAGTTCTTTGAGTGAGTATTGTATACTGGTTATCCCCGCCAGATAATTTTTAGATTCATTTTCATTAAAACATTTAATAAAATACTCAACGAATAATATTGTCTCCTTGTTTGTTGGCTTTAAGTCTTGTGTATTTGTTTGCAGTATATTTTTTAGCTTCTCAATTCTTAGTTTGGTGCTCTCATTCTTTATGATTTTTGCAGATTCCACATCTTTAAATGGATCATCTTCATCGTCAATTGCTACTGTCTCTAGTGATGACCAAGATGCGGGGCTGTTAGGTTGCGAGTCTGTTGCTATTGTTTTTTCTGGTGACCATGACGCTGCATTCCCGGGTAGCGAATCTGCGGATTGTTCATCCATATATGCGTTTTTTAACTTTTTTAAATCTTTGATTATTTGTTTTCTGGGTGTGCTGAGTAACGAGGCTAGCAACAGTTCAATGGCAAAGTTTTTAATTTTGCTTGCATCCCAGTTTAATAAGCTCGCTTGTCTGGCATCTGACATGGCTTGCTCCGCGTGTTTGTGTGTGTAAATGTATTATTATTGATATAGTTACATTATAGCATATTTTTGGGATCTAAAGCTCTTTGTAAAATTTATACTTTTAGTTGAGGTGGCTTTAGGTCAGTTAATATTTTTTTGAATGTCTCTGTGGTTTCTGCTAATGTTTTTTCTGGTTTATTTGCATTGGCCGATACTAAAACACTAGATGGCGTTGGGGTTGTGGCGCAAGAGGTTAAGATGCTTTGAATAAAGCCTTCTTCTTCAATATTAGGGTGAGATATAAAAAATTTAGCTAATAGTTTTAATGCGTCATCTATGTTTAGTTTATCTGATTGTGCCTCAAAGTCTTTTACTTCAGCTTCGATAAAGATATTTTTTGCAAAAAGCGTTTCTACGGATGATATGTCTGTTGTTTTGAGATGAATTTGTTTAGAGATGTTTGCGGCAATTTTTCTTGTTTTCTCTTTATTTGCATCCACGTTTTCTGGATTTTTTAGACCTTGATAAATATTAATGCTTTTTTCGTTTATTGTGATATATTGTCCATGTTTCATTTTTTTCATAAATTTTGTCATTCGTTCGCGCATTAAGTCTTTAAGATTATCATCTTTTGAAAATAGGTTAATATCTTTTCTTATTGAGCGGAATTCATTCATAGCATCTTTAGTTAGATTTTTTGTTAAATTGTTTTTGGCTTCAAAAAAATCAACGAATTCTTTACTGAATGTTGCAAAAGAAGTTTCTTCTAGTTGTTTGTATTCTTTAATAATTTTTTTTAAATAATCAATAATGCTGTCTTTGGTAAGAATTTTATCAGGCCGAGATGCAGGTGTTTTTGCGTCAACAGAAGTATGCTGCTGTGTGGAGAAAAATCCTATTCCGCTAGAGGATTTTTGAGTGGCCGGTTGTGATAGATTGACAGTCACTCGTGAGGATTGGCGGCTATCAATAGGGAGTGGGGCTGATAGTGGAGAGCTTTCTTTATGATCTTCATCTCGTTTGGATGTTTGTTGTGAGTTGCTCGTGGATACTGCTATGTCATATTTAATTTTATTAATTACTTTGGTAACTGCTTTCTTATAATCTTTAATGTCTTTTCTTACGTATAGCTTGCCTATATCTGTCAGTATTTGTTGAAGAAGAAGATTTGTTTCTTTTATAGGGTCTTTTATCTTTTGATAAGCAACATTTTCCTTATTAAAAAAATGTTCTGATGCTTTTATGATTTTTCTAAGAGTATCAAGTTTTTCTATTCTTTCATTTACGCTTAATTGCTGAAATTCTGGACTTGTGATTTCTGCGAGCGGATCTTTTGGTAATGGCCTTGACAATATTATAGTAAGATAATCTATGACAGTAGGTGATAGTGAAGAATCCGATATGTATCGGTTAATTATGGCATTTAATTGTTCATGAAAACTTATGTCTGGTCTTTTTTTTCTTTTTGTTGTGGGAGCTTGACTATCTTTGCTATTAGGTTCTCTTGGTTTTTCATCAGGCTTTAGTTTTTTTAAATCAGAGATAATTTGACCTTGATAAGGAAATATTCGCAATGAATGTAGGAGCAATTCAGTAGAGAAACTTTCAATAACATTGTTACCCCAATGAGATATGCCTCTGGAGAATGACATAGCGCGCTCTCCTCGTGTATTGGATGTGTAAATGTATTTGTTATTAGTATAGTTATATTATAGCAGGTTTTTTTTGATTGTAATTTATTGAAAGGATTAAGCTTTTAAAGTCGAGCTAAGCAGGAGATCTCCGCTAGGAGCATGCGGGGATGACGAGTGCAGACCTCGCGGGGGCGTAGTAAAAAACATTGTTTTTATTTGCGCCCCCGCGAGGCATACCTTGTCATATGGTTGATGACAAATGAAGGCCTCATAAGAGCAGAGCAGTCTCTAGGTTAGTTGATTGATTTCATCTTGGCTGAGTTCTTCCCAACGGCCGCGGCGTAACATGCGGGGTAGGGTGAGATTGCCGAAGCGGATGCGGATTAAGCGGCTGACTAAGAGATTTTGTGATTCAAATAGGCGACGTACAATGCGGTTGCGGCCTTCTTTGATGATAACGTGGTACCAGTGATTACTGCCTTCGCCACCAGCGTCTACAATTTTTTCCACGTGGGCTATGCCGTCGTGTAGCTTAATGCCTTTTTTAAATTGCTTAATCATTTCTTTTGTTACTTGGCCTTTGATACGCACTGCATATTCGCGTTCAATATCTGAAGAAGGGTGCATTAAACGGTTTGCTAATTCACCGTCATTCGTCAATAACAAAACGCCTGAAGTATTAAAGTCTAAACGACCAATGGAAATCCAGCGGCTATTGCGTAATAACGGTAAACGATCGAATACCGTAGGGCGTCCTTCAGGATCAGAGCGTGTGCACATTTCACCTTCGGGTTTGTGATAGATTAACACACGGGTTTTTGTCGATTGACTTTTAATGAGATCAATGATGCGGCCGTCTACGCGGATTTTTTCGGTGGAGTTTATGCGGTCACCCAGTTTGGCAACGTGATCATTCACAGTAATGCGGCCTGCGCTTAACCAAGTTTCAATGACACGACGGGAAGCAAGGCCGGCGTTGGCTAGGACTTTTTGAATTTTTTCGGTGTTACTCTTCATGCTCAAATTCTGTCTGAACTAATTCTAATTGCACTTGTAACTTTGCTTCTTGTGAATCTAAATTTTTTAGTTCAGCGAGTGTCGGTAATTCGTCTAAGCTTTTTAAATTAAAATAATCTAAAAAAGTTTTAGTGGTGCCATAGAGCGCGGGCTTTCCTGGCAAGTCTTTGTGGCCAATGACGCGTATCCATTCGCGTTCGGATAATGTTTTCATGATGTAAGAGTTAACAGCAACGCCGCGGATTTCTTCAATTTCTGCGCGCGTAATCGGTTGACGATAAGCGATTAATGATAATGTTTCTAAAAAAGCCCTAGAATAACGCGGCGGGCGTTCTGCCCATAAACGGCTTAAAGCAGGTGCATAACCTGTCTTAACTTGAAAACGAAAACCCGATGCGACTTCTTGAATCTCCAAGCTAGTCGCTGCATAACGTTCGCGTAACACTTGGATGGCATTTTTGATGTCTGCAGTGCTAGGGACAGTATTTTCTTCGAATAACTTTTGAATGTCTGCCACTGTCAGTGGATTATTAGCAGCCATTATTGCTGCTTCTATAATATTTTCTAGTAACATATTAACTCCTAAGCAGCTGCTTTTAAATGAATAGGGGCAAAGGGTGCGGCTTGAATGAATTCGATTAAATGATCTTTTAATAATTCAAGCATCGCTAGAAAAGTGACGACGACGCCTTGTTTGCCTTCGTTAGCGTTAAACGCGCTATGAAATTCGATGAATTCTTTTTCTTGTAAGGCATTGAGAATAGAGCTCATGCGATCACGCACTGATAATGGTTCCATTTGGATTTCGTGGCTTTTCGTGTGGGCGATACGGGTAATGACATCGAGAAAAGCGGCCAAAAGTTCTTTGAGTTCTACGACAGGTTGCGGTTTTTCAAAAACAAAGTGGTCGGTTGCGGCATCTACTGTGAAAGTATCACGTTCCAGGCGTGGTAATTTATCAAGATCGCTGGCAGCTTGTTTAAAGCGTTCGTATTCTTGTAAGCGACGGATTAATTCGGCGCGAGGATCTTCTTCTATGCCTTCTGCAGTTTCTGGGCGCGGCAGTAACATGCGTGATTTAATTTCTGCGAGTAGTGCTGCCATGACTAGATATTCTGCGGCGAGTTCTAATGATAATTCTTTCATGATTTCCACGTATTCCATATATTGACGGGTGACTTCGGCAATAGGAATATTCAAGATATCTAGATTTTGTTTTTTGATTAAATAAAGGAGTAAATCTAATGGGCCTTCAAATGCTTCAAGAAATACTTCCATCGCATCCGGTGGGATATATAAATCTTTAGGCAATGAAACAAGCGCTTGCCCTTGGACAATGGCCAGTGTTTCGGGTTGGATTTGCTCTTCAGTCTCTGTAGTCATGGGCGCTATAATACCCTAAATTGTGATAGTATGGCAAAATGATTGAGCATTCTCTTTTAACTAAAGCATTACACATCCTTTGCGAAGGCGGTTTGGTCGCATTTCCTACTGAAACTGTCTATGGTTTGGGAGCTGATGCGCGTAATCCTGAAGCGGTGGAAAAGATTTTTATCGCAAAAAGCCGTCCCATGGATCATCCACTGATTGTGCATCTCGCTCATCCTTCTGCCATGGTCGAGTGGGCTAGAGATATCCCTGCTTCTGCTTATTTATTGGCAGAAGCTTTTTGGCCTGGGCCATTAACGTTGATTTTAAAGAAATCTTTGCAAGTGCATGATTTTATTACAGGTAAGCAAGATACTATTGGTTTAAGAATTCCTAATCATCCAGTGGCATTAGAATTATTGACGGCTTATGGCAGTGGTTTGGCAGCACCTTCGGCTAATCGTTTTGGGCGTATTAGTCCGACTACAGCAGCCGCAGTACAAGAAGAGTTAGGCGATGCTGTGGATTGTATTTTGGATGGTGGCGCATGCCAGGTGGGGATTGAATCCACAATTTTGGATTTAAGTGCTGATCAACCGGTAATATTGCGTCCTGGTATGATTTCAGCAACTGCGATTGAAAAAATATTGTCTTGTCCTGTTTTATTGACGCGAAAGAATGCTCCTAGAGTATCAGGTGCTTTAGAATCACATTATGCACCGGTGACGAAAACGGTTTTGGTGAAATCAGAAGATATTTTAGATTTTTTAGAGAATTCTTCGTTGTCATCGGTTTTAATTGCGAGACAATTATTTCTAGGTGTGACAGACCAAATTATTTTGTCAAAAAATCCTGTCGAATACGCACATGATTTGTATCATAGTTTACGTGAACTTGATAAAAAAGGGTTTGAGCAGATTGTGATTGAAATGGTTCCGGAAGCGGTGGAGTGGGATGCGGTGAGGGATAGGCTGAAGAAGGCGGCAGGGGAAAAGCACCCCTCATCCGCCCTTCGGGCACCTTCTCCCGCAAGGGGAGAAGGGTTTGCTACTTAGCTCGTTACAATATTTTTTATTCTCCTTGAGCGAGAGTAAAACCGGGTTTTCCGTCGAAGGTGTAGAGATTTTCGGTTTTGATGACGTCTATGTTTAATTTGTTTAGTGCGCTTAGTAAATCGATAATGTCTTGGTGGGAAATTTTTTGTAATGAGTTGCTGTTGTTTGCGGATTGGAAACGGCAGCTGCAATGGTGGATGTAGGGAGCATCTATTTTGCTGTTGGGCCAAATTTTTAAACCGCGGCTAGTGATAGTGTTGAGAGCAAGTGTAGTGCTTGCGTTTTTAATTTTTTCAGCTAATGCTTCGGGTGAGTCACTCATGTTATCAATAAAAATATCTACGCCGACTAATTCTTTTTTGGCGAGTGATTTTTTCTTTTCGCCGTAGCATTCAATTTTAGCGCGTACGTTTTTTTGGTATTCAACGGGTTTGAAATGTGTAGGCTTTTTTCCTAGACGGGCAATGACGGCATTAGCGAACTCATCGGTATTTACTTTTTGTTTGCTGTATTCTTTAGAAAAAATATCTGCAGTGTGTATCCCATCTTCTAATGTTTTTAGCCAAGCGTTTTCGATGAGTGCAGCAGATTCAGGTTGATTGATATGAATTAACATTTGAATTGCGGCGTTTAATAAACCGGATGGGTTTGCAATTTTTTTGCCAGCAATATCAGGCGCTGAGCCATGGATGGCTTCAAACATAGCGACTTGATTACCAATATTCGCAGAACCTGCAAGTCCAACAGAACCTGCAACTTGTGCTGCAACATCCGATAAAATGTCGCCGTATAAATTAGAAGTAACAATGACATCAAAACGTTCAGGATTTGCTGCGACTAATGCTGTGCCTATATCAATAATTAAATGTTCATTTTGAATATCCGGGTATTCTATGGCAATTTCATTAAAGACTTGATGAAAAATACCGTCGGTCATTTTCATAATATTGTCTTTGCTAAGACAGGTGACTTTTTTGCGATTAAATTTTCGCGCATATTCGAATGCATAATGAATGATACGTTCACAGCCTGGGCGTGTGACGAGTTTTAAACATTGATAGACTTCGTCGGTTTGACGATGTTCAATGCCTGCATAAGTGTCTTCTTCGTTTTCGCGAATGATGACTAAATCAATATTAGAAAATTTAGTAGGGACATAAGGAGCAAGTGAAACAGTGGGACGTACATTAGCATACAAGCCTAATGTTTTACGCAGCGTGACATTTAAACTTTTGTAACCACCACCTTGTGGTGTAGTGATTGGGCTTTTTAATAAAATTTTATTGCGTTTTAATGTGGTCCATGCAGAATCAGGAATGCCTGAGCTGAATCCTTGTTGATAAACTTTTTCGCCAATTTCTATGACTTCGGGTGTGATGGCAGCATTTGCTGCGTTTAAAATAGCGAGTGTTGCTGTCATAATCTCTGGGCCTATGCCGTCGCCGTAGGCTACTGTAATGGGTGTTTTAATCATAAAAAATCCTTAAGCAGGAGATCCCCGCTAAAAACATGCGGGGATGACGTATTGTGCCTTGCAGGGGCAAAAACTTAATGCGCATGATCAGTGCTTGCTTCAGGTACTAATTGAGCAATGATTTTTTCCATATGCATGGAGCGTGATCCTTTCACTAAAATGGTTGTGTTTTCGGCCAAGTAAGGTTGCACTGCTTGTACTAATGTATCACGGTCAGTGAAGTGTTGTGCGTGGTTACCGAAGGCTTTTGTTGCTTGTTGCGATAGTTCGCCGAATGTAAATAAATGATGAATGCCGGCTGATTTTGCGCTCTGTCCTATGGAAAAATGTAAAGCGCTAGCTTCAGGGCCCAATTCGCGCATATCACCTAAAATTAAAATTTTAGTGCCACCTATGGTTGCTAACGTATTAATTGCAGCATTGACAGAAGCGGGATTTGCATTATAAGTGTCATCAATGATACGTAGATTATTTTTTAGTTGGTGTTGGCGTAGACGACCGGGAGCAGGTGTTACATTTTCAAGACCTGATTTAATCGCATTTAAATCAATGCCTACCGCAAGTGTCGCAGCGGCAGCAGCTAGTGCATTCATTACATTGTGTCTGCCTAATAATGGAAGTTTAATTGTAATATTGCCTTTCGGTGTGATAATCGTTGTTTGTTGATTTTCACCGAATTGTGTAGTGACATTGGCAGAGGCATCAAAACCGAAACTAATAATTTGTTGTCCGTTTAACAATGTTTTCCAATAATCAAAAAATGCATCATCGCGATTTAAAATAGCAGTGCCTTTTTTGTTGAGTGCAGTAAAAATTTCACCTTTCGCGCGTGCAACACCTGCAACATCTTCTAATCCCTCTAAATGTGCAGAAGCTGCATTGTTGATAGCAGCAACAGTAGGTTTTGCAATATTTGATAAATATGCCATTTCACCAAAATGATTGAGACCCATTTCCAACACAGCATAGCGGTGTGATTGATTCAAACGTAACAAATTGAGTGGTAAGCCAATATTATTATTTAAATTGCCTTCTGTTGCTAATGCTTGTGTAGCATCATTGTGACAAGCGGCGCGTAAAATAGATGCGATCATGTTTTTAAGTGTGGTTTTGCCATTGCTGCCAGTGACACCGATTAAAGGCAAGGAAAAACGTTCTCGCCAATTCGCAGCTAATTTGCCTAATGCTTCTATTGTATCGTTAACAATAATTTGTGGAAGAGGGCTGTCGATTGCGCGGCTGACTATTGCGGCAGCAGCGCCTTTTTGCATAGCTTCTTTGATAAAATCATGTCCATCAAATTGTTCGCCGCGGATGGCAATATATAAATTGCCTTTGCTCAGGGTGCGGGTATCTGAGCTTACGCCTTGAATGGTGGCGTCTTGTGTAGGTTTTTTTACGGTTAGAATAGTTGCAATTTCAGAAAGTTGCAGTGTAATCATGAGATGTTACCTGTTTATGATGAGAA
>Ga0207093_1063_pt1 | contig 18414 bp, 16 predicted proteins | sample Alteio_BWMinHeat_89_FD_153519 | JGI IMG/M metagenome (GOLD analysis project Ga0207093, IMG submission 153519) | Enriched cells from forest soil in Barre Woods Harvard Forest LTER site, Petersham, Massachusetts, United States -... | ecosystem: Environmental > Terrestrial > Soil > Temperate forest >... | reverse complement strand
CTTTTCTAATTTCAACAATCTGTAGTCACTCGCGATAATGACATTTTTTTGTGTAGTCGGTCGGGTTTTATCGATGATCGCATCGACTTCCACGTTATTTTTGGCCAGATCCTCCAGCACGAAGTCTTTGAGCGGATCATTACCAAGCACCGTCGACAACTTCACTTTGCCGCCAGCGGTTTTGATATGTTTAGCCACAACGGCGGCTCCGCCCACATAGTCGATTTGTCTTTCGAACTTCACGCTGAATGTCGGGGTCTTTGTCATCCCGCCAATCACCGTGCCGTAGGTGTAAGAGTCGACGATGGTGTCACCGATGACATGGACGCGAATATTCTCAAACTGCTGAAGCGCCGAGCGAAGATCCGCAAAACTGACATCTTCTTCGCTCATCAAGACCGCGAGCTTTTCCGCATGAATTTTAGGCGGGTTGTTCTCAATGAAAGCTGAAGAAGAGAATACCACGTCGCCAGGGGTAAAGATGACTTCGCCACCATAGGCATCGAGCGCTGCCATTTCCTCAGCCGTCTTGGGATGAACCCCGCCATCGGTGTATTCATAGCCCTTGGCAAAATAATCAGGCTGCAGAAATTTAAGGGCGTCTAGGGGGGTCGGATTGGGATCGACCACGACGTAGTCCACGCACTCGATCATCGCTAAATTCATTGCTCGCAATTGCTCGGGAATGAAAGGGCGCAGATTAGCTTTATTAATATGTTTGTCGCAGGTCAGGCTCGCCACCAAAATATCCGCTTTGTCTTTAGCGTAGATAAGATGACGAATATGCCCAGGATGAACAATATCAAACGTCCCATGGCACATGATCACCGACTTCGAACGTGGGCGGGAGCCAATAATTTCTTTCAGCTCCTCTTTGGTTTTAATTTTCCGGCGATAGTTAGATGTTTTTGTTTCAATAATTGTATTAGTCACTCGTGGCTCAAGAATCATAAATTTTCCCCCATTTCTCCAAATCGGTGCTGTCTCGTCATCATTGAAGAGCGTTAAACCAGCCAGCGGTTGCTTTTGAAATCGATTCAGGATCCCACAACGGGGCATCCTTCCAGTAGTCGATTTCACGGAGGATCTTTGCGACCCCCTCTTCAAAGGAAATTTGCGGTGCCCACCCAATCTGAGTTTTGAGTTTGGCAATATCCGCAAATGTGCAATCCGGCTCACCCGGACGCTTGGGGAGATAGATAACTTTCCCACCACCCAAGAGCTCGACCAGCCGATTGACGGATTGAGGTTTCCCAGCACCAAGATTGTAAACCTCATTCACATGAGCGGAGTCCGCAACCATATGGAATGCACGAACAACGTCAGTTGCGTACAAGAAGTCGCGAGTCTGAGTGCCGTCACCAACAACCGTGAAGGGTTTGCCGGCGATTTTTTGCTTTAAGAAAACGCCAAACACTGCACCATACACACCGGTTGTCCGCGAACGAGTCCCATAGGCATTGAAGATGCGGACTGAATTGACCGGCAAACGGTAAAGCTGGCCCCAATGAAAGACCGCCTGTTCGCCTTGGTACTTACTCAGGGCATAGGGATACGCCGGTTGAATCAAAGCTGATTCCGTTGTTGGAAGCTCTTTGGTCAAACCGTAGCATGACGATGAGGCCGCATAGACAAACTTGCGAACCTTCGCGTGGCGAGCGCATTCAAGAGCATGAACTGTCCCCATCACGTTGCATGACATATAATCGATCGGACGATCAATGGACGGGACAATGTCCCCCAGTCCTGCAAAATGGAAAACGAATTCGGCATCTTGAAAAAGCGAATCGTTCGGGGCGAGCTCCCGCAGATCCCGAGTATCCAAGGTCAGATCGCCAGAGCGAAGATGTTTTAAGTTTGATTCCCTGCCCGTGATGAGGCTATCGATCACACGAACCTGGAATCCCAAGTTCGTGAGATGTTCAGCCATGTGGCTGCCGATAAAACCTGCGCCACCGGTGACAACTGCAATTTTTTTGCGGCTCACTGGAGCGATACCTCTTTCATTCTTTTAACATTGAAATAAACGGAATCTTCCAAGCTGTTGGGGAGCTTGCCGGCTTTAAAGGCTTTGCACAGATCGCGGACGGCATCCTCGATGTTGCGTTTTGGCCGGAAACCAAGTTGCTTGGCGATTTTCTCGGAAGAAACGTGGTAAGAGCGCAGGTCGTTGCTTTCGGTTCTATCCAATTGAATTGGCTTTTTCTCGGGGAATTCTTCTTCAACCACCTTGCGAACCATTTCAGCGATTTCAGAAATCGTGAAGTTCTGATAGCCGGCATTGAAGGTCTCGCCTTGAATTTTTTCTGCCGGGGTTGTCAAAAGTTGAGCGTAAAGATCGGTGATATCGTCCACATGGATATTGGGACGCTTCTGCGAACCGCCAAAAACGGTAATCTTGCCTTTGTTCACTGCAAGATTGGTCAGAATATTAACTGATAGATCCAGTCGAGTTCTTGGTGAGTAACCGCAAACAGTTGCGGGACGGATCACAACGCAGACGAAATCATTAGATTTGTGCTTTAACAAAAGAGGCTCGGTCAGGCCTTTATATTTATTGTAATCAGTCAATGGAACTAGTGGATGGGTTTCGGTTACTTCCGGAGCATCACTGACGCCATAAACTGAGCTGGTTGAGGCATAGATAAATCGTTTAACACCGGCCTTCTTGGTGGCAACAACCATTGGTTCAAAACAATCAAAGTTAACTGATTTACTTAAACCACCATCCAATTCAAAGCTTGGATCATTTGAGATACAAGCTAAGTGGATGACGCTATCAACACCGTGAACCGCATCGGAGTAGTGGGGAATATCGCGGATGTCGCCCTTGACCACTTTTAGTTTGGGATGCTTGGGCAAGCCAGATGATCCATAGATCAAAAGGTCGTAGACAACAACATCGTGCCCCATGTTGAGCAATTTCGGAACTAAGTTACAACCTACATATCCTGCGCCGCCAGTGACAAGAACTCTCATGTTCCCCTCTCCGTTGCTGACCTTGAGTTTCCGGTCAGTCTATTGTTAAGCTTTTCGTTGAATTTCTCCAGATATAAACTTGTGCAGAGAATCGCAACTTTTGTCAATTACCCCTTGCTAATATTTCTTTGGCCCTTAATATTTAGGCCTGAAAGGCAGCCACGGCTGCGACGAGGAGCAGATGAATTATTCCAAACGATATCTTGAAGAAGTAGGCCAAATTGCACAACGAATTGACTTGAAGCAGGTTGAAAAAGCAATCGACATTCTCTGTGCTCTGCGTGAACGCGGAGGACGATTGTTCATGCTCGGCGTAGGAGGCAGTGCTGCTAACTGTACACATGCGGTGAATGATTTCCGCAAGCTCGCGGGAATTGAGACGTATGCGCCCGTGGACAATGTGGCTGAACTTACGGCTCGCACCAATGACGAAGGTTGGGAAACCGTTTTTGCAGCATGGCTTGAAGTGAGCCGATTAAATTCCAAGGATGTTATCTTTGTTTTGAGCGTTGGCGGTGGCAATAAGGAACGCAATGTTAGCGCTAATATTGTTCACGCCCTTGAATATGCCAAGAAACAAGGCGCTCAAATTATGGGCATTGTCGGCCGAGATGGTGGCTACACTGCGAAAGTTGCCGATGCTTGCGTTTTGATTCCTACCATGAGCGATGACACGATTACTCCCCATGCTGAAGCATGGCAGGGTGTCATTTGGCACCTGATGGTTTCCGACCCACGGCTGATGAAAAAGGCGAATAAGTGGGAGTCTATGGACAAAAAGTCAGAGAAAGGCTCTCAGCCATCGCTCAGCATCTAAGACCTGCCGTTTTCCTGGACCGCGACGGCGTGTTAAATCACGTCGTCATGCGGGGTACGAAATCCTACCCGCCCCCCACAGCTGAAGAATATCGTTTTTTGCCCGGAGTTCCCGAAGCTGCCCGTGTTCTTAGGGAAGCCGGCTTCCTTTTGGTGGTGGCCACCAATCAGCCCGATGTTGGAAACGGTATTCAGAAGCAAAGCGTAGTCGAGCAAATGCACGACATTGTTCGTACCCAATTGCTCGTTGATGATATTGAGGTCTGCTATCACACACGTGAAGACCGCTGTACCTGCCGGAAACCCTTGCCGGGGATGCTTGTTAGTGCTGCTAAGAAATGGTCCATCGATTTGTCACGGTCCTTTATGGTTGGAGACCGCTGGACCGATGTGGCCGCAGGCAAAGCTGCTGGCTGCAAGACCTTTTTAATCGGTCATGGTTATGCAGAAGAAATGATTACCGATGAACCAGAATGGCGAGTTGATTCTTTATTTGAGGCCAGTGAGATTTTGATTGCTCAGGGCGCAAACCAAAAATAATCGCCGGTATAGCCTACTTCTTTGAAAAGGGCTTCCCATTCAGAAGCATGCAAAATGGTTTCTGCGGTAAGGTTCCACTTCATCAGCTTTTGGTATTCTTCATCATTGCAATAGGCATCAACGACTAGAAACTTATGCTTGCGGCTGACCCTTTCCATTTCGCGAAGGGATTGTTTCAACTCGTCACCTTTAAGATTGTGAACGACATTGATTGCAGTGACCAAATCAAAACTCTTATCGGCAAAAGGAAGATTTATAGCATTGCCGATTTGAACAAAAGGCTTCACGTCATCCATGGTCTGTTCTACCCCATAAGGGGAAATCTCGATGCCGGCTACAGTGATACCGGGAATCTCCAGCATGAAATCATGAAGCATGAAACCCTTACCTGAACCGACATCAAGCACACGGCTCTCGCTCGTAAGCCCGTAAGCTTGCTGCATCCGCTTGACCACAGGTCGCCATCGACCATCGTATTTGTAACCGCCGTAGCCTTGATTGCGGGTGCCATCGAAGTATTCTTTGCCAAATTGTTTTGCGATTGCCCGGTCTTCTGGAGCGGTGGCCGCCCGTTCGTTAAGATTTCGTTTCGCCTTCGGATAGGTTTCCAGAAGATTGAGTTCTGCCATCTGCTCCTCGCCATTGTTTTCAAGGTTAATAACCTTAACCCCTAGCAGACAATGCATTTGACTGACTAAGAAAAAATGCTAGTAACCTTGTGTGGACAAAAAGTTAACAAAATTGAAGCGAGCTTTAAAGGCTTTTCCGTCGCTAAAAAAGGAATCCGGAAGCGGCATAAAGGCCATCAAAAAAATCCTCAAATGTCAGGTTCAATTAGGGCTATCCGGAGTGAAGGCATTATTTTTGCGGCACGAAAATATGCAAGCAGCAGCCCTTGCGCGTCAGCATACACTCCCGGCGAGCGATTGGCTTGCCCAACCAAGGCGAGAAGCGGAGTGCCCAATTTGCGGGGAAAAGGGGTCTCGCGGCACCCCGGCGGAAGTTTCACTATTTTTTAGGGTTCGCTGCCGAATTCCCAAAGAACAGGCAATCGAATCCAGATTTTGTGAATCTTGTGAGCATGTCTTTTTTAGCCCGCCTCCGACCAAGGAGCAGCTGGATCGATATTACTCCGGCGGTTACCAAAATTGGTTCAACATGCAAGAAAGAATAGCTTTTGAACCTGGCTTTTCAGCCCATCTGGAAATGTTGGCTGATCCGACAAGCGATCATTGGAAAACAAGAAATTCAGTATACAAAGAAGGCCTTTCTGAGTTTAAGGACTTTAAAGGAAATGTTATCGATTTTGGTGGCGACGACGGCACCCTGACCCAGAAGATATTCCCATCCACAGACAACATTTCTGTGGTGGACGCAGGTTTTACTGGAAACTTATCTGACCTTTTAAGACAATGCGATTTTTTCTTTGCTGCCCACGTATTTGAACATCTGCCAAAGCCATATGAGACGCTGAAAGATGTTGCAAAAAACATGAAGGCCAATAGTTACTTTTGGATTGAGGTCCCTCAACAATACAATGGTTCTTTGCGGGATCGATGGACTGAAATCGAAAAGGGTGTGCCCAGCCCTGATCCTTTGGCGCATATGCATGAGCACATTCACCATTTTAGCGAACGATCCATCGAGACTCTGCTGAAACGCGCCAACATAAACATTGAAAAGCGAGTCTTGTTCCCAGGGTCTATAATGGGTCTCCTGGGACGAAAAATGGATGCTTCTCAATGAACTCTGCCCCGACAAACGCTCTTAATGCAATCAAGGCAAAATCTTGTTTTGTCCTCGATCTAGATGGCGTTGTTTACCTGGGCAGCGAAGCTGTTCCAGGCGTAATCGCAACAATCAAATACCTCCAAAATTTGGGAAAAAAGATCCTTTATCTCACCAATAATTCGGGTAAATCCTCGAGCGCGATTCTTAACAAACTGCGCAAGCTTCAAATTGAATGTCTGCCGGAAGATGTCGTGACCTCGGGTGAGGCGGCTGCTCATTTTATCAAAAGAAAGGCCCTTGATCGCAATGGTGGCATCTTCGTCGTCGGAACCGCCGATTTACGCCGGGAGCTAACTAATATCGGCATAGCACTTGCTGAACCCGAGAATTGCGGTGCCGTTTTGGTTGGCTATGACCCCAACTTTTCTTATCAGACGATCACCGAGGCCCTGCAGGCCCTAAGAAGAAATGTCCCCCTGATAGTTTGCAATCGAGATCCTCATTTCCCAGTGGAGAATGGCAAACTTATGCCCGGCTGTGGAGCCATGGTCGGCGCCATCGAGGGAGCTTGTGGCGTTTCAGCCACCTTTGAAGTCGGGAAGCCCAACACTATCATGCTCGAGTTTTTGTTGGCCCGACATCAGATTGCCAATTCTGAGTGCGTCGCCTTCGGCGATGGACTTAACTCCGATATCTTAATGGCAAATCGTGCCGAAATACCTTCGGTCCTTTTGACAAATGGTGATGCCGCTTCCGTTCCCCAAGACAATACAGGTCGCGCCAAACCCGACGCCACTTACACAAGTTTGTTTCATTTTGTTCAAGAAACATTTAATGTTGACCCCTCATGCAACTTTCCATACTCATCCCTACCTACAACAGAGCAAACTACTTAAACTACCTTCTGCCAGCCGTTGCAGGCTGCATGAAAGCGTTCGGCGAAATCGATTGGGAACTCGTTGTCAGTGACAACTGCTCTCAAGACGAGACCGCTCAGCTCTGCCAAAGGTTGCATTCTAGTATCAGTCAACTGCGAAGGATTGCGCCCCCCCAACATCTTTATACCGCCGAGGAAAACTTATTTTTTGCGCTCAATCAAGTCGGTGGAACTTACACTTGGGTCCTCGGCGACGATGACGTTCCACAGGCCGAGACTATCGGTGAATTGATCAGACAGATACAGCAGGAAAAATACGATCTAATGATCTTCAATTCCGGAAGTATTGACTATCATGGGCACCGACTGCGAATGATTCGAACTCCTTGCCACACGCCAATCCTGGAAATTTCATTTCAAGACTTCATTCGCCGTACAGGCTGTTGGTTTGTTATCGCTGGGTTTTCAACTATTCTACTTCGTACTGACTGCGTGAAAGGTAAAGATGTTCAACAACTGCTTCGCGCGGGGAAAATCTATAGCCATGTTACTTTTTTAGTTGAGCACTTTTCCGATAAAAAATTTGCTTTTATCAATAAACCCCTGGTTTGGTATCGGCAAAACCTTATCGATATTCGACCCGCATCTCACTGGGACAATGTAGCACGAAGGGAAAATACTTTCCCAAGAGCACTTTGGACCTTGAGCTTTATCCGTCAGTTAAAATATCTGCAGGACAAAAAAATTATCGATGAGCAGTTTTTTCCTTCGATTCTAGACCAAACGCTGACCCACCGATTTCGTCTTTTCTATGAATTGATCACCCACTTGATCATTCAGATCAAACTTAACATGCGTCTTAATGCGCACCTTAAGATGAACCGCGGTGATTTTAATGAAATATTAGATTTTTTAAAAAGCTGTTCGCCCGCAGAGTGGGATTTATGGAAGCACTTAGAGGAGCTGTTCGCTTTGCAAGAAAAGGCCGCCGGTCGATTTTACTACGGCAGGGCGGCACGAGAATATCGCGCTAAGTTTTCCTTCTTCTGGAACTACATGAACAAGATCAAAAAGCATTTTATTCATCCGTTTTTTGATCGATTTCAATATGGCTACCATATCTTTAAGACGCCATTCGGCTGGTGCGCGTGCCAACCACGCAGTATCGCTTTGCTGTATGAGGAGCTGCAATTTATCGATCCAAAATCGCGTGGACACGAAATTATTTTCTCAGATACAGAGGATGAATTAACTTCCGCGATGCAGAATGGCACCCAGGCAATTCATCGGGAAAACTCCAACAAATTGCTTTACTATGTGCCTCGCAAGAGGAAGAAGGAAAGCAAACTAAACCGAATCAAAGGGCTTTTCCTTAAAGCGAGATTCAGGCTTTTAGAAATGATCAAGGGTGCACTACGTCGACTTAGGTTGAGATGAAGTTAGCGGGCAAAAAAGATGGGCTTTGGTCGCTGGCCATCGTTTTGAGCGAATATATTGGCATTTCGCTCTGGCTAATTATGGCTTCCAATGGTTTGCCATTTGGAATACGTAACGACGAATCCTTCGGTTTTTTTATTCATAGCCGCAATTTATTTCAGTTCAATTTTTTTAGATCCTCTGGCCTCACCGATGAAAGCTACTCGCCCGTGGCCGCCGCCCATCCTTTTGTTTACACGCATGCAGGGAACTTTCAGAGATTTTTCACATGGCTCATGTACGCACTTGGCGCCAGATCGGTGGAGTCACAGATCGTTGTATTCACATTTACGATTGGCTTAATCTCGGTCATTTTAACTCACCGTTTTTTTTCGAAGGTCACAAACTCGCTGTTTAGCGGATTGGTCTGTACCCTTCTAATAACAAATTACTTGATGTACGAGCAGTGGCAGTTTGACACATTCCGAGGTTGGTGGGGTTTCTGCTTCTTCGCCAGTCTTCTTCTTGTTCACGGCTGGCAGAAATTTGGGAACCGTAAGGCCTTTCAAGCTCTTTTTATCTTGAATTTTGCCCTTATCGCCTATGGCGAATTGGCCTGGGCTTTATATTTAAATGTGGTTTCCGCCGTCTATGCAGCTTTGATCTACAAATCGTCGCGACGAACGCTTTTCAAAATTTGGAGTCTGCAAGTCGTTGGCAGTTGCCTCAGCGTCGGGATTCTTTTGGGGCAACTTTCAGCCTATATGGGTTTTAAAAACGCATTAAAGGACGGCTACTATACCTTTATAGCTCGCGATTTTTATTCGAATACTCTCGGGCTTGAACAACTCTACAAATTCTATTCTGAGCACAATGTTTTGTTTTTGCATGCCATTTTCCATGGAAATGGCTATCTGAATTTCGGGGATTTTGTTCGTTCGTTTTTAGTTTACAATTTCCAAGTTTACACGCCAGCGTGGTACATAGTTATCTTTACATTCGTTCTAGGCTGGATTTTTGCTTCGAAAAAAGACTCTTTAAAAGTCCCGGCATTCCTGCGTCCCTTTGAAAACTGGCTCCCGGCACTGGCACTGGGTGGCCTGTTTCTCTTTATTTTTTCGCTTGTCGGAAGTGCAATCATAGGAATGAAGGCGCCTTTCGATGCAAAAATCGCAACTGTGGCGGCGATCGCCCTCGGATTCTGCATGTGGAAAGTCGCTCCCAAGAACCTTCCAAAAACCACCCTGCTCCCTGTGACGGCTTTTCTTTTTCTAATCAGCTTTTTGATTTTGACCCAATATAAAGCTTTTCATCAAGACCATGCACCCTTTTGGACCTTTGTGAGCGAAACCTGGGGATCCATATGGTTATTCCGATTTGTCACTCTGAGCGCCGTCGGAATTTCTGTACACGTTATTCACAAGGGGATTGGCGAGTTTCTAAGTCCCGAGCATCAGGCCCAACTTAAAAATCTACGACCTTTCTTTATAAGCAGTTTTGCCGGTTACGCGGCCACCTATTTGGTGTTCCCCGCGTTTATCCATTACAACTACCTTAATGTCTGTTTGCCACTCGCAATTTTCGGCCTTTCGCCATTACTAGCACTACCGTTTTACATCTTGTTTTTTTACGTTCGACGAATGATTTTGGGACTTAAACAAAATGCCAAACTTCTCAGCTCCTTAGCCGTCCTCAGCGCAATCGTTGTACTTGTATTCGGCGCGACCTATTGGCTGAAACTACAGTGGGAGTATTTGAAGCTCTTTCCCATTGATTACTATGGCTTCCTTACGAAGCTCGAGCAGCCGCCTTTTCACGGTGCTGGGATAATATCTAACGAATACCCCGCGCCAGTTGCGATCAAATCCGGCCGCTGGGCCTACTATGACTGGACCATGACAAGGCGGTCCTTCGAAATAGACGAAAACGGTTACAAGTCCGAAATGCCTTACGACCAGATTTGGGCTGCGGACGCTAAATCAAATCCCGAGTATTTATACCCGCCATACTTCGTTTATATTTTATATAAAGACTTTAATTGGATTTTCCATCTCTACGATTTTGAAAATGGGCAACTACTCAACAAGGACGGCGGAGCCTCCATGCAAGGGATTGTCAAAAAAGCTCTCGCAGGTGGAACGGGATTTCCTCGAGATGAAGTGGTAGATATTGATAAGTCCCCGTTTGATCACTGGGCCATCGTTAAATTAGATTGGGACTTTCCACCAATCTTAAAACCATTGGGAAAATCTAACCATGTTTGGTCCGTCGGTATGCAACCTATTGGTGAAAAAAAGACCGTCGAAGTAATCAGAATAAAAACCAACCAAGAAACACTCTCTAAAGAAAAATCGTCCGTCCCTTTACAAGAATCCTTAACCGGGGCGAGCTTATTCGTAACACTTCGAATGTGCGAAAACTGTGACAACGTGGAAATCACGGCAGATGGTCAAAAGACAACCTTGGATCTTTTTTCAAAATCAATGGATTATAAAAATGTTGTCTTCAACAACCCAGGGGACCACGTTCGACTTTTGGTAAAAAACGCGAAACAAGGTCGAATCGCAGAGGTCGAATATAGCTACTTCCAACAACGGCAAGCTCCGGAAGGCAAAAGTCTGGTGCGTATCTACTCAATTGCCGCCAATGGCGAACGTTCCTTACTCGTAGAAAGCCGCGGCTCTAAGACAATCAAACTACCGGCTGGAAACTACCGCCGGATTTTAGCCTCAGTTATTCCGATTTCAGAAACTCAAAATTCAGAGTTCGAATACTTCAGTTTGCCGGTCGCAGTAAAATAATGATGCTTAAGTCGGGGTTCGGAAATAATCACTTTGACGTGGCCAACAAAACGTCCTTACTAGTTGTACGACGAAACTGAAACATGAGTCGAAGAACATCCAAGACGTACTTCCTACGTGCTTTCCCTTCAAACGCCGTTAGCTCCTTATACTTCTTATATATGGGAACTGCCTTTACCTTGGCGCCTAGGAGATTTGAAACAAATAGCATGTGACCATCAAAATGTGGGGTCGTTGTCAGAGCCTCAAAATTAATCTTTTTCAAGTATTGGTTTCGATACATTACAAAGCCGGTATGCCACTCTTTACGGTAAACCCCGGTCACCAAGCTCTCCAAGAGACTTAAACTTTTTATCAAAAACCAGGTCAAAAAAGGCGTTTCTTCGCCACTAAACGTCGTTTTTGATCGGTATCCGTAAACTAAATCCAAGTTTGGGTTTAGCAAGGGTACACATCGGTCCAGAAGTTCAGGAGGATATTGTCCATCACCGTGGAGCATTACAATCCACTGGGAGTCCGACCGCCGAAAAATCTCATAGGCAAATTTCTGCGAACCCGCGTAACCCAAGTTCTTGGGTGTCTTTAAGACAATAACCTTTTGTGGGATTAAGCCTTTTTCTTTGGCCTTCTGAAGTCTCTCAATCGTACTGTCCTCACTACAGTTATCAATCACAAGAATATTTGCCGACTCGAGTATAGGTTTTGAGATACTTGATATGACCCCTACGATAGTTTGTTCACAATTGTATGCTGGGAGGTAAATAGTAAGCGGATGCGTGAGCAGGTGCTCAGCGCCAGTCGTTATAGGCGGCTCTGAAATGGCCCCAGGAAAGGCGGTTTTCGACATTATTTCCAAGTTACCCCTGTCGCGAAATATGCTTGCTATGCCATTCCCCGTCAAATATAAAGTCCACCCCTGAAAAGGATCTAACGCTGTGGAAGCTAAAACAAATATGGCAAAAGTAGCGATCACGGGCGCAACCGGTTACCTCGGATCGCGCCTTTGCGCCTATTTGACGGCACATGGTTTACCCTACTTCATTCTTCCCCGGATAAAAAATACAAGTGATCTGGTCAATTTGCTCTCGAAATCCAAACCTGATGTTGTCTTCCACCTTGCAACTAAATTCATTGCTGAACATGCGGCAGAGGATATCGAAGATCTCATCGCTAGCAATGTATTGTATGGATGCCAACTGCTTGAAGCGATGTCTCGTTGCCAAATACGCAGACTGGTAGTTACGGGCACGGGCTGGCAACGGACGGGGGATGGTGAAAAGACCCCTGCGAATCTCTATGCCGCAACCAAGAACGCCTTTGACGAAATTCTGAAGTTTTATAGCGATGCATATAATTTTAATGCCGTTAGATTGATGTTATTTGACACCTTTGGGCCCGGAGACAAGCGAAACAAACTTATTCCCGATATGATTCGAACAGCTTTGGCGGGCGAACGTAAACGGCATGAGTTGTCTGGCGGCCAACAAAAGATCGATATTCTTCACTCAAGCGATATTATCGCAGGTCTGATGGCCGCACTGGAACTTACTAAAAAACCTGGTATACAGGAATACCGTTTATCTTCGCAAAACCCGATCACCCTAAAGGAATTGGCGGAAAAAATAGCGACTCTTGGCAACGCTAAATTTGAAATGGTCTGGGGAGCCAAAACCTATCGCGGTCGCGAAGTCATGAAACCATGGCAAAGCGGACCTGTCTTGCCCGGTTGGAAACCCCAATATTCTCTCGAAGCAGGCCTAAAGGACGTCCTCCGTGTTTCAGCCAACTAAAATTGATGGATGTCTCGTCGGCCACCTTCCTTCCCATGTCGATGGCCGCGGATCTTTTGTCAAAGTTTTCTCAAAAAATATAACTGCAGCCTTGCCAATTGATTTCAATATTAAGGAAGTATTCCTTACCAATTCATGGAAAGGGGTCATTCGGGGGATGCATTTCCAAATTCCGCCCTATGATCACAATAAATTGATTGTGTGTCTGGCGGGCGAAGTTGACGACTACATCCTCGATCTGCGGAGAAAATCTAAGACCTATGGGCAAACTCTTAAAACAACTCTTAGTGAAACTTCGAACTGTGTTTTTATTCCGCGAGGCTGTGCCCACGGCTTTGCAACGTTAAGTGAGCAAGCACAACTTTGTTATTTTATCGACTCTGACTATTCACCTGAACACGACAAAGGCATCCTGTGGAACTCAATTGGAATTGATTGGGCAATAGAGGCACCAATAGTCTCGACCCGAGATCAGGATTTTCCTGCCCTTGGTGAATATAATTCGCCGTTTATCGATTGAACTGGTTACAAGGGTCAATAAAACATCCTTAACGATCTCTCCGAAAATTCGTCGTTAATGCATTCCGTTAACATTTGAACACCGAGCCGCTTTGCAATGATCTCTCATCGTGACAACAGTCGAAACGAACGAGCGCAAATTGATTCTCGCGATCAGCTACTATCTGAATATTCGACTTGCTCTCGAGCGAATTTTTGAAGGAGCAGGTTACAATCTCGAATTAACCACGACCGTCGAGAGTGCGGTTAGATCAGTCAAAACTCACCCAAACCGATATTTGGCAGTAGCCCTTGATTCCGATCTCGTCCCAACTACTCGCTATACCGAAAACCCAATTACAACGGCAAAACGACTTCGGGAGATAAATCCGGAACTGCCTATCGTCATGCTCAGTTCCGAGCCGCTTGCCATCAAAATATGGACGGGGAATAGTTTTATAAATTTCGATAAACCTATTGGGCCCGCGGCAATCATTGCAGCAGTCGAACAAACGCTTTCCGGAAAGCCGCACGCACTCGATCTTGCTCAAGTGCCTCAACCAAAGCCAGCCATGCCCGCGAAGAAGCTCATGACCATTACGGCACTAAATCGGCAGCACGAGAGTCACATTGCGGAAGCTATTGCTGGCGCACTCGATGTCTCGTCCGGCAACATCGCGCGGGCCGCTAATTTGTTGGGTGTGCCACGTTCTACCCTTTGTTCCTTGATGAAAAAGCTTGAGATCATGGCAGATTAAAATTGCGAACCTGAGGCCGGCTATCATTAGGGAGGCATAAGGAATGCCTCCCACGAATAAGGACTAGTAAACGATACAATTCAAAAGGGCAATATTCGCTGGTCGCGTCTCAGCTCCTGTTCTCGGAGTGCCACTTACTCCATCAGGTAAGGGATCTGTAACGGTTATGTTAGAGTTACTTGAATTGACAGTGATGCCTACGCCGGGAGCCAGAGCCTGGGCTCCATTGTTGGCATTGCTGTTGCGACTATAAACTACTTGGCTGGCGCCACCGTTCAAAGTCGTTAACCATTCATACGCCGATTGTGAAGTAGAAACAGTATGCGAGTGGCCCCCATCCACGCGGTCGTGATGATGTCCCTGCAGTAGGTCAGCTGTAGTAACGCCTTGAGTGCCAGTATAGGTGACCCCATTCGAAAGTGTCTGGGCTCCAGCGCCCCTCACGAAGAGGCCCTGGAGATTTGGCAAGGTATAGCCGACTCCGATAGTTCCTCCGTAGGAGGTCCCAATCGCGTTTTGAAGGTTGATATATGTACCCCAGGCGACTCCCGATCCGTCGGCCGGAATTGAGCCAGCGGGACAACTTGAAGCGGCTGTAGTGAAAACCATTCCTGGCGGGAGGCCACCGGAGCCTGATAGCGGGCCCCAAGCAGACACTGTCCCGGCTGTCGAGTAACCTTGAAAGGAGCCTGACGTTGTATCAAAGACAATTTCGCCAGTTCTTGGATTGGCGATGCTTGAGGTCCCACTCACTTGCGGGGCCACAAATATGGGTGCCCACGTAGATACGGTTCCAAAGGTTAAATAACCCTGGAACGTGCTTGTCGAACTATCATAGACAATTTCTCCCGCAGTCGGGTTGGTAACATTGGCTACTCCATTCACCTGGGGAGCCACAAACCCAGCGCCCATGCTATGCATAGTTTTACCTGCATGTGCGACCACAGCAATAGCCGTTATGACTAACACAGCTAAATGTTTCAATTTCATTTCTTCCTCCGATTTTTTGTTTAGAAGATTCCCCACGGGGGATTCCCATAAAAAAGTATGATGTTTACGAAATTGTTGTCGCAAGTTATTTTGCGAGTGGGCTGTTTCCTAACCTAACTTTGACAATTCACTGACATGAGTGACGAAATTTCGTCACTGCTCGTAATGCCAGAAAAATTGCGACCACAAACGAAAAAATAAAAACGATTCCTTTTTTTGACGAAATTTCGTCATTAATGCGCCCGGCCATAGCTCGATAAACGATGCTTTTTGAAATGCTCTTTCGGCAAGAAGTTTTGAACTTATCCCACTTACGAGTATGGACGCCCGAAGCGAAATACATGTTAGCCATGAAATGCATCAGCGCCCGGTGGGATACCAGCGATCGCGACGATGTTTTGTTTTTGATCCGCCACTTGAAACTTAAATCGCCAGAGGCAGTTTTTAAGATTATCGAGCACTACTACGAAAAATCAGATTCCGGCAAAAACGCAATTTTTTATTGAAGAAGTCTTTGAAAAATAACAGGCCTTATTTTGTATTGAGACCCGCTTTCACTTATCAAGTGCCCGCTAAGAATCCATTAGGAACTTCGCCAATCGCTCGACTTTCTTTTCTTGTTTTGTAACAAGCCCGACCTCCATACCAACTAAGGCAAAGATCTTATTGAGGCTTTCGGCTGTCGGGTTCGCTCGGCCGTTTTCAAGATTGAGAATGGCAACCCGGCTTAGGCCGACCATTTTTGCAAAGCTGCTTTGATTTTTTCCAACCAGATGTCGCAACTCTCTGACCGCTTCAGCAATTTCAATATCGCCTTTTGAAAGTCTATCGATGAGCTCGCGTCGGCGTTGCGAAATATTTTGCTCAGATTTTTTCACATCTTCTCCAACTGATTCTCTAAGGCTTTCATGAAGTCATCATATTTTTTTGTTACATGTCCGCGAAGGTCTTGATCAATCTTGTATTTGTCCATCAACTGGGGAATGTTTTGAAGTCGATTGCGACAGTCTTTTAGAAAGTCATGAATTGCGTGCGGCTTACGTTCTAATTTTTCGAGAACCTTACAAATATGTTTAAAATCTGGGACAGAGTAATATTCGTTAATCCATTTAGTTGCTCTAAGAATGCCAGCATCGTCATAGGCCATAGGCGCAAAATCAAAAAGTGGAGACAACTCGATACGATTGGATGTTTTGAGAAAGGCTGTATTGCGGCCATGATTGTCGGTATTTCCCATAACAATATTCACGAAGTCGCGAAGGATATACTCTTCAATGTCTGCCGATCTGTCTGAAAATTCATGAATAGCAGCCAAATATTCTTCGTGCGGGCGACTAACCGCAAATTCTGTAACTTTAAGCGATGAGTTCAGCGACTCAAAGCCAAGCCTATTCCACTGATTAGTTTCATACAGTCGATCAAAGCGAGGAATAAAAAGAGCATTATTTTGCCATTGAAGCGGTTTATGCACTTGCAATCCAAGATCGGTTGCAATCGAATAATAGTGGGCTTCGGCTTCAAGAATTTGCCTATCCCGCGTTGCTTTGCTGCGGGGGAATTTAACAAGCCAATGGCTCTGGACGTCTTGATCTGGAATGGCGCCATCGGCGTGCCATTTATTTTGCCGATCAACGACAAGTAAAAACTTGGGCGATTCACCAGGCGCACCCGAAGAACCTGCGACCCAAGCGCCGTGTAGTGCTGCATAGCTCATGAAGTCAACATCACGACTTAAGATGTCGTCTTTCGAAAAACCTGGATGCCTTGCCGGTACTGGCTTTTGATCTTGAACAACACGAACGTTGCCTGGAGGGTTAATGGCTCCTTGGGTGAGAAGGTCGATCTCAACATCGGGGCCATCACCCCGTTTCACGCGCTCCAGCCAAAATCGACGAGCGGCCCCGGATGGGACAATGTCGAGTAGGAAAGGGGCCCAGCCCCCGGCGGTTTTTATCGGGCTATAATTAATCGGGTAATTAACACTGACTGCCGCGGACGTTCTGCATCCCAACTCATCAATATGGTTCTCGATATACGACGGGTGATACGTAAAGTGTGTTGTGGCCCTCAGGCCTTGGTTTTGGGGAGACTCAAAGAACTCTACAGTTCCAACCTTTTCCCAATGCACGCGAATAAATATCTCGAGTTCGATCTCTCTCATAGTCTAATATAATAGACTAAAATGACGTATGGGACAATATTTAGTCTATTATATTGGACTAAAAGCGACTATTTTTGAGAATTTAGTCTATTATATTAGACTATCAGACCCACATGACTTTAGCCGAATCAATATGGAATGCAGCCAAAAAGTGCTCCAGCAAGTCTGTTCCTGTCGAGTAGGAGCAATGACTTCGATGCCCCAGCGATTTCCGCTAACCATGACCTTCTTACTTATACACTCGGCTGGCGGATACCTTCAATGGATGTCCGATAGCGATCTTCCATCATCCGCAAACGAGTATCATCCTCACGATAGATATTCCCGTAGTAAGCTTTTTTGTTTTTCAGCCACATCAATTCGAACTCGACGGCTTTCAAAAAAGCGGTTTCCTTGTTGTTCAAGGCATTTGGGCAACCAAACACGACTTTACGAGTTTCAAATTTATCCAGGTGGCCCGCCGGAAAAGATTTGAAGAAGGGCATGGAATGAACGGATACAGCTCCGCCAACGATAACCTTTTTCCCGCTGGCTTTAGCTTTTGCCGCCATGCTGAGACAGATATCGAGAACTTCCGGTGCATTGACCGAGTTACGATCCAAATTCATTGAGCCCGTCAAATCAACCCGACCTAGCACGATGCCGTCCAGATCTTTTGCTTCCGGCACCTTTAACATAGCTTCGAAATTTTGTACGGCAGTGATGGTTTCCAAATTGATGTAGAATTCCATCTCTTCACGTTGATCTTCCGTGTAGGCGATCTTTGTAGCTTGGATGAATTTACGAAGAGCGTAGGGAGATTCAACCATCGGACCGACAACGTAATCAGTGCCCAAAGTTGCAGCATCAAACATGTCTTTGACTGCCTCGCAACCGCCCACTTTGGTGGTCAAGGTCAAACCAGCGGCCATACTGACTTCTTTGAGGCGCATCGCCTCTTCCAGGCGTGTTCCTTCCGCCTCGAACTCCATTTTAACGCCAATAACCGAATGGTTTTCTTTAAGATCCTTCAGTAGATCGACCATTTTACGTTCAGTTTGGTTCACTATTGACCCCC
>Ga0207093_1062_pt1 | contig 18780 bp, 22 predicted proteins | sample Alteio_BWMinHeat_89_FD_153519 | JGI IMG/M metagenome (GOLD analysis project Ga0207093, IMG submission 153519) | Enriched cells from forest soil in Barre Woods Harvard Forest LTER site, Petersham, Massachusetts, United States -... | ecosystem: Environmental > Terrestrial > Soil > Temperate forest >... | reverse complement strand
CATTGGTCTGATATTTAACGGCATTTTGAGCGCGGAAAAATCTATCGAAAATATAATTTTTCTCGCCCTCCGGAATACCGATGCCGTTGTCAGCAACAGAAACCTGGAGCTTATCACCAGCTTCTTCGATATCAATAATAATTTTGCCGTTAGTGGCCGTGTATTTTATGGCATTATCAACGATGTTTTGAATGGCTGAACGCATCGAATCCGGGTCGATGTAAACTTCGGGCAAATTTTGGATTTTATTTTTAAATTCTATGGAAATATTTTTATCTCTGGCTTGGGAATTCATTTCGAACAAAACATTGTCCAAAAGATCCATGATATTCATGTTTCTAAAACCAAAGTGCACTTTGTCCGACTGAATGCGGTCAACATCTAGCATATCGTTAACCAAAGTTATCATCCTGTTGTTTGACTCGTTGGTTTTCATAATAAAAGTTTTTTGGTCGTTGTTTAAATCTCCCATGTCTCCGGCCAAAAGCATATTCAACGTCCACTTAATGCCGGACAATGGGGTACGTAGCTGGTGAGCGGCTATAGAAATAAAGTTTGATTTGATTTCGTCTAATTGCCTTAATTTTTCATTAGCCATGGAAAGTTCTTTATCGTGCTTTATCAAATTGTCCATCATCTGATAATCCTTTTTCATTTCAGGCGAAAATAAAATCTCGGACATGGCGATAAAACAGAAAGAAACTATGAGACTCGTCCAGAAAGGAAAACCAATAATGAACAAAGCGGAAGTAAAAATAACCAGAGACAAAAGAAGTTGAATATAAAACCTGTGAAGAGCGTAAGAAAACATGACTTAATTATATATCGTTATTGTATCGTTGCAAAAAATCTTTCTTATAACTTGCAAAATTTCCATCCAAAATCATCTGTCTTATGTTCTTTACCGTGTTATTTATGAAATAAAGATTGTGAATGGAAGCAAGGGTGGCTGCTAGCATTTCTTTGGCCCGGAAAAGATGAGCAATATAGCTCTTGCTAAAATTTTTACAGCTGTAACATTGGCAATCATCCTCCAACGGCTTGGAGTCCTCACGATATTTTTGATTTAAGAGATTTATTTTGCCGTCTTTAGTATAAATCGCTCCAACTCTTCCCATGCGGGTCGGCAAAACACAGTCGAATAAATCACAACCAAATTCACTCGCCATGAAAAGGTCAAGTGGTTCTCCAATACCCAAAAGATGTCTCGGTTTTTCTTTTGGCAAAATCTCATTAACCCATTTGACTGCTGTGCTCATATCTTCTTTTTCAAATGAGCCGCCAATGCCAAAGCCGTCAAAATCCATTTCTCCTATAACTTTGGCGCTTTCTTTACGCAAGTTCTCATCGCGGCCACCCTGAACAATACCAAACAAAGCTTGTTTGCTTTCTTTCTTTTGATGATATTCCAAACTGCGCTTGGCCCAGCGATGAGTTCTATCCAAAGCTTCTTTTTGATAATGAAGCGGCTCATAAGGCGAAGTGCATTCATCAAAAGCAAAAATAATATCAGCGCCAAGATTGTGCTGAATATCAATTGATTTTTCCGGCGTAAAATAATGAGCCGAACCGTCCAAATGCGAGCGAAACATAACGCCGCCCGGGTCAATCTTGGCTTTGGCAGCCAAAATTTCAGCACTCTCGGTACTGTCTTCGTCCAAACGTTCAGGTAAAATTAACTCCCCAGATTTTTTAATTTTACTAATTCCTTTTTTTCCAAATGCCGCACCCAAGGAAAAAACTTGGAAGCCGCCGGAGTCAGTCATCAAAGGACCCTTCCAATTCATAACCTCGTGCAAACCGCCGAGTTTTTTTAATTCTTCATCACCCGGTTCAATATAGAGATGATAAGTATTGGCGATGGCAATTTCTACACCGGCATCTTTGACTTGTTCCGGCGTTAGAGATTTGACCGTAGCTTTTGTAGCCACAGCAACAAAAGCCGGAGTTTTAACTTCCCCGTGAGGAGTGGAAAGAATACCTGCACGTCCAAGACCGCTAGAAAGCTCCTTCTCAATTTTAAAATTCATTACTGCACCTTTAGAACCTCTACTTCAAAAATTAAAGTCGAATTTGCCGGAATCGGTCCATAAGCGTTTGAACCATATCCAAGTTCCGGCGGAACAGAGATAACTCTCTTGCCTCCTTCTTTCATTCCTACAATGCCCTGGTCAAAACCTGGGATAACTTGTCCCTGACCAACTATAAATTGAAACGGTCCTCGAGAAAGCGAGCTGTCAAAAGTCTGTCCGTTTGGAAATCTGCCAACATAATTTACTGTAACCTTGCTCCCTGAAACTACAGTAGTGCCCGTGCCAACAACTTCATCCTGAACTAAAATCTTAGAGCTAACGGCAGAGGCAGGCTGAAAACTCTGGAGAATGCCTAAAGCTTGACTGCCAAATATAAAAAAGAAACCGACTACAAATATTCCCGCAAACACCGCCACATATTCTTTTCGTCCCATGATAATAATTAGTTATTACTTTTTAAATATACTATATATAGTATAATGCAAACCATGGATAATGAAAACGTTTCTCCACAACCAGAAGTGGTTGATAACTTGCCGGTAAGTAAACTACAAAAAATGGCTCAAGAGCGCATAGCCTTGATTTCTAAGGAATTTATGAATGGCTACAATTTCATAGAAGACTATCCGAAATCCGTAACCATTTTCGGCGGCTCGCATTTCAAAGAAAATTCGCCTTACTATCATAAAGCCCGTGAATTAGCCGGGCGCATCGCCAAAGAATTAGAATACGCCGTTTTTACCGGCGGCGGTCCAGGCCTAATGGAAGCAGCGAATCGCGGAGCTTATGAAGCCGGCGGTCAATCTCTCGGATTAACCATTGAACTTGTCCATGAGCAGCCGCAAAATAAATATTTAACAAAAAAACTGAACTTTTATTATTTCTTCTCGCGTAAAGTTTGCATGTCTTTTTCAGCCGAGGCTTACATCTTTTTCCCTGGCGGCTTTGGCACCCTAGATGAATTTTTTGAAATTGTCACTTTGGTTCAGACGGATAAGATTGAGCCGTTGCCAATCATTTTAATCGGCTCTGATTTCTGGGAACCATTCAACGACTTTTTGCGAAACGAATTACTTTCTCGCGGAACAGTGGAGAAAAAAGATTTGCAGCTTTACATTATTACGGACGACTTAGACGAAGTCATTGACCTGATACGCCAAGCGCCTGTGCGAAACGGAGTAGTGTTTAGATACAAAGAACCTTCGGCTGGAATTGACTAACCCCATCTACGTTGTTACTCAAAAGTCAGTCTTTGGAAATTTCCTTTTTGATTTCTTTAAACTCGTTTTCAATTTCAGATAGGCGTTCGCGGGAAGATTTGATAAGCTCAGCTCCGGCTTTAACATATTGCAGACCTTTTTCCACATCCAAATCAGACTGGCTTTCGAACCAAGAAGCAATCTGTGATAGCTTTTTTAAATTTTCGTTTAGATTTATTTTTTTAGTTGTCATATTGTTTGCGATTTGATTATACCGTCCGAAACTAAAATGTCTAATTCGTCTCCTTTTTGCGTATCTTTAACGCTTCGCAATATTTTGCCGCCGCTTCGGACAATGCTGTAGCCCTGGGAAAGCTTTTTTCTGGGGTCGCCGTGATTTATTTCACTTGCTGAATTTTTAAGAAAATCTTCAACACGAGATTTTAGCAAATCAAAACCGCGCAGCATTTCCCTGCCACTTTGATAAATTAATTCTTTTGTTCGCTTTAAACTGGATTCAATTTCGTAAACGGCTCGCAAAATAACTTCTTCGGCAAATTCGGCGCTTTTAAGCCAGGAGGAAAACTCTCCAAATATTTTTTGTTCCGACAAACGCAATTCTCCCAAGGCTTCATTCCAAGATTGGTTTAAAAGATTGGCCACAGCCGTCGGCGTTGAAACATTTTTATCAGAAACCAGTGAAGCTAAAGGCAAATCTTTGTCATGACCAATGCCGGTTAAAACCGGGGCTGGGAAATTTCGTACCGCTCTAACCAAAATTTCGTTATTAAAAGCAAGAAAAGACTCGAGCGAACCTCCGCCGCGCATTACAACCAAAACATCCAAATCCTTGTTTCTCAAAGTCTCAATGGAAGAAAGCAGATCGCGAGTGGCTTCTTGTCCTTCCACTTTGGAATCAACGAAAAATATTTCGTAGCCGAACTTGCCGAGGTTAGTTAAAAAATCATGTATAACTGCGCCGGATTTGGAAGTGATAACACCGATCCTATGCGGGAACTGCGGTATTTGTCTTTTAATGTTCGGCGAAAAAAGTCCTTCAATTTCCAGTTTTTTCTTTAATTCTTCGTAAGCTTTTTGCAAAGCTCCTTCTCCGACAAGTTCAACTGATTCGGCTTTAAAAGTCATACGGCCAGTTGGCTTCCAAACTTCCGGATAAGCTTCGATGACAACTTCCAGTCCATCTCTCATGGAAACTCCGGAAATCCTGTAATCATTTTTAAACATGATACAGGTAATGGTGCTTTGGTCTAACTTATCTTTAAGCGAAAAAAATAAATAACTTTTGCCGGGATATTCTTTGAACTCCGAAACTTCTCCCAAAATTCTGGCTCGCTCTGAATAAAGCTTGCGATTGAGCTTGTCTAAATAATCACTGACTGAAATAGGTTCATTCATTTATTTTTGGAAATGTAATCAAAAAATATTGGGAGCAAAGATACGAGAACAATAGCTACGATAATCGGCGTTAAATAAATGTGAGCATTTGGAAAAATGCGGCCCAAATAATATCCTCCCAAAGTCAGTCCGCCTGTCCATAATCCCCCGCCGAGCAAACTATAGCGAGAAAATTTGGAATATTTCATACCGCCAGCGCCGGCTAAAGCCGGAGAAAAACTTCGCACTACCGGCACAAAACGTCCGATGACAATGGCTTTAACGCCGTACTTTTCAAAAAACTGATGAGTTTTTTCAATATGCTTTGGCTTTATCCACCAAAATCCGTCCTTTTGCAAAACAATATGGCCAACGTATTTGCCGAATGCATAACTGGCAATATAGCCAAAAACGCTAGCCAAAAAATAAACAAGGATTAATAAAATCAAATTAAAATATCCCTGCGAAGCCAAAAAACCGGTAGTGAAAAGCAAACTGTCGCCGGGAAAGAAAAAAGTTAGAGGAAATGATTCTAAAAAAATAGTGGCGAATAGAATTAGATAGCCCCAGTAGCCGACAACCTGAATGTAATGTAATAACTGCTCCATAAATTAAACTCAAATTAAATATACACGGAACTTAAAGATTGGTAAAACGAAGAAAATTACCTTAGATGCTAGGCGCAGGAAATTTTGTGAGTGAGCCGTACAATAGTACGGTGAACGAACAAAATTGAACTGCAACAACGCAGATGAGGTGATTTTATTTGTTTTATTTATTAAAAAAATCTTGGATGCCAAGATAGGTCTGATACGCCATATTTTTCAAAGTCTGCGGGCGAAGCAATACATTAGTAAATTTATTTTCGTAAATATAACCGTATTCTATAAGCATCGATGGCACAACTGAAGTATTGTGAGCACCGATGGCGATTAATCTCGGCTCATCAATGATGCCGCCGGACTCGGCTTTCAAATTGCTTATTGATTGAACTGAAGTCAAATGACTCAAAACTTCTTCGGCTACGTTATGTGAAGCTTGGCTATTATTGTATTGTTCCACTGGAACATAAATAGAAAAACCAGAATATTTTCCCGGAGTTGACCTTGAATGGCCGGCATAATCATCAATATGAATATGAATCATCAAATCAATACTGTTCTCGTCCGCCCATTTAATAATGCCGTAAAGCCGCGTGCCAACATCATCTGGAACTGTATTATGCAAAACTGTCGGTATCGGCTTTTGTTCTTCACCGGAAGAAATTTTGGCAATCTCTTCTTGGCGTGAAAGTTTTTCCCAAGCAATGATGTCATTCCAATTTTTCTTAAAATAATCAGCGAAGATAGGATTCCAATCTTCCGTGTCGCGAGTGATGAAAACTTGATAATTGCTGTTTTGTTCTAAAAAGTTTTTCAAATCCTGCCCAATTTCCACAGTTAAATCCCTTTCTTTTGTCACCCCAAACTCCGCTCCGCCATAATTCGGCTCATGTCCGGGCACAATTAAAATTCTGATTTTTTTTGCGGAGGCTAGAGGTTTGTAATTGCCGCTCTGGTCATAGTTGTATGAGAAAACACTGGCCGTTTGGTTTACATAATTTATAGCAAACCACGGGATAGCAAAGGCAAGTCCAAATACGATGATTGATAGAAAAATTTTCTTTATCATAAACCTTGAGTAAGTGAAACTATTTTATAACCCTTCGATTCAATTTGTGTGAAGACGTCGTCTAAAATTTGTCCGGTGATGTTGTCACCGACATGCATTAAATATATCGTACCAGGTTTTAGATTTGAAAGTATTATATTTTTGACTTGGTCAGTAGTCTCACCCCGCGACTCTTTCCAATCCATAGCGTCAACTGTCCAAAAAACCGAGCGGTAACCTGCATTTTGGGCCGCAGCCAAAACTCTAGCATCTCTCGAGCCATAAGGCGCTCTAAAATATGGCTTGGAAGAAACCGAGACTGTATTTTGTAAAACTTTTTCCATACCATTTAATTCCGCAGCAATTTCTACGTCTGAAAGTTTAGTCAAATCTTTATGGTCGTAAGTATGATTAAAAATCTCACTGCCTTGGACTGCAATTTGTTTAACAAAATCCGGATAATTTGTAACTGTCTTTCCCGTCAAGAAAAATGTTCCTTTGACATTATGTTTCTTCAAAATATTTAGAATAGATTGCCCGGATTGAATACTTGAACCACCGTCAAAGGTAAAGATGACTTGTTTTTTAGCAGTGTTTCCGTAACTAATTTCCGCACCTAGCGCTTTGTTTGTGGTGCTAGTTAAATTAACATCTTCTATTACATTTGTACTTTTATTTAAGTTTCGTAATACGAATATAGTTGTTAGAGATAGAGCGATGATTATTAAAAAAATCAAAACTGGCTTCATATAGCCATTTTAACAGAATTTCTCCAGCTTGCATATACTTATTGACAATATTGTTATTTTATTATAATCTAAACGCGGATGTTAATCTCTCAAAGGAGGAGAGGATGAAAAAGTTCAATTTGGTTGTAGTCTTGGTCTGGTTTGCCGTATGGTTTATGGCTTTGAGCCCAACCACATCGCACGTATCAGAAAACCGTGACTTGCTGTCGTGGTCGGAAAGATTTCAAGACGAGGTTATTTACGAAGTGAATGAGATATTTCTCCACTACGTTCCAACCTTCGTCGAACTATCCGGCCTTGAAACTGGCAGCATTGACGCTGGAAATTCTGATTACACCATATTTCGGCTAAAAGACTCATCAAAACTGTTTCTCTTTTTCATGGCCGCTATAAACTTTGCCTTTTACGCCGGCCGTGGAGACCTGCGAAGGTGGAGCGAGAACAATCGCCAGAACTTGAACGTTATTCGTCGAAAATTGCATGCATATCGATTTCGAAATAGAAACAAGAAACTCGACGTAAAAATGAAGTTGGAAAGTATGTAAAAAAACCGTCCGGTCATTCCTAGCGAATTGGCTGGACGGTTATTGTTTTATATGTTTTAAATTTAGCACTCCACAGAAAATGGCACTTTTACACACCTTGCCAACATCATCTCCACGTATGTTTGTTTGACAGAGAAAATGAAGTCTCGGAAAATTATAACAGGTACTCTTCTGGAGAATTTCCCTCAAATAAAAATTAATTAGCGAACAAGTTTCCCGCGTAACCTATTGTTATGAGCGATTGGTTCAGGAAACAAAATTATTGCGAAAGATTGGGAATATCTCTAGGGAAAAGGAGGACCGGGCAAAAGACAGAACCTCGCGTGAGCTTTACGGCAACGGAGGTTTTTGTTTTGTAGAAAATTTCTAAATTCAGCGAACTCCTTCGTTGCTTCGCTCCGGTGCTCCCTCACCTTACCACTAAGTAAGGCTCGGTTCGCTCCTCACTAGCGCCTCGGATTTCATTTGAATTTAAAAATTTCTAGAGATCAAAATATTTAATACTGTAGATGGAATTTTTTGCGGATGACCGGGTCAAGACCAATTGTACCGGCCACTCTGGAAGCAAGCATTATAAGTAGAGCTAAAACTAACAATTGCGGATTCATACTAACTGTTCCGGATAAAAGATAATTTAGATTCATAAAGAAACCAAAAAAAGCGGCAAGGAAAGTAAACGCACCGAAAATTAGACCAATACCAACTAAAATTTCACCAAAAGCAATTGCATTTGACCAAATGACGACATGATTGGCCACAATATGTTGTAAAAACCAAGCATACCATGAGGAAACATCGGCATGAGCGCCAACTGTTTTAGCCAAAGCTCCGTTTACAAAACTGGTTAGAGCTCCACCGGCATTTCCACCAGTCCACATGGGATTTAACTTTTCCCAACCTGCTGTAAACCATTCATAACCTAAATAAAGGCGAACGATAAGCCAAAACCAGGCCATTTTTTTATTATTAAGGAGAAAATCAAATATCTTCATGTTAAAAATTAAGTAATAAAAGTAGCATCACGAAAATTATAACAAATCAAGGTTTATGTTAGTATAGCGGTTATGCACAATGAGAAAACTGATGCGGAACTTGTGTCCCTTTACCTAAATGATGAAGATCCGTCCGCTCTCCAAACCTTAATCTCCCGATACTTAAAGCCAGTTTACAATTTCGTTTACCATTTCGTAGGAAATGTTCATGACGCTGAAGATATAACCCAAGAAGTTTTCGTTAAAGTTTGGAAAAATTTAAAAAAATACAGGCTGGAACAAAGTTTTAAAACTTGGATTTTTACTATTGCCAAAAATACTTCCATTGACTGGCTAAGAAAAGTGCGTCATATCGCCTTCTCCGAATTTGATAGCGATGGAAAAGAAAATTTTATTGAAAATACAACAGCCGACGAAGAACCGTTAGCGGAGGAATTAGCTATTTTAGACGAAGACAGAAAAACTGTTTCAAGAGCCATGGAAAAATTGGGAACTGCCGACCAAATCATTTTGGTTTTGCGTTACAGCGAAGATTTGACCTTTAAAGAAATCGGTGAGATTTTAAAAAAACCGCTAGATACTGTTAAGTCTCAACACCGCCGGGCTTTGACTAAGTTGAGAACCATTCTCAAGAATAATGGCTCACAATATTGAAAAATGCACCAAAATAAGGCCAAATTTCGTATAGAAAGCATGAGTGAAGGAGAGAAAATACAATATTTTAAGCCAAACGTTAACCTCCTTGGCATGGTTTTAGTTCGCATTGAAAAGGAGAAAAAGCGAGAAGCCAAGATACACCTTTACTATACTTCGGCTTTGGGACTGTCTTCCATTTTATTTTTAGTCCCAGCTTTAAAATATTTTATAGCTGATTTTTCGGCTTCAGGTTTTGGAAATTATTTCTCCTTGCTATATTCCGATGGAGGAACTGTTCTTTCTTTTTGGAAAGAACTTGTCATAACTTTGGCCGAATCGATTCCTGTTTTAAGCTCGATTATTATTTTGGGTCTTGTCATGACTCTGCTTTATGTCGGCAAATCAGTATTACAAAACACAAAAATTATTTTTAGACCGCAACTGTCATGGAAAAGATAAGAGAAGTTATAAAATCAAACCGATTCGCCAAAGCAATTACTGTCATTGCCATAATTATCATTGCTTTATTGATTTTTCAAGCTGGAATCTTTGTAGGCTTTAAAAAAGCTGAATACGGCAACGCTCTGGCTGGCAATTGGGAACAAGTTTTTGGCCGACGCGGGTTTGGCGGGACTGGCTTCTCAAACCCATTTGGAGATTTCACATCTTCTCACGGAGCTGTTGGAAAAATCGTCAAACTAGAATTGCCAAAAATTTTAATTACTGGACCGGATAATATTGAAAAGTCGGTCATCATAGGAGATGACACATTGATAAGAGTTTTTAGATCTGACTTGGCTTCAACCAGTTTGAAAGAGGGAGATAATGTTGTAGTTATCGGAACACCTGATAGAACAGGAGAAATCGAAGCTAGGTTAATCAGAGTCATATCGACAGATTTTGCCACGAGCACTGGGCAATAATATTAAAATAAATGAGTTATTTTTCAAAAATAAAAAATTGGGCCAAAGCCCACAAAGTTATAAGTGGTATCATCATTATAGTGGTGATTTATTTCGGCTATCGGCAATACCAAGCCCGGGCCTCCGGCAGCGGCGTTACTCGCTATGTTATGGCCGCAGTACAAAAAAGCACTATTATTTCTTCAGTTTCCGCTTCTGGACAAGTCTCGGCTTCCAATCAGATTGATATCAAACCAAAAGCTTCTGGCGATGTCATTTATGTTCCAACTGTTGACGGACAAACTGTTTCCCAAGGACAACTTATTGCAGAACTTGATACTAAAGATGCAGAGAAAGCTGTGAGAGATGCCGAGGTCAATTTAGAGTCAGCCCAGTTGTCTTTGCAAAAATTAACTGAGCCAGCTGATACGTTGTCTTTGACACAAGCCGAAGATACTTTGGCTCAAGCTCAAACTGACTTAACCAAATCATATGATGACGGCTTTACTGCGGTAGCAAACGCTTTCTTAGATTTGCCTGGAGTTATGACCGGACTGGATGATGTTTTGCACGGCACTGAACTCTCCCGCGGAACCCAAAATAATACTTCTGCCGTTTCAGATTTAGTAAAAAATTATTACAACACCGTTGGCTCAACTGATATTTCTTCATTTGCCAATGATGCCGAAACAAAATATCAGGTGGCTAAAGCCTCTTATGATAAAAATTACGCAGATTACAAAACCTCCAGCCGAACTTCTTCAAACGACACTGTTGTTTCCTTAATAAAAGAAACTTACGACACCACCAAAACTATCTCAGACGCCGTCAAAAGCGCAAACGACTTTTTAAATTACGCTAAAGACCAACTGATAAATCAAAGGCAAAATATTCCGCCGATTATAACATCAAGCCAAACAGCTCTTAGTACTTACACCACCGAAACTAATTCGCATTTGGTTGACCTTTTAAATATCACAAACACCATCACCACTTCTAATTATGCTATCACTGAAAAAACCGAGTCTCTAAAAAAATTGCAAAATGGTCCTGATACTTTGGATGTCTCTTCACAGCAATTGTCCGTCACTTTGAGACAAAATGCCTTACAAGACGCTAAAGACAATTTGGCAGACTATTATATACGAGCGCCATTTGCCGGGACTTTGGCAAAGGTGGATGTCAAAGTTGGAGACTCCGCTTCACAAGGAACGGCTGTGGCCACTATCATTTCACCGGAAAAAATAGCCGATGTTTCTTTAAACGAAGTTGATGTGGCTAAAATAAAAACCGGAGAGAAAGTTACACTTACTTTTGACGCCGTGCCCGACTTAACTATCGCAGGTCTTGTTGCTGAAATTGATACCGTCGGAACCCAAAGCCAAGGCGTCGTCACTTACAATGTTAAAATCAGTTTCGATACTCAAGACGAAAGAGTTAAAGCTGGAATGTCGGTCACAGCCAATATCATCACCGATGTCAAACAAGATGTTTTAGTGGTTCCAAATAGCGCTATAAAAACTTCCGGCACTACTTCTTATATTGAAACCTTTGACACAATTCCAGCTGGAGCCGCCACAACTCAAGGCGGAATAACTTCCAGCGCCCCGATTAAAGACGTGCAAGTTGAGGTTGGAATTTCCAATGACACTTCTAGCGAAATTACTTCTGGACTTAACGAAGGAGATGTCATTGTAACTAGAACTGTAGCTCCTAGCACGACTGCCACAGCGCCTTCAGCTCCAAGCTTATTTGGAGGTGGCGGCAATCGAGGAGGAGCTGGCGGAGCGGTTCGTTTCGGCGGCGGAGGCGCAACTGGCCGTTAAAAAATTGTGATTGAAATTAAAAACATTTCCAAAACTTATAAAACCGGCGACCTGGAATTCCAAGCTTTGAAAAACGCCACTTTTACAATAAAAGAAGGCGAGTTCGTAGCTATCATGGGTCCGTCAGGTTCAGGCAAATCAACCCTGATGTATATTTTGGGCTGTTTGGACACGCCAACTTCCGGAAAATATTTCTTGGATGGAAAAGATGTATCGGAAATGTCCGATGATGAATTGGCTGAAGTGCGCAAAAATAAAATCGGATTTGTTTTTCAATCATTTAATCTCCTGCCACGAACAACAGTGCTGCGAAATGTCATGCTGCCGTTAATTTATGCCGGCATCGACGGAAAAGAAAGAGAAGAAAAAGCAAAACAAGCCCTGGTCGCTTCCGGATTGGACGAAGGACATTTTAGTCACAAGTCCAATCAGCTTTCCGGAGGTCAAATCCAACGCGTTGCTATCGCTCGTTCTCTTGTAAATAACCCTTCGCTTATTTTAGCCGACGAACCGACAGGAAACTTAGATACTAAAACAGGCGAAATTGTTTTGGATACTTTTCAAAAACTTAATCGCGAACTTAAAAGAACTATTATCTTAATTACTCATGAACACGATGTGGCTGAACATGCCGAAAGAATCATCCACATCCGCGACGGCGAAATAATTTCTGACGATAAAAAGCATGCTCAGAAAATCATCAATCCTCATCATAAAGAATTGCAAATAAATTTATGAAAATAAGCGACTTAATCGAAGAAACAAAAGCTTCACTGTCATCGAACAAAGTTCGCTCCGGTTTAACGATGCTCGGCATCATTATAGGCATCAGTTCGGTTATCGCCATGACTTCCATCGGCACTGGAGCCAAAAACTCCATTCAATCTTCCATCGAAGGCCTCGGTTCAAATTTGCTTACAGTTTATCCTGGCGTTGTTCAACCGGGACGAGGCATTGTTTCTTCCGGACGAGGCAGCGCTCAAACTTTGAAAAATGATGATTTGGATGTATTGAAACAAATTACAGGTGTGGCGGAAATTTCACCGGAAAATTCCAGACGCTTTCAAGTGGTAGCCAAAAACGGCAACAACACCAACACTACTGTCACTGGAGTCCAAGCGGCTTACGCCCTAGTCCACAATGTCAATTTATCCGACGGTTCTTTTATAACTGATGCAAACGACCGAAGTATAGGGAGACAAGCTGTTCTCGGCGCCACAGCGGCAACTGACTTGTTTCCAGGCGGCGGAGCCATAGGACAAAACGTTCGCATTAACAATGTTAATTTCACTGTGGTTGGTGTGGCGGCTTCCAAAGGAGGTATCGGATTCTCCAGCCCGGATGATATGATTTTTGTGCCGCTTTCAACCATGCAGAAAATCTTGGCCGGAGTTGATTACCTTTCCACTATATCTATTTCAGTTGTAGACAAAAACAGCATGACTGATGTGGAAAATAATGTTACCAGCGTTTTGGCGGCCAAACACAGAGTTGACCCGACTTCGCCGGATTTCTCTGTTATTTCCCAGCAAGATATTTTGGGAACTTTGACTACGGTCATCAACACCTTCACTTTATTTCTTGCTTCCATCGCCGGCATATCGCTCGTGGTTGGCGGCATCGGCATTATGAATATGATGCTAACAACAGTGACAGAAAGAACAAAAGAAATCGGGCTTCGCAAAGCAATCGGCGCAAAAAGAAAAGACATAAGCTCGCAATTTCTAATTGAATCAATCGCTTTGACTTTTATTGGCGGAGTTATCGGCGTCGCTTTGGGCTGGTCTATCGCTTTTGTTATAACTTCTCTAGGAATTTTAGAGACTAGTGTTTCAATGTCCTCTGTTCTTTTGGCTTTTGGCGTCTCAGCTGGAATTGGTATCATATTTGGATATTACCCGGCTCAAAGAGCGTCAAAATTAAATCCAATTGATGCTTTGAGATATGAATAATTAATAATAAAATATGAATAATAAAAAGACAATTATAATCGCAGTGGTTTTAATAGCAATTTCGTTTTTTGCCGGCAGCAAATATAGCCAGAGGGAAGCCAGCGCCGCTTCCACCAACAGTAGGACGGCTTTTGCAGGGGGTGGAGCAGGATTTAGAGGATTGCGCGGAGGAGCAAATGGCGGTGGAGCTTCCGGTGAAGTCATTTCCAAAGATAGCCAAAGCATCACAGTCAAAATGCGCGACGGCTCATCTAAAATAATTTTTGTAGGAGACAACACTCCAGTTATGAAAGCTGTGAGCGGTTCACTTTCCGATATCAAAGTCGGCTCGCAAATCACAAGCATTGGCACTACTAATTCAGATGGTTCTATAACTGCACAATCTATCCAAATCCACCCAGCAACTACAACACAAAATCAATAAAATTAAAATTGTAGTATACTAGCTTCGTGCAGCCGCAAGTAAAAGAAAAGTGGATATTCAGCCTTTTTGAAGGCAGTCTTTTGATAAAGCTTATCAATGCCATCTGGGAAATGGCTTTAGCTCTTTTCATTTTGCTCGATAAAGATCTAAAAGATAGTATTTTATCACTTGTAGCTCGCCAGATTGAGAACGGACGCCATCTTTTTTTAGCTCATCATGCCGAAAGCATACTGTCGCCAATTTCTCGCGGCACACTTTTATATATCTCCATTTATTTTTTAGGACAAGGAATTATAAAAATATTTCTAATTATCGGGGTTTTTAAGAAAAAGCATTGGGCATATCCGGCTTCCATGTACGCATTCTTGGCTTTCGTCTTTTATCAAATCTACCGCTTCAATCATACGCACGCTCCGCTTTTAATAGTTTTTTCTTTATTTGACTTGTTTACCATTTGGCTTATTCACCACGAATATGAGAGAGTTAAGCGCCATTTGCCAGATTACTAATAAACGTAAAATGATTTAGCTCCGGCACTTCTTGAGCGCCGGAGCTATTTTTCTAATCTTCCAAGTTCAAACAGCTTCGAAAGTCTTACGCGGGTTCGGCGACAAAATGACAATCTTTCCTCCTTCAAAAAGTTCATGACGGTACTGAACCGATAGTTCAATCTCCAGAGCTTTGTTTTTGCTCAAGATAATATCTCTTTGATTCTCGCCATCATCTAAATGAAAGAGAACTTTGCCATTTGTACAGACGTAAATCTCGTAACCTTCTAGAGCACAGCCTTCTGCCTCTTTCAGACAATCCTTTTGCCAAAGCAAAATTTGACCATTATCGAGTAGCTCCGCGTCTAACAAACGAACACCTTTTATATCCAGTTCGCCCGAAACCATATCAATTCACCTCTCAAAAAACTATATTATCTTAATGAAAACAAGTCAAATCTACTTCTTTTCCTCCAAGTCAAGACAAACGGAATTGAGACAATATCTCTTCCCTGTTTTAGTCGGGCCATCATTAAAAACATGACCTAAATGCGATTTGCAGTTGGCACAGACTATTTCAGTGCGGTGTTCGCCATACGAATCATCTGGAATTTCTTCGATGGAGCCAGGAATGGCTTGATCAAATGACGGCCAACCAGTGCCAGAATCAAACTTGGCATCAGATGAAAAAAGTTCATTGCCACAGACTTTGCAGAGATAAGTTCCAGTTCTATCATCATGCAAAAGCTTTCCAGAAAACGGTGGCTCAGTTCCCTTCTCCCTCAAAACCAAATATTCCTGCGGCGTCAGTTTCTCTTTCAATTCTTCATCTGTCGGTACTTTTTTCATATTATTTTTCTTTAGTTTTTAATAGCTATTTTTTAATAAATCGGCAAATTCTTTTTGTACTTTCTCCAACTTTGGATTGATGACTAATTCACAGTACGGCGCCGATTTGTTTTTAGCAAAATAATCTCTGTGATAATTTTCCGCTATCCAAAACTTATCCAAGGGCATTACTTGAGTAACAATCTGTGCTCCAGCTTCATTTGAATTATTTAACTCGCTAATAAAATCTTCGGCAACTTTCTTTTGCCCTTCCGTTGTGTAAAAAATTACCGAACGATATTGCTCACCGATATCGTTTCCCTGTCTGTTAACTGTCGTTGGATCATGAGAACCGAAAAATACTGTGAGCAAATCTCTGTACTTAACTTCATCTGGATTAAATTCTATTTTGATGCATTCAGCGTGACCAGTTGTACCACTGGACACTTCTTCATAAGTAGGATTTTCTACATGGCCGCCGGCATATCCTGGCTCAACCGACTCTACACCTTTGAGCATCTTAAAAACCGCCTCTGTGCACCAGAAACATCCGCCGCCAAAAACTGCAATTTCTTTTTTCACTTTATAAAATTATTTATAGTTAAAAACAAACTGGAGGAAGGCCACCAATCCTTGCCAAACTGATTGGAAAATAGGAATAGAACCAGGAACAAGAACTATTAAAGCGATGATGAAAATGAAATCTTTTTGAATGATACGCCAAACAGAATAAATAATCAGAATAACCAAGATTATAGAAACAATCGGCTGGATTTGAGGCGGGAAATAATTTAAAAACTGGGTATAAATATTTTCTATTTGTGTCATGGAAATATTATACAATAATTAAACATATCCAGGAAAGAAATCGGTCTTAATATTTTTAACCCCCAATTTCTTCAAAATATCCTCAAAAGCCGTGACCATTACATGCGGACCGGAGATGTAAAATTGACGTTCTTTATAATCCGGCACTTCCTTTTTTATCATATCCTCTGTTATAACCCCGACTTGGTAAACAGTTTTCAATCCTAAATACTTTTGAGCTTCATCAAAAACATCTTTATAAACCAAATCCTGTTCGGCTTTGACGGAATAAAACAAAGCGGCGTCTCTTTTTTCATTTTTATCCAACATGTATTTAATCATGCTTCGGAAAGGAGTGACGCCTATACCGCCGGCAATGAAAGCTAACTTTTTGTTTTTATCTTTTGGCAAATTAAAATTGCCGTTTAATCCTCCGGCTACAATTTCATCTCCAATATTTAAAGAAGACAAGTGATTTTTAAAACTGCTGCCGTTTGGGCTGAAGCGAACACCGATATGAACTTCGTTTTCCGTCGGTGAAGAAGCCACTGTAAAATAACGGCGATTGCCGCGGCTATCAGATTTTTGGTCCGGCAAGGTCCAATCCATGTATTGTCCGGCATCAAAGGAAAATTTGTTCTCGCTTTCAAAAACAAAATCAGAAATATCCGGAGAAAGTTTATTTTTTTCTTTTAATTTCAGGCGAATTTTAACTTTCGGTCGAACCAAAAAAGAAAAAATGTTGCCGGCTATTAAGGCAAATTCCGGCGTGGAGTAAAGCGGTCCAAAATGGAATTCTACTCCACACAAAATACCGACTAAAATACCGTAAATGATTTGTAAATTTAGTTTCGGCGGCGTTGTTTGAGGCTCGGTTAACATTATGACTCCGAAGAAAATCAAAGGCCAAGAATAAAAAACGGCCGGAAATGGAATGGTCAAATTGTGCATTACGCTTATTGCAAAAATACTTCCAATAGACGAAATGAGAAAGGCAAAAAACATAGAAAATCTGTTGAGCTTTTTTAAAATCAAATAACCGGCAATCAAGACGAATGGAATCATGATAGGAGTTGCCACCCACCAAGTGACTGAAATTATGCCGAAAAGGCCAAGAATAAAAACTGAAATGGCCGCGGGATTAAAAATGACATTTCTTTTATAGGTAAAGAAAAACTTAGAAGCCATAGCTAAAAAGGAAGCGACGATATCAATCCAAAGGTCGGAGAAGTGGACTATCGGAGCCAAGATAAAAAACAAAATCAATCCGGTGATGGCGTAAGATTCGGCATTAGTCGGCACTTTGAAAATCTTAGAGAAAACAATATTAAAAAACCAACAAGCGACCGTAATAGCTAAAAAAGAATAAATAAAACTTAAACCACTATATGGCAGCCAGCCGATAAAACCAAAAACAACAGCAAGACCAGTAAGCACCCGAAGGCAGTACTGCATGAGCTTGTACATCGTCGTACCGTTTAGAAATTTGTCTATGAAGTTCATGAATTAATTATACCGTGAAAATTTCACCTGGGAAATCGGCTGATTTATCAAATGTAAAATCGGGACGGATGATCAAATATTGGAATTTAAACTCCTTTAACTTGTCTGTACTGACAAAAAACAAGGCCGTTGTAAGCATATCGGCAAGGAAAGTCCTGTCTGCAATAACCCACAGGGCTAAAATGTTTTTTGGCGACGATAAAGTCTCCGGGTTTATGACATGATGAAATTCGGCCCATTTGCGGCGATTGCCGGACGAACCGCAAATAGCTTCATTTGAAATTTCCGCCACACCTATGACCTGTTCTTTATTTTGGGGATGTTCCAAACCAATACGAGTTTTTTCGCCGCAGCAAAAAATATCACCGCCAGCATCAACGCAAAAATTTTTAACGCCGTCTTCTTTAAGTAAATCTGAAACGATATCAATGATGTAACCTTTGCCTCCGGCGCCAAAGTCCAGAAGAGTAGGTTTTTTCATTATTAAATTTGGATATTTGTATTCAAAAACTTCATCCCATGACAAGGGCTTTGTCATTTCTTTTTTCTTGAAAGAGTATTCAGCATCATAACCGGCATCCGATAAAACCTGGCCGATAAGAGGGGTCATTAAACCTTCTGTAATATCGTAAAATTTTCTATAAGTGGAAAAAAGTTCTTTGGCATCATCCGGCAATTTATATGTCCCGGGCTCTTGAGATATTTTAGTGACAACTGAAGTTTTTCTAAAACGAGAATAAGTTTCTTCAAATGTTTCGATTCTTTCTCTAATTTTTTTGAAAATTTCGTCTAATTTTTCTTCTGGCAGATCATCAAATATCTCAATCTCCCAGTGCGTTCCAATGGCTTGA
>Ga0207093_1061_pt1 | contig 18951 bp, 20 predicted proteins | sample Alteio_BWMinHeat_89_FD_153519 | JGI IMG/M metagenome (GOLD analysis project Ga0207093, IMG submission 153519) | Enriched cells from forest soil in Barre Woods Harvard Forest LTER site, Petersham, Massachusetts, United States -... | ecosystem: Environmental > Terrestrial > Soil > Temperate forest >... | reverse complement strand
TGCATTTAGGGGCGATTTTAACGGCTCTATTCAGGAAATGACCCAGACAGGCTTGGCTGTGATGGCGCTAGCTGCAACGCTCTTTAGCTTTACGATTGGCCTTTTGATCACCAATAGCGTCGACAGCATCATGAGCCTGCTCAATTGTATGAACGATCTAGCTGCAGGTGAATACCAGAAAAGTTTTGAAGATCTGTTGCAGGCGTTATCGGGCTGCTTCTATCTGTCGATCATGCTGACCGGCAGCCTTGAATTAACGCTGATTTCAGCGCTTGTGCAGGTCGTCCTCTGTCTCTACCAGGCTCGGAAGGAAGAGCGCACTCCTGAGGCAATAGCGAAGGTTCTGATGGGTTGTGTGCGGCTAAATACCGCTCGCACGACTTTTATATCGATTCAGCAGCGCAATGTTCTTCTGGAAAATAGGGAGCTTGCTGAGATGTGGATGCGTGCGCAAACAGGCAGGGGAGGCAGCCACCTCATCTGGGATCCGCTCAATGATCTAGGCGGAGAGATCGATCGAAAACGCGTGACTTTCTCCGATGCGAATAATAAAAAATTTGATTTCGGCGCGCATTTCTTTGGCTACGGCAAAGCGACCGTGAAAGGCGCCAACCTCTGGTTTCGCACGAAAGAGGTAGGTGGGCATACCATCACCGAGCTCGACTTCAAGGTCAATCACGTCTTCCGCGACCGCATGCAGGGCATCTTAGAAACCCTCAAGAAAGAGGAACTGAATGATCTTTTGCGCCTGGCGCAATCTCATGTGAAAAGCATTAAAGTGGAAATGGCTCCTCTAGACATTTCAGGGATGAAGTGGGCGAGCGCCTACAAAGTCACCTTTGAAGGATTAGGTGTACTCTATCTCGGTTCTTCTACTGAATATCCCAACATATATGACCGCGTCCTGGTGCAACTCGATGAGGGAAAAAACCTCTACGATCTGCACGAGATGCTCTCTTTGGTAGGCCTTGATGAAGTCATCCGCGCTTCTGAAGCGGATGATTTAGAAAGAATGAAAATAGGACAGCTCTTCCGCGTTTTCTGTCCGAGGGAAGCCACAGAGTTCGAGCGCACACCTGCATTTTTTACTCTCCCAATCGATGAGCTTAAAGCAGAGATCATTCGCCGGTCGAAGCAGATGGAAGAGATCTTCGCTGCCTATCTCGATAAAATGGAAGTAAGGGAGATTCTTCCCGGTCGCTATCGCTACTGCATCCCGGGTCTTGCCGAAAAAGCCCGCGAAATGGGAGCGCGTGCCTTAACAGCAGCATTGACGGGCGTCTATGAGGAAGAGGCGATGTATGAACGCGTTGCCTCCATGATTGAGATGGGGATGCTCTCTTCAGAAACGCGCTGGGCAGGCGGAATGAATTCCAGAGGCATGAGTTCGAAGACGGACTTTTATACTGGAGGAGCGGACAGTGTCTTTACGCAGATGATTTGCGAGCGAGATCTCGGTGCGCAATTCTCTCAGTTTTACTACCACAGCCGCATACGTTTCATTCTTTCTCTCGATGTATTGGAAACAGGTACCTACCAGTATCTCTACGACTCTTTTGGAACGCGGAGGGAGGAATGGGGTTATGGCAACCGGCCCGATCTTTTTGAATTTATCAAATCGGAGAATGAATGGCTTCACCCTGGCCACGAAGTCATGATCAAAGATCGCATAGCGCCCGAAATGATCAAAGGGCTGGTCGTTCCTGACCAAGCTACCTATGACAGCCTGCTTGCCTATTTAAGGAAGCGCGATCTGGTCAAGGATGAAACGATCCTCGGTATTCTCGTAGAGCAATTCATACGAATCGGAAAGACCATTACCGAAGAGACCATTAGATGAACTACTTAGATCATACTTTAGCCACTCCATCCTTTTATCATCGTGATTTCGAGCGCGATGTCCCACCAGAAGAAAAGATGGGCTGGATTGCCGGTGCTCAGCGCATAGGGATTCTCGTAATTCCTTTCTTGAGTCTCTATCAACCATTTGGATTTGGCATCTCCGTAACAATGGACAGTTCACGCATAGCCACCCACATCTGGGGTGGGCTCTCCTCCGCATTTAGAGGCGATTTCAGCGGATCAATACAGGAAATAATCCAGACAGGCTTTGCTGTCATGGCGCTAGCTGGAACGCTCTTTAGTTTTACAATTGGCCTCTTGATCACAAATGGTGTAGACAGCAGCTTGAGCCTGCTCGGGGCTATCAATGCTCTCGCTGCAGGTGAATACCAGAAAAGTTTTGAAAATCTGTTGCAGACACTATCAGGCTGCTTCTATCTCTCGATCATGTTGACTGGGAGCCTTGAATTAACCCTGATTTCAGCGCTTTTACAGGCTGTCCTCTGTCTCTACCAGGCTCGCAAGGAAGAGCGCACTCCTGAAGCAATAGCGAAGGTCATGATGGGTTGTGTGCGGTTAAACACCGTCCGCTCGACTTTCATATCCATTCAGTTGCGCAATGACCTGCTCGCCAATAAAACAATGGCTGAGATGTGGATGCGCGCTCAAACAGCCCGAGGTGGAAGTCATCTTATCTGGGATCCGCTAAATGATCTCGAGGGTCAGATTGCGCGTAAACGCGTGACACTTTCCAATGTGAATAATGAAGAGTATGACTTTGGCTCCCATTTTCATGGATATGGGAAGGCAGTTGTCGACGGAGACAATCTCTGCTTCCGCAAAAAAGAGGGGATGACACAGCTCGATTTCAAAATAAACCATCTTTTTCGGGAGCGTCTCCAAGGACTCATCGATGATATGCAGAAAATAGATCAAGAAAGGCTGCGCCAGATTGTGGAGCTCTCCTATGCGCATTTCAAAAATATCTCCATAGAAAAAGCACCTTTTGAGATTTCTGAAAGAATCAGGACCTTCGAAGCGTATAAAATCACTTTCGAAGGTCTGGGCTCGATCTATATAGGCTCGTCATCGGATTATCACATCGTATATGATCGCATGTTTGTGCAACTCGATGAGGGAAAAAATATCTATGACCTCCATGAGATGCTCAGTTTTGTAGGTCTCGACGATGTGCTACAATTATCCATTGCACAAGATATTGAACGGCTGAAAATGGGTCAGCTCTTTCGCATTTTCTATCCTAGAGAAGCGACTGTATTTGAACGCTCGCCGGAGTTTTTCACATTGCCTATTGAAGACCTAAGAAAAGAGATCGTGAAAAAAGCTCCAGAGATGGAGGAGATCTTTTCGACTTTTCTCGCCAAAATGGAAGTCAGAGAAATTCTTCCCGGTCGCATTCGCTATAGTATTCCAGGGCTTGCGCAGATGGCCAGAGAGCGCGGAGCGCGTGCGCTTACAGCTGGACTAACAGGGGATATGTTTGCTGATGAAAGATGTGAGCTACAAAGATTTGAACAAGTCGCCTCTATCATCAAAATGGGGATGATTTCAGCGGAAACGCGTGTTTCCGTAGAAATGAAAGAAATGGGCCTAGCCTTTGGGGATTTTGATACTGGAGGGGCAGACTCTGTTTATACGCAGATGTTTACTCAGCTCGATATAGGAAGAGATCTCAATGAGTTTGCTTATTATAGTGATGTGCAGTTCGTTTTCTCTCTCGACCTATTAGAGACTGGAACCTATCAATACTATGATTGCTACCGAGGCGAGAGACGCATCTATCCCGACTCTCCCTACCTTTCGCGTCCAAGCATTCTGGAATTCGCAGCAAAAAATTCAGTCTATGGCGCTCATGAAGTCATGATTAAAGACCGCATCTCTCCTGATATGATTAAGGGATTGATTGTCAAAGACATGGAAACGCGTGATCGAATGCTAACCTACTTGCGCGAGCACAATCTTGTCATAAATGAAACGATCCTCGGGATCCCCGTATATCGATTCATTCGTGTGGGTCAAACGATTTCTGAAGACCTAATTTCAACATATTAACAAACAACAACTTATAATGTAATTATATTAATTTTAATTAAAGTTAAAATTTAGTATAATAGTTATATGTCTATAATAATAAATGATATTAACATGCCTAATATTGATTGGGAGGCCCGTAAAAAGGAGATAGAGGAACAATCCAGCGCAATTTGGCGCGATGTCGTGGATTTTGTAGGGAAAGAGAAGATCAGAATCCGGACGAGCGAAGCACCAGTAGCCTGTTCCTTTACCCGGAGTCAAGAGATTCCCGCACCTGAGCTGGTCTGGACCAAACAGCGCTTTGCCGCGAGTTGCTTCCCCAAATGGAAGCTCTATATGAATCCTTTCTGGCAACTGGAAGAAACAGATCTGCCTAAGAATTGGCAAGAGATGAATGTCTACCAGTTGCACGTCTATGCGGTAGCACTCCTTCGAGACAATCGATTAACTGCCAAAGAACAGGCGTTAATCAAACAAGTACAAAACCCGCTGCAGTCTGAATACCACAAGTACCATGAAATAATGCCCGGTCAACATACAGCGCTCTTCGTGCATCTGGTAAAGCAGAAACAGTGGGAAGCCGCGCGCAAAGCAATTATTGCCCATGAACTATCCCATATTTCCGGGAGTGGGCTCGCACTTCTAAGCCAATACAACGCCTTTCAATCTCGCCTATTTGAAAAAGAAGCGGATTTTATCGCCTGTTCTCTTCCCGATATTGAAATTAAAGCAGGTCTAATGGCCTTTATGAAAATAAGTTCAGAGCTCAGTCCAAACGAAGCAGACAGACGTGTCGTTGATATCGCTAGCCAGGACAGCAAAGAAACCCATCCGACTCTCATGACGCGTTATAACTATATCTCGCGGTTTTAAACATTATGATTAATCTATGTAGTAGATACAGTGAACTAACTGGTAATAAAGTGATTGAAAGTCCGCCCGGCCTTCTAAGCTATTTTGGCTTTGAGGAAGAACAGATTTTGCTTCCCTCTATCGATTGGGAAAATCGCAAAATAATCATGGAACACCATATCGGAGGACTGTGGCAAAAAGTCGTCGGATTTGTAGGAACAAATAAGATCAGAAGGGGTACAAGCAATTCGAGTATTGCCCGATCTATTACATGCTTAGATCCGATTCCAACACCTAAAGTGAATTGGGTAATGGGAATGCACGCCGCCGCATGTTTTCCCGACTGGAGAATGTTGCTAGGAAATGCCTGGCTTTTGGAAGAATCAGACCTACCCAAAAACTGGCGACAGATGAATATTAATCAAGTACACATCTATATTGCAGCAATGATTAGAAACAATAAATTATCGGCGCAAGAGTTGGATCTAATAGAGAAGTTAAAAGAACCAGAGAAAGTCCGCAATATGGCACGTCAGCTCGAATTATACAAAGAGCTCAGTGCAATTATTTCTGAAGACAGCTCAGCTTTTATTATCAAATTGATTAATCAAGGGGAATGGGAGTCTGCCCGTTCAGGAACTTTTGCTCATGAATTAGGTCATTTATCGGGAAGCGGGTTTGACGATAATAAAACTGACCCCTATAAGGCTCGCCTATATGAAAAAGAGGCAGATTTTATTGCCAGTTCTATTGGATTTAAAGATGGATTATTGGCATATATGAAAACTGCCACAGAGTGTAGTCCACATGAAACGGACAAAGAAGTTATCGATATCACAAGCCCGAACTTTAAAAAATCCCATCCGACCCTAATGACGCGTTATAACTATATCTCTCGATTCTAAAAAAGAGAGGGTCCCCAAGAATGGGGACCCTCTGAAAGCTTACGAGCCTTTTAACGCCTCTTGGGGCAGTGTGGCTTTGTGGCTCATCTTGATTTTGCCGCGATCGTCGATATCCAGCACCTTCACTTCGAGGGTGTCGCCCTCTTTGAAGAATTTCTTAATATCTGCGATGCGCTCATGGGAGAGTTCGGAGATGTGGCAGAGCCCTTCTTTACCGAACACCTCAACAAAGACGCCAAACGGAACGATCGATGTGATCTTGCCGACGTAGGTCTTGTTGATTTCCATGTCTGAGGTCAAGTTGTGGATCATCTCTTTGGCGCGGTCCATCGAAGTGTGGGTCGTCGCGCTGATGCTGACGATACCGCTGTCATCGATGTTGATGTCGGCGCCAGTTTCTTCGATGATGGCGCGGATCTGCTTGCCGCCAGGACCGATGAGGGTGCCGATCTTGCTTGGCTTAATCTGTATCGTTTCGATACGTGGAGCGTAGGCGGAGAGCTTCTCGCGCGGTGCAGGGCACGCCTCGAGCATCTTGCCGAGGATGTGCAGACGTCCTTCTTTGGCCTGTGCAAGCGCCGCTTGCATGATCTGCGGGGTGATTCCTTCGATCTTGATATCGAGTTGGAAGGCGCTGATCCCGTGTTTGTTTCCAGCGACTTTAAAGTCCATGTCGCCGAGCGCATCTTCTGCACCGAGGATATCGGAGAGAATCGCGTATTTCTTATCTTCGAGGATAAGGCCCATGGCGATCCCGGCAATCGGATGTTTAACGGGGATGCCGGCGTCCATCATAGCGAGGCAGCCGCCACAGACGGAAGCCATCGAAGAGGAGCCATTGGACTCAGTGATATTAGATTCCAGGCGAATGACGTAGGGGAATTCTTCGCGGGTAGGAAGCGTCATTGCAAGCGCGCGTTCTGCGAGTTTGCCGTGACCGACTTCGCGGCGTCCGGGAGGTCCCATACGACCGACTTCCCCGACCGAGAAGGGCGGGAAGAAGTATTGTAGATAGAAACGGCTGCTCTCTTCGCCATTGAGATCTTCGTAGCGCTGAGCCATCGATTCACCGCCGAGGGTGGCAACTGCGATCGCCTGGGTCTCGCCGCGTGTAAAGACTGCACTACCGTGTGTGCGTGGCAGGTAGCTCATGTCGATGGTGATCGGACGGATTGCGCGGCTGTGTCTGCCATCAGGGCGCTTGTCTTCGTCTAGGATCATCTGGCGCATGATGTTGGCTTGAAGCTTTTTAAACGCATTCTTGACATCGAGTTTTGAGTAGACAGCGCCATCTGCGGGGCAGAGCTTCTCAAAAACTGTGCTATTAATGGCGCTGATGCGCTCTTCGCGATCCTGTTTTCCACCCACTCGGAAGGATTCTTCCAGGTCTTTGCGGGCGATGCGCTCGACTTCGGAATAGAGATCATCAGGAGCAAGGCGCAGTTTGCCTGTATTTTTTGCTTTACCGACGACTGCTTGCCATTCTAAGAGAGTGCGGCAGATCTGCTGGATCGCTTTGTGTCCTTCTTGGATCGCTTCGAGAAGTTGCTCTTCTGTAAGGAAGTCCGCAAAACCCTCAATCATGAGGATCGCGTCTTCCGTACCTGCAATCATGAGGTCGAGGCGTGAGCGCTTGAGTTCTTGCAGAGTAGGATTGATGACGAAACGGTCGTCGACCAGACCAACTTGGACAGCGCCTACTGGCTTGACGAGAGGGATGTCGGAGATGACAAGTGCGGCAGAGACTGCGCAGATGGCAAGTGGCTCAGGAAGGTGAACGCCATCATAGGAAAGAACGTATGCGAGCAACTGGGTGTCGTGGTAGTAGCCTTCGGGGAAGAGGGGGCGAATAGGGCGGTCGATCAGGCGGCAGACGAGGATTTCGCGCTCTGCTGGACGGCCTTCGCGTTTAATGAAGCCACCGAGTGTTTTACCTGTGGAGGAAAATTTTTCCTGATAGTCGACGCGTAAGGGGAGAAAATCGACGTCTGGTAGGGGGTCTTTTGTCGCGCAGGCGGTTGCCATCAGAACGGTATCACCGCATCGCAGTATGACTGATCCGTTGGCTTGGCGGGCGATTTTGCCCGTTTCAAAAGAAATTTCGCGGCCGTTGATTGAAACAGAAGTTTTAAATTTATCCATGATGCTCCTAAAATTTTTGTACATGGATAAACTGTCCATTTAGAGAGATCAAATAATTTAATCTCTCTAAAAGGGCATTCTATCCACTGGGAAGGGAATATAACATGCCCCTAGATTAGGGGCAATTTATTACTTACGAAGGTTGAGGCGGGTAATGAGGCTTTGATAACGCTTGGTATCTGTAGAATTGAGATAATCAAGCAGCTTGCGACGCTGGCCAACGAGCTTTAGAAGAGCCAAGCGTGAGCTATGGTCTTTTGGAGCTAATTTTAAATGCTCGGTAAGCTCAGCAATTCTTTCGGTGAGAATCGCAATTTGAACGTCTGCAGAACCAGTATCTTTTTCATGGAGCTGAAACTTTTTTGTAATTTCCTCTTTCGTTCCTTTATCTAAAGACATTTAAAATTCTCCTGTGGGCTTGACTTAATTCTAATAAAATCTTTCTTGAGTTTCAAGTTGAATTTTCTTGAGCTCCGGCGACGATTGTAATTGTATGGCTCTCATGCTAACATGGAAAGCATTAAAAGTCCATCATGAGTAATGAAGATCTAAAGTTTATGAGCGAAGCGCTCGAAGAAGCAAGGAATGCTTTTACTAGGCAAGAGGTGCCTGTTGGAGCAATTCTTGTATTTGAAGGAAAGATTATCGCCAGAGCATCCAATTGCGTGGAAGAGTTGCAAGACGCAACAGCGCATGCAGAAATAGTTTGTATAAGAGAAGCGGCGCGCATCCTTGGCAATTGGCGACTCAATCAGTCGACTCTCTACTGCACGCTCGAACCTTGTGCGATGTGCGCGGGTGCGATGATCCTTTCGCGGGTCAAAAGATTAGTGTATGGAGCGCGCGATTTAAGACATGGAGTCGACGGCAGCTGGGCGTCTTTGATTCGCGAGCCGCACCCTATTCATGTGGTAGAAGTAGAAGGGGGAGTCCTCGCTGAGGAGTCCGCTGAGCTGATGAGACGTTTTTTTCAGGAGAGAAGAGATGCTAAAAGTAGAACCCCTTTTTGAAGAACTTATTATTGCTCAAAAGGCCAAGATGCTCAAGCTCGCCCAGTCAATTATTCCTCATATAATCGAAGACGACCTCATGCAGCCCAATGATTTCCCCCAGCTAGAGCAGCATCCGCTCTTTCGCTATGAAGAGGGGGTGCTCGAAGGATTGCTAACCGCCCGGATGGCGTTACTAGCATCTTCAAGAGATTTCATCCTTTAATCCATAGTTGTGTTTTTTCACTAATTATGATAAAATTGTTTTTTTGGAGAAAAATGGACTCTTTTAAAGACATTTCAATTCGTCAAAGTATTAGCTATTCTATTTGGAATACAATTAGCTCTATTGGTCACGCGGGAACTGGCTGTTTTTTAGAAAAAAATTGTCTAACCGCGGTGATACGTGTTGCAGATGATGCATTGCCTTGCTGTCTTTCACCATTATTTTATTTAAAAGCTTTAGCATTTGTTGCTGTTGGGGTTTGCATGGTAACATGCGCACTTCTAAGTATTGCTGAAACCATAGCTAGAGCAGCTCTGTTTTTAATAGTAAAGCCGATCCATTTTTTTATCCCAACAGAAAGGTCAGAATGGTTTGATGAACAAATCATCAAGCCCTTGTATACACATGTAGTAATTGCTGCCTCATTAACAGCGATATTCTTGGGTCAGGTTACTGGGCCGTGTTCTGATGGAATGCTCTATTTGCTTTTTGCCAAGTCCGTGCATTCTTTTTTTAATTCTAAGTCTATGCAAGCATTTGTAAATGCCCATTATGATGGGTATAGCCATGCGGCGCAGGATTTCACCTATTTTAAGCATTTAGAGCAGGTTACTTCGTAACCTTCTTAGAGTAGCTTCTTTTTCGACACGGATAGAGGCACGTTTTTGTTGAGTTTAATCGCTCTATGGCGTTTAATTTCTATCATTAACTGGAGTTCATATGAAGAAAGAAGGTCATCCTGACTATCAAGAAGTTCTTTTTGTCGATTCTTCCACAGGACATAAATTTGTTTGCGGTTCCACTTTGAAACCCAAAGAAAAAGAGAAGTTCGAAGGAAAAGAATATCCCGTCTACCGCGTTGCTGTATCGTCTGCTTCGCATCCGTTTTTCACGGGAAGCAAGCAGTTTATCGACTCAGAAGGAAGGGTAGATAAGTTCCGCAAGCGTTACGCGAAGAAGAAAGAAGAAGTAGTAGAAAAAGAAGAGGCAAAACCTGCCGCTCCTGTTAAGCCTGCTGCTCGCCGTGCTGCACCTAAGAAGAAGTAAGATGCATGCAAGCGCGGATTCAAAAGCTCCTCGCCCGCTTAAGTGAATTGGAAGATCTGCTGGGGCGCTCTGACGCCCTAGCGGATCAGAAGAGATACAAGGAGCTGGCCCAAGAGCACGCTTATCTATCACAGATAAAGGAGTGCCAGGCTCAGCTCGATTCTCTGAATAAGCAGCTGACGGAGAACCAGGCTCTTCTCAAAGAAGAGCTCGATCCCGCTTTTCTCGAAGTCATACGCGATGAGATCGCTTCCTTAGAGAAGCAGATTCCTCTCACACGCGCAAAAATGGAAAATCTGCTCGTTCCTCCCGATCCTAGAGACAATCGCAACATCATCATGGAAATCCGCGCCGGAACCGGTGGTGATGAAGCAGCTCTTTTCGTCGCCGATATGGTGCGCATGTACCAATATTACGCCGGCCAGAAAGGCTGGAAAATGGAGCTTCTCTCCTGCTCTGATTCGGAAATGGGCGGGTACAAAGAATATATCATGGTTCTTTCGGGACCCAATGTGCACCGCTTTCTCCAATATGAGGCGGGGACACACCGCGTCCAACGCGTCCCTAAAACGGAAGCGCAGGGCCGCGTGCATACGTCGGCTGTGACCGTAGCCGTTCTTATGGAACCTGGAGAAGAAGAGAAGATCGTTCTCGATGAGAAAGAGCTTAAGATTGACACCTATCGTGCGTCCGGTGCAGGTGGCCAGCACGTCAACACGACCGACTCCGCCGTCCGCATCACGCACCTTCCTACAGGCACCGTGGTCTACTGCCAAGAGGAGCGCAGCCAGCATAAGAACAAAGAAAAGGCGATGCGCCTACTCTCTGCCAAGATCGTCGAAGAAAAGCGCCGTAAAGCTGAAGCAGAGATGGCCCATCTGCGCCAATCTCAAGTGGGTACAGGCGATCGCTCCGAGCGCATCCGCACTTATAACTTTCCGCAGAACCGCGTGACCGATCACCGCATCGATCTGACGCTCTATAAACTCGATCGCGTGATGGAGGGCGATCTCGAAGAGATCACTCAAGGTCTCGTCAGCTTTTTCCACCAGCAAAAACTCGCCACCGTATGAAGACTCTAACCGAAGTCCTGCAACTCTCGACGCAGTACCTCAAGGAGCGCGGGGTCGAAGCGGCGCGTCTTTCTGCCGAAACACTCTTGGCCCATCATTTAAAAGTCAAACGACTCGACCTATACATGCAGTTCGACCGCCCTCTGTTAGAAGAGGAGCTGGCTGCTTTTCGCGCATCGCTCAAGCGTAGAGCCAAAGGCGAGCCTGTCGATTACATCTTGGAAGAGATGACTTTCTTGGGTTGCAGCCTGAAAGTGACGCCTGCCGTGCTCATTCCGCGCCCAGAAACGGAAGTATGGCTCTCTCAGGTCTCTAAAAAAATGGAGAAGGGGAGAGTGCTTGATCTCTGCACAGGCTCAGGCTGTCTGGCAATTGGGCTTAAAAAGCAGCGTCCCGATTTAGAAGTAGTCGCCAGCGATATCAGTTCCGACGCGCTTGCGGTGGCAAGAGAAAACGCTGCGCGCAATCAGGTCGATGTGACTTTTTACGAAGGGGACTTGCTTGAACCGCTCAAAGGCCAGCGCTTCGATTATGTTCTCTGTAATCCACCCTACATTTCTAAAGCGGAGTATGAGGGGCTCAGCCCTGAAGTGCGCCTTTTTGAGCCGAAGGGGGCTCTCTTTGCTGGAGAAAGAGGGACAGAATTTTATGAACGGCTCTGCCGAGAACTTCCCGGGTATTTAAACCCAGGTGCCACCTGCTTTTTTGAAATCGGCGCTGCCCAGGGGCAGGCTTTAATAGATATCTTCACTCCACCCACATGGACACTCCCTCTGGTCGAAAAAGATTGGGCCGGTTATCCTCGATTAGTTTCTATACGATATGGCGTCTGATTTAAAAGTTATTGCTCCTCCTCCAAATGCTAAGTCCTTCCATCTCTACCTGAGTGATGGTTCGATCTGGACGATTGGAGATTCAAAGAGGGGTTTTCAAGAAGGCAGTCGCGTTCATGTAACGCGATTGGAGCTAGCCTTTTGGAAAATCCAGAATCTGGATGTTCCTTCCATGATTTCTGAGGTTACCCGCTATTCTGGGCCTACTCTTAAATTAAAGAGTATTACTCTTAAGCGCATCGAGTTTGTTGATGGTTCTAGGTTTTTAATTTCACCGTTTCAAAATTCTATGAGTTGGGGATTATCTCATTCGATTGTGATTGATTGTGGTATTCCGAATGCGTTTTATAATAGGGATATCAACCAAGTTATTTATGTTACTTCTCTTCCTCCTGACAAAGCGCAAGAAATTTCTTGATCATTGGGTTTCCCTTGAATTTCAGGGTGTTATCCGTTAAACTTGGTACCACATTATGTTTGACGGTATTGCCAGTCAATTCAAAACCCTATTTTCTTCGCTTGCCGGCAAGAAAAAGCTGACCGAAGACAACGTTTCTGACGCAGTGCGTCAGGTGCGTATGGCGCTGCTCGAAGCGGATGTCAACTATTCTGTTGCTAGCCAGCTGGTCAAGCGCATTAAAGAACAGGCGCTTGGCGAAGCTGTTTTGAAATCTGTTTCTCCAGGCGAGCAGTTCATTAAAGTGGTCCACGATGAACTCGTTGCTTTAATGGGCAGCGAAGAGCCTGAGATTAAGCTCCTCGGCCATCCGTCGATCATTCTTCTGTGCGGATTGCAAGGATCGGGCAAGACGACTAGCTGCGCGAAACTCGGTCTCTTTTTGAAGCGCAAGGGAATGAAAAAGAAGGTGCTCGTCGCAGCGTGCGACTTGCAGCGTCCCGCAGCCGTCCAGCAGCTGCAGATTTTAGCTGAGAAAAACGAGCTCGATTTCTTCTCCTTAGAGGGAGAAAAAAATCCTCTCAAAGTAGCAAAAGCAGCCCTCGAAAAAGCCAAACGCGAGGCCTATGACGCGTTGATTGTCGATACAGCGGGTAGACTGCATATCGACGAAGTGCTCATGAGTGAGCTGCAAGAGATGAAAAAGCTGCTTCAGCCGCAGGAGATCCTCTTTGTCGCAAGCGCTACAACGGGTCAAGACGCTGTGAAAACAGCGCAAGAGTTTGACAAGGCGCTCGACATCACGGGAACGATCCTCACCATGCTCGACGGTAGCGCAAGAGCCGGTGCCGCTCTCTCGATTCTAGAAGTGACGAAGAAGCCGCTCAAATTTGAAGGGATTGGCGAGCACATCCAAGACTTTCAGCTCTTCAATCCGCGCTCTATGGCTGACCGCGTGCTCGGAATGGGCGATGTGATCAATCTCGTTAAACGCGCTGAAGAAGTCGTAGACGAAGAAGAGAGCAAAGACCTCGAGAAGAAGCTGCGCAAAGCCAGTTTTACATACGACGATTATCTGCGCCAGATGGGCATGTTTAAGAAGATGGGTTCTTTAAAAGGGATCCTGAAAATGCTCCCCGGTGTACCTGATATGCCCGACATGGATATGCCGGAGAAAGAATTTAAGAAGATAGAATCGATGATCTTGTCGATGACCCCTCGCGAGCGCAGTGAGCAGGTGGAGCTTGTCCCCGCACGCAGACGCCGTATAGCTAGTGGCAGTGGAACGAAGATCGACGATGTCAATCGCATGGTCAAAGATTTTAAGCGGCTGAAGCAGCTGTGCAAATCGATGCCAAAATTAAGCAAAATGTCCGATTTAAAAATGGAGAAATCATTATGGCAGTGAAAATTCGCTTGCGCCAACAGGGACGTGTGAATCGCCAAACATATCGCGTCGTGGTGACCGATGTGCGCACAAAGCGCGACGGCAAATATCTCGAAAACCTGGGATGGTACGATCCGTTCAAGGCGGAGAACAATGCTGAAGTAGACGCTGAGCGCGCGCTTTTCTGGCTCAACCAAGGTGCGGAAATCACGCACGAAGCAGAGAAGCTAATCGCAAGACTGGCTCCCGATGTGATTGCACAGTGGAACGACAGAAGACAAGCGAAACGCACGAAAATGGCTGCGCAAAGACGCAACCTGAAAAAGGCGAAGGCTTAAATAATTGCGGTTTACGATCCTATCGCTCTTTCCCGAATCCTATTTTCGCTCAGCCTTCGGGGTGAGCATCCTGAAGCGGGCTCAAGAGAAAGGGTTGATAGAGATCGGGTGCACCGACATCCGCGCGTTTGCCGAAGGCAAACACCAGCGCGTCGATGATCGCCCCTATGGAGGGGGACCGGGGATGGTGATGATGCCAGGACCGGTTGTAAGTGCGATCCGCAGTGTAAAAGACGAGGGAGCGCACGTCGTCTTCCTCACACCGCAGGGGAGGCCCCTTAAAGCGGCTGACTGCGAGCGGCTAGCGAAAGTACCTCATCTGATCCTGCTATGCGGGCATTATGAAGGGATCGATGAGCGTGCGATGAAAGAGGTCGATGAGGAGATCAGCATTGGGGATTTTGTCCTTACCAATGGATGTGTCCCGGCTCTCGTTCTCGTCGATGCGGTATCGCGCTTTGTGCCAGGCGTGCTGGGGCATCCGGATGCGGCAGCAGAGGATTCTTTCCAAGCAGAGGGAGGCTTCGATGCCCCCCACTACACGCGGCCTGAAGAGTTTGAGGGAGAGGTGGTTCCTGCTGTGCTTGCCGGAGGCAATCACCGCGAGATCGCCGCATGGCGAAAGAGTAAAAGTTTAGAGAAGACAAGAAGGCAGAGGCCAGAATTAGTGGATAATTAAGAAAATTTTCGCATTTGGACTGCGTCAAAGCCCAAATGCGAAAATTTTATTAATTATCCACCAGGAGAATACCAATGAGTCAGAGTCAGGTGATTGAAGAACTTGAAGCGGAATTTCTGAAAAAAGACGTTCCCGATTTTAAAGTGGGAGACACTGTTAACGTGCACACCCGCATTGTCGAAGGCGACAAAGAGCGCGTCCAGCTCTTTTCCGGCACAGTGATTGCCAGAAAGGGCAGTGGACTGTCAGAGACTTTCTCGATCTATCGCGTCTCTTATGGTTCCGCTATGGAGCGTGTATTTATGCTGCACAGCCCGAAAATTGCGAAAGTAGAAGTGATCAAACGCGGTAAAGTGCGTAAGAGCAAGCTCTACTACATCCGCGGGGTATTTGGTAAGAAAGCGAAGATCCAAGAGAAGATCCTGCGTAAAGTGCCAGTAGCAGGGGTGTCATCTGCAGAAGAAGAGCAAAAGAGCTGAGACTTTTCGTTTAAAGCGCTTATCTGCGATTGAAGAGGAGCTGCGCGAGCAGGGCTTCAGTCGGATCGCAGGCGTTGACGAAGCGGGTCGCGGTCCTTTGGCTGGGCCCGTAGTCGCAGCAGCGTGTATCCTTCCAGAAGGGTATAAGCTCGCCGGCATCAATGATAGCAAGAAGCTTGCAAGCCCAGAGCGAGAAAAGCTCTACCAGGAGCTGATTCAGCACCCGGAAATCTATTATGCTGTAGGGCTGGTAGAGGCGACCGAGATCGACGAGGTCAATATTCTCCAGGCGACGCTAAAAGCGATGGCCCAGGCGATAGAGCGGCTCAAAGTGCGTCCCGATTTTGTGCTTGTCGACGGGCCGCAGGTTCCGCCCGGGGATTTTTTGAAAGAGGGCCTTGTGGATGGGGATGCTCTCTCGCAGGCGATTGCTGCAGCATCAGTGATTGCCAAAGTGACGCGCGACAAGATCATGGTAGGGTACGATGCGCTCTATCCAGAATATGGATTCAAAGAGCATAAGGGGTATGGAACCTCGCAGCACTTAGAGGCGATTCGCCAGCATGGCCTATCGCCGATACATCGCCATACTTTTAGGAGGACGGCTTGAGAAGTATGACAGCTTATGGACGCGCGCAGAGCGCGCCGCTCCATGGAATCAGATGGCTCGTTGAGATTCAGTCGGTCAATCGCAAGATGCTCGACTTCCAGATCTATCTGCCCAAAGAGTTTTTCCACTGGGAGATCGAGCTGCGCCGCATGATCGCCCTGCACGTTGAACGCGGACAGATCACCCTGCGCATCTCGCTCAAGCAGGAAGGCGAGCAGCTCGCCATAAAAGGCCTAAAAGCATTGAAGAGCCACTGGGAAGGCATTGCCCTTGAACTCGGCTATCCTACCTCTTCGATCAATCTCTCCTTTTTGCTCGCGCAGATGGGCCAACTGCCCCTAGAGCAACTCGCCGACAGCGAAGCAGAACTACGCGCTCACCTTGACAAGACGATTGAAGCGGCATTAGCTGATTTTAAACGCATGAAGGAAATTGAGGGGAGCAATCTAGCCACCGACCTGAAATTGCGCCTTCAGCTGATTGGCAAAGAGCTCCACGAGATCGAGAAAGAGGAGAAGGGAATCGTCGATAAGTTCCTCCTCAAGTTGAAAGAGCGAATTGGCGACGCTTTTGCCTCAGTTCCGGATACGGAAGAGCGCCTATTTCGCGAGGTCGCCATGTACGCAGAAAAAGCTGATATTAGCGAAGAGATCACGCGCCTGCGCTCTCACCTCCAGCAGTTTGAAGAGACGCTTTCCATCCGCGAGAAAAGCATCGGGCGGACGCTCGACTTTTTGACCCAGGAGATGCAGCGCGAAGTGGGGACGATCGGGGCGAAAGCCGCGGGTCTTGCCATTTCCAAGCGCGCTCTCTGGATGAAAGCAGAGCTAGAAAAGATTCGCGAACAGGTGCAAAATATAGAATGAAATCTATGCTTGGAAATTTGCCTAAAGGCCTCGCTTTTGTGATCAGTGCCCCAGCAGGGACTGGTAAGACGACACTGGTGCGCATGCTGATCGATGAGTTTCCCGCCGCTGTCTCTATGAATGTTTCGACAACGACGCGCTCTCCGCGCCCCGGCGAGATTCCGGGCCACGACTACTTCTTTGCCTCGAAAGAGGAGTTTGAAGAGAGGATCAAAGCAGACGGATTTTTAGAGTATGTGGAGCTCTTCGGCAACTACTACGGCACCTCTAAAGAGCACGTAAAAGAGGTCCAAGCTAAAGGTAAGCACATTGTGCTCGTCATCGACACGCAAGGCGCTATGGCGCTTAAAAAACAGCATTTTGAGGCGGTTTTCATCTTTGTCCACCCGCCCAACTTGAGCGAACTGCGCGAGCGTCTATTTAAGCGCAAAACGGAAGCCGGTGGTGACATCGAAGAGCGGCTGCACTGGGCAGAGAAAGAGTTAGAGCTTGCTCCTCGCTATGACTATCAGATCGTCAATGATAACCTGCACCACGCGTACGATGTGTTGCGCAGCATATTTATTGCAGAAGAAAATAAAACTAGAAAACCAGGGAAATAAATGAAGCAACAAAGAGAAATGCTAACAAATGAAAACCTTAAAGGGATTTGCAAGAGCAATTTCGAACTGGCTCTCTATGCGATCAATCTTGCAAGATATCATATCAAAGCCGGTGAAGAGTTTGATGTAAGCGATCTTCTCGACGAAGTGCGCTACCATCCCGATCCCAGCTATCTCGATCAGCTGAAGCGCGAAGATGAAGAGGCGATGAAGCACGAGTAATGAGCCGCATCCTCATCACTTCAGCTCTTCCCTATGCCAATGGCCCGCTGCATTTTGGCCATATCATTGGCGCCTACCTCCCCGGGGATTGCTACGCGCGTTTCGAGCGCCTAATCGGCAATGATGTGCTCTTTATCTGCGGCTCCGACGAGTATGGCGTGGCGATTACGCTTAGCGCGCAGATGGCAGGGCGCAGCCCGAAAGAGCATGTCGACATCTATCATGCGATCAACCGCGACTTCTTCAAGCAGCTAGACATCTCCTTTGACCACTATTCGCGTACCACCTGGCCCGGACATAATGAGACGGTGCAGCAATTTTTCCTCGACCTTTTGAACAATGGCTACATCGAAAAGCGCACCACCGAGCAGCTCTATTCACCGAGCGAGAAGCGCTTTCTCGCCGACCGCTACGTCGTCGGCACCTGCCCGCGTTGCGGCTTTGAAAATGCAAGAGGCGATGAGTGCCAGAAGTGCGGAGCGAGCTACGAAGCAACGGACCTCAAGAATCCGCGCTCTAAACTCACCAACTCTCCTCTCATTCTAAAGCCCACCGAGCACTGGTTTCTGCGCTTTGACCTCTTCAAAGAGAAGCTAGCCAAGTGGATCTCTGACAAAAAGTGGAAGCCCAACGTCCTCAATTTCGCCAAATCCTACATCGACGACCTCAAACCGCGCGCCATCACCCGCGATGCCGAATGGGGAGTCCCCGTTCCGCTCGAAGAAGCAGTCGGGAAAGTGCTCTACGTCTGGTTTGATGCGCCGATCGGCTATATCTCCGCCACCCGCGAATGGGCGCGCCTCAAAGGCGATCCCGAAGCGTGGCGCCCCTACTGGTGCGATCCATCCACAACGCTTGTCCACTTTATCGGCAAAGACAACATCCCTTTCCACGCCGTCTTCTTCCCTGCGATGATCATGGGGCAGAACCAGCCCTACAAACTCGTCGATGAGCTGCCCGCCAATGAATTCCTCAACTTAGAAGGCCGTCAGTTCAGCAAATCGGAAGGCTGGACGATCGATCTGGAGCGCTTCTTCCAGAACTTTACCTCTGACCAGATCCGCTACTATCTTGCTGCCAACGCTCCTGAGACGCAAGACGCGGAATTTTCCTGGAAAGATTTCCAATTGCGCTGCAACTCTGAACTCGTGGGCAAATATGGCAACCTCGCCAACCGCACGCTAGTCTTTATCAACCAGCACGTCGGCTCATGCATCCCTCCTCTCCATAAGCCTTCAGATTCCGACCGCGCCTTCCTGGATTCGATCGAGTGGCTCACTCAAGCGATCAAGGAAGCCTATAGCACCTTCCACCTGCGCAAGGCCGCTCAGCTCATTATGGAGCTCGCATCCGCCGGCAACGTCTATTTCGATGCGAAGAAGCCCTGGGTGATGGCCAAAGATCCCG
>Ga0207093_1060_pt1 | contig 19018 bp, 18 predicted proteins | sample Alteio_BWMinHeat_89_FD_153519 | JGI IMG/M metagenome (GOLD analysis project Ga0207093, IMG submission 153519) | Enriched cells from forest soil in Barre Woods Harvard Forest LTER site, Petersham, Massachusetts, United States -... | ecosystem: Environmental > Terrestrial > Soil > Temperate forest >... | reverse complement strand
TGCCATTCGTACGCGTATTACAACCACTGATGGTCATTTAGTTGGTGGGCCTATGTACTATTTAAAAGAGGTGCATCCTCTGTTGACCTACTGGTATGCGGGTGTGATGGTTTTTCTGTTTGCTGGTTGGTCAAGTATTCAGTCAAATACGTTGGCTACTATTTTTAACCGTGAAGGCATGCCGCCATGGCTCATTGGGTTACTGCTTGCTGGCATAGTGGTGCTCGTTTTGCAAGGTGGTGCTCAGCGAGTTGGTGCCGTGGCGAGCAAATTAGTACCACTCATGTGTGTATTATATCTTTCTTTTGCCTTTTTTATTTTAGCAAAAAATCCGTATGCACTTTGGCAAGCGCTGCAGCAAATTTTTTCAGCAGTCTTGCAACCAAAGGCAGCCATAGGAGCTTTTTCAGGAATAACTATTATGCAGGCAATGCGTGCGGGTATTTATCGAGGTATTTATATTACTGAAGCAGGTCTTGGCAGTTCTTCGATAGCCCATGCAGTTGCTGCAGTCAAAAATCCCGTGGATCAAGGACTACTTGCCCTTTTTTCTGCGGGCGCTGATGCGATATTATGCACCATTTCTGGTTTTTTAGTATTGGTAACAGGAGTTTGGTTGACGGGTGATTTTCGGAGCACGTTAATTTATGAAGTATTTAAATTGCACGCACCAGTAGCGGGAACGGCGATACTCTTGATGACATTATCGCTTTTTGTATTAACAACCGTTATAGGCAACAGTTTTAATGGCGTACAAACATTTGGTTCGCTCACCGACTATCGTGGTATTCGTCTGTATATTGCTCTAACTGCATTGGTAATTTTTTTAGGATCCATCATGCAAGCGCGCCTTGCTTGGGAAATGATGGATACATTGCTCACGCTGGTGGCTATACCAAATTTGATTGGTATTTTAATTCTTTCCTGGAAACATCATAAAGCATTACGCTATTGACATATCCACTTCAATCTTTACACTTATCTTCCATTAAGCAGCTACCTGACGCTCTAATGAGAGTACATAAATTTACAATAATTTCATAATTTTTCTGGCAAAATAATGAAAAATATGCAGTTTTGGTACAAACAAGGTTTGGTTTCTTTGCTGGTGATCATGGCTATTTTTTTTACCAATAATGGAAAAACAGTAGATATCACCGTGGCAGGTAATGCGCTAAAAACTATTGCAACGAATGTTGGACCTGCAGCGACAATTGCAGCAGGCATCATGCTTGATGAAGGTACTTTTTGTCTTCGCAAAAAAATAAAAAAGAAAAAAAATGTTATCGCAAAACATAATCTTATGACAAAAGAAAATGCGACACCGGTGTTTGATGCTATAGTAGATGGTGGATTAATAGCAGTTGGCGGTCATTTAACTTATGAATCTCTTGCAAAACTTAAAAAAATATTTAAAGACGGTGATGTTGAAGGGCTCATTTCAGTTGGTGTTCCTGTAATTACTACGTATGGAGTAAGTTGGCTGTTTCATCATCAATATGTACAGGATCTTATTAAAAAAGGAGTTGACTGCTACAATGATCCGGATTTCTGGAGTGCGCCAGATAAAAATGACAAAGGTGACATCGTTAATGTTGTTAACAATGGTAAAAGAGAAAAAAGAAAAGATAAGCATTTTATTACCGCCAAACGAGTAACTGATTATGGCATTCTTTTTACCTCATCATTATTGAGTTACCTGATTTTGGATTATTTAAATCCGTATGTAACACCAAACAACGGTAATCAATTGAAACATAAAAACGATAAATTGAAATTGAATTCTCCAGTGCAAAATGTTTTACCACTGCCAGCACCATCGCTACCTGTTAAAGAAGATCAAAAAGATCAGCCATTCCCTCCTTCTTTGTTGAATGATGTTGAAACGCCAAACGGAGAACATCAGAAAATAATAGAAGCAGCAATGGTTTTTAAAGCGGTAAATGAACAGATAGAACAAAACAATCAGCGCTTAGATGCATTAAGCGATCAAGCTAAAAATGGTAACATTGATCTTCCTTGGGCAGACAGTGTGTTGAGAAATAAAGGGGAGATTCAAAATCTTCAAGCAGCACGGGATATCATTAATCAGGATATCATTAATAGTGATGGTAAGTTAAAAAACTGAGAAATATAAAAAACATTTTTCTTGACAAATGATGGCGCAAAGTTAATCTTTTCTTTGTGGATAGGGTTTTTTATTTTTTGATTATTTTTACTGATACTATTTCCGGAATTGTATCGAAGTAAAAATATCTAAAAACTCTTGGTTGATTCAAACAGTAACAGTTATAACTTTGAAGGTTTTTGTATGATGAAAAGATTGACTATTGGTAAAATATTTTTATTCGCTGCAGTTGTGTTTAGTAACGTGGTTTCTGTAAAAGCATCGAGTTCAAGTAATAATAATAGTATGACCATAGAGAGTCTGGATGAGAAGGTGGGAGGGCAGATTGCAGAAATTAAGAAGGATTTTAAGGATTGTGATGCTAAGATTGCAGAACTTCAGGAGCAGCAACGTCGTTGTTTGAAAATACCGACATTTGAGAATCTTAGTTCTCTAGCAACTAAAAAGAATGCTGTTACAATTCTTCCTGCAATCGTTGCTTTAACTCCTGGGGCGAATGATCGCATAAAAAAGGGTGTCTCGAAAGTTCTTCCTACAAAGGTCCATAGCGAAAAAAATGTACAAGCGTTGGCTGATGGGATACAAGTTGCCTTGCAAACTAACGGATTTGGAAAATATAGCTACCATGATCCCGATGCTTTTAAAAATGCTGCTATGAAGGATGGATTAACTTTGGTAGGTACTTGTGTATTTAGTAGATTGGTGCAGACAGATATAGCACAAGAGGCTATAGGATACGTGGCAGGATTAATAGCAAAAACAAATATGATAAGTTCAGATAAAGCAAAAAGTGGGCTTAATGCCATTGCTACGTATGGCCCAGGGTGGGTAGCGCATGGTAGAGTTAATATAAGACTTTGTTAATAAAAAATCTTGATCAAATTGATTTGAGAATTATTTTTTCAGTAGTTTGAGTAGCAAAGTCTCTTTCTTTTTCATAATTTTGTAATCTTGATCATTTTCGTGGTCATAGCCAAGAAGATGGCAAATGCCATGGATCAATAATATTACCAGACGCTCCTCGAAGGTTTGATGCCACAAAGGAGCGTCTTTTTTTAGGTATTCAGCCGAAATGATGAGATCACCAAGGTTCTTGTCCTCGGGTTGATGTACTTGTATTCGCTTTCCTGGACGTAGCTCTGGATGATGTGAAAAAGATAAAATATCGGTTGGTTTGTCTTTGTTTCGATACGTACGATTATATTTTCTGATCGTTGTGTTTGTGGTGAACCAGATGCCCAGATCGAAATTGGTATAATCTAAAAGATCAAGAATTTTTTGCGTGATTTCTTTGACCTGTTTTGTGTCAATCTTGTGCAATCGTTGTTTGTTTTTAATAACAATCATTTTCTGCTCTCATGAGCAGCATCGGTGAGCATTATACTAATTTGCGTCGTACCATCGGTATCAATTAATGATGAATTAACCTGACTACTAAATGTGCACCAGAGCTTTTTTGCGTGCGTGATACCACGAATGAGCTGTTCATGAGCTGGTAATAATTGTGCAACGTACTCATTGTCAGTCACTATGGTAAGTACATCAACGGGCGCATTTAAGGGTAATCGGTACTCCGTTTTTAATTTTCTTACCTGCGCAATAATGTTCATGATATTACTCATGATGCTTGTATCATCGTACATTTGATAAGGCAGCACGAAACGAGTTTTGTGGATTGAAAGGTTATTATCGTGAGATTGGAAAATATCTCGATAAATCGTGTCAGTCACGTAGGGTACATAGGGTGCATAGAGTTGTAAAATAGCAAAACCAACTTGATGCAAGGTGTGCCGTGTTGTCTGAATAGTGGCTAATTCATACTCATTTTCGTTGAACAGTTGGTGTTTAATAAGTTCAAGATAATTGTCACAAAAAATATGCCAAAAGAACCGTTCGATTTCTGTTAATGCATGACCAAATTCATACGATGAAAAATGGTGCGTATAGATGCTAAAACAGCTATTGAGTTCTTTTATAATCCATTCATTAACCAGACCACGCGAATTTTCTGCACAATGGGTAGGAGCCTTTCCATGGCTATTTACAAAGCGGAATGCATTCCATAATTTTGTTATCAATTTATGACCAATGCGTATTTGAGCATCAGAAAATGCAATGTCCTGCCCAAGACTTCCTGATGCAGTCCAGTAACGAATGGCATCAGCAGGATACTGCTTGAGTAAATTTTCTGGTGTCATACTGCTGTTTTCACGTGATTTGGAAAGTTTTTCTTGCTGCGCACTCAGTACATGTCCTGAAATGACAATTGTGTGCCATGGAATTGTTTGATGATGCATCCAAGCCTTCATAATTGTATAAAATGCCCAGGTGCGAATAATATCATGTGCTTGTGGCCGCATGCTCATCGGATGGAATGGGGTAATTGGTCTGGAAGTATCAAAAAAATTTGCCTCTTTATTCAACATACTCATCACGAGCTGCGGCGTAATGGATGAGGTGTTCCACGTATCCATGACATCAGTATCAGGCGTTAACGCCTGATTTTTACACGTAGGACACTCTTTTGGACACGCTGTTTCTTGTGGATCTATCGGAAGATCTTGGTAATGAGCAACAATAATGTTATTACATGAACTGCAATGCCAGACGGGAAATGGAATACCAAAGCGGCGCTGACGAGATATGCACCAGTCCCAGCTCATATTTTCAACCCAATTTTTATAACGCATTTTCATAAATGGTGGGTACCAGGCTATCGCATCAGCCTGCTTAACAAGTTGTTCTTTGTAGGGCAAAACTTTTATGAACCATTGGGACAAAATCAGAAATTCGATCTCTTTTTTGCATCGCTCATGAATATTAACGGTATGCACAATCTCTCGCTGTTTTACTATGCATGATGCTGCCGCAAGATTGGCAACTATTTTTGCACGACCTTCGGAAATAGTAAGTCCAGCAAGGGGAGAATTTTCAATGAATTTACCATTGTTTCCAATTGATTGGCGATAAGGCAATTTAAATTTTTTGTACCATTCTATGTCAGTTTTATCACCAAAAGTACAGCACATCACCAGCCCAGTCCCTTTTTCAGGAACTACGTGCTCATCTGCCAAAATTGGCACAAAATAGTGAGCAAGGGGTACCTGCGCTTGTTGCTGTGCCAAATGTTGATACCGTTTGTCATGCGGATTGTACAAGAGTGCTACGCAAGAAAAAAGCAACTCTGGGCGCGTGGTGCCAATAATAAGATTGTTCCCTGCATGATCTTTAAAAATAAGGTCATAGAAGGTGGAAGGAACTTCTTTGTCATCCAACTCTGCCTGTGCAATGGCTGTACGGCATGAGGTACAGTACAATACTGGTTCTTGGCTTCGATAGACAAATCCTTTGTGATAAAGATCAATAAATGATGCTTGTGAAATTTTTCTCGTCTCTGGTGATATGGTCGAATAGGAAAAATTCCAATCGGTTGAAAGGCCGATGCGTTGCCACAAAGCAGTAAATTCTTGTGCTGCTATTTTTGTTTGCGCCAAACAGAGAGCAATAAAATCTTTTCGACTCAACTGATCAGCGCGTATATTACATTTTTTTTCAACAAAACGTTCGGTGGCAAGACCATTATCATCAAAACCAAAAGGATAATAAATATTAAAACCGCACATTCTCTTGTATCGTGCAATAATGTCTGTTTGTGTATAGGAGAAAATATGACCAAGATGGAGCGAGCCAGACACCGTTGGTGGTGGCGTATCAATACTAAAAATCGGTTGATTACTGGTGTTGCTCTTGCCATAAATATTCTGTTCAAGCCAGTAACGCTGAAGTGCTGCCTCTGAACTACTATGATTATAACGATCATCCATGACGATTGGTCCATATAGTGAATGAAAAAATACGTTTATGACAGTATAATCAGTGCAGCAATGAGCGTCAAAAATCCGTTCAGGACGTCATCTACAAAAACTGATTTTTAAGTCAAATTGTAACGTTGTATAAGATTTGTTCGCGCTTCTTCTATCTGCTTGACCGTTTCTGCTGGTACCGATAAAGCAAGAAGTTCGGTGAGGGTGTTTCGTGCCTCAGCTGGATTTCCTATTCGTTCATAACAAGCAGCAAGTCGCGTCATTAAGTAGACCGTCGGAGCAATCATGGTTTTGACACGTAAGAAACAGCTGAGTGCCTGGGGACTGTTGCCGGTAACGAAATAATATTCGCCCAATCCCTGCCATGCGGCCGGACAGTTTGGTGCATTTTTGGTTAATTCCGTATATCGTGAAAATGCCTGATCATACTGTTTGAGTGATAAAAGGGCAGCAGCGCATCCAACCTGTGCTTCAAGATTAGTAGCGTTTAGTTGTAATAATTTTTGGTAGGCAATCAGTGCATCTTCATGTTTTTCAAGCATAAGACTTATTTTGCCATAAAAAGTAAAGCCGAGTTCTGTATCAAAGTCACCCTCGATACACGCACGCTTAAAACATTCCCATGCCTGTTCAATTTTTTGCTCATGCAAATAGATTCGTCCGAGATTAAAATGTGCTTTACCATAATACGGGCGCAAACGTAATGCATTGGTGAGAGCAATTTTTGCTTTCTCAAAATCATTTTTGTGCATTAAAAATGAAGCAAGATTATTATATCCTTCCGGATAAAATGGATAGATTTTTATACCATTAATAATTGCTTCAATCGCACCATCCATGTTGCCAATTTGTGCATAGGATACGGCAAGATTATTGTGCGGATCTGCATAGTTGTTATCCATACTAATTGCTTTTTGAAAGTAGGGAATTGCCTCTGCATATTTGCCCCAATTTTGTGACAATTCAACGCCATAATTGTTGTAGGCGCGTGCTTTGCCTGGAGCGTGAGCAATAACATCTCCCCAAAAATTAAGGCCATTTTGCCACACCTTGTTTCGTTTGACCGTGAAAAAAATGAGAGGAATAACACACAGGTAAGGCATAAAATTTTTTGTTTTATCCAAAAATTTGAATCGACTAATAGTTTCAGCACGCATTGCATAATCGATTACATACACGATCATCACGGCAAGTATAAAAAGCCAACCAATTGACGCAAGATACGCCTTATAATCAACCATCAACTCCGGTGAGGGCATGATGCTGCATCGTGGTGCAAGACAAATGGCAAACCACAGGGCGCCAAAAATGATCGGATGAGTGCGATCATGATAAAAAAGTCGTGCAAGAAGGCCAATAATAGTCAAAATGATGATGAGAGGAATGATACAATCAAGAGAAAAAAAGTGGTGTACCACGAGCCAATCATATTCAATGCTGATATTAAAAGGCCAAAGATACATAGTTAAATAATGGAGTATTACTTTAAATTGTGAGATACAGAAAATAACCGGGGAAATAAGTTGGTGTGGATCATGGGTAATGACATTCCCAATATTATTTTTTACGCAATACGAAAAACAGAAAATGCTCGCAAAAAAAGTGGGTTTTAAAAAATATACATAAATGCTGGTGATTAGGGCAAAAAACGCCGTGGGTAAATACCACCGTTTTTTCAGAGAACGCCAGGAACCATGCGCAATGAAAAACCAATCAGTCAACACGATTAAAAATGGTATAATAATCGTAATTTCCTTGGTACCACAACTGAGCAGTGCCGCAACAAAAAGTGCACATGTTGCAATATATCGTTGTAAAGGAGTGCGGATGGTTGTGCGATACAAATACAAACCAATCATTAAGAGGGTAAAGAAGGTTGCCGCTCCTTCAAGTTGCCCCTGAATGACATACGAAACGGTCTGTGTTTGTACGGGGTGTAATAAAAAAAGCAGACTAGTAAGTGCAGCAATGGTTAAAGCATGGTGCCGAAAAAATGGCCGCGTGCTTAATTTGGTGAGCACAAAGCGAATAATGAAAAAGATCAGAACACCATTACCCATATGGATGAAAAGATTACCGATGCGATATATAAATGGGTCAAATTTGCCAAATTGATAATAAATTGAATTGATCCAATAAATAATCCATCGTGTTCCTGAAAAAATAAGTTTGCGAAGATTATTGTGTCTAATATCAAAATACCGAGTAATATTAGCAAGATCATCAAATTGGAACGGATATTTTAATGATGGATAATAAGCAATAAATGTCAGAATTGCTAGGATCCCGATGGGTAAAATATAATGAATAAATGGATTAACACGACTATTTTTTGCCGCTGTTCTCTTCATACAATTTCTCCTTTTTTGAGCGTGTCAGCGTGTAGGCGATACTATTGTAATACAGTGGTTATAGTTGTCGAGTACGGGGAAAATTTGACGGTCTGATCGATTTTTTTTACTCTTCTAATAGATAACTATCAACATTTTGATCAATGGAAAAGCAGCAATGATTACTCTCAAATGTGTCGAATTTACCGTAAGTCTTATTACTTTTCTTCTTGTGTACTTCTTCTCAACAACGCTGGCTGGTTTTTTTCGGGCCTTGGTTGCAAAAAAGATGGGGGACGATACGGCGCAACAGGCTGGATTTCTTACGTTGAACCCCTTTGCGCATGTTGATCTTTTGGGTCTTGCTTTTTTATGTTTGACCTATTTTGGCTGGAGCAAATTTGTTCCCATCAATTCGCATAATATTGATGGTTCTATCCGATCGTTGGGCATAAAAACAGGATGGCGTATTCCAAAACTTTTATGTGCTTATTTTTCTGATTCGTTTGTCTATTTTTTTATCGCATTTAGCTCTTTAATTTTTTTGATTCTATTGTTTGGGCCTGAGATTTTGTTTGTTGCTGCATCGATGCTTTCATGTCCCGGGCGCATGTCACACCTTTTTATTGCGCGGACGTTTCATGATCATGCATCACTGACGATTGTTATTGGTTTTATTCTGATAGTACTTGCATCCTTGTGTATTATTATTGGTATCCTTGATTCTATTATTAATAGCTGCCATTTGGGCCTGGCGCTTCTTGCAGAACGATCACCAGAATCGGCAATGCATTATGGATACATTGCCATTTTAGCACCTATAATTTTAATTTTATGTTGTGCAGGAAAGTTACGGTTGATAGTCACCGCATTGATGTTGTATGGTGGGTGGTTCGTTGCGCGTTTGCTTGGTCTTGTTGGATAGGAACTATTCATGAATAATTTTTCACTGCTCATGTCAGGGACGGTACAGGTTACGCCACTCGATGAATTCGAACGAAAACTGGCAATGGGCAGACGCTTGATTGTAAAACTTGGTGCAGATCCAACTGCTCCTGATTTACATTTGGGACATGTTGTCGTGTTGAGTAAATTGGCACAATTCCAGGATGCTGGCCATCAGGTTATTTTTCTTATTGGTGATTTTACTGCACAGATCGGGGATCCAACTGATAAATCAGGAATGCGTCCACCATTGTCTCCTGAAAAAATTGCCTACAATATGCAAACTTATTTTGAACAGGTTGGCAAGATTCTTGACATGAATAAAGTAATAGTGCGGAAAAATAGCGAATGGCTTTCATTAATCAATTTGGGCCAAATGATTAGTTTATGCAGCAAAGTTACCCTTGCGCGTCTTATACAGCGTGATGATTTTGCCAAACGCATGGCCGATCATCAACCGATTGCATTTCATGAACTGCTGTATCCTCTATTGCAGGGATACGATTCAATCGCGTTGAACGCTGATGTTGAAATTGGCGGTACTGATCAGACATTTAATTTACTCATGGGCAGATTTTTGCAAGAACAGTATGGACAAGATCCGCAACTGATTATGACTATGCCATTACTTGAAGGCACCGATGGTGTGCACAAAATGTCAAAATCGCTTGGTAACGCAATAGCATTAACAGATTCTGCAGATCAGGCATTTGGTAAATTAATGTCGATTCCTGATGCAATAGTATTACGCTATTATGCATTATTGTTGCACTATGATAATGAGCAATGTGCGCAGTTACAAAGATCAGTTGCCGATGGTTCTTTGCATCCTATGATTTTGAAAAAACAGATGGCGCATGCCGTTGTTGCAAAATTTTGGTCATCATCAAAAGCGGATGAAGCACAAAAAAATTTTGAAACAATTTTTCAAAAAAAAGATTATACTTATGCCACCGAATATCGTTTGCCGGTTGATTTCCCCAATCCAGCATGGATAGTTGATTTATTAAAAGTTATTGGTGCGGTACAAAGTTCGTCTGATGCGCGCAGACTCATAGAAGCCAAGGCAGTGACAATTGATGAATTAATCATCACTGATTTTAAGGCAACGATATCCTGGAAATCAGGAATGGTAATAAAAGCAGGTAAATTACATATCAGTAAAATCTTTTAAATGAAAGCTACTAGTATGAAAACAGTACGGTTGAGTATTATGACTATTATGGCTCTTCTTTGTACACCGGCATTGTTTGCTATGAATAATCAGAATGAGCCATTTATGAGATGGTTTATAAATAATCAGTTGAATCAGTTTATGCGCGAAAGAAAATTATTAGATAGAAGAGAGATTATCTCTGTGAGCAATTTACATCGAGCATGCCACTATGGGCGTTATGATTTCGTAAGTGCATTGGTTGGTGATTTAAAAGAATCAGGCAAAAAAAATGATCTTATCAAAAAAGATGACTCTGGAAATACACCACGGGAAGTTGCATTACTGTCCGCAGCGGCATTCGAGTTTCCCGAGGATGTAGAAAAAGATTTTAAAGACATTGAGCAATTGCTTGCTGTAGAAACTTTTAGCCTTAATAAATGAAAGCTACTATTATGACAAAAATATCGTTAAATATTATGAGTCTTATAGCCCTTCTTTGTACCCCGGCATTGTTTGCTATGTATGATCAGACTAATGCGCCATTTATGCAATATTATATAAATAATTATTTTCATGAATTTATGCAGGGAAGGGAGATGTATCAGAAGGAGCGAAGGCCAGGTGATACTTCTGATCCTCACTTGAATTTGCATCTATCATGTCACTATGGACGTCTTGATTTAGTGAAAGAATTAGTTCAAAAAGATAAAGATGCTCTTAACAAGAAAGATTCCTGTGGAAAAACACCGTTGGACGTTGCATTAATTTCCGCATCGGCATTCGAGTTCCCCGAGGATGTACAAAAAGAATTTAATGAAATTATTCTATTGCTTGCACAAGAGACTGGTGATTTAAAACCTCTTTTGAAATATGACAGGCTTGACCTTCTTAAGACATTATGGGAAACCGGTAAATATCCACAAGCCGGTGACCTTGTGTATTCACCGACCATACGATCTGCAGCAGTTATTACTGGCATTGTTACTGTTTTTGTATTAGTTCATCTGTTGTGTTGCAAGAAAAATAAAAAAGAAAGCACATCGCAACCACCATCTCATAATAAAAAACATAAAGCATATCAGTGTTCATCATGCGAGGAAATGTACGCGCATAGTTGATTGTTGAATATATTCAAAGCAACGGAATGATCAAAGCAATACGCTTTGATCGTTCCGTTTTTTTTTACGATAATGTGAATTCGGAATTAAAAAGTAGTAAAATGCGTCTGGATCGTCGTTGCGAGGAACTTCTATTTTTCTGGATTGCTTCGATGCCTCGCAATGACGATCTGGACGTATTTTTCACTGTTTTAATTATCTCGAACTCAAGTTTTATATTAATTCCGAACTCGCGTTACGATAGGACATAATCAAAAAAGAGAAAGCCGTGCTCTTTGCCAGATTCTACAAACCCGACACGCTTATATAATGCCTGTGCAGGATAATTTTCAACACGGGTAGCCAACCAGATTTTCTTTGTTGCACCCAAGCGAATAAGATCTTCAATTGCATATCGTAAAAGTTTTTCTCCATATCTTTTTCCGCGGAAATTTTTGTCTATGGCAAGAAAAAGCACTCTGCCAACATCAGGCTTATCCATATAATAGGTAGTAAAACCAACTACTTTTCCATGATCTTCAAGCACGCGAATATTCATGCGGCCAACAGATGCGAGTGATTCATCCGAAGCGCGATATTTTAACATATATTCAATTGACTGCTCTGGATTTGCAGTCAGCCAATAACGATCAGCATTAAAAATATCAACAATCTGTTTGGTGTGTTGCTGATTATCGAAAGCAACAATGTGTATTGGCGATGTTAAAAAAAGCAGATAGTAACCGTAACTACCAACTGTTATTGTACCGATTATTGCGCCACATACTGCTACTTTTTGCCAAAAATTTAATCTTTTTATTTTAAACATAATCAACTCCTATATATTATTTCATGTAAAAATAGTCCGCAGGCAGGTGCTGCCGGTAAATGGTGCGCAGGATCTTTTTTGTGAAAAATAGTTACCAAATTTTCTAATGAGAATTTCTTTCCTGCAACAGCCATTGCAGCACCCACTAACCGCCGTATCATGTAACGCATGAAGCGTTCTGCAACAAAAGTGATGCGGACTGCGCCGATGTCTGGTAACTCATCAAGCCAAATGGCATCAATGTTGCGTATAGTGCCACCAGCATAATGGTCTCCGGTACAAAAGGAACGAAAATCATGGGTGCCGACAAATAGCTGAACAATTTTTTTTAAATATTCTTTATCAAAATGGTAACCAGAAAACCATCCGTAACGATGCATAAATGGTGAAGGAGGCGTTTCGAAAATATAATAATGGTAGGTTTTATAATGTACGTTAGAACGAGGATCAAAAACCGGTGCTATTCGCTCGATTGAGCGAATACGAATATCGCATGGCAGTTTCCGATTCCAGGCGTAACACAGACGATCACCATCAAGATCAAGCGTTGTTTGGCATTTTACTACTTGTCCAAATGCATGCACGCCAGCATCAGTACGTGATGCTCCCCACAAGCGTACTGGCTGATGAAAGGTACGCTCAAAACTGGTAATTAAGGTATGTTCGATCGTTTTTTCTTGTGCCTGCATCTGCCATCCGCTATATTCAGTGCCATCATAAGCAATAATGCATTTGTAGAAATTCACGGCACATACGTTCTTATTTGCGCAATGGTGCGCGCAATACTTTTTTTCGTAACCGAATACTTATTGGAGTAACCTCGATCAGTTCATCGGGCCGAATCCATTCCATACACTGTTCAAGATCCATGATACGTACCGGTGGTAATTTCACCGCATCATCTGATCCTGAAGCACGCATGTTGGTAAGTTTTTTTGCCTTGCATGGATTGACATCAAGATCATTGTCGCGACTATGTTCGCCGACAATCATTCCTTCATACACTTGTTCGCTGGGCGCGACAAACAATATGCCACGTGCTTGCAAACTATCGAGTGCATAGGCAGTGGTGACACCATTTTCCATCGAGACAAGTGCGCCGCGCATCCGCGTAGGAACATCACCTTTGTAGGGTTGATATTCTTTAAAATTAAAATTTGCAATTCCCGTGCCCCGTGTTTCTGTCAAAAATTGACTACGGAATCCAAGGAGAGTGCGCGAAGGAACTTCATACTCAAGACGTACGCGACCAGATTCGAGCATTTTCATATCTTTCATGATTGCTTTGCGTCGACCAAGATTTTCCATAACGGATCCTTGGTATTCTTCGGGAACGTCAATAATGACCGTTTCGATTGGCTCGCATTTGGCGCCATCAACTGTTTTATAAATAACTTCTGGTGCCGATACTTGCATTTCAAAATTTTCTCGACGCATATTTTCGATCAGCACGCCCAAATGCAGTTGACCGCGTCCTGATATTTTAAAAACATCGGGAGAATGAGTTGCTTCAACACGGAGTGCTACGTTGACTTTGAGTTCCTTGTCGAGCCGATCTTTCAAATGGCGCGAGGTGAGAAATTTTCCTTCGCGTCCATTAAATGGTGAATCATTAACAGACATGAACATGCTCAAAGTTGGTTCGTCAATTTTGACATAGGGATATGGATTTGGTTTGTCGGGCAAGCAAATCGTAGCGCCAAGCGCTGGTGGTTTTTCAAAACCAGTTACGGCAACAACATCACCAAATGATGCTTCTTCGATTTCAACTTTCTCCAAGCCAATAAATACATACATTTTGGTAATTTTTGTTGGAGTACTTATTTCATTGTCACGACAGACAATAATCTGCTGACCAGTTTTTAACGAGCCGCTAAAAATTCTACCAATGGCTATAGGTCCCAAAAATTCAGAGTGATCAAGGCTGGTAATCAGCAATTGCAATCCCACACCTTTTTCTGTTGGTGCTGGTATACTTTTGATAATGGCATCAAAAAGAACCCGCATATCCTCTGTTTGTTTTGTAGGATTGGTGGTCATAAAACCAAAACGTGATGAGCCGTAGAGAATAGGAAAATCGAGCTGCGATTCCTCAACAGCCAGATCGAGAAAAAGATCATGAATTGCTTCTTCAGTTTGTTCGATGTTGGCATCTTTCCGATCGATTTTATTAATGACTACAATAGGACGTAATTTTAGCTGCAGCGCTTTTTGCAATACAAATCGCGTGCCAGGCAATACGCCTTCTGCCGCATCAACCAAAAGCAAAAAGCCTTCTACCATTTGCAGCGTGCGTTCAACTTCGCCACCAAAATCGGCATGCCCAGGCGTATCAATAATATTGATAGTGTAAGTACCAAATTTAATACCCGTATTTTTTGCAAGAATGGTAATACCACGTTCACGTTCAAGGACATTCGAATCCATGACGCGCTCTTGCTGTTCGCCAGCCGCCAGCGTTCCCGACTGCCGTAATAATTGGTCTACGAGCGTAGTTTTGCCATGGTCAACATGGGCAATAATGGCGATATTTCTGAGAAGTTCTCTCGATGCTTTTGTCATGGCTTATTTTCATTAATAGTAGTTTGCTGAATAAGGCAAGAGAGACATCATGCGTGCTTTTTTAATTTCTCGGGCCAACATGCGCTGATAACGGCAACTGGTGCCTGAAATGCGCGCCGGAAGAATTTTACCCCGTTCCGTTAAAAAAGTACGCAAAAATCCAGCATTTTTATAATCAATATTTCTGATCTGCTCTTCATTACCCGTAAAACGGCATGCTTTAACGCCATTTCCTTGATTACGTCGTGATCTTTTTTTGACCAAACGGGCACTAATTTTAAGTTTTATCTTTTTTGTCATCTTTTTTCCCGGATTATTTTTCAGATTTTTATCAACTTCTTTGGAAAAGAAAAAGGACGATTTCGTTGTTAAATGGCGATATCGTCTGATTCTAACTGATTGTTATTTGTTCCATATGATCGATCATAGGGAAACTTCCGTTCTTTGTGCATATGATTACCAACATTTTCGCGGAGCGGTGTTTCTTCGAGAGATCGAGGACGCTGATATGTTAATGGCGCATCAAGCTCTAATGCCGTTATTATAAAACGCATAACGACGTTGCCGAGTCGAATAGCAAAAACTGTTTTGATTGCACTAATAAGATCTGTTACCGCGGACGGAGGAACCTCAAAGCGCATGAGATAGTAAACGCCATACTCATTTTTTTTGACCGGATAGGCAAGTTGATATTTTCCCCATCGCTCAAATGAAATGACCAATCCACCAGCTTTCGCAATCGTGTCACCCAGCAAGGTTTCGACATTTTTTATATCATCCTGGCTGATCTCGGGGATGGTCAACATCAGGATTTCATAACGTGAATTCATAAAATACTCCTAAATGGCAGTGTTATAAACACTATAAAACGCCTTATTGCGCTTTATTTAGATAAGGTGCTGGTACTATTTACTAGTACAGGCCAAGAGTATCAAAAAAACAGCTTTTTTCCAACTATAATTTTGATAAAAAAAAGAGGGACATACCAAATAATGGTATATCCCCAAATTTTTGATTGATAAACTAAGCAATTAGCCAACAAAACGTTGCTGACGTTGTACCACGCGACCAATGATTCTAAAATGATCTTTGCCTCTGACCAAGGCTATTGGTGGTGATTTGTGATTGACTGATTCGAGTACAATGAAATCTTCCGTGTAGGTAATCTGCATAACCGCTTTTATCGGCGTATCGTTGCCATATTCTACTGCTGCCGTGTCTCCGGATCGCGTCCACACTTCTGGCGAAATGATCAGGTAGTCACTTTTTACAAAAGTTGGTGCCATGGCATTATTTTCGACAAACAGGGCAAACATTGCGCTATCATTTGAATTTAATACCGGTATAAAGACATCTTTATAACCCGTGGTAATTTGCATTAACTGATTGTTGTATGGTGATGGGTTTGATGGAATATCGCCCGTAACTGGTATTATTTGTACGCGTAAATCAACATCTGAACGCTCAGGCATGCTGACATTTTTATCGATATTATCAGTACGTTGACGATGTTCAACAAACAAATCGATCGGGCTTAATTCAAAGGCATTTGCCAATTTTTTAAGCGAATCTTCATTCCAGCGACGAGTGCCATTTTTAATGTGAGTCAAATAGCTTTCGGACAAACCTGTTTTTTCTGCTAAAATCTTCGTTGTCCAACCCTTCTCGCGAAGAAGTTCCTTGACCCGTAGTTGAGTCGAAGTTGGTGGCATGAGTAACTCCTATTTAGTAAAACACTATGAATTTTATTATGGTTATAAACCACTGCCTAATTACTAATTGTACTCATAAAAAAGCAGTTGTCAAATGGAAATGAGTGTCCTGGCCCCTCAAAAGGTGAAAACCTATTTCAAAAAAGATTATTTTGAACAGCAATCTTGGGAAAAAGGACAGACTGTCGTGGGCCTCGATGAGGTCGGTCGAGGATGCTTAGCGGGGCCGCTGGTCACCGCTGCGGTCATGCTCCCTTGTAACAAAACGCACCGGCAGCTGAAAGATTCGAAATTATTAACCGGTCAGAAGCGGGAAAAGGCATTTGCGTGGATTGTGAAACATTGCCGATATGCTCTTGGCATTGTTGATCACCGGGTCATCGATAGTGTCAACATTTGGCATGCAACCTTGGTAGCCATGCGCAAGGCGACGCTTCATTTACTCGCGGTTTGCCCGCGTCCATCGGTCATTCTAACTGATGCCATGCCGCTATCATTGTCAGGAACGGCACATACTGATATTCCGGTGCATTATTTTATTAACGGAGAGCGTAAATCAAGCTCTATTGCGGCGGCTTCTATTGTTGCCAAAGTAGTGCGAGACAATCTTATGAAGCAGTTTGACCCCCTTTTTCCTTATTACCAGCTTCGTATGCACAAAGGATATGCTACAAAAATCCATCAGGATGCCTTGATTACCCATGGACAATCGTTGATTCATCGTTCAAGCTTTATGTTCGATGGTATGCACGTTGTTTCTGATAATCGGGAGTTCGGGTATGAGCAGCAAAGCTTGTGCTGAAATTATTGAAAGTTCGCTCAATGCGTGGTTAGCGCAAAGTTGGGATTGGAGCTTTTTTGTGCCCTACGGCTCCCTGATTGTTGTAGAGTCGCCACCATTAACCCTTTTTGGCATTGTCTATCAAATTCAGACCGGTTCCATGGACCCGAGTCGCCATCCTTTTCCCTATAGAAAAACACATGCTGAGCTTTTGGCAGAACAGCCGCAGATATTCGAATTTCTCAAGACGACCTTTTCCTGTTTGGCGGTAGGTTTTATGAAAGAGGATACTATTTTCCATATAATGCCTCCACAGCCGCCTTCCATTCATTCATTTTTGTCAGTTGCTTCTGCAGAGCTCTCCAAAAAATTCTTCAGCAATGATCGGTACCTGCCACTCCTTTTTTCTTCCAAAATTCAGGATCTTGACGAGATTATATTGACCCTTATCAGCCGCCTTTTTTCTGATAAAATCATGTCGAAAGAACGACTCATGGGCTTCATGAGGACCTACTCGCTCTTAACGTCTAATGATTATCGGCGTATGAAGCTTTTTTTACAGCGGCTGGAACCTCTCGTTTGCCATAAAGATCCCATGATTTTTCACGATTAATAATATCTCACCCCCAAGGTCACGACAGTCTGTTTTTTTAACAATGCAAATTAGGCATTAAAAAGTAATAAAATGCGTCTGGATCGTCGTTGCGAGGAGCTGAGGTTAATATTATTAATAAATGATAGCGACGCGGCAATCCAGGCTAAATGTTCCTGAGCAACTTTTAGTTATTCATTTTATAAAATTTTTCTATTTCTCCCTGGATTGCCGCGTCGCCTAAAAGGCTCCTCGCAACGACGATATGCGCTATATAATATTTCATCTAGACATATTTTTTTAAAATGATATAATGAGAATAGGTAACTAAATATACGTTATTTATGGAGGTTTTCATGAAAAATCGTTTACTATTATTACTTTTAGTCGTTATTGCCGGCAGTATTGGTCAGGACACCTCGTGTATGTTGGCCCGATTTAAGTCGGTAATGCATCCTAATATGATATTGTCATCACCCTTTATAAAGCATGGCTTTAATCCGGGTATACAAAAACCATCATTATTCAAAGCAGTTCTAAGAAACCCTTTTTTAACAACACGGATAGTTTTTGCAAAACTGTTTGGGCGTAATGCTTTCAATCAACAGTTTGATCATACTCCTATTTATTGGGCCATTCATAACAATGATATGAGCCGCCTTAAAGCGCTCATTGCCCTAGGAGCAAATCCCAGTGAGCCAAATGCAGATGGGATAACGCCATTGTATGCGGCAGTTATTCGCGGAAATCTTAAAGCAGTTAAAATTCTGATAAATGCTGGTGTCAACGTTGAAGCGCCAGTTTTTGGTGATACACCGTTGCATACGGCCGTTGAAATGTTTCGAGGAAAATCGAGTAAATGGCGTGATTCAGTAGAAATAGTAAAAATCATTCTTATTGCTGGTGCGAGTCGTGGTACCGCAAATAGGCAGGGAGAAACAACAGCAATGATTGCATTGCGCAAATATGCACAGGCACAAAATGCACAAGGAAATAAAGATGAACTTGATGCACGCACTGAAGTGGTACGTCTTATTTGTGGGTCTGTTTTGAACAAGCACA
>Ga0207093_1059_pt1 | contig 19033 bp, 21 predicted proteins | sample Alteio_BWMinHeat_89_FD_153519 | JGI IMG/M metagenome (GOLD analysis project Ga0207093, IMG submission 153519) | Enriched cells from forest soil in Barre Woods Harvard Forest LTER site, Petersham, Massachusetts, United States -... | ecosystem: Environmental > Terrestrial > Soil > Temperate forest >... | reverse complement strand
GGCAAAAAAGGACATAAAGAAATTTTCAGAGTTGCAGTAAGCGGCATGTTGCCAAAAAATAAATTACGAAAGATAATGCTAAAAAATCTTACAATCAATGATTAAGACTAAAGAAACATCAAAGGAACGATACAGCGAAGCTGTCGGGCGACGCAAAACTTCAGTGGCTAGAGTTCGCCTTACTCCGTCATCTAAAAATACTTTTGTTATAAATGAAAAAGAATTAGAAACTTATTTTCCAACTGATGAAATGCGGCTTTTGGCTAAGGAGCCATTGGCTAATATAGAAGGCAAGTTCAAAGTCTCCGCCAAGATTTCTGGCGGCGGCATTCACTCCCAATCCGAAGCTTTGCGTCACGGTATCGCCAGAGCTTTGATAGTGCACGATATAAACCTTCGCCATGATTTGAAACGCGCCGGCCATTTAAAACGCGACCCTCGTTCCAAAGAACGCCGTAAATTCGGCTTGAAAAAAGCAAGAAAAGCTCCACAATGGAGTAAGCGATAGAAAAAGGCACCCCGGTTGGGTGCCTTTTGTTAATTCTCTCATGACTATTGGTGAGCATCCTCCCCACCACCATTGACTACTCTTTGCGCGATTCCTCCATTGATGGTGAGAACGAACGGAAATTCAGAAGCCAGTTTTTTACATGTGGGTAAATCATTAACAATATCACATAATTGGACCACCCGAAGATAATTGTTTGTCGAATCTCCGACAAAATCAGGATATACGATGAATGTTCCAACTCCATCGCTTAGGAAAATTTCAGGTCTCAATTTGTAAGGGACGCCTGTAAATTGAGACCAGAATTTTACCTCCGATAATTCCTGGTTTAGAGCTGGAATATTTTCCTCGATCACAGATTTTACGATCATGAGGATTTTGTTACGTTCCTCTCGGAAATGCTCCTCTGCTTCAAAAAAAGCGATTCTTTTACCGTTTAATTTAGCAAGATTAACAACTTTGCTCATTCTTTACCTCCCTTTCTTTCTCTATAAAAACATATTGAACATTCTTTGTCAAATAATTTTGAATACCGACATTTCATGTTAAAATGCTTCCAACATGAAGGATGAAGATAATAAAAATGACGAAATGGAAGTAGACACCGACCCGGGTGACGACATCGTTTTTGAGGAAAATACGGAGGTAACCAAGCCGGATTCCAAGGAAAAGTTTGAAAAGCTCAAAACTCGCATTAAAGAGCTGGAAAAGAAAAATTCCGAGCTTTTGAATAATTGGCAGCGAGACAAAGCTGATTTTATAAACGCCCGTAAGCGTGATGAGGCCGAGAAAATGGAGTTTCTTCAATTCTCAAAACGTGATGTCTTGTCGGAACTTATTCCAGTTCTCGATTCCTTTGAATCGGCTTTCAAAAATAAAGAAGCTTGGGAAAAGGTTGATAAAAACTGGCGCGTGGGCGTTGAATACATCCACACCCAGCTCATAAACATTTTGACCGGTCACGGCTTAAAGATTTTAAATCCAGTGGGAGAAAAGTATGACCACAACCGCGATGACGCTGTCGGAACTGTGCCGGTGGATAGGGAAGAGGATGATAGAAAAATAATGGAAGTTGTCCGTGTTGGCTATGAATTTAATGGAAAAGAAGTCCGCGCACCTAAGGTGCACGTTGGAGAATATAAAAAATAAAAAGCCGCCGAGAGTGCGGCGGCTTCTCGGCGGGTTAGATTTTTTGGATGTCCTCAATCCAATCATCGGTATTTTCTCTGTAGGTCACCAGAACCTTGTCACCATGTTTCAAGTCTCTAATTTTACATGATTTAATACGTTCTTCAGAAAGTTGAACTCCCCATACTGTCCCCTTGAAATACAGACTTACGTAGTCTTCTTTTATCTCAATTTTTCCTATCGTGAAAATCTCAATTTTCTTTGGCATGACCCCTCCAACTTTTTATAAGATAGCATATAAAAATACTAATGTCAATTTTACATAAATAAAAAATAATATATAATTTCAAGAACCTATTTCGAAAATAATGGCTAATATAAATAAAAAAATTTTGAGGAAAAATCATAGGATGAGGAAGGAGGCGTACTAGAAGTACGAACGACTGACGAAACTAGGATTTTTACCAAAATTTTGTTATTTAGATAGCCAGACCTTTCTTTTAATTTTATTTTTGAAATAGGTTCTATATGCAAATTACTCATTTAAAAGGAAATAAGGTAGAAAAAGTCCTTCGAGATAAGGAGGGACGGCTCATTCGCGCCACTTTTTATGTTTATGAATCCGCCGGCCGAATTCGCGCCAGACTTTTGGATTTTTCTGTCATCAACGAATTATCCGGCGACACTCTTTCTCTTTCCATACCAAATAAGACGCATTCTAAAGAAAATTCCCATTTAAATTCATTTGTTTCCCGTTATTTTACAAAAGACACTTTACAATTTTCAGGAAGTAAACCCAGAGCGCCTACATTTTAATTTAATTTGTTTTTATAAACTAATTAAATTAATTATGTCTAAAATTATTGGTATTGATTTGGGAACTACAAACTCTGCTGTTGCGGTCATGGAAGCCGGACAGCCAAAAATACTTGAAAATGCCGAGGGAGCGCGAACAACACCTTCTATCGTAGCTATTTCTAAAACCGGCGAGCGGCTGGTTGGTCTTTTGGCCAAGCGCCAAGCGGTGACCAATCCGAAAAATACTATTTTCGGCATCAAGCGCTTTATCGGCCACACATTCGACGACCAGGGAGTGCAAAAAGACAAAGCCATTGTTCCGTTTGAAGTCTTGAAGTCATCGAGCGGCGGAGTGAAAGTAAAAATGAATGACAAAGAATATACGCCGGAGGAAATCTCGGCCATGATTCTGTCCAAAATGAAATCTGATGCCGAAGCAAAATTGGGAGAAAAAGTGACGCAGGCAATCATTACCGTCCCAGCTTATTTTAACGACGCCCAAAGGCAAGCCACTAAAGATGCCGGTCAAATCGCCGGTTTGGAAGTCTTACGCATTATTAACGAACCGACAGCCGCCGCATTGGCTTATGGCTTTGATAAAGCGGGTAAAGAAGAAAAAATTGCCGTCTTCGACTTTGGCGGAGGTACTTTTGATATTTCTATTTTGGAAGTTGGCGGCGATGTTATAGAAGTTAAATCAACTGACGGCGACTCGCACTTGGGAGGAAAAGATATCGACCAAAAACTAATAAATTATTTAGCCGATGAATTCAAGAAGGAGTCAGGCATTGACCTGCGCGGCGATACTTTGGCCTTGCAGCGTTTGGACGAAGCGGCTGAGAAAGCAAAGATTGAACTCTCCACAGCCATGGAATCGGAAGTAAATATTCCATTTATAACTTCGGATGCTTCCGGCCCGCGACACCTGCTTATAAAACTGACTCGAGCAAAATTAGAAGAGCTAACTTCAGAATTTATCGAGCGAGCGATGTCCATTACCAAACGAGCCATGGAAGCTTCAGGATTTAGCACATCGCAAATAGACGAGGTCATCTTGGTTGGAGGCCAGACTCGCATGCCAAAGATGGCCGAAGAAGTGAAGAAATATTTTGGTAAAGAGCCGAACAAATCCATTAACCCTGACGAAGTAGTTGCCGTTGGCGCCGCTATTCAAGGCGGCATCATGTCAGGTGATGTTAAAGATGTACTGCTCTTGGATGTTATTCCATTGTCCTTAGGCATTGAAACTATGGGTGGAGTATCTACCAAATTAATTGAGCGCAATACAACTATTCCAGCTTCGCGCTCGCAGATTTTCTCCACCGCCGCTGACAATCAAACTTCGGTTGAAATCCACATCATTCAAGGTGAGCGTGCTATGGCCGCTGACAACAAATCACTTGGTAGGTTTATTTTGGATGGTATTCCACCATCACCTCGAGGTATGCCGCAGGTTGAAGTAACCTTTGACGTTGATGCTAACGGTATTCTCTCGGTCAAAGCCAAGGACAAAGCTACGAGCAAAGAGCAATCAATCAGGATTGAAGCTCGTTCCTCGCTTTCTAAAACCGATATCGAAAAAATGCAAAAAGACGCTGAAGCTCACGCCGCTGAAGATACCAAGAAAAAAGAAGTTGTTGAAATAAAAAATATTGGCGAGCAGTTGATTTATACAGCTGAAAAATCTCTGCGTGATGCTGGAGAGAAAGTGCCAACGGAACTAAGGGCTTCAATCGAAAACAAAATCACTGACTTGAAAAAATCTCGGGAAGGCGACAACTTGGAAGATATCAAATCCAAAACTCAAGCGTTATCGTCTGAACTTTCCAAGATTGGCGAAATCCTAAACAAAGCCGCTCAATCACAAGGCCAAACGCCACCGGAGGGTCCAGCCTCCGAAGGCCCCGTCCGCGACGCCGACTTTGAAGAGAAAAAACCACCGGAGGATAAATAGAGATAAAAAAATCACTTGGGAGCGCAATTCCAAGTGATTTTTGATTTGGACTAAGGATTATCTTTTTCCCATCTCCCATCTTTGAGAAGTTCGAGATAATCTTCTGGTCCAATGGAAAAACTCAAAGTTATCTCCTTGTCATCAAACCAATGATAAACTCTCTGTACTTCGTAGTCCAGTAAAAATGAACCATTTTCGGTTTGACACGGAAGAGCGACAGTTTCACCGATTCTTGGCACAACATCCCACACAACTTCGTTAGTCAGGTCATCCCAGAAATCTGATTTGCCTCGTAGTTCTTCGGGAACTATTTTTGGCCTTGCTATTAAGTGAAGTAATGGCATCAATCCTCCTTCTTTTTGAATACTGAATGCATTAGTCTCTCAAAAGCTTGGCGATTTCTGCCTCTCTTTGCTCAAATTCGAACTCATTCAAAGTTAGCAGAAGGTAGATCGCTTCGATCTTTACGTTTATTTTCGACTCCAATGGAATACCTCTAACCATTCTTTTGATGTCGCCGAGGAACTCTAGGGACCATGCTCGTCGTAATTCGTCCATTGATTTACCTCCTTCCTTTATTTCAACTTCAAATTCGTCCGGAAACGGAGAGCTCATCGGTTGTGTGACAGTTTGGACAACCTCAACATTTTTTTCAGAGACTGCCTTGAAGAATTTCCTCAAATCGCCATAATGGTTGTCTGCACTGAAAACAATCCTCTTCGGTTCACCGTTCGGATATCTTTCCGTTACTCTACCTTCGATTTGGCTCATTAGAGACCTCCTAAAATAAAAATAGCATGATAAAATAATATAGTCAAGTGTAAACAAAATAAAAAAATGCTAATATAAAACTTAAGTAGATGGATGCAGTTCTAGGCGCGAAAATTTTTGGCGACCAAAGTGTAGTAACCTACTCTGCGGGAGCAAAAAATTTGAGCAACAACGAAATGCGCCATATAATTAAGTTTTAACACTATGAAGGACTTTTATGAAATTCTTGGCGTCGATAAGAAAGCCAGCAAAGACGAAATTAAAAAAGCATTTAGAACCTTAGCTCATAAATATCATCCGGATAAAAAAACTGGCGACGCAGAAAAATTCAAAGAGATAAACGAGGCCTATTCTGTACTTTCCGACGACCAGAAACGAGCTCAATACGATACTTATGGACGGACTTTTTCCGGCGCTGGGGCAGGAGCTGGCGCAAGTGGTTTTGGCGGCCAAGATTTCGGCGGTTTTGATTTCTCCCAATTTACTCAAGGAGGAAATGGTTTTGATTTTGACTTGGGAGACATCTTTGGAAATGTTTTTGGCGGCGGCACTCGCCGTCAAACTCGACGCGGCCGAGATATTTCTTTGGACATTGAACTTTCTTTTGAAGAATCTGTTTTTGGTGTGGAGCGAACTGTGTTATTGAACAAAGTTTCCAAATGCGATACTTGTCATGGCACTGGGGCTGAAAAGGGAAGTGATATGATAACTTGTACTATTTGCAACGGCCGCGGCTCGGTTCGAGAAGTCAAACGCACTTTCTTTGGCCAATTTGAACAAGTAGCTACTTGTGAGATCTGTCACGGTTCTGGCAAAGTGCCGAAGGTCAAATGTCACGTCTGTGGTGGCAAAGGAATTTTGAAAAAAGAAACAGAAATCAAAGTGAAAATCCCTGCCGGTATTGAAAACGGCGAAATGATACGACTAACTGGGGCCGGTGAAGCAACCTCGGGCGGCCAAGCGGGGGATTTGTATATCAAAGTTTATGTCAAAAAGCATTCAGTCTTTCGAAAAGAAGGCATTAACTTGGTCATGGATTTAAATATTAAATTGTCAGACGCATTACTTGGCGGAGAGCAAAATATTTCTACATTAGATGGTGCCATCAAAGTCAAAGTTCCGGAAGGAGTAAGTCATGGAGAAGTTTTGCGAGTCAAAAATAAAGGTATTGTCCAAGAACGCGGTCAGCGCGGAGACCTTTTAATAAAAGTTCATATTCTTATGCCAAAGCGCCTTTCCAAAGAAGCCAAAAAGACAATTGAACAATTGAAAAAAGAGGGGATTTAGAAATATTAATCCCCATATTCTGTATTCAGTATCAAAATTTTCCTTTATAATGTAGTTATGTTCGAGCAAATACTGCGAATGTTTAGGATTGGAGGAATGATTTCCTCTGACCTCATCATTTTAGGCACTATCTTTGTTATTTCTTTTATCTACGCATTTTCTTTTGGCCGCAATAGAACTATTTCATTTATAATATCCTTTTATATCGCCGATTTTCTATTTCAGAACTTCCACTTTTTAAATCGCCTTATCTTTTTGCAAGGGGACTCTCTTATCGCTTTAAACAAGCTAATAATTTTTATTGTTATCTTTCTGCCTCTCAATATCATTATAGGACGCTATATAACTGAATCAGGCAATGCCCGAGCCCATATCGGCAGAACAATAGGGTATTCATTTGCCATGCTCATCCTTGTACTCATTTTTTCCTATTCAGTGGTCAATTTAACAATCTTTTACCATTTTTCTCCGGTTATAGACAATCTTTTCTCTGATAGTAATATGATTTTCTGGTGGGATTTAATTCCTATCGCAATCTTAGCCATATTCTAACTAACAAAATGACCTCATCTACGTTGTTGCTCGCAATTTTTGCTCCACGCGGAGTGGTTTACTACACCTTGGTCGCCAAAATTGCTTCGCGCCTAGCATCTAAGGTCATTTTGTTAGTTAGCCAAATAGGAAGTTGCATTTTCTTTGATTTTAATGCCTAGAGATTTTAATGAAAATATGGCTTCATGAAGCCGTATTTTACCTATTTACAAAAATAATTTTCGTGTTTTAACCATTGACAACTCATATTGAAATATGATATTATATTGGCAACTCAGTTATCTGAGTTTTTCTGTTTAAGACAGTAGAGTTTAAAAACTCTTCCAGAATTACAAGCTAAATAATTGTTATTTTAAATTTTACAGCTATCAGTTTGTTTGCGGTTTTAACCAGTTTAACCGGATCAACAACTCCAGTCGTAGCACCAAGCTCAATAGACTCGGCTACGGTAAGACAAGTAGAGGATAGAAAATCTCCCAAGGAAATCGGCACAACTTTGGCCACAGAGGAATACGTTAGACAGTATTTCTCGGACATTCCAATAATGGTCCAGATTGCCAAATGTGAATCCCATTTCCACCAAGTAGATAAGTATGGCAACATCCAGCGCGGCAATAAAACGCCTGCCGATATCGGAGTGATGCAAATCAACGAGACATATCACAAAGATGAAGCCAGAAAGTTTAACTACGATATCTACTCTTTGGAAGGTAACACAGCTTATGCCCGCAAGTTATATAACGAGCAAGGCACCGAGCCGTGGAGGTCATCTAAAGCTTGTTGGAACGGAAACCAAGATCTAGCAACATTAAACCAAGCAATTCAGACTAACTAAAACAAAAACCACTCAGATTCAAAACCTGAGTGGTTTTTGTTTTAAATATGTAAAAGGCCCCACAAAGTGAGGCCAGCTGATCTATTGGAAGATCCAAAGTCAATTGGCAGATCAACGAAGGAACCCACATCATCAGCCAGTTTGTATACTATTGTTGATGGGAAAAATGTCAAATTTATGTTTGTAGGGAAGGAGTAGACATCACGTCGCACAATATATGTTTTGTGCATAACGCTATGGCGTTTGGCACAAAACATGGAAATATTTTGCAACATCGAGATATCGCAAAATATTTCCTAATTAAAGTGTTGGAAAGTAAACCATCGGGTCTAAATACCCCTGAATTGGAGCTATAGGGATAACCGCTTGCTTGCAATGCATACTATTTACGAACTGTTCAACACGAACGCCTTGAGTGGCATAAACTGTCACATGAAGATGCGGGCCGGTAGTGTAGCCGGTATTGCCGCTATACCCTATCAAGTCTCCAGTTTTTAAGAACTGGCCCGGAGTAACTCCTATAACAGATAAGTGTCCATAAATGGTTGAGAGACCATTATCATGCTTGACCAAGACCCATTTTCCCCAAGAGTAACAGCCCTTATAAATATCAGTATTGCCGGTAGCAGTCACTACCCCATCCAAAACATTTTTTACACGGGTGCCGACGCTTGCTCTGAAATCAACGCCGTTATGCGAGCCGGAAACATATAACTTGTCAGCGCCAACAGTTTTGCCGAAAAGCTGGGTTATAAAAATATTATCCAATGGCCAGGCCAAAATGCCGTTTTTTGGCGCAGGGTAACTTGATTTATCGATAGTAAAATTTAACTGAGATTCAAAGTCGTACAATTCTTTTTCATACTGGACTTCCTCTTCTTGTTTTGAAGCTAAAATCTTTTTATAGTTCTCTTCCTTATCTTTGGTTTGAGCTAAAAGAGTTGATTTCTCCTGCGCTGTAGCTAACACGGCTTGTTTTTTGCCATTCAAATCTTGATTTAGATTAACCAAATCCTTTTTCTGGCTCTGCAAACTTGCCTGTTTTGAACTCAAATCATCTTCTAGAGAGTTTAATTCTTTCGATTTTTGAGTTATGACATTCCTCACTTGTTCCCCGTTGTCAATCTGCTTCCACAAATCGCTTATATTTCGATTGGCCAAAACCATAGATAAAAGTCCTATATCCTCCAATGATTTGGTATTGCGAAAAGCGCTGGAGATAGCTTGCTTGTTGAGGTCAATTTGTTTTTGAGTTTTATCAATCTCACTGCTTGTTTCATCAATAGTCAGATTGGTCTTGCTAATCTTGGTCATGGTCAAATTAATATCTTGAGAAATCTTTTTGGAAGTTAAATCAAGAGTTTTTAAAGTATTGGTCAATGTCTTGGCCTGCGTTCCTGCTTTGTTTAATTCGTTATTGTATTGATTTATTTCTAACTGTAATTGATTTATCTGGGCTTGGCGCTGGCTGATTTTACTTTGAAGATCTGATGCTGAATCTGCTGAAACAATACTAAAAGATATGAGAAAAAAGCAGATGAATTTGATGTAATTTTTAATTCTCATCTTAATTTAAAACTTCAATTGCTTTGGAAATTCTTTTTAAACTTTCTTCTTTGCCTAAAACGTAAACCAGGGTAAATGGGTCTGGACTTTTGTCTTTACCGGATAAGGCAGTGCGCAACGGCCAAAGAACTTGACCTTTACCATTTTGTTCGGCGTAATCAAAAACGGCTTCTTTTATTTTATCTATATTTTCAAAATCTTTCAGAGGTAGACTTTCTAAAATTTCCTGCACTTTTGACAGGTATTCTCGCGTATCTTCAACGCTAGTATTCTTCCATAATAATTTGTCTTTGGAAATTGCAGGGATTTGAAAAAAGTAGTCTAACTCCCCTTCCCTAACCATGGTATCTATATCTCCCAATTTAGAAATACGGTCGAAAATAATAGGATAGATTTTCTCCGAAACATTTTTTAGATTATTTTTCTCCAGCCATTTTTTAATTTCCTCATTGCGCTCTTTTTCCGGTAGGCTTTTCATATGCTCTTTGTTAAGCCAATCCAGTTTTTCCACATTAAATATGCCTCCTTTTTTCTGCACTTTTTCCAAATCAAAAATTTTTACCAGTTCATCCAGAGTAAAGACTTCTTCTTCACCACCTGGATTCCAGCCAATTAAAGCCAAAAAGTTTATTATAGCTTCTGGCAAATATCCGAGCTCCCGATAATACTTCAAGGAAACTTTTTCTCCATGTTTTCGTTTTGAAAGTTTTGATTTATCAGTCGCTAAAACCAAAGGCAGGTGCGCATAAATTGGCCTAGCCCCACCAAGAGCTTCGATAATGAGAATTTGGCGCGGAGTGTTAGAAATATGGTCTTCGCCGCGAATAACGTGGGTTATTCCGCTTTCCATATCGTCTACAACCACTGCCAAGTGATAAAGCGGCTCATTTAGACTTTTGGCGATGATAAAGTCTTTGAGGTCGCTAACATCCATTTCTACTTCGCCGCGAATCAAATCTTGGAATTTTACTTTGCCACCCGGGTTTTTAAAACGGACAACTTCTTTATTTTCTCCTTCCTTTTCTTGGGAGATATAAGCGTGACCATTCTTAATCAATTCATTCAATTTTTCCTTATAAATTATGGTTCTTTCGGATTGTCGCAAGGGCTTTTCATTGTAATTTAAACCCAACCATTCTAAAGAACTTATGATGTCTTCGTCATATTCTTTCTTGGAACGCTCTTTGTCAGTATCTTCAATGCGCAATAAAAACTTTCCATTTTTTTGTCGAGCAAAAAGAAAATTAAAAAGAGCGGCTCGAACACCGCCAACATGCAAAAGACCGGTTGGACTTGGAGCAAATCGAACTATTACTTTTTTCTCATTCGTATCCATTCGTATATTGGTATCGCTTCTAGCTTTCGTGCTCTAATCCGATGGACATTATCTCATCTGCAATCAGTCGTGCTGCATCAACCCTGGCGAAAGATTTGGCCGCTTGGGACATTTTTTCTTTTTCTTCTTGACTGGAAATTATACGTTCAATCTCCCCTATTAGAACATGGGCTGTTAGATTTTTTTCTTCAATGACTTCAGCTGCTCCAGTTCTAGCATAGGCATAGGCATTTGACCTTTGGTCGTGCGATGTCGGTTCGGGAATAGGAATAATTATGGATGGTTTGCCCCAAACGGCAATTTCAAAAATAGTAGAACCGGCCCGAGATACTATCAATTGGGAAACTCCAACGCCGGCTCGCATATTTAAATCATTCAAATAATCAAATACTTTGTAGCGATTTTTATTTTGATTGTTTAACAAAACTACTTCGGCTGTTTGTTTTATAACGGCAAAATTATTTTTGCCGGTCTGATGGATGACTTGATAGTTTTTAACCAATTCCGGTAAAGCATCCATGACAGTCTCGTTTATAAATTTTGCTCCTTGAGAACCACCCAGAATTAAAACTGTTGGAACACTGGGGTCGAGACCTAACAATTCATGAGCTCCTTCTACCAAAGGTTCAATAATCTCTTTGCGAATTGGATTTCCGGTATAAGCTGTTTTGTCTTTTGGGAAAAATTTTCCCGCTTCTGGATAAGAAATAGCAATGCGCTTGGCGAATTTTTTAGCCCAGAGATTAACTCGGCCAGGAATACTGTCCGACTCGTGAATGACGACTGGAATTCCTAAAATTCTGGCGGCAAATAATGCCGGAAAACTAACGTAACCGCCCTTGCCGAAAACAACATCGGGAAAAAGCCAATACATTTCCCATGTGGCGCTAATAGTTCCAAAAAAGATTTTCCATAGGTCAAAAAAATTCAAGATTAAATTTCCCAAAGAAAGTTTGTTTCGAATCTTGCCGCTTCCCACTTGTATAAATTCCATGCCATTTTCATAAAGAAGGCCTTCGTTATAAGAACTGGTGGACATAAAATAAATCTCCGGCTTCAAGAGCTTGCTTTCTTTGGCGATCTCATTTAATTGTTGGGCAATAGCGATAATGGGATAGAAATGTCCGCCGCTGCCGCCGCCCGTTAAAAGTATTTTCATGATTAAAGTAAAATTACATCAAACAAGTTAAATTGTCTCAGATTCTAGGCGCAGGAGATTTTGCGAGTGAGCCTGCCTCGTTGCGCAGGTGAACGAACAAAATAGAACTGCAACAACGAAGATGAGGTAATTTTACTTGTTTCGTCTATTCTTTGAAATGTTCAGAATGATTCCTACCTCTGCCAGTGTCATAAACAAAGCCGAACCTCCATGACTTACAAATGGCAATGTGATGCCTGATAAAGGCAATACCCCAACCATTGCTCCGATATTGACAAAAGCTTGGGACACCACCAGTATAACAATTCCTACAACCATAAGTCTACCGAAATTATCCTGGATTTGAGCGGCTATTTTCAATCCGCGAACGCCGAAAAAGATGAAAAGTAAGATGATAAAACTGGCGCCAATAAAGCCGAATTCTTCGCTAGCAACGGCAAAAATAGAATCTCCGATTGGTTCCGGCAAATAATTAAATTTCTGAATGCTCTGGCCATATCCCCTGCCGAAAGTGCCGCCGGAGCCGATAGCGATTAAGGATTGCTGGATTTGATAACCAGAACCCAAGGAGTCACTTGCCGGGTCAAGGAAAGTACTGATGCGACTTGCAACATAAGGCCTAGCAAAAGCTAAAATTCCGAGACCCAAGATTCCAGCTAGGCCCAAAATAAAAATATATTTCCACCTTCCCCCACTGGCAAGATAGATAGCCAGTCCGGCAAAGACAATGATAAGAAAAGTATCAGTGTCCGGTTCGGCCAAAAGCAAAATACCGGTAATAGCTATCAAGACAATGAAAGGCAAGAAGCCATATTTAAAACTGCGAATTCTTTCTTTATACTTTGCAATCCAAGCGGCAAAGAAAATAATGAAACCAATTTTTAAAAGTTCTGACGGCTGGAAAGAATAACCAAAAAGAGAAATCCAGCGTTTAGCCCCACCGGAAGCAAAGCCAAGATGCGGAATGAAAACTAAAAGACAAGATATGCAAGACAGAATAAAAATGGCAGCGGCATATTTTTTATAAATTTTGTAATTGAGTTTTGAAGTGATGAAGCAAGCGACCGTACCCAAAATAAGTCCAAAGAAAATCTGATTGAAAGCGACGTTCGGATATTTTGCCGCTTGCTTGGAAAGAAGTCCTAACGAAGCGGAAGAGAAAATCAAAAGCCCGGCGATAACCAAAATCACCGTAGCCGTAAGAAATGGAATATCAACTTTAAAATGCTTCATTAATTAGTTTATCAACTTAACTGTATTTACTATTTTCTCAATATCAATAAAACCACTATTACATGCTGAAGTAAACTCATAATCATACTTCTTCCCACTCACTCTTATGGTGGAGTAATCACACAAACCATTTTGGTCAAATTTCATTACTTGTAAACCATTAATATTTTTCGAGATTTTATTCTCCGTGATTGGGAAATCACCATCAGAATAATTTTTATCTACCACATAAACCGTGCCATTTCTTATCCAAGAGCAACTTTCACCTTCAGATATATACCCATACGATATTTCAGCTTGAACTCCCACCCAATCTGGTTTATGTGCTACTTCTTCATACGGATTTAATTTATATTTACTATTTCCCCAATTTGAATTGAAAGGTACCTCAAATGATAATCCCCATTTCGAATTAGAATATGTAGTTGTACTATTTTCAGGATCATAATTAAAGTTTTCACTGCAAGCGGAATGATCACTGCTACTAGCATAATTCGCGTATACAGGAATATTTTCTTCAGTAAGTAATATTCTATTATCTACCGTTGAATTTGCCGTTGGATTAATAAATTTAAAAGTGGAGAGAATTTTATTAAATGAATTTTCAATATCTTTTTTAACTTTATCATCGTCAGTCGTAGAATAGGAAGAATAGAATCCAAGCATTATGTTTCCTTTTGCAACAAAAACTCTGATTTCTGTATCTAAGAACCAATCAGTTGTAACTTTTATTCCCTTTACACCGCCGACATCTATATCCTCTATTTTATCAGTCCCGTAAGGATATTCTTTTGTTCCACCAGTGAATTCATGCCCTTGTAACACGGACTTATAAAAATTATCTGGAGAAAGATCATTTGGATTTGAAAAGACTACAATATCGACTGAAGAGTAATCCGATATATAATTGGTACCAAAATAAATCGATTTCAATTTATTTGGTAATAACCAGTCAAGATTTTGAACTCCAATTTCTGGAGGGTATTTAATTTCATATCCGTATTGGTCATCTCTATAAGTTTTCCAGTCAGCAAATTGGTCTGGAACTTGTGGAACTTCGGATACAACAGGCACGTTCTGGTACTCTAAAATTTTATTAACCAATGGAGAAAGCCAATATTTTTCTGTGAAAAGCAAACCGAGGCCGATGATTATTAGAATGAAAAGAAAAATGCGGACAAATTTTATGAAATGATACGAAGTGTGAGCGGACGGGTATTCCAGAGGATAACTACTGGTTTGTATTGGTTGTTGTGGCTGTTGTTGTTGATTGTCCATTGTCATTTTCGTTAAATAATAAATACCAGTCAGACGGAACATCGCACGGAGTTGGAAATTCTTTTATTTCGCCGGTTTGGAGATTTTTGGCACGAGTAATGACTTTGTCGCAAACTTGACTGGAATTATTTGGAACTTGGTTTTGAACTGGCTTTGGTACTGGTATCGGTTTAGGTTTTACTGGAGCAGTGCTAGTACTAACTATTGTATTAACATTTGTGCTATTTGTTGTGCTCGGAGTTTCAACCGGAGTTGTATTTGGTTCGTCAAGGATTAATGTGTTCTCTGGAGGAGTCCAACCTTCCAGATAAAGTATTGCGTCAGTGAGAGGTATAAGCCATAAATTTTGAGTAAGAAGCAATGTAACTCCGATAATAATCAATATCAAAAGAAAACGGCGTATAAATTTTACAAATTTCAAAGTCTTGGGCGGTTTTTCTTCTTTATAAAAAGAATACGATATGTTTTGCGTTGGCAATGCCATATTTAAATTATATCAAAGAAAATGGGCGTCTTCATCGAAGGCGCCCGCAAAAGTGAATATCTTATCTAGCTCACGAATCTCAATTGTCCCTCGTGAAGTGAAGAGGTGTAGCCAGTTCTTTCCACGAGACAAGACATGGCTTTGCTTACCGGCAAAACCGTTGTGCCAGATTCTTTGAGGTAGGCAACGATTTCTGAAAGAAGCTTCGCATCGAATGTCTCCATCAAGTTATCTGTTTTGCTTTTTGCCGAGATAATGTCGTCAAAGGAAAGAATGAGCCAGTAGAGGTCGCCTTCCATGGCATCAATCATTTCTTTGACCTCGGCAAACTTAGTTGCTTGATCAATCCTGTAGCAACTTAAAAGCAACGGGTCGCTTTCCGGCTTGTTGTGGCCGCGAGACCAGGTCAAGGCTGTAAAAAAGCCGACTTGTCTGGCCGCCGTCACAATTTCAGCATCCCATTCCCCTCCTGGGTAAGCGAATGAAGTCGGATAAACACCGAGACTCTTTTTCAAAACATTTCGGGTTCTATCCAGTTCTTCCTTGACTTCTCCTTTGGAAAGATGGCGGAAGCTGGCATCAGACGACACGCCAATCTCGTGTTTTGTCACGCTAAGTCGACTGACGTCATTTATATCCATGAACAGCGAATACTTTTCGTCGCCCAAGTATGTGGAAATGACGTAGAAAGTGGCCTTGACCGAATGCTCTCGCAAAATAGGCGCAACGATATCAACGTGACTTTTCAAGCCACCACAAAAAGCAAGCGAGACTAAAGAACGATTGTTTGGAATCATGTATCCTCCAAATCTGAATTTAACTTAAACTTTATGAAGAATTTGTGATTTTTAGGCCAGTTTTTGAAAGTCTAGCTTACTAAAGCGAAAATGACGCCCATGATTGCAAAAACAACGGAGATAATCCAATAGCGCATGACCACTTTTTCCCGCGACCAGCCGATAGCTTCAAAGTGATGATGAAGCGGAGCAACTTTAAAAACGCGGCGCTTATTGAAAAATTTGTAAGAAATAATTTGGATAATAACCGAGAGCGAAGTGATAACCAATGGGAAAGCGATGACAATTAAAAGCAAAACAGCGTTAGTTAGGAAAGCGATGACTGACAAAGTAACAGTCAGTCCAACCATGCCGGTCTCGCCCATATAAAACCTGGCCGGCGGAATATTAAACCAAAGAAAAGCTAAAATGCCTCCGGCGATGACGGCACACAAAGCAGCGATGTCGATTTGATTATGAACGAAAGCGATAACGGCATAAGCGGTAAAAATGACGCCTAAAACTCCGCCAGACAAACCATCCATACCGTCAATAACTGAAGTGGAAAAAACTGAAAGCATGACCACAATAAAGAATGGAATAAACCAGATACCTAATTGAAATTCTCCATCAAATGGAATGTGAACGGTCGTGGCTTGGAGCTTGTCATAAAACCAAAAGCTAATGGCCAAACCGATGAGAGTTATAAAAACAATTTTTATTTTGCGATAAATTAAAGGGTCTTTAGCGTAACTACTCCAGCCAAAAATTTGGAGCAAGTCGTCGGCCAAACCAATAAAACCGGCTAAAATCAAAGTGGCTAAAGGAATTAAGGTCTGTCCCCTGGAAAAAAAATTTAACTTCAATGTCAGGTCGCTTGGGAAAAGCGCCGACAAAAGAAAAATCAAAGCTACTGTTAGCAAAACCGAAATCCAAATAATGACTCCTCCGATGCGCGGAGTGGAAAGTTCGGCTCCTCCATTATGAACCTTGGCAAATTCCTCGGAGGTATCGCTATCGGTTCTCGGCGATTTTCGCCACATTTTGTATTTGTAAAAAAAGTTTGTAAAAAACGGCGTTATCAAAAGACCGATAAAGAAAGTGAGAACAGATGGAACAATGACTTTGAGAACGTCTATCATTTTTTTATAAACTTATCATACCAGATGGCGAGTAGTAAAAGTAAATAAATTTTTCGGGAATTATCGGCTTTTTTGGATACATGATCGTCGATTAAATTTTGAATATAGCTTATGTCCATATGACTTTTGATGTAATCGTTATCTAAAATCTTTTTATAGATTTCTTGGCGCGAATTATCAAACAAATGGCGAACTGGCGTTGGAAAGCCAAGTTTTTTCCTACGGCGAGTAGACTCTGGAATTATTTTTCTGAAAGCTTCACGAAGCAAATATTTTGTTGTACCACCTCTCCATTTAAAATTATCCGGTAAGGTCTCGGCAAGTTTACTTACTTCAATGTCCAAAAAAGGTACACGAAGTTCTAGTGAATGAGCCATGGTCATTTTGTCGGCCTTGGCCAAAATATCGCCGACAAGCCAAGTGTTAATGTCGATGTATTGCATTTGAGTTGGCTCTGAGAGATTGGAAATATTTTTATAAAGTGGCGAAAGCGAATGAAGTTCCACTTTTTTCTTTAATAATTTTTCTATCTCTTCTTTTTTAAAGACTGAAGCGTTGCCGATATACCAGTCTTCCAGTTTCATTTTTACTCGGCGCAAATAATTTTTGCCGAAAAATTCAAACGGCAATTTCAAAAATAAATCGAGAATAAACTGTGGCAGCCAATTTAATCTGGCGGAAGCAAATGGCGAAAGATAAATATTGTAGCCGCCAAAAAGCTCGTCAGCCCCTTCGCCTGATAAAACTACTTTGACATGCTTTCGCGCTTCCCTGGCTAGAAAATAAAGTCCGATAGCGCTTGGGTCAGCTACCGGTTCGTCAAAGTGATAAACAGCATCTTCTAAAGCTCCAAAATATTCATCCGGTCCAACGGTTATCTCGGTGTGTTCTGTGCCAAGCGGTTCGGCTGTTTCTTTGGATTCCCTGCCCTCACTTAAAGTATTAAAACCGACGGTAAATGTCTTAATTTTATTATCACCGCGGACTTTTTGCATGGTCGTGGCAATGATACTCGAATCAACTCCGCCAGATAAAAATGAACCGACCGGAACATCGGCAATCATATGATGTTCCACTGAATCTTTAATCGTTTCTAAAATTTTTAAAGTTGTTTGCTTTTCATCTAAACTTTCATGTTGTTTAAATTCAAATGACCAGTACTTTTGAATATTGACTTCGCCATTTCTCAAATCCAAAGACATGAAATGAGCCGGCGGAAGTTTGTAAACATTTTTGAAAAATGTTTCGTCTAAGGGGTTGTATTGAAATGATAAATAATTTAAAACGGCTTCATCGTTTACTTTCGGCATAAATCCAGGATAAGAAAGAAAACTTTTTATCTCGGACGAAAACGCAACAACATTGTCTCCCCTCTTTAAATAGTAAAGCGGCTTGATGCCGAAAAAATCACGGGCTAGAAAAACATGCTCGGTTTCCTTGTTGTAAATGCAAAAAGCAAACATGCCGCGCAAACGTGGCAGCATTTGATGGCCATAAGCTTCAAACATATGCAAAATAACTTCGGTATCGGTATGAGTGCTGAATTTATAGCCTTTATCTATAAGCTCTTCTCGCAAAACTTTATAATTATAAATCTCGCCGTTAAAGAAAATCATTGTCTTGCCGTCCTCGGAAAATATCGGCTGCTTGCCGGTAGAAAGGTCAATAATAGAAAGACGACGCATGCCTAAAGCCACATTGGAGTCAACAAAATAGCCGTTATCATCCGGCCCTCGATAAGTTATGGCCGCTACCATATTGCCAATAACTTGCTCCTTTTCTTTGACTTCCTTACCTACTATTCCAGCGATCCCGCACATTCGTTTAGCTTATCATAAATTGGAATATTTGAGCCAAGTTCTAGGCGCGAGCGAGTACCGCGACCAAGCTGTACAGTTAGTACTGCGCGTGGAGTGAGAAGCAATGTTATTGCTTCGCAAGACCTTGAGCACTTAAAGTGCGAAAGGTGTACAGCTTCTGTAAGAAGAGCGGAGCGAGCAACAATGAAATTGGCCAAATATTCCGATTTATTCTCTAATGTAATTTAAGGTAGCTTTAACTAAATTATCCACGTCAGAAAATCTTCCTTTTTCCGTCGAACCCAAAACAACAATGATAATCGGTCGGCCGATGGATGGATCAAAAGCGATGGCTAAATTTCCACCAGCGATATCGGTGTAACCAGTCTTTGAAGCCAAAAGTCCAGGGATGTCGGAAGCTAGGACA
>Ga0207093_1058_pt1 | contig 19070 bp, 19 predicted proteins | sample Alteio_BWMinHeat_89_FD_153519 | JGI IMG/M metagenome (GOLD analysis project Ga0207093, IMG submission 153519) | Enriched cells from forest soil in Barre Woods Harvard Forest LTER site, Petersham, Massachusetts, United States -... | ecosystem: Environmental > Terrestrial > Soil > Temperate forest >... | reverse complement strand
ATGAACAAAATCTTTCGCCCACCGAAGATTTGATGCGCGAACATGGCCTGCTCAACCGTCTTTTGCTCATTTATGAAGAGCTCATCAAAAAATTTCAAGAAGATAATGGATCTGTCTATATTCCTGAACTTGCAGCCTCCGTCACCATCATGGATGATTTTATTCATCAGTACCATGAAAAATTGGAAGAACAGTATATTTTCCCTCTTTTTAGAAAGCACCGCAAAAATGGTCATCTAGTAAAAACGCTCCACAAACAACATCATCGAGGCCGTGGTATTACCAAACGTTTACAAGAAATAATTGCTACCAAAGGCCATTTTGATGCACCGGTGAAAAAAACAATCGTGCATTTATTGAAAAAATACATAACGATGTACCGTCCGCATGAAGCACGAGAAGATACCATTCTTTTTCCAAAAGTGCATACACTGCTTACCAAACAGGAATTTGATACCTTGGGAGAAACGTTTGAAAAAACTGAACATGAACTTTTTGGTGAGGATGGTTTTGGGCAGTTGCTTGAAAAAATAAAAACTATTGAAAAGAGACTTGGCATTCATGATCTTGATCAATTCACCCCAGAAAAAGGGCTTTAGTCATTACCAGCAAGGAGTTTTCGATGATAAAGAAACTATTAATGTTCACTCTTTTTTGCTCCTGCACTCAGAATAATTATGCAGCAAATACCAAATCAAACAGATTTCGAGAAAATTCATCTATACAAAAAGGGTCTTCACAACAAATTTGTTCTTCATTTGAAGCAATGGATACATCAAATGAAGAACGAGAGATAGATTCAGACTCAGATGGTGAACTTACTGACAAACAACTACTTGATGAAAAAAATACAAATGATAGTAAGACAAAACAATCTTCTTTTGCTGATATAATACCTACCTTAAAAAACCACCGAGATGCATTGTTTGCTCTTTTTATGATCGGCCTCATGGCATGGTACTTTTCTCCAAGCAATGTAATTTCATAAAAAAGGAGGATTTATGAGAAATCGTTTTATTGCTGCTTTTTTATATTGTTTACTCATAATGCAACCAGCGTATGGCATACAAACAATCATGCAAGCCGCACGGCCAATTATGAGGATGGGCATTGCGAGGTATCGTCCGGTTCATTTTTCAACACAACAAAATGACGAACAAGCAGCTAAAAAATTACAAAAAGAACTACAAGAAGCCAAGGAATTACAAAAAACTATAAATGAACATTTGGCGCAGATAAAAAAGATAAAAGCATCATCTCAAAAAGAAGAAGATCCATCTCGAGATAGCGTTACCTATGATTACAGCATAAGTCCTGGAGGTTTAGTTTTGTGTGGTATTATACTAACGAGTGTTGTATGGAGTTTCGTTACGGGATCATAACATCTCGTTGCAATTTCTCCAGCAAATCAAGTGCTTGGCGCGGCGTAATATTATTGCAATCAATTGTCTGAAGCTTTTGTACAATTTTTTGCACCTGCTGTGTCATATCCGTTATTCGTGCTAATTCATATTGTGTATCAGCACAACAAGATTGATTGTTTGCATTTGAGTAGCCGACCGGAAATTCTGTACACAGTTCCTGTGCCAACTCTTGTGCGCGCAATACAATTGATTGCGGAAGATTGGCAAGACGAGCAACCTCTATGCCAAAACTACCGTCAGCAACACCGTTAACAATTTTGTACAAAAATAAAATACCCTGTGCCATTTTTTTGCTTGCCGCATAGCAGCTGACAATGCCTGGATGCCGTTCTGCAAGTCGTGTCAATTCATGATAATGTGTTGCAAACAAGGTGCGCACCCCAATTACCGTGTGTAAATATTCAACGACTGCCTGAGCAATTGCAAGACCATCAATGGTACTCGTTCCACGCCCCACTTCATCTAAAATCACCAGACTATTTTTGGTGGCATTGGCACAAATGGTTGCCGTTTCTTCCATTTCTACCAAAAAGGTACTTTTTCCTTGTGCAAGATTATCACCGGCACCAATGCGAGTAAAAATACGATCAAAAATTGGCATATTCGCATATGAGGCTGGCACAAATGAACCGCATTGGGCCATAATGGCGTTCAGGGCAACTTGCCGCAAATAGGTCGACTTACCACCCATGTTCGGACCGGTAATAATAAAACAGGAGGCCTGATCATTCATAATGGTGTCATTGGGAATAAAGCGATTACTCACACGCTCTACCACCGGATGGCGTCCTTCACGAATCGTCACCGTACCATCTTCATTAAATTGCGGACACACATATGACGATTGATACGCTGCCAACGCAAATGCATGTAAAGCATCTATGGTGGCAAGCGCATGAGAAAGTTTACGCAGCGGATGGATGTAGCTGATTACCTCTTTTTTGATGCGTTCGAAAATATGCTCCTCGACTTGTCTGATGGTGCCATGCACCTCAACAATTTTTTGCTGCATCTGTTGTAATAATGGCGTAACATACCGTTCTTTACCAACCAATGTTTGATACCGAATATAGTCTGGCGGCACTAAATGAAGATTTGCTTTCGAAATTTCGATGTAATATCCGTGTACCTGATTGTAACCAACTTTTAATGAATTAATTTTTGTACGTTCCTGTTCATGTTTTTCAAGATCAAGAATCTGGCGCGTCAAATCAGTAACCACCTGGCGCAATTGATCAAGCTCCTGGTCAAAGCCAGATGCAATGAAAGTATCTGCACTATTGGTGGTGCTGCATGCAGCAGACAACAATGCCTGCAGCGGCTCAAACCCATGCAATGTGTTTCCAATAAGTAGGCCCAGCGGAAATTGCATAATCGCGGCAATTATCATTGACAAAGAGGGCACCAAAGAAAGCGCTTGTGCGAGAGATATATAATCATGCAGCGGTGCACGGCGCAAGGCGATGCGCCCAATGACCCGCTCAATATCTCCCATTTTTTTTAACGTTTGCACCAGTTCATTGGCCACTGAAACTTTGTTAACTAAAAATGCAATAATCTCTTGTCGCTGCACAATAGCAGGAATTGACACTAACGGTCTGACAAGCCATTTTTTAATAAGTCGCGATCCCATCGGCGTTGCTGCCTGATCAAGAACCGTAAACAACGTATACGTTTTTGTGCCATTCGCATTGATGGTTAATTCAAGATTTTTTTGTGTTGCTGCATCAAGCTGCAAAAAATCGTCTGGTTGATATATCTCAAATGTCCAAGGCTGATGGAGCATAGATAACTGATTTTTTTCAACATACGCATAAAAATAAAAGAGTGCGATCTGCAATGATTCATAAGTACTGAATGCCTGTTTTACGTGATCATTGCGTGCCAAATCTTGTCGAAACCACGAGTGCATCAAATCAGTTGCCTGCTGCTTTTCATTATCCACTACCATCATGGTACTCGTTAAATACCCATATTTTTTAAAAAGCATCTGAAACGGCGCCAACTCTTTGTGCTGTGGCATAATAATTTCATCAGGACAAAAGCGCGCAAGCTCTGTTTCCAACTGACGCTCTGTTGATGCATTGAGTACCGTTGCAAAAAATTGGGCTGTTAACAGTTCACCAAAGAGCAAGCCCCATTGATGTTCAAGGGGAAAAAAAGATAAAAGATATGAGGCTGATTTATCATCAAGCAGGCGCGTATCAGTCAAGGTGCCGGGCGTCAATACTTGCGTAACTCCCCGCTGCACTACTTTACCCGGAACTGCTTCTTCGAGTTGGTTGCACAATGCAACTTTGAATCCTGCCTTGATCAAACGAATAAGATAATGATCAATAGCATGGATAGGAACCCCACACAATGGAATCGGTTCACCTTTATTTTTTCCTCGTGCCGTTAAGGCAATACCAAGGCAGGAGGCAGCTTTTTTTGCATCATCAAAAAAAAGTTCATAAAAATCACCGACTTGAAATAAGAGTAATGCATCTTCTTGTTCCGCTTTGATGCGAAAATATTGTTGCATCAGCGGTGTATGATCATCCATGCTTTCTTACTTACACATGCACATGAAAATCGAGAGACCAACCATCATTATTGTTTGTATTCAATATATGCATGTACATAGCCCATTGTGCGGCAGTATCTTCTGCGCAGGCACATAACGCATAAAGTACCTGCACCTGTTTTTCAAACTCATTAATTTGAGACAACAATAATAGGTATGATTTTTTAGTAATCATTGCGTGCATATCAGATAAAAATTTTTCGGTACTTATTTTTATCGTCTGCACCAGACTAGTCATCTCTTCTTTTTTTGCTTTTGACAGATTTCGACAACAATGCTGCAGATAGGCGATCGTATGTTCAGTTGCATCAGTCATCGCATTGCATGTTCTGACAAAATTCTCGACTGTCTGCTGATAATCTTCTTCATTGTTGCTAATCGCTTTTTGTTCAACGTGCTGTGCTTGTGAGAGCAGCGTATGTAAGGTAGTAAAATAAGCACTTTTTTGTGCACAATACCATGCAAGTGATTCATTTTCTAGATAATGTAAGAAATTTTTATTGATAATGCCATGAACAATCGTTGAACCGCCGATATATACAACAGCCTTTGCAAGATCAGCAAACATATGTTGAGAAAAAAAATAGTCCCCCCATGGTATGGTTGATACCTGCGGTAATGGTATTTTTGCTAAATCTTGCGTAGAAAACCATGGTTCAAAAAAATGATACATCGCATACAACGTAGTTGCCGCCCCTGCAGCAAGCACCAATTTATGCATTGTTGCACGATGAGAGGTTAATTCTCGTATCTCTTTTTGATACTTTTTAATTCGTTGGTCTGATAATGTTGTTATTAATTCTGGTGCTTTGGCGTTTGCTGATACGCTTAATGCAAACAAAATAAAAATTAAAAATCTTTTATGATTCATTTATTCTTTTCCTCATTATTTCCGGTATATGCGGTATATTTGTCAGATTTTCCTTTACACTGTTCAACAGGATACCGCTGTGCGATAATTGCTAATTTATGCTCAAAAGCACGACTCAAATCGATATTGCAGGCATTCGCAAAAGCAATTATGGTCATAAAAATATCTGCCAATTCATCTTCAACATCTTGTCGCTGTTTCGTGAGAATTTCATGTGATTCCGGCCCTTCACACCAAGTGAAAAGTTCCATGAGTTCAGCAGCTTCTATGGCAATTTTTGTGCTTAAATTTTTTGGCGTGTGAAACTGATTCCATTGACGATCATCGACAAATTTTTTCATCAGCTGTTTTAGTAATGCAATTGAACTAGTAGTATCATTCATGACAATTTCTTTCGTTATAGCGTTTACTGATACGCTTAATGCAAACAAAACAAAAATTAAAAATCTTTTATAATTCATTTATTCTTTTTCTCATTATTTTTTGTATGTGCCATATATTTGTCAGATTTTTATTCATGACAATTTCTTTCATTATTGAGCAGGATGTGCGGCCAAAGCACGAGCAAGATAAGATGAAGTATATCCTTTGCCAGAACAGGCAACTTCCTGCGGCGTACCAAAAGTAACTATTTGGCCGCCCTCATCGCCTCCTTCAGGGCCAAGATCAATTATATAATCGACTGTTTTTAGTACATCGAGATTGTGTTCGATAATAACCATTGAATTTCCTTTATCAACTAATCGATTAAGCACTACCAGTAACTTCGCGATATCATGTGCATGCAATCCCGTTGTTGGTTCGTCGAGTATATAGAGCGTATCAGTCGTTCTTTTGGCAAGCTCATCAACCAATTTTATGCGTTGTGCTTCACCACCAGATAATGTTGTTGAAGGTTGACCAAGCGTCAGGTAATCGAGTCCAACATCACACAACAGTTGCAATCGCTTCACCATACCCATATGTACGTTAAAAAATTCGAGTGCTTCACGGGCAGTCATGGCAAGCACTTGCGCAATATTTTTATTTTTATACCGAACACTCAATGTCTCATTATCATAACGTGCACCATGACACTGCTTACACACCATGACAACCTCAGGCAAAAAATGCATCTCTATCGTTACGGTGCCTTCGCCACGACATTCAGAACAACGCCCTGCCGGCACATTAAAACTAAAACGTCCAACACCAAAACCACGCGCATTACTTTCGGGCAATGATGCAAAAATACGACGAATGTCATCAAAAATCCCCAAATAGGTTGCCGGATTTGAACGCGATGTACGTCCAATTGGTGACTGATCAATAACAACCAAATGACGAACTATGTGCGGAAAAATGGCGTCGCTTTGCCGGATAGCTCGCTTTATGCTATAGCCACCAAGTTCGCGCTGCACGAAAGGAACTAACTCATCCATGATTAAGGTACTTTTGCCAGAGCCTGACACTCCCGATATACCACACAATAGACCAAGAGGAATTTTGATAGTTATATTTTTTAAATTATGTTTCGTAAGTTTTTCAAGCGTAATAAATCCCTTTGGCTTTCGCACCGTTTTTGGTACGGGAATAAATTGTCTGCCACTCAAATACGCACCAGTCAATGATCGCGTATCATGCTTGAGTTCATCAGGAATACCATGCGCAGTAATCATACCACCAAGCGCACCTGCACCTGGTCCCATATCAATAACATAATCGGCTTGCGCAATAGTATCCAAATCATGTTCTACTACTATTACACTGTTGCCTTGATCACGTAATGTTTTGAGCATGCCAATCAATCGATCATTATCACGCTGATGCAAGCCAATACTCGGTTCATCAAGAATGTACAATACGCCGCTCAATGACGAACCAATTTGACGCGCTAGTCGAATTCGTTGACCTTCGCCACCCGATAATGTCCGTGCAGAACGGTTAAGACTTAAATAGGACAAGCCAACACTATCCAAAAATCCTAGGCGAGACATAATCTCTATTAACAAAGAATGTGCAATTTCATGTTGCACGGGATCGAGCAGTAATTCTTTAAAAAATTGCAGAAGATTTTTGATGGGTGATTCACATAAATCGATAATATTTTTTCCACCAATAGTTACTGCTAAAGCAAATTTGTTTAAACGCTTGCCAAGACATGATTTACAAGTAACCGATTGCGAATATCGATCCCAAAAAACGGTACTTGTCGATTGTACAATTGGTTGTTCACTATCTGCCCATGACCAGATATGTAATTCTCCCAATCCCTGACAGGTATTACATGCACCAATAGGCGAATTAAATGAAAAAAGACGCGGTTCGAGTTCTGGCATTGAGATAGAACAGTTTACACAAAGATGATGTGATGAGTAAAAATATGTTTGGCCATCAACCAGTATCGTCACCAAACCATGGGTAATGCGAAATGCTATTTCAATAGCTTCTTGCAAACGAGAATATTCTTCATGCGTAAGGGTAAAGGTATCTATGACAATATCAATTGAATGTTTTATCTGTTTTTTAAGATGAAGATTTGCAATATCTTGCTTATTGTTTATTTTGACCGCAACTCCATCAATAATAAAATGGTGAAAACCATGCTGCTCAAAGTACATAGCCAGTTCATACTGAAATTCACCCTTTTTTTCTCGCACAAGCGGCGCGGTAATCGTAATCAGTTTATCTGCAAAACGGGCAGATATAAGTTGGGTAATAGTCTCGGGGGATTCTGCTTTGACAAGCTGACCACAATCGGGGCAATGTGACGTACCAATGCGTGCAAAAAGCACCCGCAAATAATCATAAATTTCCGTAATGGTCCCCACTGTTGATCGTGGATTTGCGCCGACCGTTTTTTGTTCGATGGCCACGGCAGGACACAAACCTTCGATACGTTCAACATCAGGTTTTTTGGCAAGACCAAGAAATTGGCGTGCATAGGAAGAGAGCGATTCGACATAGCGTCGTTTTCCTTCTGCAAACAGTATATCAAGCGCCAGGGTACTTTTTCCTGACCCTGATGGCCCGGTGATTACCACCAACTGTTCCTTAGGAAGTGCAACATCAACATTTTTGAGATTATGCTCGCGTGCGCCAAAAACTTTTATCCAACTACGTGTTAGATCCATAATTTCTCCATTTTTTTATAGAGCATCGCCTTAATTTCAGTAAATCAACGAAGTAGTAGTATACCTCAAAGGTGAAAAAAATGAAGTTGTCGCCATTCTTATCTCAAATAGCATTGCCTTTTCCACCTAAAAACAGTACACTTGGCTCTCATAAAGATAATTTTAATAGTCGCGGTGGATGTAGCTCAGCTGGTAGAGCACCAGATTGTGGCTCTGGTGGCCGTGGGTTCGATCCCCACCATTCACCCCAAAATTTCTATCAACGAGAAAGTCTAAACTAATGGCCAATGTCCTGAACTCTTTTTCCTGCGGCGTCATCCTCATCATTATTGGCTTGTTGTACTCTTTCCGTTCACTGCTGAGCATCACTATACCTATTTTCCGTATTGCATGCAGCATTCTGCTTGTCTATGCAGGCATATACATTCTTACCGGCCCTATACCCACGAATGATGCGGAACATAAAGCAGTATTTTTTGACAAAGTTGCTTTTTCTGGCAATGAAGCTCATCGCATATTTAACAACATTTTTGGTCAAACGAGTATCGATTTTTCCTCGGTAACAGAACTGAAGGAGAAACGAACGGTTGCTATTAATGACATTTTTGGCACGGTGGAAATTATTCTCAATCCACAAATACCAACAAAAATAAATATAGAACGTGCCTTGGTACACATACGCGCTCCTGAACAAAATACAGCAACACAAAGTTCGCTGCTGCCAGCCCCTCTTTCAAATCTTTTTGGCACCTATGTTTATCAAAATTATCAGCAAGGTGAGCCCCTGCTTGAAATACGATCACGTGCGGTGTTTGGCACTATGGTTATTCGGTAACATTACTCTGATCGCTCACTAATCTTGTTTAAAAAGTACAACATAGTTGGATTCATCAAATTGGGCAGTTTTGATCCCGTGATAAATTCAGAAATATGATGAATAATTTCCACCATCAAACTCTTCTTAAGAATTATGTACGTCAATGCACACAAAAATCGGCACTCTTTTTGCCATGCTATTTTTAAAAATTCCACGTCTTTAATTATGCTTTTTAGTGGTTTTAATACCCACTCACGATACTTTTCATGATAAGGATGGACACCATGATGAAGAAGAAAGGAAACAGCGTCATCTCTGTTTGGCATATACATTGCCGTATACAATGGTGTTACATAAAATTTATTTTTTCCCTCAATAAATGTTTTCTTCCCATCAATACATGCTCCCTCGCGGAGCAACACTCGTGCGTTATTGAAATTTGACGCTAGTATGGCAATATCAAATGGTGTTTCTTCTGAACTACTTTGTGCATCAACCCATGCACCTTTTTTCACCAACCAACTTATCAGCGATGGTGGTGAACAGTGATTACCTGCAAGATAATATAAGGGACGCCTCTTATTTTTAAGCTTTTGAATGCAGTTTGGACTGATACCAGCCTCAATTATTTTTTGTATCTCTTGAAAATCGGTAACAGTTTTTCCATGTTTACACAAATGAAGCAATCGATTTTCTTTTTGTATTTTTAAATTAACCATTGCAGACATATGAGAAACAGTATGCATTGCTATGACAATGTGTAGGTACAATAGATGCTTCATTATTACCCGCCCTTTAGCGTAAATAATTAAGTACCATAATAATAAATGTTACCAACACCGGAATGCGTACCAACCGAAAGCCAAACCATTTATATGCAATATTGCAAAATGTCAGCACAATCAACACGGGATAGCCGATTAAAATAATCGGCCCACCTGCAATAGAACGTACGTGATCAAGACCAAAGCAGGAGAGCGGAACACAAAGCAAAATTCCCAACGCAAGAGCTTTGCCAAAAGAAAGACGAACCGGCAAAATTTGTTGGAGATATTCGGCAAACACCGCGGTCAAGGCTATAGAAGTTGATAGACATGCCATTACTACCGCGAGAGCAATAACTATAGCGCCGCTGGTACCCATTACTTTGAATGCAATTTCTCGGAACAATTCTCCTGATTTTAAATCAAGACCTTGTCCATACAAAAAACCAAGAAGCGTTAAGCCGGTATAAAAAAATGCCAACAGTGCCGCACCAATAAAACTTGCCTGAAAGCCAAGAATCGTCATTTGAGCACGCGACAAATGCTGATCTTTCCGTTGTCGTAGAAGGTGAATTATCATAGCAGAGAAAAATATGGCTCCTAAAAGATCAAGAGTACCAAACCCTTCTATCAAACCCTGCTTAAAAGCGGTAAATCCGCCGAATTGCATCGTTGAAAAAAATGGAATAAGAGAAATCTGGTAACATCCTTTGATAATAATGAATAACAAAGAAGCCACTTTAATTGGTCCGATAATAACACCAAGCAAGGTGATAATACCTGTTTCTTTGTACGTGGCAAGATACGTAATTCCCAGAAAGATACCGGCAAACACCGCCGAAGACCATATATTGATCGATTGCAAGAAACTCCATGGCAAGAATGGTGCCATCATGACATGTGATAACGTAACAATTCTTGGAATAGCAATCACGGGACCAATGATAAGCATAGCAATAAAGATGGCAATATTTTTTGCGTGTTGGCCACCAAGTCGTTCAAAAAATGCATCATAATTTCCATCAAATAAAATCATCGCAATAAGCCCGACCAGCGGTAAACATACCGCGGTAACTAAAAAACCAACTAATCCAGCAAACATATGCGTTCCGGAAGAGGTACCAATAATTATAGGACTTACCAGATTACCCGCACCAAAAAACATGGTAAAAATGGCAATGCCGATGGAGATTGATTGAAAATAAGAAAAAGTGGAACGTTGTTGCATGGAAAAACCCTTGATGATTTGACAAAAATACGTCTATGAGCATATCGCACTTTATTTATATTGACAAATATACACCAGTTCATATTCTTCTCGTTTTTAAAAGAGAATTGCGTGATCTGTTCGACTGCATACGCTTGCCGATTTTTTTGAAGGTCAGTAAGATGAGGCCGTGTAATTTTTCATCATCTTTTGAAGGGGATCAATATATGAACAGGGTATTTACTCGTTATGCTTTTTTGAGTCTCTCTCTTGCTACTATTTTTTCTGTTACTGCAACGGAATTGCGCAATTACAGAAGGGTAGTACGCTTCCCTATCATCTCCGTCTATACTATTGAGGATATTTTATCGCACCTTGCCAAGAAAGAAACAGCAAATACCTGCGTACTGTTTGATATTGATGATACCTTAATTGCGCCACGGGGTCGCCTGGGCACCGAAGAATGGTATCAATATTATGCAACAAAAAGGGTAAATGAAATGCGTGCTTTTGGTGAAGGCAATGTTGAAACACTCGGCAATACAATTTCTCATGAAATGTCTGATCTTTGTCACATCCTCAATACTCATATGATTTATGACCCAATTGAGCATAAAACCGCAAAGGTCGTTAACAAAGCACAAAAAAGTGGTGCAGTGGTATTTGCACTCACCGCGCGTAAGGCTCGCGCAGCAGATCGTACCTGTCACACACTGGAAAAATGTTCTATTAATTTTTCCTCGTATATTTTAAAGAGCGATCTACGTTATTACAATTCTAGAAATGAAAAAAAAGAAAGAAGATAGAAGCTCACAAATATTCTATTGTCATTTTGATTGCTTGAAAGAAAAAATGCATAAAACTATGAGAGGATATCTGTTGGATGCTGCTTCAGGATGAAAGAATTTAAATTTAGATGTTAGCTTTGCAATGGGTCTGTCAATTATTTGTGAAATTATTATGTCATATATAATTACTGATGATGTTTTTTTTGAAGAGTGTATTATGGCTCTTGGTGAAAATGTGACTATTTTAGATAAACCAGAGTCAAATAAAATATGGACTATTTTTAAATCGCATATTCCAATTATTAAAGGTGGCTCAAGAATTGATTGGAAACAAATTGATAGAAAAAGTACTATTGATATCCCCACGCAAACATTTTCCACTCTCAAGAAATTGCTGCCCAATTTAATAGATACTTCTGTATGTGTATTATGGAATGATGCTTTGCTGCCAGTAATTAAAACCAATATAGAATCAGTTATAGCACATTTTGATGATGTAACAGCAGTTTGTTTTGAAACATGGCTCTATAATCCTGAGCAGAAATATATAGTCGAATTTTACTATTTAGGAGAAATGTCAGCTGGGTTGGTACCGTTTCCATTAAAATAAAATTGACATACGAGGTACGCAGAAAATTATATCTTCAGAAACAGATCCCGCTCTTGTAAATATCCTTACTAACATTGATAAAGATAAAAACAAACAAATTACTTGGGCTAACAGGATAAAAAATAAATGTGTTTATAAATAGCTCTTTCTCTTCCCTCAAACTGCTGCTCCATCAAAAAGTTCGGAGTGTATCCCATGAGTGCAGCTAAGTTACTGCATTAAAAAATATTAGTAGTAAAAAATTAAATATCTCGAACCTAGATTTTATATTAATTCCGAACTTGCGTTAGATAAAACTTTTCTCCAATAATAGAATCAGTCTAATAGTTACCTGTGCAGTGACATTGATTTTTTTTAAATATTCAGGGGAAGGGGTTGTGTATGATGGGAAAAGTGTCAGTGCTATTTTGTAGTCTGTTGTTCATGTCATCTGTTTTGTATGGTATCGATAGTTGCCATCATGCTGAACAGCAGCGTTCAGGTCTTATCAATAAAATTATTGGAACTGATTTAGATCAAGCAATTTTGGAAAAATTTCAAGAAAAAACGAACTGCTCATGGGATGATGTAAAGGTTCTTGAAAAGGAGCTCAAGCGATTTTTTGTTATTGCTTCGGTCTATGACAACGTACGATCGAGTATGTTTAGTGCCAATGTTGATGAACTATGGCACACGTTCATATTGTTTACCAAGAAGTATGAACATTATTGCAAGGAAGTGATTGGTAAATTTATTCACCACACGCCTTATACCAAAAAAGAGAAAGAAGCTCGAACGCCAGAGCAGAAAAAGGAAGCGTATAAAAATTTTGAAGAACAGTATGAATCAATTTTTTATGAAAAACCGGACAAAAATATCTGGTCTCCTCGTCGACCACATGATGGTCAGCATGAATGTAGCAGTGATTGCGAAAAATGTTGTGGTGATGATTCGAACTGCGATTCCTGCGGGGGATGCGACTAATCTGAATTTTACTGCATCATGAGCTTGAGTTGTTCGACAGAAAGTTGACGCTCGTGGATATTAATTTCATGGATGATTTTTCCATGATTGATGATCCATATTTTATTCCCTTGGCTGAGTGCTGTCTCTAAATCATGGGTTATCATAATAGTAATAATGCGATGGTGGCGCACAAATATGGTAATAAACTCAAGCATACGTTCGGCAGCTGCCGGATCGAGTGCCGCGGTCGGTTCGTCCAGCAAAAGAAGACGAGGTGGTATGGCGGTTGCCATCAAAAAAGCAAGCATCTGACGTTCACCACCAGAAAGATTTACTACTTTTTCCTTTTTTATATCTTTGTGCGGAAACAACTGTTCTAAATGGGCAAGAACAGCGGGATGTTTTTCAAGAATTTTCAGGCCATTGTCTAATGTCGCATTTTTCCCTTTGTATAGCGCAAGTGCCACATTCTCTTCGACGGTCATATCATGAATCGAACCGAGTTTTGTATTTTGATGTAAGGTACTAATGAAAGAAGCACGCTGAACAATCGTGCAACGAGTAATATCGAGATTATCCAAAAAAATGGAACCAGCATCGACCATAACACGGCCTTCGATCGATTTTATGAGCGTGCTCTTGCCAGCGCCATTGTGTCCAATAATAGTAATAAAATCATCATTATAGGCAGTAATGCTTAAATCATTGAGTGCTTTAATGCCATGATAAATGACACTAATATTGTTGAGAATGAGCATCAGATTTCCTTTGTAGACTTATGAGGGCAATAAGGAGAAACGCGGTAATAAAGCGGCTCCAGTTTGGATCTATCTGCAAATGCAAGGTGAATGCAATAATTGCTTGATAGGCGCAAGAACCTATTAAAAGTTCTATGCCAAGTCTCTTTGACAATGAACGAGCGATCATAAGACCGGTGAGTGCAATGACCAAGATGCCGATATTTGATGAGATTGAATAGTATCCCGTGTGTTGCACAAAAAGGGCACCTGCTAATGCAGTAAACATATGTGCAAGCATTAATGAGAAAAAAAAGTAACGGCGAGGTGATTTACCAAGATGGGTGACCAGGAGTGGATTACTACCGGTAGCACGCATGAGAAGACCAATTTGCGTGGTGAGCAGCCAACTGGTGAAAATTAAAATGGCAAGAGCGATGGAAAAAAGAATAAGTAAAGTAGCCGTTGATGTTGCAACGCCGGGTAGCATGCTAAAAATGTTTTTATACTGAATGACTGACATGTTAACAGTACCAATAAACATATTAATGGAGAAAAAAATACTGACCACAATAATACCGGTTAATACATTATTCAGACCAAGAAAAAGGTGTAAAAATCCTGTAAAAGCACCAACGCAGGGTCCGGTGATGAGAACAATAATGAGTGACGTAATTGGTGAAAAACCATACAAAAAAAGACGTGCCTGCAAAGCACCACCAAAACCAAATGCTGCTTCTAATGATAAATCATCATAGCGGAGTAATATTGAGGTAATCCAGGTGGATATTACGATGAGAGTATAGAGGCATCCAAACATAAGGGTAGTTTCTACCAAATCCCACATGTGATCCTTTCGATAATGTTATACCAAAATAAAGTTGTCTGGCAGTAAGGCTGGATCAAGTCCTAAGCTATCAAATGTTTTTTTATTAACCACATAGTCTGCTATATCTGGTGTATGAAAATCAATAGCGGTGACTTTTTTTCCTTCGTGCAGTACTTCAAAAACACATGATCCTGCCGCACGACCAATTTCATAATAGTTTACGCCGGCTGCAGCTAATGCGCCACGTTCGACTAACAAATTGTCACTAACAATAAAAGGAACTTTTGCTTCCAATGCCTTTTGCGCAATAAAGGTAATAGCGCATGCAACCGTATTATCGATTGGTGATATGAGTGCATCAGTCATTTTTAACGCGCGATCAATCACCAGAGGAACTTCTGATATTTGGGTAACATTAACGGTTTTTATTTTATAGCCAGCATCAATTAAGGCATCATGCAATTTTTTTGCCGTAGTTTGTGCATTAATTTCACCAATGTTATAAAAAAGTGTTACGGTTTTTGCATCAGGCACGAGTGTTTTCAAAAGCGTGACTTGTTTGTCTGGATCAATCATATCAGAGATACCGCATGCAGGTATGGTAGAACTTTTTAAACCAATTGCTTCTGGATCAGTTACCGCGGCAACAAAAAGTGGCTTGTTGCTATTGTGTTGCATCGCTGCCTGTGCAGCAGTGGTGGCAATAGCAAAAATACCATCTAGACATTGTTCACCATGAAAATAATGCGCAATCATTTGTGCTTGTGAAGCATTACCTTGTGCATTTCTTTCAACAAAGGCAATGGTGTTTCCCAGTTTTTCATGCAAATAATCTTTGAATCCTTTAGCAACTGCATCGAGTGCTGGATGAGATGCCGTTTGCAAAATACCAATAGTAAAACGATGTGATTTAGTAGGGCGCGTTATGACAAGCAGCAGAATAAAAATGGTAAGAAGTGCTACGCCTATAAAAACAGTTTTGTTCTGATTGATTAAACGGATCATTAAAATCATTCCTTTATTTAAAGTTTTGCAAGTCGAGAAAGATTGTCATGTATGCCTGCAACGATTATTTTGTCATTTTTTTTCAATGATAAAGTATCAAAACTATTCGTGGTGCTTGGAATAAATTCCTCTGCTCGTTTTATACCAATACACATAACGTGATACGATTTGAAGGCGTCGAGTGCCGTGAATGTTTTGCCAATAAAAGATTGAGGAACATTGATTTGTACCACAGAAAAATCTTTGGTGATATGCGTCAAATAATCGAATGGTGAGCTGAGCGATTCTGCTAAATTAATGCCAATTTCCCGTTCGGGCAAAATGACGCGATCAGCGCCAACTAATTTTAATATTTCGGCATGAATATCATCTATGGCTCGCGTGATTACTCGCGGTACATGCAGATGCTTTTTGATGAGTGCGGTAACCAAAATTGATTGCGCGAAATTTTCTCCCATGGCAACAATAACCACATCCATTTCATCAATGCCGATACCGCGCAATGCTGCCTCATCGGTAATACGCAAACAGACCGCCTGCGTGACCTGATCACGAATTGAAGCTACAATTGCTTCGGAGCTATCAACGGCAACAACATCCATACCATTTTCTGCCAATATGGTAGCCACATGATAACCAAATCGTCCCAAACCAATAACACCAAATTTCATAATTGTTCCTTGTTTATAACATGACGCGTTCTTCTGGATAGATAGCCTCATGCATATCTTTCCAGCGGATCATTTTAAGACTCAGAATGAGGGTAAACGAGCCAATACGGCCAATGATCATGCCGATCATAACGAGAATTTTTCCGATCAACGATAATGTTGGTGTCATACCAATTGAGGTGCCAAGATTGGTGAGTGCGCTCCATGCTTCAAAAAAGAGAGCAAAAAATGGTTGACGATATTCGGTTACCAAGAGTAAAAATGTCAAAAATCCGATAAGGCTTATGCCTAAAAAACAGATAGCAATACTTTTGAGTACTTGATCGGCAGCTATCCGTCGTCCTTTTAAATCAACATGAGTACTGCCAGAAAGAGCCGTTTTTACCGTAGCTAGCAGAATAGTGAACGTACTAATTTTGACACCGCTGCCTGTTGATGCTGGTGATGAACCGATAAATGCAATTATCATCATAATAAAAATAGTTGCCTGTTGAAAATTATACAGAGGAATGAGTGAAAAACCAGCACTTTTGCTCGTAATTGATTGAAATAGGGCGTAGACAACTGAATGAAAAATATCCATCTGAGCAAAAGCATGATGATATTCAAGCAGCCATATGAGTGGTGTGGTGATGGCAATGATCGTTGCCGTACCATACAAAACAATTTTTGTGTGCAATGAAAATCGGAATCGTTTATGCTCCCATCGCGCCTTGAGCCATGCAACAATTTCATGCCACGTAATAAAACCAAGACCGCCAATCAGAGTTAATGTCATCGTAATAAAAAGAATGAAATAGTTGGTTTTTAACAGGGGGGTGACACCGCCAGGCAATTCGATCCCTGCATTACAAAAAGCAGCAATTGCATGAAATAATGAGTGAAACAGTGCCTCAGCAATCGGTTCATGACGTGCAAGAATAAAAACCATACAGAGTGTGCCAATTCCTTCACTAATAAAGGTAATGGCCGCAATAAAAATGAGTAATTTTTTTATATTATGCCATGATTCAAGATCAAGAATGTGGCCAACCATCAGCTGTGTTGAAAGACCAAAATTAACAAACAACGAGAGAAACATAAGGGTGAACGTAATAAGCCCTATGCCGCCAATGTGCATGAGAATCATAATAATAAGATGACCAAATGTCGTAAAATGAGCGAGACTTGTCGTAAAAAGTCCCGTGACACAGGTTGCCGATGTTGCGGCAAAAAGTGCATCAATAAAAGGTACCTGCTGCTTTTGTGCAACAGGAAGCATTAGAAGAAAAGTTCCTATGCATATTACCAAACACAGTGAAATAAGAATGGCAAGGCCGGGTGCCGTGTGAAACAGTTTTTTATTAATCATACAAATGTCCTTGACGATCAGTAGTGTTCATGCTTTTTTATGATACGTAAAAAAGATAGGAACGCATGATAAACCAGATCGCCATAAATGCAACAAAAATACCAGTAACCATGAGTATCATGGCAATCGATGATGGTCGATGTTCTTTACCAAACCAGCGTGCAATAGCTGCATAACTAAAAAATTTGATGGTACGAACAATACTCGTGCACAGTACAAATGAAGCAAGAGGAATTTTACAAAATCCAGCACTCAACGTAATTGCTTTAAAGGGAAAAGGAGTAAGGCCGAGAAGCAAGATGACCATGAAGCCGTACATTTTATAATAGTTTGCTAACATAAAAAACTGATCAGCACTGATAAAATAGTTGATCAGCGCATGGTGAATGATATGACAGCCAACTGTTTGCCACAAAAATATGCCTAAAAAATAACTAGTCATACCGCCAATAGTAGCTGCTATTGCTGCCGTGGCAGCATAAATCCATGCGTAATCACGTCGCTCAAGGCAATAAATAAAAAGAACGGGCTCAACGGGTACAAAGCATACCGCTTCAAGATAAAATAAGAGTGCAAGCACCAAGATGCCGTACGGTTGGTAGACAGCAGAACTGATAAAACCATATATACGTCGAACAGACTTGTATAATGATGTTTGTATAGCAGTTACATACGACTGTTTTTGCAAAAAGTTTTCATGGTCTTTCAGTTCCATGATAATAAGTTCCTAAGAATGAATGCTGATGATCTTATGGTACTCTTATCAGATCATTGAGATACTGTTCAATAGAATCGATTGCGATGCGTTCTTGTGCAAGCGTATCACGATTTCGAGCAGTTACTTTTAAATCATTGCTTGTGTCAAAATCGTAGGTCAAACATACGGGTGTGCCAATCTCATCATAACGACGATACCGTTTACCAATCGAACCAGTTTCATCAAATTCTACCGATGATCCGTATGTTCTGATAAGATTACGATACAAGCGCATAGCAGGCTCCGTTAATTTTTTTGTCAACGGTAATATTGCGGCAGTTACTGGTGCAATGCGTGGATGCAATTTGAGAACGATACGCGATTCTCCTTCAATAACATCTTCATAATATGCGTCAAACAAAAGCGTTAAAAAAAGACGATCAACACCAACAGAGCATTCAACTACCTGCGGAATAAAAGATGTTTTTGTTTCTTCATCAAAGACGTGCAAATCTTTATGAGCATGCGCCATATGTTGCTTTAAATCGTAAGAACCGCGATCAGCAATTCCTTCAAGTTCCTTCCAACCAAAAGAAAACTGATATTCAACATCGGAACATTGGGTGGAATAATGAGCTAATTCGTGCGATCCATGATCACGCAGACGTACTCGTT
>Ga0207093_1055_pt1 | contig 20313 bp, 21 predicted proteins | sample Alteio_BWMinHeat_89_FD_153519 | JGI IMG/M metagenome (GOLD analysis project Ga0207093, IMG submission 153519) | Enriched cells from forest soil in Barre Woods Harvard Forest LTER site, Petersham, Massachusetts, United States -... | ecosystem: Environmental > Terrestrial > Soil > Temperate forest >... | reverse complement strand
AAAGGTAGTTGATGCGGTAGACGTTTTCCATGGAGTAGGGCGCGTAGACACCCGCTCGGCTCTCTTCTAAATCTTGAATCCCTAGTTCAGCAAGTTCTTGATAAAGAAGCTTTTCCAGCCCGAAGTGACAGCTAACAAATAACATCCATCCATGTTATAGCAAGCGCCCCATTCCGTCAATTAATTGTTATTGTAAAATAATTTATATTACTATATAATTACGACATGAGCTTATTTTTAGATTTAAATTCATTTGCAAATAGTTTTGATCCGAAAAATCAATTAATTGATGAAAAATGTCGGGTCAAAGAGACAAACTGTCTGACTCACTGGCTTAGCCGGTTCCATATATATGAGGCATTGAGTAATTTTAATCGCTCACTGGGGGATTGGCCCATCTACGCCCTTTCCAAGGACACCATTAAGACTCTTAAGCAAAAGCTGTTTATGTATGTAGAGGTAAATGCGCCTAGGAATGATAAAGTCCTACCCGTCTTAGCAAGCATTTTCACCAAGCTTAATGCCTATAAACTACAAGATGGAGCATCTCAACTCAAAATGATCGCCACATCCTTTGATGCAAAGACTCAAACACTCATTCTCGATCAAACAGGAGTTATTGTCATCTGCCCTAAGAATCAGCCCTACACAGCTAAATACGTCTGCGATGATCCCTTCAAGGTGATGGATATGGTGTTCTCTTATATAACGCCTAGTAATTGTGCAGGAATTAAGCAGGACCAGCTCAAAAGTAAGCTAGGAGCCTATATCGATCAGATGGCGGATGAGTATGGCGAAGATCTCGTAGCAGATTTGTATGCTCGTTACAAATTAATTGTGGAAGAATAGGATCACATCGCCGTCGTGGACGATGTAGTCTTTGCCCTCTGAACGCGCTCTACCCACTTCGCGCGCTCCCACGCGTCCCTTATAAGCAAGCATATCTTCGTACGATACAACCTCAGCGCGGATAAACCCTTTTTGCAGGTCTGTATGAATCTCTCCAGCTGCATCTTGGGCGTTGGTGCCGCGTTTGATCGTCCAGGCGCGTGTTTCGATCTCGCCTGTCGTGATATAATTGATGAGTCCCAGCGTGTTGAACGCCTTTTTGATCAGGCGATTTAAACCCGGCTCCTCGAGGCCGAGAGCTGCAAGGTACTCCTTTGCTTCGGCAGGGGTCAGTTGAGCAAGTTCTTCTTCAAGCTTAGCGCAAATGGGCACGACTTCGCTGCCCTCTTTTTCCGCAAAATCGCGCACTATTTTCACATATTCATTTTCCATGCTGGGAAGGTCGCTTTCAGCGACGTTGGTGGCGTAGAGCACTTTTTTCAACGTCAGGAATGGGTAGGCCTTGAGGAGCAGCGCCTCTTCTTTTGTCACCGACATGCTTCTGAGCGGCTTATTATCGTTGAGGTGGGTGATCGCGCGGGCGAGGAGTTCGGCAGTTGCAGCGAGCTCTTTTTTGGCTTTGATCTGCTTTTCCATTTTGCCGAGGGTGTTTTCTGCCATCTGCAAGTCCGCGAGGATGAGCTCGAGATTGATGACCGCGATATCGGAGAGCGGATCAACGCGTCCTGCGACGTGGATGATCTCGCTGCTGTCAAAACAGCGCACCACGTGCACAATCGCATCGGTTTCGCGGATGTTGGCGAGGAACTTGTTTCCGAGGCCTTCTCCCTTGGAGGCACCTGCTACAAGACCTGCGATATCGACGAAGGTCACAGTGGCGGGGATGATTTTATGGCTCTTGGAGATGGTGGAGAGGATGGGCAGGCGAGGATCGTCTACTTCGACAATCCCGACGTTCGGGTCGATCGTGCAAAACGGATAGTTAGCCGCCATCGCAGCCGCTTTTTTTGTGAGTGCATTAAAAAGGGTGGATTTGCCTACGTTGGGCAGTCCTACAATACCACATGAGAGATTCGCCATAGGCCAACCAGAGTACTCTATCGCTCAATGAAACACAAGTTCGGCGATTCTTCCTCGCTCTGGATAAAGAGCGTGAGGGAAGCGCAGGACGACGCGCTGAGCTGCTTGAAAGACAATAGCTTGGGTGGGGAGGTGTTTCCCATTCCAGAAGATTTCACACGCATAACTGCCGTCAGGAGGGAGGCAGAGCATGCCGGTCGCCATTTGTGCCTCGTGAGGGTCTTGGACGTTGATTTCGAGTGGTGCCATCAGGGAGTAGGGACGCCCAAGAAGAAAAGCCGCCTCACTAAAACGCGCCTCGGCTATGAGTTCGCGGATCACGCCTGAAGAGAGGGGTTTGCCCTCGGGGTAAAACTTATCGACATATTCCGCAGAGAAATCCTCTTTTTGCGCCATCGCCAGAATATGCGTTTCATCTCCTTCGCGATTGCGTCCGAAGGCGTCGCCTTTGCCATGGATCAAGTGGGTGAAGGGGTAGACCTCTTTGACTTCATGCAGGAAGGCATGGTAGGACTGGCCGGCGAGATCTTGATCGAATGCCAGGAGATAGAGCACATCGACGCCTTGTTCTTCTAAGAGCTTGATCTTCTGTTCTTTAGAAGATAAAAGCGGGACGCTCTTCCCCCGGAAGAGTTCGCTGGGGTGGTTGCTGAAACTGATGACGGCAACCCCTCCCTCTGGCCCGACGCGCTGGCGTAGTCGACTGAGGATCATCTGATGGCCCAGGTGAACGCCATCGAAACTTCCTATGGTGAGCCCTCTAGGGAACCATTCGTCAGAAGGTAGAGCTAGGGTAGTAAAAACTTCCATTGATTCGAGAGTATATACAAAAAAGCCGATTTTTGAACACAACACTTATTTTCAGCTATTTACGTTTTTAATTTATTTATTTAATTATATTAAACATTTTGTTACAATTAATTAAGATTAGGTAAATAAATGGCGACAAATATTAATTTAGGCCTTTTGGTCAATAGTTTTAATCCAGATAAGGACTTACTAAAGGAAGACCTTTCAATTCAAGGTCAGGCCGATAGAATGCTAATGATGAGAATACCCCGCGTCTTCAGGGTACTTGAAAACATGGAGAAAAAGCTAACAGAAGCAGATCTAGCTTCATTAAGCGACAGAGAGCTCAAGATCTTGCGCGATAAACTGGTGATATATGTAAAGAAGCGCGCTCCTGGCAATCCAGGTGCTAATGCGATGCTAGAAAAGGTGATGAAAAAAATGGATAGGTTGTTTGTCAGCAAACTGCCCTTGCAAAATGGAACGAAAAAGAAGAGTGTCCACTTTCCAGAAGAGATTGCAACGATTAAAGCACACCTCCCCAACAGTCGAGTAGGAGGGGAATTAAAACAGCTCCGCTACATCATCATCTCGTTTGACCCTGCGGAGCACCGCTTTGCTCTGGTAAAAAGAATGATTTCCAAGAGGGTACCTGAGAAGGATTTTGTGATTGAAAAACTGGTTTTGGATCCAGAACAAGTCGGTGTATTACCCCATGAAAAAGAGGTCATTACAGAACCCAGTGAAGTCATTGATTATATTTTTGACTTTGTTTCCGCTGATTCAGTGCCTCATCTAAGCCGGGAAGAAGTCACCATTCTTAAGGAAAAGTTAACTAGATATCTTTCCATTCATGCCTCCGCAGATCCCGATATCCAAGGCGTAATTGAACTGGTTAATGAGAGCATCGATGCATTTTGGGAACAAAATGTTCAGCAAGAATAACATTTAGGAGAAAGAAAATGAGTTGTATTTGTGGATTTGCGCAGCTGTCACTGAGCCATTTACATATTATGAAGAATAGCAAACAAGTAGGCGCTATTTCAGTCGCATATAGCGAATGTTATTCTCATCCCGAACATAAGCTACGATTTATAAGCCCTATTAATGCGAGCTCGATCTCTCAAAATGAGTTGGGACAGATAAAAAGCAAAGTGGAAGAACTGACTGGAATACCCGCCCTTTTATCTTATGAGTCGCGTTGCTCGATGGGACCAATAACGATTTTTGTCAAACCTATCTTAGAATTGAGTAACTAAGAGGATGTCTATTTTTCTAGATACATTTATGAACCTGGATTTGATGGAGCAAACCATCACAAGAGATCTGCAGGTCGTAAAAAAAGAGCATAAATCTGGCATCCGTACGCGGGTCGACGGCATATTTGACTCGAGCAATCAGTATGTCACACGTGTCCTCAGCACTTTGAGCAATGTGGTGGATATACGCATGATTGACCAGTTGGGCAAAGGAAAGGTGAGGGAGTTCAAGAATCGTATCCGCGATTACGTTGCCCTTAATACGAGCTATTTCTCGGAAAAGATCTTGGCTCAAAGAGACCAGCTCTTAGCTAAAATCGATAAATACAACTTTGAAGATGAGAAGAAGGTGGAATTTCCTAAAGTGTACTTAGTATACGTTCATAAATATAAGACGGAAGATGTTGAAAATGAACCACCTAAGAAAGTAGTAAAAGGAAGCTTTTTAAACAGTCTAGCCTCTTTTCTTTTTTAACAATCTAATTGCAAGTTACTTACATTAATAATTAATTTTTGTTTAATATTTAATTAATATTTGATATAATTTTTATTAAAGAGGTAACTATGGCTATAAATTCAGATTTCACTACATTATTAAAAACTTTTGATCCCGAAAAGCAGATCATTACTGAAAATCTAAAAATTGTGAATAAATTCAGTTTGCCCGGGGCTTTTAGCTGGGTGAGTCCCCCTAACGTTACACGCGTCCTCCAGCGCTTATCGACACAGTTGGATAGACTGCTCCCTATAGACGGCCGCGAAGTAGAGCTGTTTAAAGATAAACTCGAGAAATACGTAAAGGTAAATGCTCCTCAAGATGAAGTCGCTCAACAGACACTTAAACATACATTTGAGAAGATGGATAAAATCATGAAACGGCATGCTACAGTGCGCGATCCCTTCAAGGGGATTCTGAAGTCCAATCATAGGACAGAATCGCCGACTGTGAAGCCTCAAGTGCAAACCATCCTCCAAGAGGAAGATGAAATGCAATCAAGCTCTCCAAAGATCAAGAGATCTCTATCGTTTATTAATGAAGAAGAAATCGATCGTGCGCAAGAAATAGAAGCTAAGCCAGCTACTAAGCCTACTATATTTATCAAATCAAGACATGAAATCCAAGCAATGGGCCCTAGAGGAGCAGTTGGCACAAAAGTAAATGATCTTCTCCAAATTATTCAATCATTCGATCCCGAAAATCACATCCTTGTTACAAATGAGGATTTCATCCTTGCATTTAGAAATAAAAACCAGATCTCGAAAGTAGAAGAAAAGGAGGATATGAGGGGGTTTCGCCGACTCAACATGGGAGAATTGGAGAGGCAAGCGCTATTTGCATATCCGATCGACGCTCCAATAAATATTTTCGTTGCGCTCGAATCGCTCATTGCCCCTGAGGTTTTGGAACATTTGTCTAGTGACCAGATCGCGATGTTGAGAAGCAAGTTGGAAGACTACTTCACGCGTGCTGGAGAGAAAAAATTTATTAGAGGGCTGGATAGTTTATTTGATGCAGCTCTCAAACAAATCCCAGGGAGTCAATAATGTCTATTGCAACGCTCTCCGCAATCATCTATGACTTCAATCCTGATACGCAGATGCTGACGCCAAAGCTCGAAATGATACCGAGAAAACCTAAGGGTTTTTTGGATAAGCTTCTTCCTACAACGGATAAGGTAATTGACGCGCTTGAAAAAGCGCTCACTCCAGAAACGGTTGTATACTTAGGTACCGGCGCTACTACTCTTGCTGAAAAAGCATTTGAATATTTAAAAAAAGAACGCCCCAATTTGTCGGATTATCAATGGGATAGAATTGGCCGTAAAATCAATCAGTCTTTTCAAATAGCGAAAGAACTAAATATTACGCGAGAGTCTATTTCTCGGGCTGAAGAGATAAAGAATACAGTTGGAATGGATTTTGAATTCATTGAAACAGATCGCCAATCTGGTAAAATTTAAAAAAAGGTATTTATAAATATGTCAGCAGATTTTGGTTCGTTAATAAAAACACTTAATCCAGAAAAGCATATCATTACTGAAAATCTTAAAATTGTAGATAAATTCAGTTTGGCCGGAGCTTTTTTTTGGGCTAATCCCCCTAGCGTCACGCGCGTCATCGAGCGATTAACGGCGCAGTTGCCTACATCACTCCCCATGGTGGCTAGAGAAAAAGGAATAGAAGAGTGTAAAGCTCTCCTGAAGCAATATGTGCAAGTGAATGCTCCTCGCGATCGAAGTGCAAAGCATGCGCTTGAGCAGGCGTTTAGTAAGATGGACAGCATCTGGAAACGGAGCACTGTGATTGAGGAAATGACGCCGGAACTTCTGGGCATTAGGGCTGACTTGCAGGAGATGTGGCGTGATCAAGTACAAGAAATTCGACTGGATTCTGTAGGCGATTCCTATTCGAGCGAGGAAGAATAAAGAAGGCTGCCATCAAAGCAGTCTGCAAGAGTATAGGGCCCTGAGCGGGTCCTTGTGAGGGTGCAGAGATGCGCCCCTGTCTTTAGTATCACCCCTAAATCATGAGCGATAGACCGAATATAGGTCCCCTTACTGCAGCTGATACGCAGCTGGAGGTAGGGATATGTATAGGCGAGAAGAGTCGTTGTCAGGGTCACTGTGGCCGGCTGCCGTTCGATTTCTACACCTTTGCGCGCTAGCTCGTAGAGTTTTTTCCCACCCACTTTTTTGGCAGAAAACATCGGCGGGATCTGCTGGATCGTCCCTTGGAAAAAGCCCAGGGCCTCTTCTATTTGGCCAAGGGGAGGGATGTAGGCATTTTCAGCGATGGTTTCGCCTTCGGGATCGTAGGTCGTCGTCTCTATGCCTAGATGGACGGTCGCTTCATATTCCTTGTCGTGATTGAGGAAGGTCCCGGATTGGCGTGTAAAGTCGCGTCCGATGAGCAGGATCATCACACCTGTTGCGAATGGATCAAGGGTTCCGGCGTGGCCGATTTTCTGGATGCCTGTGCGTCTGCGCGCTGCTGCAATTAAGCTAAACGAGGTTTTCCCGGCGGGTTTGTTGCAAGGGACGATCCCTTCATTCAGTTTCATCGGAAGGAGGGCGACGCGAGATCTGTTCGCTGTGGATCTTAGAGAGCAGCGCTTCGATGTGCATGTGCTGATCTAAGGAGGTGTCCAGCTTGAAGGTAAGGGCGGGAAAATAGCGCATGACCACTTTTTTGGAAGCGGTAATGGCGATAAAGCCAGCGGCAGATTGCAGAGCGATCAGGGAGTCCTGCTTCTCTTTGTCGCTGCCGATGACGCTGATCGAGACTTTTGCGTGGTGGAGATCATTGGAGATCGATACCTCGGTCACCGATACGAGGTGGCAGAGGCGTGGATCTTTCACGTCTTTGTTGATCACCTCATAGAGCACTTCTTTGAGTAGGGAGTTGAGGCGTTGGATACGCTTTTTTTCCATTGGTCTATAGTTCTTGTTCTAAATAGGTGATCTCGTAGGACTGGATGCGATCGCCTTCTTTGATGTCGCTATAGTTCTGTAGGAGTATACCGCACTCGTGGCCTTTGCTCATTTCGCGCACGTCTTCTTTGACTTTTTTCAGCGAGCCGATCATGCCTTTCCAGATCACTTTGTCATCGCGTATGAGGCGGACATGGTGATTGCGCTTGATGATGCCGTCGGTGACCTGGCAGCCGGCAATTAAGCCGAGTTGCGAGGATTTAAAGACTGTTTTGACGATGGCTTCACCCACATCATTTTCCTGCGGGATCTTGTCGAGAAGGTCGCGCATGGTGGCGCGGATATCGTCGACGGCGTGGTAGATGATCTCGTGCAGTTTGATCGGGACTTTTTTCTGCTTGATGAGATTCTCTGCATGGCTCTCGACTTTCGTGTGGAAGCCGATGATGGTGCAGTTGGTGGTTGCAGCGCGTTCGATATCCGACTCGGAAATCTGTCCGACGCCTTCGAAGACGAAGTAGAGATCGACTTTGTCCGACTTGATTTTCTGGAGCGAATGTTTAAGCGCCTCAAGTGAACCCTGTACGTCTGCGCGCAGGATGAGGTTGAGGACTTTTTTCTTCTGTGCTTCGGCGCGCTTCTCGAGCATGCCTTCCACAACGCGCTTCTCTTTCTGGAGGAGCTTGTGTTTCTGTTGATCGGCTCTTGCATGGGCGATTTCACGTGCTTCGCGTTCGGAGCCTACAGCGATAAAGTCGCTGCCTGCTTCAGGTAGGCCTGAGAGACCGGTGATTTTAACCGGTGTAGAGGGACCCGCTTCTTCCAGCTCTTTGCCATGCTCATCGTGCATCGTCTTGACGCGCGCAGAGTGCATATCGAAGACGATCGAGTCGCCGAGGTGCAAGGTGCCGTTTTGGACGAGGATGGTCGCCACAGCGCCCATGCCTTTGTGCATCTCCGACTCGATAACGGAGCCGCGCGCACGAGCGGTCGGATCTGCTTTGAGTTCGAGAACTTCGGATTGAAGAGAAAGCATCTCAAGTAGTTCTTTAATGCCTTGGCCTGTGACGGCAGAGCAGTTAACGGTAATGGTTGTTCCACCCCATACTTCAGGAAGCAGTTCCCGCTCAGCGAGCTGGCGGTAGACGTTATCTGGATTGTAGCCGGGTTTGTCGCTCTTGTTGATCGCCACCATGATAGGCACGTTTGCCTCTTTGGCTTGGCGGATCGCTTCTAGCGTCTGATCGCGGATGCCTTCATCACCTGCAACAACGAGAACGACGAGGTCAGTGACGACGGCGCCGCGCTCACGCATTGCAGAGAAAGCTTCGTGACCAGGAGTATCGAGGATCGTGATATCGCCAACTGCTGAATGGCACTTGAATGCGCCGATATGCTGGGTAATGGCTCCTGCTTCGCCTGCGGCAACGTTGGTTTTGCGGATAGCATCGATAAGGCTGGTTTTGCCGTGGTCGACGTGACCCATAAAGGTGACGACAGGGGGGCGTAGGATGAGTCTTTCCGGATTAGCTTCTTTGATCTCATCTTTGATGCTCTTATCTGTGATCTGGATGCGCTCTTCTTCGCGTGTATCGATGGCAATTTCACAGCCGAATTCATGGCCGAGTAGTTGGAGCATCGTTTCATCATCGATGAAGTCGTTGATCGTGACGACAACGCCTTGCATAAAGAGTTTGGAAATAAGCTGTGATGCTTTGAGTTTCATCTCGACGGCGAGGTCTTTGATAGAGACAGGGAGACGGATGTGCAGGGCTTTTGGACGTAACGTTTGATCGTCTTCCATGCTCTTGCGCCCTTTACTGCCGCGTTTTTTGCGCCACTCTTCATCTTCTCTACTGCGCAATCCAAGGCGGTCGCGTGTGTCAAATGCGCGTCCATCAGCACCTTTGCGCTGAGGTTTTATATCTTGAAAGTCTTTAAATCCACCGGGCTTGCGCGGTTCTCGCGGAGGGGAAGGCCTAGGCTTTTCGCCGCTCGGAGGCATAGGACGAGAGGGTCTCTTGGCGCCGGGACCGGCTCCAAAGCCACCTGTTCTTGGGCCTGAAGGTCCGCGTGGGGGATAACCGCCCTCGCGGCGAGGGGGATAGCCGCCTTCTGGGCGTGGACGTGGAGTATAAGGGCCTTCGCGGCGTGGAGGGTAGCCGCCCTCTGGACGTGGGCGAGGTGGATAGCCGCCTTCTGGGCGTGGACGAGGGGTATAGGGGCCTTCACGGCGCGGGGGGTAGCCACCCTCTGGACGTGGGCGCGGAGGATAACCGCCTTCTGGGCGTGGACGTGGAGTATAAGGGCCTTCGCGGCGTGGAGGGTAGCCCCCCTCTGGACGTGGACGCGGTGTGTAGCCTTCTGTACGTGGGGGATAGCCGCCTTCTGGGCGTGGACGTGGTGTGTAGCCTTCACGGCGAGGAGGGTAGCCACCTTCAGGACGTGGACGTGGAGGATACCCGCCCTCTGGACGAGGGGTGTAACCTTCTCGGCGAGGTGGATAGCCGCCTTCTGGACGTGGACGGGGTGTGTAGCCTTCGCGACGTGGAGGATAACCGCCCTCCGGGCGTGGACGTGGTGTGTAGCCGCCTTCTGGACGTTGGTGTGTTTCTTCGGTGGGGAGGCGTTCGCGCGCAGGAGCGGGTTTATGTTCAGCAGCAGCGGGTGGCGCAGGCCTCTCTTCTACTTCTTTATGTTCTGCGGCTCGCGGAGCGGGTTTTGGTGCAGGAGGTGGAGGTGCTGGAGGTTGTGCCTGTTCGGGTGCAGCCGCTTGTGGAGCAGCCGCTTCTTTTGGCGCTTTAGGCTCTGCAGCTTTTTCCGCTGCTTTTTTGCTAGGCTTTTTTGGTTTGCCGAGCTGAAGCGCTTCTGCGAGCTGCGTGTTTTTGATTTGGAGTTTTAAGTTTTTGGCCAAACGGGTTAAATCCTCTGTTGTCTAAGTCTAACTTGCTCAATAATTCTATCGGCCATTTCGAGGCTAATTTCAGGGATTTGAGCCAATTCTTGTCTGCCTGCATTTAAGACTTTGCGCGGCGTATCATATCCAGCGCCTTTGACGCTCTGGACGATCATCGAACTCATGCCTTCAATGCGGAGTTCCTGGTCTAGTGAGGGGTCATCCATCATCGCCATCTGAGCGAGTTGGATATTCATCGCCGCTTGGTATTCGCTCATGCGCTGGACGTCGAGTTCCACCTCGAGCATCTGACCAATGAGGCGAGCATTAGCTCCGCGTTTGCCGAGGACGATGGGGTATTGCTCATCTTCCACGATAATGGAGATGGTTTTTTCGTCTTCGCTGATGTTGATCTTCTTGATCTCAACTGGATTAAGCGCATTTTCTAAAAGCTGCACCTTATCCTGAGAGTAGGGAACAATGTCGATCTTTTCGTTGTTGAGCTCTCGAATGATGTTTTTAACGCGCGTTCCACGTACGCCGACGCAGGCTCCAACGGGATCTACTTTGGCGTCATTAGAACGTACGGCTAACTTTGTGCGATAGCCTGCTTCACGTACGATGCGCTCGATGACGACAGTGCCATCGTCGAGTTCAGGTACTTCTTGAATGAAGAGCTGTTTGGCAAAATCCGCATGGCTGCGAGAAAGCACCACTTCTGCGCCGCCGCTTTCGGTGTCGCGCACCTCAAAAAGGAGGGCTTGTACGCGATCGCCGACGTTGTAGCGCTCTGTCTTCGGATAGAAGCGTTCCGGTAGAATCGCTTCTACTTTGCCGAGATCGACAATGAGAGTGGCTCCGCGCACAACGCGTTTCACGCTGCCGGAGATGATCTCTCCCAGGCGGTGGCGGTACTCTTCATAAATCACATCGCGCTCAGCGCTGCGCAGCTTTTGCGCAATGACCTGACGCGCTGTTTGTGCGGCAATGCGTCCAAAATCTCTTGGAGTCGTTTCGATATCAATCCAGTCGCCAATCGCGCAAGAGGCTTTAAGAAGACGCGCCTCTTCGAGCGTAATCTCCTCTTCAGGAATCGTGACCTTATCGACCACTTCTTTTTGAGCGAAGACTTGGATTTCTCCGCTCTTGGGGTCGATTTGGACAGATACGTTGATGAGTCCCTTGACGCTTTTGCGTGCAGCAACGCGCAGAGCTTCTTCAATCGCGCTGATGATGACATCACGCTTGATTCCCTTTTCGCGCTCTAGGTATTCAAAAATGGCGACTAGATCTTTATTCATCGGCTTTTAGTGCTCCTAAAGTTATTCCCCTTCGGACTCTTCTTCTTTCTTTTTCTTCTTTTTGGGGGCTTTTGCTTTGCCGACGACGATATCGTCGCGGTTGACCTCATTCTTATCGACCAGGTACTCCTTAATGGAGAGAGCGATCTTCTTATGTTCTGGGTCTAGCTTGATCACTTTTGCAGTGATTTCATCGTCTTTATTGATCACATCTTCGACTTTGCCAAACGGCTGATCGGAGAGCTCTGTGACATGCACGAGGGCTTCGATGCCGTTGTCGAGTTCGACAAATGCGCCAAAAGCGGTCGTCTTGGTAACGGTGCCTTTGACAAGCGTGCCGACCGGCATCGTCTTCTCAATGCTTTCCCAAGGGTTATTTCCAAGCTGTTTCACGCCAAGCGTGATCTTTTTGCTCTCTTTGTCTACAGACAGAATGATCGCATCAACGACATCGCCTTTCTTGAGGACTTCAGAAGGGTGAGACACTTTTTTGATCCAGCTAAGGTCAGAAATGTGGATCAGTCCTTCAACACCAGGCTCGAGTTCGACAAATGCGCCGTAGTTAGTCAGGTTGCGGATTTCGCCGTGGACGTTCATCCCAAGAGGATATTTTGCTTCGATATCTTCCCAAGGGTTTTTCTCCACTTGCTTCATGCCGAGAGAAATTTTTCCCTCTTCTTTTTGCACGGAAAGAACAACAGCTTCGACTTCATCGCCTTTCTTCACGATTTCTGAAGGATCAGCGACGTTTTTCACCCAAGACATCTCGGAAACGTGAATGAGTCCTTCGATTCCGGGCTCGATTTCAATGAAGGCGCCGTAAGGTACCAGATTGACGATCTTGCCTTTTACGTGTGTACCAGGTGGATAGCGGCTTTCGATATCTTCCCAAGGATTGCTCTCTTTCTGTTTCATGCCGAGTGCAACTCTGCCTTTTTCGCGGTCGACGTGGAGGACCATGACTTCGAGCTCATCGCCTACGTTCACCATCTCTGATGGGTGCTTGATGCGCTTCCAGGTCATATCTGTGATGTGGAGGAGGCCGTCGATGCCGTCTAGATCGAGGAATACGCCGAAGTCGGTGATGTTTTTCACAACGCCGATGCGGATGTCGCCTTCATTAATGTGATCGAGCATTTCAGCTTTGCGAGAGATGCGCTCTTCTTCGAGAAGTTCGCGACGCGATACGACGATATTTTTGCGCTCTGTATTAATTTTGAGGATTTTGAAGTCGTATGTGCCACCGAGATATTCGTCGAGATTTTTGATGCGGCGGTTGTCGATTTGTGAACCGGGCAGGAATGCTTCCATGCCGATATCGACCATGAGGCCGCCCTTAACTTTGCGCAGGATTTTGCCTTTAACGATAGCGCCTTCTTTGCAATGGTTGACGATGAATTCCCACTGTCTTTGACGACGTGCTTTCTCGCGGGAGAGGACGATCTGTCCGTCTTCGCCTTCTGTCTGGTCGAGATAGACTTCTACTGGGGAGCCGAGGACGATTTCGTTCGGATCATCAAATTCGCTGATAGGAACGAGTCCCTCAGATTTTAACCCTACATCAACGACGACAAAATCTTTCGTGATTTCGACAATGGTTCCTGTCAAAATCTGGCCGGCGGTCATTGAAGAGGCAACTCCTTCGGTAGATTTTGGAGTTTTCTTGTTGAGGAGTTGGGTTTTAGTCATGTTAAAGGTTTCTCCTGTATAAAAAAAATCATTGGCTCAGAATGAGGGGTTGTTCATCTCATTCGGCCAATGAATTTTTGCTTCTGAAATCGCTTCCAAAGGCGTAAGTGAATTCATTAGTAGACAATACCTTAACAAACCACTCCGAAAATTACAAGAGGAATAAGGGTGTAAACCTATTTTTTCGTGCCCGTGCCCGTGCCTGAAAAAAAGGGGAATCGGGCACGGGCACGCACACGGGCACGGGCACGATTATTGATTGATTAGAAGGTTTAAAGGCGTTAAAAAGAGTCCATGGATCGCACCTTAGTCATGAAATTTGGCGGCGCGGCTGTGGCAAATGCCGAGCAATTTGGCAGGATTGCGCGGATTATTCTGGAGCGAGCCAAGGAATATAGACGGATCGCCGTTGTGGTCAGTGCCATGGGCCGCACGACTGACGAGCTTTTGGAGCTGGCCCGCTCGGTTCATCCGCAACCTCCTCGCCGTGAACAAGATATGCTCATTTCAGTGGGTGAAAGGGTCAGTGTAGCGCTACTAGCCATGGCACTCGATAGGCTAGGGAAGGAGGCTATTAGCTTCACCGGCAGCCAATCGGGCGTCATCACAACAGCAGAACATACCGAGGCGCGTATTGTGGATGTCCGTCCTAGGCGGTTGTTAAAGCCGCTTGAAGAGGGGAAAATTGTGCTTGTCGCTGGTTTTCAAGGGGTTAGCGTCGATGGCGAGATAACGACTCTTGGACGTGGGGGATCGGATACCTCGGCAGTCGCTATCGCGCTTGCTTTGGGGGCGGAAAGGGTGGAGTTCTATAAGGATGTCCCGGGGATTTGTGAACGCGATCCTAAGCTCGATCCAGAGGCGCAGGTGTTAAAAGAAATTGTATATGAAAAGGCCATTGAGCTAGCAAAGGGGGGCGCTAAGGTGCTTCATTTGCGCGCACTTCTACTCGCGCAAAAGAATGGCCTCGAGCTAAGGGTTTTGCCCTTTGCCGACCCAGAAGCCCATGGAACGCGCATTCTAGGCGCTAGGACGGCTGTGCCGGTCTATGAATTGGAGGTCTGCCATGCTACTTAGCTATGAAAGTCAGGTCGAAGAGCTCTTCTCGCGGTTAAAGGGTTCTGAAGAGCCGCACATGCAGTGGGAACAGACGGCATCTAGAGAGTTTTCCGTAGCGCTCATCTGTCCGCACCGGCGCCACGTCGCACAGTTCTTCTTCGAGATGGTGAGCCGCTGGCTTTTGCCCGGCCGGCCGCTCGAAGTGGTGCTCAGTTTTGCTACGAGTTATCGCGAATACGCAATCTGCGAAATGGTCATCCGTGTCGAAGAGGGCGAGGATGCGCTTTTTGTGAAACGCAGCTTGCCCTTTTTGGAAAAAGAGATCTGTTTGGGCGTGAGCTCGATCTACCACGCCAGCCGCATCCTGGAGATGAAGGGGCTTTCGCTCAGCGCCAAGACATCGCTGATTCAAGAGCGCATCGCAGAGCTCATCCGCCGCTTTCCCGCCTATTTTGATTACGATCTTTTTGAGGAGATGCAGCATTTTCTCGTCTCCGTAAAGGAGGAGTTCAAAGCAGTGCGCGATATTTCTCACATGAGCCGCATGATCTGGGTTCCCTATCTCATGCGCAAAGCGCTGGAGAAAAAGATTGAGGAAGAGCCGGGAAAACGCCACATTTCACTCAAGATCAAAAAAATCCTTCTGCAGACTCCATTTGGCAGCAAAGAGGTGCTCGCGCTCTTTGTGGGCCTGAATTTCTTGCGTCCTTACGAGCTATTTGAAGAGCGTCACCTTCTCTACGCCCTCGCCCGCTTTGGAGTGCGGCCTGTTCCGCATTCTTATATGAAGCATGAGGGATTCTGCTATTTAGAGGTCGAGATCGACCATTTTTCCCAAACAGAGCTGATGCAGGGGCTGCCGGAAGAGATTCTGCGCCGCATCGAGCAGCTCGTTCCGCCTATTTTCATGCCGCGCAATGAGGAAGAGGTGATGCGCAGCGTGCTCACGCTGAGCAATCAGCTCAAATTCACGAGAGATATTCCACAAATAGCTATCTCATTCGAAGGGCAGCGTGGAGCGGAACTGCTATTTACGATCGTACTCGTACGCCTTTTGCATCCGCACACACCTCCGCTGCGCGAGCTGTTTGCTGCGCGCACTTTCACCATCGACCGGGTGAAAATTGTCGGTCATCTGCGGCGGAAATACCCGAAAGAAGCCACCGTTTTGCGGGCGCGTCTTAAATGCGAAGATTTTCTGCGCGATGACTTTTCTGTCGACCTCTACCAGGCGCGCATGGCTGTTTTGCGCACTGTGCAGCAGGGGGTGGGAGAGGTGCGCGATTACAACGGGGGTATGATCGCCAAGCAGAATGAGAATTATGAGCTTCTGAAAAAGGAGCTAGGTGAACTCGCCGAAAGAGAGACGCTGCTCTTGCAAAACTTCTTCCATTCTATTTCGCCTGTTGAACTCAGCGCGACCCTCGATCCGGTGCTTCTAAAATCGCTTTTTACACTCTTGCTAGATGCTCTTGGAAGACCTGAATCCCTCCTTACACGCAGGCTTAATGGCTGCCTCTTGATCGTCTCTAAAGAACAGGATTTGAGTGGCATAGAGTCTCTCAAGATCCCCCACAATGAGCTGCTTATTGCTCAGGTTCAGCTTTTTGATTCTTCCACTCTAGCGCTGCTCTATCTCAATCCGGACAAAGAAAAACAAAAGAAACTTCTGCTGCATATTTAGTTTATTTGTTTTATGCTTTTCTTATGACTTCCGTTATTAATTCGGCGATTAATAAGTGCTGGGGCTATTTAGATCCCATGGAATGGGATGTAGAGACGCGTTTGAAGGTGTATAAATACGGTTTGGGGTTTATTTCCTCAGCTACTTGTGTGCTTGTGCCCTGCGTTGTATATGTCAGCTCCGATTCAATGGTTCTGTTAGGAACCGAAGGTATGTTTGCGATGGGAGGAGCATTTTGTCTTAGACTCTATTGCAAATATAGGAGTCGACTCGCATCTACCTATCCTCATTACTCCTTTTACAAAGGCACTGTTTTTACTCAATTTGAATACGTTGTTAAGGCTGTTGACTTAGACAATCCTCCTAAATGGCAACCAAAAATTAACCAGTTTCTGCTCGATGTGAAACTTAAAGCTGTGGTCGATCTATGGCTTAACGCGAAGAATTTTAGCAGTGTGGAAGAGGGTGCTTTATACCTAGCCCTGCGGCTCCCAAAGGGGACCTGTTATGGCAAAACCATCGAACTCTTTACTCTGGTTCTAGAAAATAGCAGGGCTTCCTGTGCACAATTAATGGGTAAATGGAAGCTCGAAAACGCTGTCTATTTTCAAATTATCCATAGTGTTATTTCCGACTGCCTTCAATTAAAAGGGAGGGAATTTGTCGATCTTGTGATTACAAGAAGCTTGAAAAGAACGAATAATGCATTCCATTCATATTCCATCGATGATGTTTTTTTCGAGCTCATGAAATTTGATAGGGTTGTTTCATGGAGCCCGGGCAATCAGATGGACTGGCTTCGTATAGACTCATTAAATATCCGCTCACTTAACGCCCTTTTTATGCAGGCGCACGACGAGTTGCAAATGGATGTGGTGGGAATATTGAATTTGCTCCCAAACACCTCAGGAAAGCCTGCTCATGCGCTTTTTTTTCAATTTGTTGAAGGCTACTACCGCTTTCACGATTTCGGCAAGGATCTGTCTGGTTTTTTTGAATTTCCCACAAGCCAGGAATTTGTAGATGGGGTCGTTCAGCATCTAGAAACGAGTGAGTCCTTCAGAGACGGTGAATTAAAAATTTCATTTTATGGGATCATTCCAAAAAGGCGGGTTTTGGAGGCTTGACTTTTGTGGAAATCGCCTCATACTAGTGAGTGATGAAAAAATGGCCACTTATTATTGAGCCTTCGATCTTGTCGGGGGATTTCGGCCGCTTGGCGGAAGAAGCCAAACGAGCTGAGGACGCAGGAGCCGATGCGCTGCACGTCGATATCATGGACGGGCACTTCGTTCCCAATTTAGCACTAGGGCCGCGCGCGCTTGCGGCGATCAATCGCTCGACCGATCTGTTCTTGGATGTTCACTTGATGATCTACAATCCCTTCGATTTTGTGGAGCGGTTTGTCGAAGCAGGTGCCGATCGCCTCACGATCCATTTTGAAGCGACCGAAGAAGTGGAAGAGACCCTCAATTATATTCGCCGCTGTAATGTTGAGGCGGGGCTGGCTTTTTGCCCGGAGACGAGCATGTCTTTCGTCCCTAAATATCTCGACAAGTGCGACCTGATTCTTTTCATGACGGTGCAACCGGGATTTGGGGGCCAGGCCTTCATGTCCGATGTGCTCGACAAGGTACGCTTTACGCGGGAGACCTGTGACAAGCTTGGCATTCGCCATGCAGGCAAAGTGGTCCAGAGCGAAAAAGAGAAGAATGAAGTTCCTCCTTTCAATATTCAAGTCGATGGCGGTATCGACGACAAAACGAGTCCAAAATGTATCGAAGCAGGTGCGAATGTGCTAGTCTCCGGTACCTACCTCTACGGAGCACCAAAAATGCAACAAGCCATCGGCAAGTTAAAGGAACTAGTATGAAAAAGATCGTCGTCATCGGGGGTGGAACAGGCAATTTCGCCGTTCTGCAGGGGCTCAAGCATAATGACGTTGAGCTGTGCGCGATTGTTTCGATGGCCGATGATGGCGGCAGCACGGGCATTCTGCGCGATGAGCTGGGGGTTCTGCCTCCTGGCGACGTCAGACAGTGTCTGGTCGCGCTCTCGCACTCTTCTAGACTGATGCGCAGCCTGATGAACTATCGCTTTGAAACGGGGGGCCTGGGCGGCCATAGCTTCGGCAATCTGCTGCTCTCGGCGCTGGAGAAAGTGACCGGCAGCTTTGAAAAAGCGGTCGAAGAGATGGGGCGCATTCTCTTCATCAAGGGCAAGGTCATCCCTGTTACGACGCACCAGGTGCGCCTCAAAATGATTCTCAATAATCGCAAAGTGCTGGAAGGGGAGAAAGAGGTTTATCTATCGCAGGAGATCGATCAGGGGTATAAGAGCATCTACCTCGAGCCCTATGCAAAAGCCAATCATCACGCCATCCAGGAAATTAGCAATGCGGATCTGATCGTGCTCGGGCCGGGCGGATTGCACACGTCGCTCATTCCCAATCTGCTCGTCGAAGGCATCAGCGATGCTCTGCGCAAAAGCGCTGCGAAGAAGGTCTTCGTCGTCAATTTAATGAACCGCAAGGGGCAGACGACGAGCTACAAGGTAAGCGATTATATGAGCGAAGTGAACAGATATACGGGCGAAGACATCTTCGACCACATCCTGGTCAACAGCCAGAAGCCTCCGCAAGAGCTCATCGAGGTCTACGCGGAAGAGGGAACCCTTGTAGAGAACGATCTCGACGATGAGAGGGTGATTAAAGCGCCGCTTCTCGGGCCGGTGAGCAAGCTCGGGCCTAAAGTCGACCTGATGAAGCGCAGCCTGATCCGCCACGATCCGAAAAAATTGTCGCAGGAGATAATGAAAATTGTTAATCATCTTTGATCTTGACGATACTCTCATTGAAACGTCGAAGTGCCTGACTCCCAGGCGTCTCGAAGATGCGCTCCGCTCGATGATCCGCGCGGGCCTGGCAATTCAAACTTTTGATGCTGCTTTTCAGCGCTTAAATCTGCTCAATACCGAGCTTCTCAGCGCTCGTGCGGCGCTCGATGCCTTTGCATCTTCAGTTCCGGGAGGAGCCTCTTTCCTCACCTATGGCCTCGATGTGCTGAGCAGACCGCTTCAGCCTGACGAGATCTTGACAGTGCACGAGGGGGCCGTAGAGCTGATCCAAGAGCTCAAAAAACGCCATTCCCTGGCTCTGGTCTCTATAGGCAAGCCCGCCCTGCAGATGCAGAAGCTGGAAAAAGCTGGTATTCAACCGCAAGTTTTTAGTAAACTTGTTGTTGGCGAAGGGGCAAGTAAAAAACCTTATTACGAAGAGGTGATCACCGCCCTCAAGGCTCCAGCGGCGTCTACGCTTGTTTGCGGCGATCGCATTGCGATCGATTTAACACCTGCCAAGCAGCTGGGCTTCATTACCGTGCATATGAGCGCGGGTCGTGGAGAAGGTGCCACCGGTCCTCAAGGGGATGTAGATTTTACGATCAAAAAGTTAGCGCAGCTAAAGGATATTGTCGGAAATTATGACAAGCAAAACAGCCACTAGTAACCAAATCAGCCCCGGGATGACAATCTCTGTCGATGGCGCGATCTATCGCGTCGAGTCGGCCGTCAAAGTCACCGTCGCCAAAGGCACGCCTTTCATCAAGACCAAGCTCAAAAACCTGATGACCGAAGAGCTGGTCGAGAAGAACTTCAAAGAGGGGCAAACGGTTCAAGAGGTCGCCTTAGACGAGCGCAATCTGGAATATCTCTACGTCGAAGGCAAAGATTTTCTCTTCCTCGACATCAACAACCTCAACATGATTTTAGTTCCCAAGCATGTCATTGGCGACAAGGTCCACTTCCTGAAAGAGGGCATAGAAATCAAAGCGATGTTCTATGGCGATGCGATCTTTTCGATCGAGCTGCCGCAATTCCTCGAGCTCATGGTTGTCAAGACTGAAGGCGGCGAAGGCGCGGCCCAAGTGGGCGGCGGGGGCACCAAATTTGCTTTTCTAGAGACTGGAGCTAAAATCGAAGTCCCTCTCTTTGTCGAGTCGGGCGACATCCTCAAAGTCGATACAACAACAAACGAATACATCCAAAGGGTTTAAATGGACTTTAAACAGATTAAAGATCTCATGGCCGCCATGGAAAAGGCGGGAGTCAAAAAGGTGCGCATCAGAGAAGAGAGCGGCTTTGAAGTGGAGATCGAAAAAGAAGATCTGCATCCGCCTGTCTCTTACGTGCGTGAGCAGTCCCACCATATCGCTCCTCCGCCTGTTCACACACACCATCACGAGGCTCCAAAAGAGCAGAAGCCCGCTGCAAGCGGCAA
>Ga0207093_1054_pt1 | contig 20411 bp, 19 predicted proteins | sample Alteio_BWMinHeat_89_FD_153519 | JGI IMG/M metagenome (GOLD analysis project Ga0207093, IMG submission 153519) | Enriched cells from forest soil in Barre Woods Harvard Forest LTER site, Petersham, Massachusetts, United States -... | ecosystem: Environmental > Terrestrial > Soil > Temperate forest >... | reverse complement strand
TCTCTTCTTGCTTCAACTGGATCTACTCCTTCTTGGCATCGATTTGGAACGCCCTCTTTGGCGCGGCAGAAAAACCTACTAAAGATCTTGTTTGGGAAGAGCTCACAAAAAATCCAGAAGCGCTGGCGGATAAACTGGCTAAAAGCCCCGATCACGGGCAGGCAAAATACATCGAGCTATTTGATAAATATGCCAAGCTCGACCATTTTCTTATCCCTTCTGCTGCATTTGAAGCATTTAGCGTTCGCTATTGGGATAAAACAGAGGAATTTCACGACGATATGCGAGATAACAAGGAGTTCTTTACAAGGCTTCTCTTTGGAGCTCCAGATAAAACCGATGAGCTCCCCAAAGCACCTGCATCTCTTTTAGTCTCTATTGCCAAAGACAATGCCGTAGATCTTATCACTGAATATCCCGCACTTATCATTGAATATCCCGCACAACGAGACGAAATAATCCGTCTTCTAAAGCCTACCGCGGAGCAAAGAAGCAAGGTTCAAAAGGAAACACAAGAGGTATTGAGCGACTTACTGAATAATGTTACCGATGAAAATATCGAAAATGCTGTATACGCTTTATACCGCTATGAAGCGATGGGAAAAAATAATGCTCTTCCAGTCATCACTCATTCCATTCCCGTTTCAGTCCTAAGAGATTTAGTACAGCGCATATTGCTGATCCATCAAGTAGGGGGTTCATCAAAAGATGAACACAATGAAATGATGCAAAGAGTGCAGTTCTTTACACTGTTACCATCTTTTCTAAAATCAGCATTGGAAAGCTCTGCAAAAGATCTATTAACGCAGCCTATGCCTTACATACGTCATGAAATCGAATCGTTTATTGAAGAAGAGACTGGTAAGGCAGGTAAATTATACTACGATTCTTTGAACAACGACATACATTTTGCATTTGCTAAGGTTTATAACACGGCTAATCCTAATGAACACGAACTATCATCCATGAATGTAAAGGAAACCATAAAAGAAGCGAAAATCGATGGATCTGTTCTTTTAAAATATTATTTCGATACGCCCTTTGAAGTATTCCGCTGCACCTATGGTAAAGACGATTCCTTAGGAGTTACAACTCATGAAGTGCCCAATGACGAGGATACAAGTGTCTATCTCGTTGAAATATCGAATAGAGATATGCCCAATACACCCCCGAGATATGCATACTATGTGATAGATCACGGCGAAGAAAAATCTAGCTCTTCCGCAACAAGCCAGGAGAAATCAAATGAAACCGACTCCGATTAACTCAACATGTCCACCTCCATCGCTTTCTGAAGCTGCGCAGCCCGTATTGCGCGCTCAGGTCTTTTCCGATGAGTCGAGCCTGCAGGGCTGCGGCAGCGTCTCTTCTTGCTTCAATTGGATCTATTCATTATTGGCATCGATGTGGAACGCCCTTTTTGGCGCTGCGGCACCGGAGAAGCCCGCATTTGATGAAAAACTGTGGGAGAGGCTCAGCAAACATCCTCAAGAGCTGGCAAAAGAACTGGTGGGCAAGCCTGATTTTCAAGATGCTTACGTGGGGCTATTCGACCAATTTGCCAGACTCGATGCTAACCTGAATCTCTGCGAGGAAATGCAGCGCTTCACCCACGAGTGCTCGGCTGCAATGGGACATAGTCAACCCCCTACGCCTTCCCTACCCTATCAAATGCGTTTCAATATGTTTGCAGGCAGAGAGTATTTTATAATCACACCAGAAGCTGCTCCTCATTTGCTTGCTATTGCTAAAGACCATCCGTTTGATTTGATTTTTAAATTTCTTCATGCGCAGGATCTTCTCCTCCAAGCTATTCCTCCCAATGAAACAAAACTGAGTCAATACCAAAAAGAAGCAAATGCTTTAGCCCAATCGATGAACGACTCATCGCGCTTGGACGATCTCGCACGAGCTTTGTCTCGCTATGTAGCAATGAGTATCCTGTGCAAAAAGCCATTTACTCTGCCTCCATTAAACTCCGGACCTGTTCTTGATCAACTAGCCGCGAAACTCTTGGTCCTTGGTCAATACGACTTAGAAGGCGTTTTATTTGACCATATACTGGATTTGAGAGTCAAATTCTATAGCGCCTCTGGTGTGAACCCCTTGTCTGCCTGTATGGAAAAACAAGCTCTGCTTTTGAAAGAGCAGCCCAATCCAGGCCAAATTAAACATCTAGGCCCTTTTTTCTCACGCACAGCAAAATGCGATGGAGAGTTGCTTTACGATCACACAGCAACAGACTTATACTCTGCCTTTGCACGCCTTATCAATGCATTGAAACCGGATGCTCCGCAAAAAAATGCCAGCGACATGTGCAAAGCAATTGCTGAGCATCTCAATCGCAATACTTCTCATGTGTTGATTTCAGAGATCGAGGATTGGGCAAATAGTGGACTAGGCTATCGCGATTACAAAGAATATCTCCACTTAATGTCTTCAGGTTCTTCCCAAATTCCAGCCAGAAAAGAGATCGAAGGAAAATTGTTGATAGAGATCTTTGGCCTACAAGTCACGTTTTACAGCATGTACTACTCCGAAACCGGCGGCATGGGCGGTCCTTCTTCTACAGCGAAAGCAAGCCCTGCTTATATTGTAGGACTAAAACCAGAGCAGAAAGGCTCCAAATCATTTGGATTTGAATTTGATCAACTCCCCGATCGCTTTTTTGCCCCATTTATAGTCAAGAAAGCCCCTGAAAAAAGATAATATTATGGAACGCACATCGTCGATTAAACCCCTTCCCTACGCTCCTTCGGATTCTGAAGTTACCCTCCCTATACAGCGCGCAAAAGTTTACTCCGACGAGTCGAGCCTGCAGAGCTGCGGCAGCGTCTCTTCTTGCTTCAATTGGATCTATTCCTTCTTGGCGTCGATTTGGAATGCCCTCTTTGGCGCGGCAGTGCCGGAGAAGCCCAAATTTGATGAAAAATTGTGGAAGAGACTCTGCGAGCAGCCAGAAGAGCTGGCCAAAGAACTCGTAGATGGACCCGATTTTCAAGCTGCCTTTATCCAGCTTTTTGACCATTTTGCTAAGCTCGATGATAATCTCATACCCTGCCCCGAGATGCTACGCTTCATCAATGAATTAGGTAAGAAACGGATAGAGCAAAAAGGCCCTGAGCCTACGTTCTCCATTCCCTATCAAATGCTCGCGAATTTAGTGGAAAACGCAGTCATTTTTCCGATTACAAAAGAATCAGCTCCTCACCTTGTTGCTATTGCTAAAGACCGAGCAATCGCATTGATTCTTAAATTTCCTTCTGACCTTACTATCCTAATGGAAGCAATTCCAGCAGATCCGGAAAAATTAAAAACCTATGAGGCAGAGTCCAATCGTTTATTTAAAATAGTCATTGACCAACCCAATAAAAAAGAAGAGACACTACCCCTTCTTGCTCGTAACCTGATTCTCCAATTTGCAATGAGTAAGATATGCCAAAAGCCGATCCTCCTTCCAGAAAACATTGACTCTGTTTTGGATGAAGTGGCTGCAGCAATCCTTTTTTATGGGCAAGAATATAATGGGCTGGAAAAGTTTCATCAAACGATTGCCACAATGGTTAAGCTGTTCGAATCACAGCCTTCTCCTCTAAGTGAAAGCATTAAAAATAGTGCAGAACTTATAAAAGACCAACCTCCACTAACCACGCTTAAAGATTTCTGTTCTTTCACCCCCGGAATTGAGACACGGCTGCATTATCGCTATACAGATACCAATATATACAATTCAATGTCTAGGCTACTTGAACTCCTAGAGATAAATGATGGTGAATTAACTGCTGTTTTCAATGTGAAAAATCCACAAACAGATAGGAACTTTGCTAATTTTGATGAATTCATCGATTTTATTGATAGCGACGAGACAAAAGAAATAACGATTGGCGGAAGGCGCATCCAGTTCTGGACAGTGCATTACAACAATACCGGTTTTCGTTACACCCCTCCCAATGAACGCTCTCTCCCCGCTGCTTTTCTCGTCTGTTTTAAACAGGAAAATCCATCCTCTCCTCGCTTCTACGCACCACTCACTTGGCAGATGAAGGACGAAAAGACTGAAACCTAATCCAATTAATCCCTCTTGTCCACCCCAATCTATATGAGAGGGCGCGCAGCCTGTGCGCCCTGCATGAGTCTTTTCAGACGAGTCGAGCCTGCAGAGCTGCGGCAGCATCGGTTCCTGCTTTAACTGGATCTATTCATTATTGGATCCTCAGAAACCCCTGTAGACTCTAAGAGACTGTTAACGGATTTGGGTTTCGTCGCTTTTTGGAGAATTTTTGACCGCTTTTCGATTCTTTTTTCGGGGGTAATATTAACTCAAATATAACCCCCGAAAAAAGAATCGAAAATCGGTTCAAAAAGTCCCAAAAATCGACTGAAACCAAATCCGTTAACAGTCTCTAAGAGTGAAAAATCAAAACTGATTCAAGGAAAACAGCTAAGACTTGCAGGGAAAGAGATAGAACCTTTCCTTCCGGGACTCCGACTCCTCTTAAAATTGAACAGTATTACTTCGAAGAAACAGACCCAAAAAATGGCCGGATTTACGGCGTCGAGGATAAAGTCTAGGGCGTGTCGTCACTTTTTTAGCAATTGACGACACGCCCCTAACTACTCGAGTTGCGTTCAATTCACGGCTTTGCATAAGATGGCGCTATGCAGCTAACCTCTCTACTCGAGCGCAGCTCTACACTCGTCATCAAACTCGGCATGCCGCTGGTCTATGCCTACCATCTCATCTGCTCCAATACATTTCTCAATGTTGCAGCCGAAGACGCTCATGGACTGGAGAAGGCGGCGAATTACGCCCTTATTCCTTATCAATATCTCTTCGAAGGCAAACGCGCACTGCCCGATAACGAACTTGCTTACCGTTTTGAGCGACGCTTTGCCTATGACGATCATTTTTTCATCAGAACTGCCTCATCGGTGGCCACCCTTCCTTTAAGCCTCATCGTAGGGGGAGGACTAAAAGCCGCAGCTTTCTGCTTCGAAGAGACGCGCGCGCGGCATCGGCACCTCCTTCAAGCAACGAAGACTCCTATCGTCCATTCCAATTTGGAGTGCTACCGCTGCATGGGCCTCGCCGTCAATGACTATATGCAGGCCGAATCGATCCCGATGGGCAGCTATCAGCGCCGTCCGGGCGATGCAGAAAAGCTGCAAGCCGATATCGAAGCGCTCGGTACGATCGTCAAACTGCTCCACGACAACCAGATCCTCTTTTGGCTCGACTGCGGCTCCTGTTTAGGCGCCTACCGCTACAGCGGTGCGATTCCATGGGACTGGGATATCGACATCGCCGTGCTCTCACCCGACTTCGCCAATATCAAGCGCGTCCTCGGGACAATGGACCCTGAAAAGTATTGCGTCCAAGACTGGTCGGGAAGAGACCGCCCTGAAACCTACCTGAAGGTCTTTGTGCGCGAAAACGGCGGCATGATCGACATCTACCATTTTGGGCTCGATCCCGAGAAGCAAGAGCTCCACACGATCCTCTCCAATGAGTTCAACATCTTTTTGCCCGATTCCTGGAAGCAGCGCGAGCTCAGATACACCCATCCGATGCCCTTTTCCCGCGTCTTCCCGCTGAAAAAAGCGCTCTTTGAAGGCATCGAAGTCCCCGTACCCGGCCAGATCGAAGAGTATCTGCGCGGCTTTTACGGCGCTAACCTCGCTCCTGCGCGCATCTACAGCGAAATTACGCAAGCCTATGAAAAAGATCTCTCTCACCCCTATTGGCAGGAGGCCCATGTCCATTAAATTGTTCTTCGCAGTGTTATTATTGGGGGCTTCGCTCTATGCGGCTGACAGACCTGCACGCGTCTCCGTAGGCGTGGGAACATTTAATACGCTGCGGCCCGACCAGCGCCAAGTCCAGGGGCAGCTCGAATATCAGGCAGGTGTCAACTGGTGCGGCGTGCAGCCTCTCGTCTGCGCGATGGCGACGAAAGATGGCGCCTTCTATGTCTGTGCAGGTGCAATTTACGATATCTACGTGACCAACTATATCGTGCTCTCTCCGAGTTTTGCTCCAGGGCTCTATTATAAGGGCAATGGCAAGAATCTCGGCTATCCGCTGGAATTCCGCTCATCAATTGCTCTCAGCTACCAAGATAACAAGCGCAACCGCCTGGGACTGCAGTTCTACCACATCTCCAATGCGAGCCTAGGTAGCCGCAATCCCGGCGAAGAGTCCTTCGTCGCTTTCTATAGTATTTCTTTGTAGGCATCGGCCAGATGGTCGATGATGTCGGACGCGATCATGCCGCGCGATGTTTTGACCCGCGCAGCACGCTCGCCGGCTACCGCATGTAGCCAGACGCCCAGCGTTGCGGCATCGTAGGGCGTTAGCCCTTGTGCGAGAAGCGCCGCTAGCACGCCTGTCAGCACATCCCCGCTTCCCGCAGTTGCCATTCCGGGATCTCCACGGGCAATGACGAGGTTTTTTTTGCCCGGGTGGAAGATGCGGGACGGCGCTCCTTTGAGCACAAGCGTCACCTGGAGCTTGTCCACATAGTCTTGGACAGCCTGAGCGCTCACCTCTTTACCGAGAAGGCGCTGCATTTCCCCCACGTGAGGTGTGAGAATAGCCGGCGGCAAGCGCCAGTCGGGGCACAGGAAATAGAGCGCATCGGCATCGATCACAGTCGGAAGCTGGATCGTAGCGAGCACCTCTTTGATCTCTTTTTCTTTTTCAGGCGTGCGTCCAAGTCCGGGGCCTATGAGCAGCGCCTTGGCTCTCTTCGCTTCCTCGGCAAGCCTCTTCATGCTAAAGGGCTCCTGGATCACTTCATAGGGGCCGCTTAAGGCGAGCTCCTCCGAGTGAAAGAGGCGCACGATCCCCGCACCGCTGCGCAGAGCGGCAAGACAGGAGAGAAGCGCAGCTCCCGGCATGGTCGGAGAACCGGCAACTGCAAGCACGTAGCCTGCTTCATATTTATGGCGGGTGCGCTTTTTGGGAGGAAGAAGCGCGTGGAGCGCGCTGTCTAGAAGGAGGTGTGCATCGCATTTCGCCTGCTGGAGATACTTGGGCTCTAGACCAAAATCGAGATTGATGAGGCGGCCGAGATGGTTCCAGCCATCGGGCTCGAAGAATCCCCCCTTCGGGAGGCCCAAAGAGAGGGTTTGAAAGGCATTGATCGCGACGCCTTCTACACGTCCTGTGGAGGCGTTGAGTCCTGCAGGAATATCGATTGCAAAGATCGGCAGGCCGGACTGGTTAGCAGCTGTAATAGCTTCAGCAAGCAGCCCCTCAGCTTTCCCTTTAAACCCCGTTCCCACGAGGCCAGCGAGGATGTAACCCTCTTTCAGCTCTGCGGCTTTGAAGGGTTCCGCCTTTCCAAAGCGCGCCGTCATCTTTTTGCACAGCGGCGAACACTCCTCTAGCGGATAGAGCATATAGGCGCGCACTTTGCAACCCATGTCGCGCAGCACCGAGGCTGCCATGAGTGCATCGCCGCCATTATTTCCCTTGCCGACGAGCACGTGGAAAGGGCCTTTGAAAGGCGCCACCGCTTTGGCAATGGCTGTCCCCGCATTCTCCATGAATGCCTGCTCGCTTATCCCAGCATCATATGCCAGCTGCTCGAGGCGGCGCATCTCATCTGCTGTGACAATAGGCAATGTCATAAATGTTCTTCTTTAATCGCGCGCTGCAGAAGCGCTTTCACCGCATCGCGCGGATTGAGATCATCGTACACGATCGAATAAACCGCTTCGGTGATCGGGACGGGAATCTGAAACTCTTGGCCGAGCTGCAGGGCTGACACGCAGCTGTAGACCCCTTCGACGACCATGCCGATCTTCTCCTGCGCCGTGCGCGGATCGAAGCCCTCCGCAATCAGACGGCCGAAGCCATAGTTGCGCGATAGCTTAGAGAGACAGGTGACGCAGAGATCGCCCATGCCGGAGAGGCCGTAGAGCGTTTCCGGGCGGCAATTTTTGGTAACGGAGAGCTTGCGGATCTCGTGGAGGCCGCGCGTCATGAGCGCTGCCTTGGTGTTGTCGCCAAAGCCCAGCCCATCGGAGATCCCGCACGCGATCGCAATGATATTCTTCACCGCACCGCCGAACGCCACTCCATTCAAATCAGAGTTGGGGTAGACGCGGAAGGTGAGCGTGGAGAAGAGATCGCGGATCATCAGCATGAGATCTTTTTCGTAAGCTGCGCAGACGACAGAAGTCGGTAGCTGCTTGATCACCTCTTCGGCGTGGCTCGGCCCACTGAGGCAGCCGATCTGGTTGCGGTGGCTCTCGCCAAACACGTCGAGGACGACTTCATGAAGGAGTAGCCCGCTATTCTGTTCGATCCCTTTCGAGGTGATCACAACCGGGCAGTGCGCCATGCCGCGTGCGCTCACTTGTTCGAGAACGGGGCGGATACCGGACGCGGTGACCGATTCAACGATCACTTCCGCGCCATCTAATGCTTCATCGAGGTCGCTCGAGAAGGTGACGCCTTCATGCGCGGTGAAGTGGGGAAGCTTGGGATGCTGGCGCTTTTTAGCAAGAAGCTTGGCAAATTCCGGACGCGAAGTCCAGAGGATGACCTGATGGCCATTTGAGGCTAGAAGCGAAGAGAGTGCAAACCCCCACGTCCCGGCTCCTAGGTATGCGATTTTCATTGAAACACCATAATGTTCTTTTTCCAGATTAGCATATATCCGCCTTAAGCCTCAACGTAGGGCTGGGAGGGAAGGGGGCGCCCGCGCCATTTTTTGATGAGAGCATCCGACGGGAAGTAGAAGCGTGGATCGAGTTCGAAAACAGCTTTCGCTACATCAACCCCCGTCACCTTCTTATACTGCCTCTGGTCAGCTATAAGCAGTGCTGCGCGCACCGTTTCAGGGCTATTTTCCCCCTCCGCATTTTTGAGCGGCGCATATGTTTCACTGCGCGGATAGACGATCACGCGCGGCTCCTTCGCATAGTCTAAAAGATCGAAAATAAAGGTCTCGCGTTTGGTCACACCCTTTTTTTGTGCATGGTGCCAGGGTAGCTGCACATCTTTGACCTGCTTCGCAAACTCCATACTGAAACAGAAGAGCGTGATGTGCGCAAATTTCCAGCCCGTGCTCTCTTCAGGCAGTTCGAAATATTCGATCACTTTGATTTTTCCATGTTCCGTCCCCACGACGCCCACTTTTTCGTTACCCTTGCGTTCGATCACTTTCATCGTCACATCGGCCCCTTGCCTGTCGTGAAAACCACACAGCGTCGCATCAAAGGGATTGGCCAGCGGATTGTCGATCGGAACCACCTGCACAAGAGAGCGCCCCTGCCAGATTCCTGCACGCACGAGCAGCTTGAGCGCATCGCCATTGCCCGTCGGGCCGCTTCCCGGGCCGCCTATAAATGGCTGCATCTCCTGCTCAAACAGCACGATCTGATCCACATCGAGTCCAAATCTGCCCTGTTTCTTCAGATAGCTCTCCGTCTCTTTGTGATTGAGCGGGGAGGTCATGATGGCAAGAGGTAGAGGAGCGCCGATCTCTTCGCTTGCCGCCCGTGTTTTTTCGCAGAGCAGCTGAAAGAGCGTCTTCTTCTGAAAACGTGTAAGCGGATAGGTGCCCTTAGGGCCGGGCCAGTTAAGGCGCGTACCCTGGCCGCCGGCCAAGACCAGGCAGCCCACTTGCCCCGCAGCGAGCAGCTGGCGGCCGCGCTCGCAGTCGGTGGGATCATTGGGCTCAAAAGCGTGTGTCAGCGGCTCAATCAAACAGCGTCCTTTCTACCATTTCTGGAGTGATCAGATCGATCTTTTTTCCCGGGCCGATCAGCGGTTTGTGCACGAGCAGGGGGTTGGGCGAAGCGACATTCTGTTTCAGGATGCCCATATAAGGATCGGCCCATAGCGAGACGATCTTGAGGGGAAAAGGCATATCGAGGAAGTAGGTCATGGAACTTACCCCCGAATCGGGAACGACCAGCGCTTCGCAGCGGTTTTTGATGATGGAGAGCAGTTCAAAAAGCGGAGTCTGTCCGCGCAAATCGATCACACCCTCCTGCTTGAAAACAGGCTCATTGCCATAGCCAAAGAGAAGGACCTCCACTCCACGCCTATGCACGCGCTCAAATAGCTCCCGCCAGTGCGCATCTGGCCAGTTGCGCCAGGTCGCATACGCCGTTTCCGTCTGCACATGAGCACCGATATACCGCCCCTCTTTTTTGAGAGGATAGCGCTCGCAAAGCGCATCCCACTGGCTCTGCCAGTGCAATTTCGGCGTGAGCTTTCCTAGCTGCCATTTCACCCAATAAGTCGGATCGGGCCGCTCGATCACCAGATCATAGCCCTCAGTATCCATCACAATATCCTGACCGCGTTTCAGCTCGGGCAGGACGATCACCTTCACGCCGCCGAGCAGAGTAAAGCCGCCCTCGAGGTTGGGGCGCGTGACAAACGTGATCTCCGCATCAGGGAGAAACGTGCGGATGCGATAGACAATGGCGAAAAGTCCAAGAGCGATATCGCCGAGACCCCGATTCCAATAGAGCAGAACCCTCTTGGCACCCTGTTTTTGTGCGCGTTTTAAGATCTGATCGAGGGGATTGGGGGCGAGAGCGCGCCACGCTTTTTTAAACATGCCTAATATTGTACAGTTTCTGGCCAGCTCCCTCTTCGAGCATCTGGACGATCTCTTTGTACACCTCATCGGCGCTGATGCGCTTCATGCAGCGGAAATCGATCGGACAGGTGCGCTGGTAGCAGGGCGAGCACTCTGCGTGCTTGTGGATCACCTTGCCTGTGCGGTAGGGGCCGGTGACAATTTCACTTGTAGATCCAAAGAGCGCGACAATTTTTGTGCCGAGCGCATCGGCGATGTGCATCGGTCCGCTGTCGTTTGTCAGGAGAACGTCACAGACGCTAATGAGCGCCGCCAGCTCGCGCAGCGAAGTCAGTCCAGCCAAATTAATGACACGCGGTGGAAGACCATGGCAGATCTCTTTTACCAGCGACGCAGTTGCTTGATCGCCAAAAAAGACGAGGAAAACCGTAGGGTCGCGCAGCAGTCTTTCAGCGACTTCGCGGAAGCGCTCAGGGAGCCAGCATTTAGCTGACCCATACGTTGCGCCGGGATTCATGCCGACGACACGACTAGTTTGGGTAACGCCGTGCTGTTTAAGGAGTTGCCTTGCCTCTTCGACTTCTCTTTTCGCCAAATAGATATGCGGAGGGGTGTCGGAGATAGGGATGCCGAGGGGTTGCAAAAGCATTTTGTACGTGATCACGAGATGCTGGCGATCGATATTATCGGGCAGCGGCATACGATTGGTCAGGAGTAAGCGCCGTCCATTGCAGTCGTAGCCAAGGCGCACCTTGACTTTGCCCTGCCAGAACCACCAAGCGGAAGAGAGTGAATGAGTGAGCAAGATCCCGAGGTCATATTTGCCGACGCGAAGCTTTTCTATAATATTTTTCTTATCGCTGCGCCGAGAAAAGCCACTTGCTTTGCTAAAATAAAAAAGCTCATCGATATGGGGCTCTTCGCGCAAAAGATCGCACACAGGGGCGCGACACATGGCAGTAATCTGGGCATCGGGGAAAGCTTTTCGCAAATCAGCTAAAATGGGGGTCGCCATCACCAGATCGCCGATCCAGTTGGGCATCCTCACAATAATATTACGAAAATCCATTCCTTGAAGGGATCTCATCCTCATATTCATACCACAGAAAGCGCGATTTTGTATACTCGACACTATGACAAAAAAAATAATCCTTGGCATCGACCCAGGCACCCGCTGCACCGGCTACGCCCTGGTCATCGTTGAAAAGGGGCAGATCACCCCGCTCGACTTTGGCTGCATCCGCCCTCCTGCCCAGGCGCCCCTTAACCGTAAATATTTGATTATATTCAACGCCTTAGAAGAGCTAATCGAAGCCCATGCCCCCGATGCAGTCGCCATTGAAACACAGTTTGTGCAAAAAAATGTCTCTACCGCCCTCAAACTCGGCATGGCGCGCGGCATGGCGATTCTCGCTGCAGAAAAGCGCGACATTCCCCTTTTTGAATATACTCCCAAAAAAGCTAAACTCGCAGTCGCCGGAACCGGCAATGCCAGCAAAGAGCAGGTGCAGCAGATGGTCCAGCTCATCTTGCGCCTCTCTTCTCCGCCGACACCGCAAGATGCGGCGGATGCCCTGGCGCTTGCCGTCTGTCACGCACACACCATGAGGTAAGATGTCCTTCGAATATATCCGCGGCACCCTAACAGAGAGTTCGCCTTCCAAAATCGCCATCGAGATCAATGGCCTTGGCTACGGCATCCACATTCCGCTCAGCACTTACGATCGCCTGCCTCAGCTCGGCACATCGCTCACGATCCACATCGCGACCATCATCCGCGAAGACTCGCACACCCTCTATGGCTTCCTGACCCGTTCTGAGCGCGACTTCTTCCACCGCCTCAATAACATCTCGGGCATCGGACCCAAACTCGCCCTTGCGATCATCGGCCACATGTCGCTCGACGACCTCGCTCAAGCCATCCATGACAATAACTCCAAGCTCATCTCGCGCATCCCGGGCATCGGCAAGAAGACAGCCGAGCGCATGATCATCGAACTGCGTGACAAAGCGCTGCCGAGCAGCACACCGACCTCAAGCGCCGTCTCCGACGCGGTCAGCGCACTCATCAACCTCGGCTACTCGATGGCGGAGGCCCACAAAGCCGTGAAGACCGCTCAACAACGCAAAGCGGATGCGACACTAACGGATCTGATCACAATGGCACTGAAGGCTGGAAGAGGATAGCTTATTTAATAGGTATAATGCTCATTCGGCTGAATCCATCATAATGGGCATTTAGCATATTCAGCATCCAGGTAGAATTAAAAAATTCAGGCATCCCATTTTTCATTCGAGGCATGAGAAATTCTGGTGATAACGCCATAATACCCATACCTAGCACGAAAAACGCCACATTCTCTGTAACAATTGCGGCAAAAATAAGGGTAACCGCTGAGCCTAGTAATGATAGAAAAACCGTTTGACCGAATGATATAGCCAGCGTTGTATAGAGAGATTGTACGATCGCTTCATCCATCCAGGCGCTATTTTCAGTAGGGATGAAGAAATGCACCACTTTCACCCCAGCAAAAAGAGCAGCTCGGGCAACCGTTTCAACAATACCAATCACAGCTAAAAAAGGAGAAATCGCGGTTAAAGGAATAATTGCACCATAACCTAATGGAGCAAATACAACAGGAATAGATCCTGCGATAGACTTATGTGAAGCAAATTCCATCAACTTCATCTTTCCTCCAAATTCAGTCGATATGCTAACAAAAATTAAAGCTATAAATCTAGTGAGAAACCCTGTTCCAGTGCAAAAGGATTATGCTGAAAAACATTATGTTTTGCCGGCATAATTTTTATGCCAAGCGATAGCGTGCGGCTTTTTTTACACCTTCCTGAATGATCAGTCCTTTCTGGATGAGATCTGCCAAATCGCGTTGCAACGTGCGCCTATTGACTCCTGGGCAGATTCCTTCTACTTGTTGAATGTTTAATCGTTCACCATTCGCTAGCATGCTTTCAACAATGTTCTTTTGGCGGTCAGACAACTTGTACCGCTCAACAACCCCTTCTACATGCATCACGTGCGCTCCCTTGAGTTGTAATTCATGGAGCTGATTCGCAAGTGCCTGTAAGAAATACTCTAACCATATGGTCATATCCATATGATTGTTTCTAACCGATTGAATAGCATGGTAATAGTCGTGGCGATTGCGGTCGTAATATTCACTGATTGTGAACAGCTTTTTAAAATCATAGCCCGTTTGGTAGAGGCATAGAGTAGATAAAAGACGCGCCGTTCTCCCATTGCCGTCAATAAACGGGTGAATATGCACTAGCTGAAATTGCGCAATGCCCGCTACAAGCACAGGAGAAATCGCCTTTTCATTCTGGATCCAGGCCACTAGATCCGCCATGAGCGGGTGAACTTCAAAAGGCGGCGGCGGGGTATAGATGATCTCTTTAGTCTGCGAATTAGCGACAAAGTTTTGTACAGTCCGGTATTGGCCAGGAAGAGCGCTATTCCCTCTCACTCCCTCAACAAGGCGCTTATGGATTTCTCTGATTAAACCTTCTGTGATGGGTCCTTTTGAAGAGACGTAATCCGCGACAAAGTCGAAGGCCTTTTTATAATTGAGTAGCTCCTTCACATCTTCTGCATCTACTCCCGTAACACTCTCTCCTGCAAGGAGTTTCTCTGACTGATCCAAGCTCAAATGCGTCCCTTCGATATGAGTCGTATGGTGCGCCTCAAGAACAAATGCGCGCTGCTGCATTTTGGCGATCCATTCGTCTGAGAGCCTAACGGCCTCCAAGAAACCGCGAGCGCGCTCAATCATCGCTATGGCTGAGGCTATGGAGGTTGTAATAGTAAAATGGGGAGCAAACGGCATATTTTTACGACATCTTTTAACTTAAATATGTCATAAAAAAAGAGAGTTAGCAAGAAAAATCGATTTATACGACAAATTTTACCAAATTATGTCGTAAATCATGTCGCAAAATGTCGTAAAAAAGACGAGTCGCAAAATTATATTCATCCCTCATCCTTCAGCCTTCATCCTTTCAATAAGGTGGTAGCCCGCAATTCGGACATTTGAACAGATTAAACACCGACGGCTGGTAGTTACAGCTGCAGTGGGTGCAGCGGATAGTGGTGGGCTGCAGGATCGAGCCGCTCATGATGTCGCTGCGCGCTGCAATGTAGCAGCCTTGTGTATCGGAAAACATGTGTACGATGGGGAGCCACTGGTCATCATCGGGTGAGTAGAGAAAGAGTCCTTGGGGCGTGGCGCGGATGCGATCCGGCTTCAAATAGAGCTTGCCCTCTTCATAGAATTCGATGGCATCGGGATGCTCTTCTACTATTTCATAGATCAGCGCTTCGTCGGCAAAAAGCGAGAAGCAGAATAATAAACATAGAAATAATGCATGCATGCAAACCTCCAAAAATAGAGATTTTAAATTTTAGTGCGATTACATGCGAGGCAAAGTTTTTAGTCCGAGGATCTCAAGCCCCTGCTTGAGTGTGCGCGCTGTCGCTTCACAGAGAAGCAAGCGGCTCTCTTCTTGAGGCGAGCCCACGACGTGGCAGTCGCGAAAGAAGGCGTGGAATTTTTCAGCGAGATCATAGAGATACTCGCATAGGCGATTGGGCAAGAGTTCGCGCGCCATGCAGTCGAGCGTGTCGCCAAAGCGCAGGATGTGCAGAGCAAGCGCAATTTCCGCAGGATCGTCGAGTGTGATGGAGGCGGTTAAGTTGATGTTTTTGTTCGCTTTGCGCTTGATGCCCTCAATGCGCACATAGGCGTAGAGCAGGAAGGCCGCTGTGTTGCCCTCGAACTTGAGCATGCGCTCATAGCTGAAGGTGTAGTCTTTCAGGCGATGGCAGCAGAGGTCGGCATACTTAAGCGCATCGACCCCGAGAATCGTTCCCAATTCCTCGATTTCTTGAGGAGTGGCATCAGGGAGGCGCTCGGTGAAGATCGCCTGTGCGCGACTGACGGCTTCGGTGATGAGGTCGATCAGCTTTTCGACTTCGCCGGAGCGCGTCTTGAATTTCTTGCCATCGGCGCCAAGGACGACGCCAAATGGGACATGGTTGAACTGCACGGCTGCTGGGTTGAGATAGCCTGCGAGCTCGGATACTTTTTCGATCATCTGAAAGTGGAGGCTCTGGCCCGCATCCGTCACGATGACGATCCGCTCGGCGCCTTCCTGTTCGATGCGATGGCGCATGGCGGCCATATCGGTCGTGTCGTAGTTGTAGCCGCCGTCGGATTTCTGCACAATCATTGGCAGCGGGGTTCCCTCGCGTGTAGTGAATCCTTCAAGGAAGACGCATTTGGCGCCATCGGAGAGGGTGATCAATCCTTTTTTCTCCAGATCGGCGACGACAGCGGGGAGATAGGGATTGTAAAAAGATTCGCCGCGTTCGACAAGCTTCACATCGAGAAGATCGTAGATCTCTTTGAATGCGCGGCGTGAGATATCGCAAATCATCTCCCACGCTTCTAATGCCGCCTCATCGCCACCCTGGAGGCGCACGACTTCTAGCTGGGCGCTCTTTTTGAAAGCGGGATCGGCGTCGAAGAGCTGTTTGGAAGCGCGATACCAGTTCATGAGCGTAGGCAGGTCCGCTTCTTTTTTACCGGTGAGTACATCGGGCTGATGCAGCTTCAAATAGGCGATCAGCATGCCAAATTGCGTGCCCCAGTCGCCAATGTGGTTGAGGCGCAGCACATCATGGCCGAGGAATTCGAGCAGGCGAGCGAGCGCGTCACCGATGATAGTCGAGCGCAAGTGGCCGACGTGGAGTTCTTTGGCGATATTGGGCGAGGAAAACTCGACAATCACGCGCAGAGGGTGCTGCGGAAGGGGTATGCTTAAGCGCGGATCTTGTACGGCTTTCTCCACTTGTTTGGCGAGAAAGTGGGGATCGAGAAAGAAGTTGATGAAACCCGGATCGACAACCTCAGCTTTCTGGATCAGCTGGCTGCCATCGAAGTGCGCCAGAATCTCTTGCGCAACAAGGCGCGGACTCTTTTTCAGCACTTTGGCGAGCTTGAGCGCATTATTGCACTGGTAATGACCAAATTTTTCTTGGGTCGATTGAACGACTTCGGGCTCTATAGCCTCGCCATAAGCCTTTTGGAGAGCGGCAGCAACCCTCTCCTTGATGAGACTTATTAACATTAGTAACTCATGTTTGCGTGGTGCATATAGATCGGATCCACACGCTTGCCTACACCGTAGCGCAGGCGGTAGTCGCCCAGGCGCATCGCTGCAGCTTCTGTGGAGATCTTATTTTGCGTGGCGATGTCAAAGATGAGCATTAGCTGATCAAAAATCTTGTCTGTTTTATTGCGAGCCTCACAGGGGCGATAGCCATAAGGCATCGTTTCAGCTGTCACGTTGATCAGGCCGCCGGCGTTAATGACAAAGTCGGGGGCATAGAGAATGCCGGCGCGCATCAGACGCTCGCCATCTTCTTCTGTGAGCAGCTGGTTATTGGCTGAACCTGCCACCGCAAGGCAGCGCAACTGAGCAATCGTTTTTGGATTGATGATGGCACCTAGTGCGCAGGGAGCAAAAATATCGCATGCTTGCGAGTAGATCTCATCGGGAGCAACCACTTTCGCGCCATATTGATGGGCGAGGTGGTGTGCTTTTTCTTGGTTGATGTCTGCTAAAATAAGTTTTGCGCCATGCCAGAAGAGCAGTTCTGCTACTCGCTCACCTACTGCGCCTACGCCCTGGATCGCAACCGTGCGCCCTTCGACCGCAGGGTTGTTAAAAAGATGCTTGAGCGCTGCTTGGATGCCGCGAAAGACACCCCATGCAGTGTAGTAGGCGGGGTTGCCGCTGCTTTTTTCATTAGGCAGGCCCACGGCGTAAGGAGTTTTTTGAGCGACCATCGCGATGTCTTCAGGAGTCGTGCCGACGTCTTCCGCGCAAATATAGATGCCTTCCAGTCTATTTAGCGCCTCAGCAAAGGCGTGGAGCATTTTTGGAGTTTTCTTTTGACCTTTGGCGAGCATAATCACGCTTTTCGCGCCGCCCCACCCGCTTTCAGAAACGGCCGATTTGTAGGTCATTCCCTTCGCAAGACGCAAGCAGTCGCGGAGAGCATCGTCAAATGAAGCATAGGCAAGGATGCGGGTGCCGCCAAGGGACGCTTTACAAAGGCGCCTATCATGAATCGCAATACAAGCCAGAAGCCGTGCTGCTTCGTCAGTTACCTTAATTACTCTTTCATAGCCAGGGATCGCCAATTCTTCCAGAACGAGGGTGTCTTGTAAAGTGGTTGTCATGAAAACCTCACAGTTTGTTGACTATATTATCCATTTTCAAAAAAGGAATCAAGAAAGTTAATGTGAAATTAAAGCCGTTTCTTATTTTCACCCTTGAAGAATAATGCTCCGCTAAGATACTCTCCATCCTTTAAAGAATTTTGCACGAGGACCAGATGGCCAAAATCGTCGTAACGGATAATTTAAAGACTGAACTAGAAAAGTTTCTCAGTAAAAATAAAAATGCTGATCTAGTTTCTACTTATCTTTACTATTTAGAAAAAAAGTTCCTACTAAAGCCCGTCCTCCTTATCCGAGAAAAGACGATCTATCAAGGCCAAAAGGAGCTCATCGAAAAGCTTGAAGCTCAAGGCAAGCTATGGCGCGAAACGGAGATCAAAATCCAGCTCCAGCAGCAGAGCGTCAACGAACAGACGACCAAAATTTACATCTGCCCTTTCACCGGAAAAGTCTTTGGAAACAACACCCACCCTAATCCGCAAGATGCGATCTACGACTGGGTTTCCAAATGCCCCGAAAATACAGAACGCGTCAACGGCCTGCGCGCTAAAAGATTTTTTGTCTCTGAAGATCCGGACATTATTAAGAGCTATATCGTTAAACACAAAGAGCCTATTACCAAAATCGTCTTCTCTTCAGCGATTACGGGCAAGCTCTACAATAGCAAATCGGCTGTCATCGAGGACTTCGTCCAGAATCAGATTAAACCCCTTACTGTCACCGAAGTCTTGAACCAGAACCGCTTCCAGCTCGACGAGAATTTTTTAAAATTCATCCAGCAGCATATGCAAGAGGAAAATCTCGGCGCGTTTGTCGAAGCCCTGGCTAAATTCCCCGAGTTCACCTCGCACGTAGAGGGCTGGCTGGAGGAAGAAAGCGCGAACAATGAATAGAGTACACTCCTCAACTAGTGCTGAGGAGACGATTGCTATCGGTCGCAAACTAGCAGAGCAGATAAAAGGCGGCGCCTTTATTGCCTTGCACGGCGATCTCGGCGCTGGAAAAACCACTCTGATCAAGGGACTTGCAGCGGGCCTCTGCGGTCAAGCCGAAAGAGGCGTAAATAGTCCGACTTTCACCTATCTGCACATCTACCCCGGAATCGTCCCTCTCTTCCACTTCGACCTCTACCGCATAAAAGATGAAGAGCAGTTTTTGCAGCTCGGCTTCCTCGATTATTTTGAAGCGGGCGGAGTGTGCTGCGTAGAATGGGCAGAGAGAATTCCGACTCTGCTGCCAGAAAAAAGAATCAACATCACCATCTGCCACACCGCAGATGGAAGAGATATAACAGTAGATGGACTTTAAGAAACTTCGATTCCTAAGCAGCGTCTTTTTGCGCGCGCAACTTCCTCCGTTAAAGGAGCCGGAGATCGCTCTGCTCGGTAGATCCAACGTGGGCAAATCCTCGCTCATCAACCACCTCTCCACGCATAAAGGAATCGCCAAAGTCTCTTCCACGCCAGGCAAAACACGCTCGATCAACTTTTATAGCGCCGATGATTTTTTCCTCGTCGACCTCCCCGGCTACGGCTACGCAGAAGTCTCCAAAGAAGAGAGAGCAAGTTGGGGCGATGACATTCAGCACTACGTGCAAAACCGGCCTGTGCTCATGCTACAGCTCGTCGATCTGCGCCACACGCCCACAGCACAAGATCTGGAATGCTTTTCATGGGTCGTGCAAACGAGCAAGCCCTTCATCATCGTGTTTACAAAAGCAGACAAGCTCACCGACAACGAGAGACGCAAAAATTGCGCACAGAATCTCGCGCTTCTTGCGCAAAAAACAGGTCTTAAATCCCTCCCTCATGTAAACTACTCGATCAAAGAGAGCGGTGGGCGGATACAGCTCATCAAAGAGATCGAAAAGCTGTGGGATTAATCACTTCCGATGAATTTGTCTGTTTCGATTGCGAGACGACGGGGCTGGAAGCTCATAACGACCGCATTATTGAAATCGCGATCGTCAAATTCACCTTTAACGAGATCCTAGACAGCTACGAAACACTCGTCAATCCTGAACGCCCCATCCCGGAAGCCTCTGCGCAGATCCACCATATCAGCGATGAGATGGTGGCCGATAAGCCCAAAATCGGAGAAGTGCTGCCGCGGGTTCTCAACATGGCAGAACGCGCCATTCTCGTCGGGCATGGCATCTATCTCGACATGCAATTTGTCGCAGAAGAAGCGAAGCGCTCAAGCGTCCCCTGCAAGATTCTCTCCAACTCCTACATCGACACGCTGCGCATGGCGCGCCTTTATGGCGAGACACCCGTCAATTCCCTCGAAAAATTGCGCCAGCACTTCAACATCGCCTCCGAAGGCGCACACCGTGCGATGAGCGACGTCGTCGTCAACATCGAAGTCTTTAAATACCTCTCTGCCAAATTCAAAACCACAAAAGAGCTCACCGATCGCCTGGAAAAGCCGATCCAACTCAAGGTGATGCCGCTTGGAAAACACAAAGGGCGCGCCTTTTCAGAAATTCCCATCGAATACCTGCAGTGGGCTATACACAAAGATTTCGACCAGGATCTGATGTACTCGCTGCGCCTCGAGCTCAAAAAGCGCAAGCAGG